>Ga0073928_10005587_pt1 | contig 17512 bp, 15 predicted proteins | sample PaiPotPPA55metaG_FD_76969 | JGI IMG/M metagenome (GOLD analysis project Ga0073928, IMG submission 76969) | Iron sulfur acid spring bacterial and archeal communities from Banff, Canada, to study Microbial Dark Matter (Phase II) - Paint Pots PPA... ... | reverse complement strand
GAAGCTGGACATTCGCGCGAAAGATTTGATTTCCCGACTGCTGGGTCGCGGGGTTTTCGCAACGATTAACCAGACGCTCGACGCCGAACTGGCGAGCGAGGTGGCGCGCTTCTTCGGAGCTGAAACGAACGTGATCACGTTCGAAGAGCAAGCCTCGAAAGACATTGACGCAGCCGCCGGGAGCAGAGAAGAATCCGCCATTGAGGTCACGCCGCGTCCGCCCGTGGTCACAATCATGGGGCACGTTGACCACGGCAAAACTACGCTGCTCGACTCGATCCGCGAGACTGCCGTTGCCGAAGGCGAGGCTGGCGGCATCACGCAGCATATCGGCGCCTACAAAGTTCGAATCACCGACAAAGAATCTCCGGCCTACGGGCGCGAGATTGTGTTCCTCGACACGCCCGGCCACGAAGCGTTTACGCGCATGCGGTCGCGCGGCGCGAAAGCTACTGACATCGTCGTGCTCGTGGTGGCTGCCGATGACGGCGTCATGCCGCAGACAGTTGAAGCCATCGATCATGCGCATGCCGCTGAGGTTCCGATCATCGTTGCGGTGAACAAAATCGATAAGCCCGATGCCATGCCCGATCGCGTGAAGAAACAACTCGCCGATCGCGGACTGGTGCCGGAAGAGTGGGGCGGCAAGACGGTGTTCGTCGATGTTTCGGCGAAGAAGAAAACTAATCTTAATCTGTTAATGGAAATGATCTGCCTGGTTGCGGATCTCGCGGAGCTGAAGGCGACTCCGGAACGCGCCGCGACCGGTGTGGTCCTCGAAGCCAAGCTCGATCGCGGCCGCGGACCAGTCGCAACCGTGCTGGTGCAGAACGGCACTCTCATTGCCGGTGACAACTTCGTCGTGGGCAATGTTTACGGTAAGATTCGCGCCATGTTCGACGATCGAGGCGCAGCACTCGCCTCAGCGCCTCCTTCCACGCCCGTGGAAATTCTGGGCATGGAAGGTCTGCCGCAGGCTGGAGACCAGTTCGTGGTGGTTGCGGATCGCGACAAGGCCCGCGGCATCTCCGAATATCGCGAGCAGAAAGCCCGCGAAGCCGCGCTGGCCAAGAGTTCTCGCGTCTCGCTGGAAGGATTGGCTGAACAAATCAAGACCGCCGGCACCAAGGAACTGAACATCATCCTGAAGGGAGATGTGCAGGGCTCGGTGGAAGTGCTGAGCGATCTGTTGTCGAAGCTTTCGAACGAGAAGGTGCGCCTGAAGTTACTGCGTTCGGGCGTGGGCGCCATTACCGAAACCGACGTCCTGCTGGCTTCGGCGTCGAATGCCATCATTATCGGCTTCAACGTGCGCCCGGAGCGCAAGGCGCAGGAACTGGCGGAGCAGGAAGAAGTCGACATCCGCCTGCACTCGATCATTTACGAACTGCAGGACGAGATCAAGCGCGCCATGACCGGCCTGCTTGAACCGACCATAAAGGAAACCTACCAGGGCCGTGCTGAAGTGCTCGAAGTTTTCCGCATCCCGAAAGTGGGAACCGTCGCCGGTTGCCGCGTGCTCGACGGTTCGATCAAACGCGACTCCGAAGTCCGCCTGCTGCGCGACAATGTCGTTGTGTTCAAGGGCAAGGTCGGATCGCTGCGCCGCTTCAAGGATGACGCCAAGGAAGTCACCAACGGCATGGAATGCGGCATATCCATCGCGAACTATGGCGATATCAAAGGGCGCGATGTGATCGAGGCCTTCGCCACGGAGCGGATCGCCGCGGAAGCCATGGCCTAGAAAGGTCGTTGGTCGTTTGTCCTTAGTCGTTGGCAAAGCCGTTCGAGTCGGCGGTCCTTGCGAACGACCAACGACGAAGGACCAACGACTGATGATCGCCTTCCTTACCCTCGAACTCCACATTGAAGCTGCGCAGTCGATCAAGGACAGGCGCCAGGTCGTGCGCAGCTTGAAAGACCGGCTCCGTACCAGCTTCAACGTTTCGGTCGCGGAACTCGACGCCGCTGAACTGTGGAATCGCGCCACCATCGGCGTAGTCAGCATCTCCAACTCCCGCGACTACCTTGACGGCCTGATGAAGAATGTGGAACGCGCGGCCGCGCGCATCGCCAACAACCACGGCGCGGAGATCGCAGATTCATTTGTTGAGTACCTCTAAAGCGGTTGTTCGCCTGTTGGCCACTTTTGCCAACGACCCACGAGCAACGACCGTCCTCCTAACACATTGTTACCTCCGTACTTATCCCTTACCACCAAAGCGCGCGACAATAGCGCTTCTGCCCCCGCACACTCGGGCCCGATTTTCTGATATTCTCATCCGTTTTACCTGAGGTGTGGTTTCGTGGAGAAGCGTGGGCTGAAATATCATCGCGGGCGGGTGGGCGAAGCCCTGCGGGAGGAGATTGAGACGCTGGTCGAAGGCGAACTGGCCGATCCGCGGATCGGTCTGGTGAGCGTGACGGCCGTTCATATCGCCGACGATGGCCGCTCCGCGCAGGTTTGGGTGAATGTGGAAGGCGATGATGCCGATGCGGATGAGAGCCTGGAGGGTTTGGAAGCGGCGCGCGAATACATCCGTCATGAACTGGTCGAGCGGTTGCACTTGAGACGTGCTCCGGAATTGTATTTTCGGTTAGACCGCGCCGAACAGGAAAAGGCTCGAGTCGAAGAATTGTTGGCGCGCGCCAAGAAACGAAGTAAAGCACTAAAGGATCCCGGTGGAAAAAAGACACAGTGACATGCTCGAGGACGTCCTCCGCCAGATCGGAGAGCGCGAACGATTCGTGCTGACCTCGCACGCCCGGCCGGATGGCGATGCCGTGGGATCGGCCCTGGCGTGCTGCCAGATTCTGCGCGCCATGGGCAAGCAGGCCGATGTTGTATTGCACGATGGCGTGCCCCGCGTCTATCGCTCGCTTCCGTTCGCCGATCAGGTCGTGCAGTCGAGCCATGTCAGGGGTAATTACGAAGCGGCGATTATTCTGGAATGTGACAGCATTCACCGTACGCGGCTCGAAGGTTTGGAAAACCGATTTCTCATCAGCATCGACCATCACGTCAGCGGACGCCCATTCGCCCATGTCAATTGGATCGATCCCCACGCCGTGGCCACTGCGGAAATGGTGTTCCGTCTGGCTCGCGAAGCCGGCGTCAAGTTTTCTGCAGAAGTTGCGACCTGTCTTTATACAGCGCTGATGACCGACACGGGTTCGTTTATGTTTCAGGGTACGAATGAACACACCTTCGCCTTGGCGCGGGAACTAGTGTTGGCGGGAGCCGATCCCGCTCACTGTGCTCGTGGAATTTATTTTGCTCATTCCGTTGCCAAGATTCGGCTACTCGGCGAGGCCCTGCGCAATCTCAGCATGGAGGGCAACATTGGCTATGCCTGGGTGACGCACGAGCAGATGGAAGCCTGCGGCGCAATTGAAGAAGACTGCGAGGGACTGGTGAATTACGTTCTCTCCATTGGCGGCGTCGAAGTTGCAGCCTTCTTTCGGGAATTGCCGGAGGGACGATATCGCGTGAGTCTCCGCAGCAAAGGCAAACTGAACGTCGCGCACGTGGCCGAAAGTTTCGGCGGCGGAGGCCACGAATGTGCCAGCGGTTGCTCGGTGGATGGTCCCCTCGCCAAAGCCATACGCCGGGTTCTTTCCCGGCTTCGCGGCGGTCCTTCCGTACAATAGAAAAACAATTGTTGATTGCTGATTGCTGATTGTTGATTGAAACCCTCAAGGTTTTGAGTTTCAATCAACAATCAAAAATCAACAATCAGCAATTCTCCCATGACCACTCGGACCCGCACAGATGTGTTGCTGATGGCAGGTTTCTGTGCATTTCTGTTCTTCTACGGCTTGGGGCAGTTTGGCTTGATTGGCGCCGATGAGCCACGCTACGCGCAGGTGGCGCACGAGATGCTCGAACGCCGCGATTGGATCACGCCGACGCTCGGGGGGCAGGCTTGGCTGGAGAAGCCTCCACTGTATTACTGGCAGGCTATGGCCGTCTTTGCCGTGATCGGGGTGAGTGACGTCGCCGCACGAGTTCCCGCTGCAATTGATGCGACGCTGCTCGTGGTCTTCGTTTATCTCTTCTTTCGAAAGTTTCGCCGCGGCGTGGAGGTGGATGCTGCGCTCATGACAGCTTCCTGCGCCGGGGTGATTGGCTACGCGCGTGCCGCTTCCATGGATATCGCATTGGCCGCGACGTTCTCGATGGGCATGCTGGCGTGGTGGGCCTGGCGCGAGAGTGGAAAGAGAATCTACCTTGCATTGTTCTACGTTTTCGTGGCGTTGGGCATGCTGGCCAAGGGCCCCGTGGCGCCGTTTCTTGCGGCAGCCGTCATCATGCTTTTCGCCCTCGCGGTTCGCGAATCTCGCTTCGTATTAAGAACATTCTGGCTGCCGGGGATACTCCTGTTCTGTGCAATTGCGCTGCCCTGGTACTTTGCCGTGCAAATGCGGAATCCTCAATTCTTTCGAGAATTTATTCTGCAGCACAATCTAGAGCGCTTTTCGAGCGATCTGTATCATCACCGCCAGCCTTTTTGGTATTACCTTCCAGTCACGGCGGTCGCGCTCTTGCCGTGGACAGTGTTTGTGATCGCGGCGATGGTTCAGCCGGTGCGAATCTTGCTGGCCGAGCGCAGACTAGTTTCACCTGAACCGGATCTCGAATGGCAGTTCAGCATCTTTGTCTGCTGCTGGCTAATCGTGCCGGTTGCGTTCTTTTCTTTCTCACAATCGAAGCTCCCTGGCTACATCCTTCCCTCAATACCCGCCGGGGCCGTGCTTTTAGCGGATTACCTGCGACGGAAACTCATTGAGGAAGATCAGAAGGATGTCTCGAAGCCCTTAGTGCTGCTGCATGCGCTGTTGGCTACCGCGCCGATCATTCCGTCCCTGCTGATTGCATACCTCGTCACTGAGCGACGGCTGCCCGTGGGGTGGCCCTTGCTTTTCGCGCTCATGGTCGCGTCCACGCTTTGCGCCGCGATTGCGCTGACACTGGTCAGCAGGTTGCGGCTCCGCATGTTGCGTTTCGTGACTCTGATTCCGGTCGTGCTATCGGTGGCAGCCGTGCTAAGGCTGGGAGCAACTTCAATCGATCGAAAGCTATCCGCCCGTCCGGTGGCGATCGCGATTGCCAGTGTGGAAACGCATCAGTTGCAGCTCGCGGTCTACGGCGTGTCTCGCGAGATGGAATTCGGTCTCACGTTTTACCGCAACCAGACGGCTGTGCGCTACGAGTCGGGGAATATCCCGGCGACGGAGCATTTGCTGATCGCTCCCGCGACGTGGAAGGTCAACGTCGCAAGGCAAACTGCGGGCAGACGCGTGTTATTCCTTGGCCACTACGCGCCGCAAGGAGTCGACTACTACTGGGTCGCGGCCAGGCCATAACCATATGCAGTCATTTTGAATCGCTGAGATCGTCAAGGGATTCCTGCGAACTCCAAGAGACTCCTGAACCTTCAGGGCATCCCGCCTGTTGCTGCCGCTTGTTCGCCCAGGTTTGCCTACAGCCCGCGAAACCAACTACACTCAAAAGTTTGCCGCGACGGTTGTCGCTGCTGACTTGCGGTTGCCGCTGCAGGAGACTTTTGGAAATTCTCGACCTCAGGCATTTTTCTTCCGTGGACCTGCGTCCGCTCCTCGACGACGAGACGCAGCTCTGGGCACGTCAGCTGTCATGGGATTACTCCGGTTCGGCGGAGATGATTCTTCGCTATGTGGATGCGAAAATCCTTCCGGGATATGCCGCCGTCGATCGCGGCCGCGTTTTCGGCTATTCCTTTTTTGTCTATGAGGGGAGCAAGGGAGTCATCGGCGACCTTTACGTCAACAACGGCAACCGGCTTCCGAACGCGCGCGAAGTCGAGATGAAGTTGCTTACGCACGTCATCGAGACCTTACAGCAGTCTCCCGGGATTCATCGTGTCGAGGCGCAACTGCTAGCCCACGAATCCAACTCCGTGGCGCGCCCGTTTGTCGAGACAGGATTCCAGCGGCACCCGCGCCTGTTTATGACGCTGATGTTAGGAAATGCGGAGCGGGAGAAAGATCCCATTCATCCCGAGGTAGAAATCCGCCCTTGGACCGACGCCGACTACCAACCCTCGGCTGCAGTGATTACTGCGGCCTATCGCAGCCACGTCGACGCCCAGATCAACGACCAGTATCACACCCTCAGCGGATCGCTACGATTTCTGAACAACATCGTGCGCTTCCCCGGGTGCGGCGTGTTTGACGCGGAATCATCGTTCGTTGCTTTGGATCGAAGAGCAAAGAGTCTGATCGGATTGATTCTATGCTCGCGCGTCCGACACGACGTCGGCCATGTCACGCAGGTGTGCGTGTTGCCGGAGTATCGCTCGCGGAGGATTGGCGAGTCTTTGATGGCTGCCACCGAGCGCAATTTGCGCAAGCGAAACTTCGCCCTGCTGTCGCTCACGGTGACCGAAGCCAACGCTCGAGCCGTGGCTCTCTACCGGCGCCTGAATTTCGAGTCGAAGAGAATTTTTGACGCGTTCGTGTGGGGCGGTTAAATTGTAGAGACGCAGCAAGCTACGTCTCTACGAGTCGATACGGCTATCTGCGCAACAGCCACATCGCCCAGCCCGCGACGAACACGCCGCCTAGAAACATAACGAAGCAATAAAGGCCGTAGCGCACCATCTCGCGCGTGGTGTCGCGGTGGGTGATGGCGAAAACGACGGACGCGAACAAAGCAAACACAGCTGCCGCGCTGAAATGATTGAGCGTGATGGTCACTCGGCGAGTCTCCGCAGAAAGGTCTTGGCTGACGGCTGATAGCTGAAAGCTGAAAGCTGTCTCATCGTTTCTTCCCGATGGCAATGTGATAAGCGTCGGCGACCGCAATAAAATTCAGCAATCCGGCGACGATTATGAATTTTGTTCCGTAGTCCGCGGTGGCGAATGCGATCGCGCCCTGGCCCCAATCCATGGCCAGCGTCACAATGTAGAGACCGCCCGCACCCACGTCGCCGACGAACCCGAGAATATCGAGGATATCTCCGCCATTAGCTTTATAGATGCGGCCTTGCATCGCGAGGCCGAGCACGAAGAGCGAGGCAATCGACACAAATAGCAGCAAGCCGCGAATCCAGCGCCTCTGGATCATGTGTCCCGCGCCGGGGATCAGCCAGCCCACCGCGGGAGCGACCACGGACATCACGCTCGTAGCCTGGGCCTGCCCTAGTCTTTTTTCTGTCGTCGAATTTGCCATTCAGATGTTCACAATCTCGCGTTGAATTTTCCCTGTCACTTCGGCGGACTTCGGGCGCACGAGTACGTTCACTTCGCTGCGTACGCCGAATTCCGGCAGGTAGATGCCCGGTTCGATGGAGAAGCAGGAGTTGGGAAGAATCTGCCGCTCGTCGTGAATTTCCAGATCGTCCATATTGGCCCCGTTGGAATGAACGTCAGTCCCGATGGAATGTCCGGTGCGATGGATGAAATAATCGCCGTAGCCGGCCTTCTGGATATGACCGCGCGTGGTGTGATCCACTTCCCATCCGGCGATTCGGCGTCCAGATTTAATTGCGTCGACGACGGTTTTCACCCCGGCGTCGCGCGCATCCCGCACGATCTCGAAGACTTCATGCATGCGACCCGACGGCGCTCCGCCCACAAAACCCATCCAGGTAACATCGTAGTACACCGCGTTGGGCGTGTTCTTCTTGCCCCAGACGTCGAGAAGAATAAGATCGCCTTCGCGAATGGGCACGGGATGGCTGGCGTGAGGCTCGTAGTGAGGATTGCCGGCGTTGGCGTTGACCGCCACGATTGGCGGATCGTCGGTCAACAGATTCTCGCGAGCGAATGCCTCCACAAACCACTGTTGGATTTCATGTTCCTTCGTCCCACCGTTACGAACGCGCCTGCCAATTTCCTTAAATGCTTCGCCCACGATCGAGTCGACGCTGTCGCGCGCCGCGAAGTGGGAGCGGATCTGCTCTTCGCTCCACGTTGATTCGAACTGTGCGATCAGGTCCGCCGCACTCACCACGTTCTTGCCCAGCCCACGCAGCAGGTCGATGGTCCCGCCGTCGACAAGGGAAATTGTGAAGACAATGTTATTGGGGGAGTACTGCATGGCAATGTCGCGATGATTCGCCAGAATGGATTTAAGCTTATCGAACAATTCCTGCCAGCCGGAATACTGGTGTTTCTTGCCGGGAAGGGAATCGAGGTGTCCAGCTTCGATCTTGTGCACAAGCTTGATGGGTTCGCCTTCGGCAGGAAGCAAATAGAACCAACGCCGGGTTACCATCAGGTTCGCTGGCAGACTGAGCACGCGGTAGGCAATGGGATCCCGATGATGGTGATCGTAGAACAGCCACGCGTCAATGTTCCGTTCGCGGAGCGCAGATTGAATGGCAGGCAGATCCATGGGAAACTCTTATTGTAATCAAGAGCACGGATTTGGGCGAATCGCGGCAAGCCGTTGACAGCCTTACAGCTGACGCGCCAGAATTCTGCGCTTGGCGGAACTAGGCAAGGTTTCGCAGGCAGTCCGCAACACCAGGCGTGGAGCGCGCCCGCGAATTTTCTTCAGGTATGGCACAGTACGCTTTGGATCGAACTTTGCAGTTTCTCGCAGCAGCCAGCCCAGGCCTTTCTGCACCATATCGTCGTGATCGGCGAGCAGTGAGTCGGAAAGTTTCACGATCTCAGGAAAAAACATTTTCGTCCTTGCGCCTCGAATGAGTGCTACGCAGGCCGCCCGCCGGTGCCAGCGGTCGAGCGATTTGGCCCAGCGAAACACATTCTTGACACGCATCGGATTCGCCGCCACCATCGGTGCGATCAGGTAGTGCACAAGCGAGTCGTGATCGGCCCAGCTGCTGATTCGGTCGAGCCACCACTCGAACATGCGGAACTCACGGTCCGTAAACTGCGAATCCATCCGTTCCAACAGAAACACGGCGGCAATTTTTTCATCGAGTGCCGGCCCGGAGAAAAGTTTGTCAGCTACCTGTCCCAGAAAATCAAAATCGTGCTCCCGCAAAATCTCGCGACGGCACCGCCGCATCGCCCGCCGCAAATCGGCCGTATACCATCCGTGCGACTTGATCTCGTCCTTGAAGAACCCCTGCACGCCGCTAGCGTGTTCAGCCGAGCCGCCGTCTTTCAGTGCCCGTCTGATTTCCGCTGCGACTTTCGCCGGCTTGATTTTGCTGAGGGGCATTCGAATTCAACAGCATCAAAAAAGGCGGCCCGCGAGGCCGCCTCCGTGTGTCTTGGTGAGATTTGTCAGGCGGCGCGGGTTGTGGCGGTCGCCGGCCGGTAACCGCACTCTCGCGCCTTTTTCAGTGCCTGGGTGGCTTCCTCGGGAGAAATCAGCGGAATCGTCTGCACCGACTTGCACGCCCCGCCCGCGGCAAACGCCATGGCGATGGCCGCAGCGCTCACGTTGTCGGGCAAATCTACAATCACAACGACATCGTAGTCTCCGAAGGAAAACCACGCAGCGTCAATCTTTCCTCCCAGTTTCTCAATCGCGGGACGAACGGCTTCGATCCGGTTTTGCGGATTCGCTACTAATGCCTCCCATCCTTCCTGGGAATATGCGACTTGCTGAAGGTAATGTGGCATAGAACCTCCTTTGTGGTTCGCTAACAGCGGCGAATCATCCCAGAGGTCGGAGCGCAAGTCAAGCGGTTGCGCTCGCGTCTCGCCGCATTAGCCGGTCATAAACCCAGAGCCCTAACGCTGTGGCTAGTCCGATTCCAGTGATCCAAAACCAGATCATTGTCGGACGATGTTGCTCCTCTCCAAAGTGATGCAGCAGAAATCCGCCGAACGGTCCGCCGATAAGTGATCCAATGCCGATCGGGACGAATGCGAATCCCATATACGTACCTTGCTGTCCGACAGGCGCAAGCCGCGAGATGTATTCGTAGTAGCGAGGTGCCTGAATGATTTCTCCCAGCGCCAGGAAGAATAACGAGACGACCGCGCCCCAGATGGTTGGCCGGAAGGCAAGGATCAACCACGAGAGCGACGTGATCACCGTGCCCAAAATAACGGCGGCAAATGCCGGTATCTTGCGCGTAAGGAAATTTATCGCCAGCGTCAGACAGATCACGGTCAACCCATCGACCACCAGAATAATTTCGACGTCAGCGTGAGGATTGATGTAACCGTGAATAAAGCCGGGCAAACTGATGTACTGCTGCCAGAAGACGATCCAGTAGCCGGTGAAGATCACCAGGAACCACATGAACCGGCTGATACCCGCCAGCATAATCACTAGGAAGCCGATCCATATCCACCAGGGCACATTCCACTCCGGTTTCACCCAAAGCGCGATTCGCAGGAACAGGGCAATCAGCAACACCGGCAAGACCAGCCGATAATTTCCCAGCACAATACAGAAATTGCGCGCCACGGTGGCAATGGAAGGCGGAGGCGCATCGCCGGTCTTGCGGGGTTCGCGGAAAAAGAGCAAAACCACAAAAAACATGGCGAAGACGCTGAGCGCGGCCACGCGATAAACATTCTCGACGCCAAGATGGCGATGGGCCCACGAAGCGAAATAGGGCCCGGCGGCCCCGCCGATGTTCACCATTGTGTAGTAAATCGAGTAGCCGATGGAGCGAACGTTTTCTTTGGAAGCGCGCGCCGTGGTGCCGACCACGCACGGCTTCACCAGGGAAACTCCGAGCGCGGGAAGAACGAGGATGAAACCAACGAACAATCCCAACGGTACCGCGTTGCGAACGGGCGCCAGCCACGACGATCCGATGGAGCCGATCAGGAAATAGGAAACGCCGAGAATGAGATAGGCGATGGAAAGAGCGCGACGGAAGCCCAGACGGTCGGCGGCAGCCCCACCGAAAATCGCCAGAAACCACACCATGCCGCCGAAAATCCCTGTTAGCGTGCCGGTCTGCTCGGTGGAGAAATTCAGTTGTTCCTGCAAGTAAAGAGCAAGCGAGGCAAACGCACCGTAGTAAGCAAGACGCTCAAAAATCTCGGTGATGTTGGCAATCCAGAACGGCTGCTCGAACCCGGTGCGGATCTCCTCGAAGCGTTGGGAAAAGGACAAAGTCGCTCCTGTGTTTGTATAGCGCGGGTGCCCCAGCCCGCGATCAACTGCTCAGCCGATCGCGAACGTACTGTGCGGTCACTCCAGAAACGCGAATGACTGTATTCCGGCTAGTCTGGCCGGACGCAATGGTAACGGAAGATCGCGATACCTTCAAAAGGCTAGAGCAGAATTCAATGCAGGCGCCGTTGGCTCAGCCGTCGATTGGAGTCGCGGTCAGAGAGGCTTTGAGCGCAATACCGAGTTCGCCGGTGATGGTATTCTTCCTGGCGCGTGGATGAACTTTGATAGCGAAAGATACGCCGGATGGACCTTCGTGAACGGAGCACATATGAGGGAGTCATTACTTAGATCGCCACAACGCTGCCAGAACCAGAAATAAAACCAAGCCAATTGGTATGGCAATGTAAAACAGAATATTGCGGAGGCTATGGCCATTGCCCGAAACTGCCCCCTGTCCAAAAGCAAGGGCGACCATCACCAAAATGTAGTGATCTTCCTTTTTCAGGGCCGCGAGAGCCTCTCTCCAATCCTGCTCCCGACTCGGAGATAACTGGCTATCGCGCGCTCGTGCGCCCTTAAGAAGTTGCGCAATTTTTTGCTCGTACTCATCGGAGTCGTAGTTGCTTTCGAAGTCGGCATTCACTTGAAAAATGTCCGGCAGGGAAGGGCTTAGTTCGGTGAAATAGAGCATTTTTCTCTCGATCTCAGACAGTGGCACAGATGACGACTCAGCTTCCTGTACCACCCTCGAGATGAGAAATTGCTTCGCTTCAACTGCGTCCATTCGCGTCGTTTTCCGTGCCCTTCGTGATTACGGTTTTGTTCGTCCTCCAAAAATTGCGGTGCCCACGCGCACGCAGGTTGAGCCTTCCTCAATCGCGATTTCGAAGTCGTGTGACATCCCCATGGAAAGCACCTCCATGCCAATCGCCGGAAGTTTGCGCGCAGCAGTCGTGTCGCGTAGCTTGCGCAGCTTGCGGAAATAAGGCCCTGCGTCCTCGGGATTGGCCGTGTAGGGTGGGACAGTCATCAATCCGCGAAACTCCAGGCCGTCGAACTGCGCCGCGCTCAAGAGTAATTCTTCCAGTTCTCCCGAATCCGGCGCGACCCCGCTCTTTGCCGCCTCGCCACCAACGTTGATTTCAATCAGCACGCTCAATTTCTTGCCCAGCGCGCGCGCGGCAACGTTCAGTTTTTCCGCCAGTTTCACGGAATCTACTGAGTCGACCGCGCCGAACAGTTCTGCGGCCCTGGCGGCCTTGTTGGTCTGCAAGTGTCCAATCATGTGCCACTCGGCTTCCACCAAGTCCGCCACTGCGCCAGCCTTGCTGGCGAATTCCTGCACGCGATTCTCCCCAAACAGCCGCACCCCGCTGGCATAAGCTTCGCGAATGAGTTCCGGGGGATGAGTCTTGGTCACTGCCATCAGCGTAACGTCGCCCGAATGCCGCCCCGCGCGCCGCGCACACTGATCGACACGTTCGCACACCGCCGCTATGTTCTCTGTGATCGACATATCACTAAACTACGAAGGATGCGTCTCGGCAGGGTTCACGGTAACTTTCCAGGAAGTGTCCGCCCCCCTGCGATTGGCAGCAACGTGTTCATGCCCGTCAGTGAGCATATCGAATTGCGTCGGGGAATTTCGAAATTGAGATAAAAATCCTGTGCACTATCGGTGATGCACTCCGTTCGACATCGTACTGACAAATGTTGCCAATACGGTGTATAAGAATCTATTCCCTGGCCGGAGTGTTGTGGATTTCAAATCGCAATCCGAGGCCATGATCTTGCCCCACGCTCCCTTACTTGCGCCCTACCCCGCAAGCAGGCTCAATTCCTTTGGCCCGAAAGGGCCATGGTGCGCAAGAGGGGGTCGTGTGAATATTGTGGCGAGAAATCTCTTATCATGCAAAATCAACCGCGCATAGATTCGGCCGGTGATTCTCCTGCGGGAGACGGGAAGCAGAAGGCTCTACCGTCCTTCAGTTCTCCCCGCTCAGAACATCGTATTGGCATCCTGATGTCTCAAACCGGGCGTTTCCTGGAGTGCATTGGGTGTCGTCTGAGCTTTGAATTTCCGCAGGGTTGCCACTACGAAACGATCGCGAAGCAGTTCGAAATTCATCCTTGCCGGTCTGCAATATCCCGCGCCAACGAAGGCTCACCATTGGCTGGGCCGGAGTTAGATCTCCAGGGCTAGAGCAGTTCTTCTGTGAAATCGCGCCGTCTCTTCAGCTTCAGTCAGCTATAGGCTCTTCCAACGCTCACCGTTCTTGTTCTGTCTCTTTACTCATAGCGAAGGGCTGTCATGGGATCTACTTTTACTGCCCTGCGCGCGGGCGCGGAACAGGCGATGACAGCCACCAGACTCAACAGAAATGTCACGGCCAAGAGTACGAGCGGATCGCGGGAACTGCCTTGTGCCCATTGCGACAGGATCCGGCTCAGAGCGAGTGTGAGAAGCATCCCAACCACGATTCCACCACCTACGCTCACCACTGTGGAGGAGAATACGATGCGCAGCACATGTGTACGTTGTGCTCCCAGCGCCATGCGGATCCCAAACTCGTTGGTGCGTTGCGCGACCGAATAGGAAACCACGCTGTAGAGACCCACTGCGGCGAGAGCCAGCGCCAACAGTGCGAATGCGCCGAAGAGCCATGCCACCAAATGTTCCTGTTCATATTCCTGCTGACCGGTGACCCAGTGATCTAAGTCTTCGACCTGGCCATTGATCTGCTGGTCAGGATCGATTGTGTTTACCTGCACCCCGATGGCATGCAGCAAAGATAGTGGCGGCACCTCGGAACGCACAAGGATTTGCGTCCACATCCGCATTGAAAGCGTGTAAGGTACGAAGACTTCGGGAAGAATCGGATTTCTCAAACCGTCGTCGCGTTTGTCGGCGACGATTCCCACAATCTGCAGCCACGTGTCGGAACCGGACGCGGCGGTCGTGTAAGGAGGCTCGTCCTTCATGTCCGGAACTCTGAAAGAGTGCCCAATCGCATCGCCATCAGGGAAGTAGATACGAGCCATCGTCTGGTTGATAACGGCCACATGGGTGGCATTATGGTTTTCGCTTTCATCCCAGATTCTGCCTTGCGCAAGCGGAATACGGAGAACCGGGAAATAACCTGGGCTCACGAAGTTGACTCGAACTTTTTGTTCGTCACGCGCCAACTGGCCAAGGATTTCGATATTTGTCTGCCAGCCGTTGGAGGGCGGGGTGGCGTTCGTGGAGATTGCGGCCATGGTCACGCCCGGAACGGTGGACGCTCTGTTCCGCAGTTGTTCGAAATAAGCTTTGCGCGCCTCCCAGGTCGGGTAGGCACCGTCATGGACAGGAATTCCAACAGACATAACATTGTGTGGATCGTAGCCGAGCGGAGTATGAATGAGGCGCAGGAAGCCTTCCATCGCTGCTCCCGCCCCCGCCAGCATCACCAGCGTGAGAGCAACCTGGGCGCCGGTGAGGACGCCGTGAGTGGTGTTTCCGCGGACCATCCCGACAATCTTGCGCGTGCTGGACTGCATCACCTGGCTCACCTCGGGGCGAGAAAGCTGCAGTGCCGGCCAAAGCCCAAACAAAATACCGGTCAGCAGCGCGACACAAACGCTGAAAGCGAGCACCGGCAAATTGATCTGGATCGCCGCTTCATGAGGAAAGGAATATTTCGGCAGCAGCATGATGATGACGGCAAGCACTCGATAAGCGAGCAGCACTCCGAGCGCGGCGCCGGTGAGCGAAAGCAGCAATGCCTCAGTCAGCAATTGGCGGATGATGCGGCCACGGCTGGCACCGATTGCAGTACGAATCGCCATTTCATGTTGACGCGCCGTTCCACGCGCCAGCAGCAGGATGGACACGTTTCCGCAGCCGATCGCCAGCAGCAGCGCCACCGCGCTGAACAGGAGAGACAAAGTTCCGCCGAGTTCGTGCACAAATTGTTCGTTCAGGCCAACCACATGGAATTGGAAATGACTTGTGGGAAAGTGCTTCGGCGTTTCCTTCGCGAACTGCTCGATCAACGGCTGCAAGGCGGCGTTTGCGGCCTCATGGGTCACTCCCGGCTTCAGACGGATGCCAACGTAAAAAGCCTTCTTCGGGTCCTGCGTAACTTTTTGCGGGAGGTAGACATCGCCGTCGCCCCAGGTGAAGCGCGGGGCGGCGACCCCGACGATGGTGTAATTTTTGCGGACTAATTGCAGGGTCTTGCCCAGGACAGCGGGGTCGGAGTTGAAGTGGCGTCGCCAGAATTTGTAGCTGAGCACGGCGACTGGCTGAGGTTCCTGACCATCGATCGCATCGGAGGGAATCAATCCCCGTCCGAGCGCCGGCGGAACCCCAAAGAAGTTGAAAGCATTGGAGGTCAAGTAGACCCCTTGCACGTCTTCCGGGAGATCGTGGCTGGTGACCGTGAGGCTCCAATCATCCTCCATGAAGGCGTCTTCGACCACGGGGGACGTGCGGATTTGCTGCCACTGGCCGCCGGTCAAGCCGAAGCCCATGTCGTGCTGGGATTTGTCGCTGAGCCTCATGTGGACCATGCGGTCTGAGTTGGCATAGGGATAAGGATTCATCAGGACCGCGTACACCACGCTGAAAACCGCGGTAGTGGCTCCGATGCCCAGAGCGAGGGAGATGACCGCGGTGAAGGTGAATCCTAACTTCCTGCGCAATTGGCGGAGGCTGAAGCGGAAGTCTTGTAGAAGGGTCTGCATTGACATGGTCCCTCAGAAGGATGGACGACCAAGTCGCACGTCCGTCACCATCCGTGCACGCTATTAAGTCATTCAATTGTCACCGAAACAATTGGTTAGCAGCTATTCGGAGTGTCCGGTTTCGCGTATGTTGTCCACGAGTGGACAGCGTTGTGGCCTGGCAGGAGGCGCACATTTAGCGCCGTGGCCGGACGTTGGAAGTAGTTCTTCACCTGGGATTGTCGCCAGGAGGCGTTCGCGAACGCAGAATCGGCAAATTAGTGCGCTTCGACAGGCGTTGCAGGAATAACACGCATGCCGTTCGCGTCGAAGACGAAGGTTTTAACTTCGGCCTCGGCGCCGTCGGCGGGAATCTCCTGGCCATTCCACAGGAAAGTAACTCCAGCGGCATTGCCGATCCTGGCCACGATTTCACGGGAGGCGCGCACGGAGGCGTGCGCTGGAGCGATAAGAGTTTCCTGGCTGACGGTTTGGCCGTCGGCCTGAACAGATATCCACGAAGTTTCCTGGGCACGGATCACGAGTTTTAAAGGGGCAGTGGAATTGGAGGACGGTTTAGAACTCGCCTGATTGGAAGCCGAACTGGTCGCGTCATTACCTTCTGCGCCCGCTGAATTGGCGATCGATGAGGTCGCTGGCGTTGTGCCGGATGAATTAGTGGACGCTAAGGACGGTTGAACGCCCTGACGTGTATTTGTATTTTGGGCGGCCGGGTTTACGGATGTCGCGGTGCTATCGGGAAGCGCCGGATTGGGCGACTGATTCGGTAATTCGGGCTCTGCCGGAGCTACGGAAGCGGGTACGCCGGCCGGTTGGGCCTGTGCTGAACCAAGAGCGCCATGTACCGTGCGCGCGTTGTGCGAGTGACGCACCCAGAGGATGACTGCCAGGACCGCCACGAGCGCGCCGACAACAAGGATTCTCCACGGAATGTCGCCACTTGAGTTCGCGGCAAAATTTCCTCGTGGGGGGCGAAGGTGGTCGGCCCGCGGAAGTTGCAGCTCGGGGAGTTCCTCAACCTGTAGGAGTGATGGAGATTTCCCGGCAGACTTGTGGGGCTCGACCGCAGTCCTTTTTCCCACCGCAAGACGCTGCAGCGAGTCTGGCTTCGCGGATGTTTCCGGTTCCCAGACCTCGTGGGCGTCGATCTGCGCCTGGCGCAGACAAGTGAGATAGTCGCTGACCGCTTCCTCATCGTTGAGCCCCAGGTGCTTGGCATAGGCGCGGATGAATCCCTTGTTGAAAACGCCACCCGGTAGCTGATCGAAGTGTTCCTCTTCAATGGCACGAAGCATGCGCGCGCCGATCTTGGTGACGTTGGAAACGTCATCGAGCGAGATCTCTTTCTTCTCGCGCGCTTTGCGGAATTTGTCTCCGAATTCGCCCACATTGTCCTGCCGGGGTAGGCCTTAGCCGGAATGATGACGGGAACATCATAGGACAATAGCAACACGTGCGCCACCGTCAAGAGTGATAGACGAGGGTAACCTGCGCAAGCCTTTGGGCGCAGCCTAAGGTTTCTTACGAAGGGCCAGGGTGAACTTCGCCTGGCAGGTTCTGGCCGGATCGTCGAAGGCTTCGGCGCTGCGGTCGCCGGCAGAGGCTTCGAAAAAAAGGCCGTGCTTCACCCGTTCGGGGAGGCCGGTGAAGCCAGCTCTGCCGTCGGAGTTGGTGCCCACTTCCAGGTCGAGTTTGCGGGCGTACATGAATCCGTAGGCGATGTGAACAGCGATCTTGGCG
>Ga0073928_10005583_pt1 | contig 17531 bp, 14 predicted proteins | sample PaiPotPPA55metaG_FD_76969 | JGI IMG/M metagenome (GOLD analysis project Ga0073928, IMG submission 76969) | Iron sulfur acid spring bacterial and archeal communities from Banff, Canada, to study Microbial Dark Matter (Phase II) - Paint Pots PPA... ... | reverse complement strand
TCCCCGATTTGGCGAAGGACAAATTTCACGTCTGGATTACGAAGTATCACTACGTGCCGATGATCGTGCTAGGAGTTGTGCTGCTGGCAATCGGCGGGCTGCCGTGGCTGCTGTGGGGAATTTTCCTGCGCACGGTGATGGGACTGCACTTTACGTGGCTGGTGAATTCGGCGACGCACTCATGGGGAACGCGGCGTTACAAGACGCGCGACCTTTCGACGAACAGCTGGTGGGTGGCGCTGCTCTCGTGGGGCGAAGGCTGGCACAACAATCATCACGCGCATCCGGTGTCGGCGCGGCACGGGCTGGCGTGGTACGAAGTTGACTTTAACTGGTACGCGATTTGGGTCATGAACAAGCTGGGCATGGCGCGGCAGATTTATCGCGCGAAATTGCCGTCGAAGAAACTCAACAACGAAGTAGTGGATGTAGCGATCGCGGGGCCGGATGTGACGTCGGAGCTGGTTTCGGCACGGCCGTAGATTTTTTCGTTCGTTTTGCCGTTGCGGACGATTGTTATATTGCAATTTTTCGCGGCGCTGGTTCCCCATTTTTTTTGCGGTTCATTTCCCAACCATCGAAAACTTCGAGTCGACACCCAGGTTTCCTGTTGAGAGCGCACACACACGTCTGATTTCGTCGCCGCGCGACTATCGCGGTACAATTCCGTTGAGATCCCCGTGCGAATCGCGAGCCGCCGAAAAACGATAGCGTTTTTTCTGGTACTGGGAATTTGCCTGGTTGCGCTGGCCGTTGCGCTGAACGTCGGGTGGATCATCCTCAACTGGCGGCAAAGCGTCCTACTGGTCCTCGGAGTGATTTTCTTCCTTGCGATTATTCTCGGAATGATTCTGAACACGGGTTTTCTGGTGCGCGAAATCCGCTTGAACGAGCAGCACGACAGTTTCATCAATGCGGTGACGCACGAGCTCAAGACGCCGATCACGTCGATCCGGTTGTATCTGGAAACGCTGCAGCGAAGGGAAGTGGACGAGGAGCAGCGGCGGAAGTTCTACAGCTTGATGCTGATGGACACGGATCGACTGCTTGGGACGGTGGAACAGGTTTTGCGGGCGGGGCAATCCGGGCAGAAGCTCAGCGATCCGTATCGAGTGGAGATTGATTTTGACGGGCTCGTGCGCGAGTGCATCGAGCTGGCGCAGACGCGCCACCATTTGCCTTCGGAGGCTCTGCAGTATGAATCGGCGGCGAACGGGGCATCGTCAGGAACATCGTCTGGAACTGCGATTGGTACGTCGAGTGGAAGTTCGTTCGAAACATCCGCGGACAATTCGGGGGCACGAATCGAAGTAACCGGCGATCCGGAAGAGCTGCGCACGGCGGTTTCGAACGTGCTCGACAACGCGATCAAGTATTCGCGAGACAAAGTGGACGTGAGCGTGAAAGTGGAGGTTCCCGACGAAAAGCACGTGCGATTGCGGGTGCGCGACCACGGAATTGGAATTCCGCCCGAGGAATTGAAGCGCATCTTCAAGCGATTTTACCGCGTGCGCAGCCGCGCAGCGTCGAGGGTGAAAGGAACCGGGCTGGGATTGTTCATCGTGCGAGCGATCGCAAAAAAACACGGCGGAATGGTTTCTGCGGAGAGCGCGGGCGAGGGCAGCGGTACGACCGTGATTCTCGAATTGCCGCGGAGCCGCGCATGAGCCGAGTGCTAATTGTGGAGGACGAAGCGCATCTAGCGGATGGCTTGAAGTTCAACCTGGAAGCGGAAGGGCACTTGGTGCAGCTATCGGGCGACGGCGAATCGGCGCTCAAGCGCCTACGCGACGAAGGCGAGCAGTTCGATGTTGTTGTGCTCGATGTGATGCTACCGGGAGTGGATGGCTTCCAAGTGGCGACGGAACTCCGTAAATCGAAGAATTATATTCCCGTGCTGATGCTGACGGCGCGCGGGCGTCCGGAGGACGTGCTCGAGGGATTTGCAGCCGGCGCGGACGATTATTTGCCGAAGCCGTTCGAGCTGCCGATTTTTCTCGCGCGTCTTCAGGGATTGCTAAGGCGGAATGAATGGCTGCGCGGCGACAAGAAGGGATCGAGGAAAAAGGCCGGCGCCAATCACAAGGAAGCAGGATCAGACTACGAAGTTTTTTCGTTCGATGGAAAGACGATCGATTTCGGAACGCTGCAATTGCGCACGAACAAAAATACAATTCAGCTCACGCTGATGGAAGCGAAACTTCTGCGGCATTTGATTGGCAGCAAAGGGCGGACGGTTTCGCGGAAGTCGATTCTGGAGGATGTGTGGGGCTTGCGCGAGGATACCGATACACGCGCGATTGATAATTTTATCGTGAGGTTAAGGAGATATCTGGAGAAGGATCCCGCGAAGCCCAAACATCTGTTGACCGTGCGCGGCGTGGGATATCGATTCGTGGATTAGGAGTAGCGGACGGCGCGAATCGGGAGATTGGCGTTCCCTGGGGCACCGAAACCAAGAAGTTCCTCGTTTAGCCGCCCTGCGCCGCGGACTTCGGTTCAGTCATCGCGGTCGCGACCAAATCCTGGCCGCGCTGCTCGAGAGCCACGCGCGGCAGAGGTCTAGGCGGCGGGCCATAGAGAACCGAACCGTCAACGATCGAGTAGGCAGCGCCATGGCAGGGGCAATTCAAGCGATCGTCACCTGGCTGATAGAAGATTGGGCACTTCTGATGCGTGCAGAGGCGGCTATAGGCGACATAGGTCGCGCCAGAGGGACGCAACAGGATGCAAGGCTCGACATCCGTGGGGTAGGTGAAAATCTTGGAGCCGCCGACCGGAATTTCACCGACTTTGGCAATCACCTTTTCGGTAGGTCCCTTCGAGCATCCGGTTAGAAGGAAGGTCCATACCGCAGCAGCCAGAGCGCCTGCTTCAAAGAAGATTCGCTTTCCGAAATTCCTCCGAGAGAGAGCGGGAGCATGTAGCGAAATTGGAAGAACCTCCTAGCTTATTTGCTCTGCACGATGACTTTCGTGCTTCGCGCCATCGATCCTATCGAAAGGTTTTACTGCTGTCACCAGGAACAGGCCGTGGTGCGCATCAGTTGAGTCGGATTCGGCGATACGTAACTTGGACATCCCATCTCGGAGCGCAGTGAATTCGGCGGAGGGGCCTGCGGATCGGTAGTCGCGGGCGATGAATTCTTGCCGTGGCCGAGCTGCGGCTGAAAAGAATAGGTGTACTTCACGGCGATGCGCTGGTCGCGCACTTGCTGGAGATTCGAACCGTTGAGCCCTTGAAAGAGAGTGCCGTTGTTATAGATGACGTAGAAATCGCTGTCCGGGCGGTAGTTGTAGCGCAAGCGAAAGTTGACGCTCATCGATTGCGTGTTAGAGGTATTCGCTTGAATGAGCGTGGTGAGGGTGAGGAATCGAGAGAAGGAATAATTCGCCTGAAGGCTGGCCAGGTCGACCGAGAAGTTGGAGACCGGCAAACGAAATCGGTTCCAGACTTCGCCGAGCGTAAAGGAAAGCCGCGGGTTGACGCGATAAGTAGCGTTCAGATTGAGCGTATTCAGGTGGCCCGTATAGAAAGGTCCGAATTCCTCGAGTGCGAAAAAAGTGAGCCGCCAATTCTGCGGCGACCCGTACGCGGCGCGTCGGCGAACGAAACGGTAGATCCCATCGGGGAACGAAATATGCTTGTAAATGTCGAAGGGAGTGTTGAGCCTTTGAATGTTTCCGCTGACTGGATCGAGCTCGATGAAACTGCCATTTTGAAATCCAATGTTATTGAATTCGCCCCACTGCTCGATTTGAAGGACGTTGTGAGTACTGGGGGCGCGATAAAAGAGGCCTTCGAAGTTCAGTTCGCGCACGTACTTGATTTTCGGACGCGCCGAAAAGCGCTGGTCGAAAAGCTTTTCCTTCACATCGATGTGCGGAACAAACCCGACCTCGGGATTGTAATTCGGGCCAATTTTGTCGATCACGTCAAAGCTGTGAAACCAGTTCGAATCGTAATTCAGCAGTATCCCAGCATCCGTGGCGTTCGTGGTGAGACCCGGAGACCGAGTTCCCGCTCCCCAGAAATAGAACGCCAGCTTCTTGAAAAAGACGAGCCGCATGTCCAGGCCGGCCGATTGATTGAACGCGTCATGGCGGCTTCCCGAGCGCTTATCGATATAGATCGCGCCGATATAAGAATCGCCGAAGAGTGATTCCTTGACGCGCGCGATGCCGTAATTCGCGCCGGGATTCGGCCCACTCGCCCGCGTTTCGACATCCATCAGACCGAGCTGCGTGCGGCCCAGCGAGCCGGTTAATTTGGCGCCGAAATTTACCGGCACTATTTCGCCGGTGACGGGATCGATTCCAATCTGGCGGCTGAAAAAGAGCTGGTCGATTCCACCGGTGGAAAAATTGAAGATGCCGGCATTTTCGAGGAAAAACGGACGCTTTTCAGGGATCGAAATCCGGAAGGGCGTGAGATTGAATTGTTGCTGATCCACGTCAGTGTCAGCAAAATCCGTGTTGGCCGTGGCGTTCAGCACCAGGTTCGAGCGAAGTCCATACTTGATATCGAGTCCTCCAGTGTGAAGAGCGTGAAAATTCGTCCCGGTAATCTGTTCCCCGCCTCCCAGGACGTAGGGTTTGACGACGAAGAGGCGTCCGCTTCCGATGTCCGTGATTCCAATGAGATCGCCGGCCTCGGAAACTTTTGGTATTCCGTAAATGCGCTGCCAAGCCGCCCACATGATTTCTTCGTTCTTGCGGCGGATGAATCGCTTGAAGTTAAGGCCCCAGACGACATTTTCTGACTTGGTGAAATTGAGAGTGGAAAAGGGAATGGCGATGGTCGCCGTCCAGCCGTCTTTCGTGATGCGAGCCGCGGACGTCCAGATGCCGTCCCAACCTGGATCAAATTCAGACCCGTTCTGATTAGCGCCTTCTTCTGTGATAAGACCGTCGAGCTGGGTGCCGAGCGGATTGAATGAGAAGACGTAGCCGTTGCGCTTATCGTGGTGCGAATCGATCATGATCTCAAAGTGATCGTCGAGATCCTGACTGACGTCGCGACGGAGTTCGCTGGCTATGATTTTGCCAGGTTCGCTGTCGAAACAATGGATGCCGAAATAGACTTCGTGCCTGGTGTACAGGATTCGTACCTCGGTTCTCTCCGTGGGGGGCTGGCCCTCCGTGGGCTCTTTCTCGAGAAAATTGGAGATGGGAACGGCAGACTGCCATAGGGGATCGTCGAGCGTGCCGTCGAGTTTGGGAGCGTTTTCAACTCGAGCGGCGCGGGCGACTCTTGGCTTGACGTTTGCTTGCTGGACGCTCGCCGCGCTGCGAGCCCGGGAAGAAGGCACGAGGAATGCGGCGGCTGCAACGAGGATCGCGCCGCGAAGACATGCGGATCGACGGGCGTCGAAATGAACTGCCGTTCTCAGGTGAAGTGGCCTCGGGGTGGCTTCAGCGCACTCACGCAGTTCTTAGAGAGGCTGGATACGAGCGGGTGGTTGCCCGCCCGTACACGTCAGATAGACGTGCGTGCTATCAGAGGGTTAGGTTACAGCAGCGACGCAGTTGTGCGCACGACGGCGATGTAAGGGAATGCCGCACCACTTTGCGTGCGCCACGAGGGATTGCGCCTTCTGACGAGTGCGTGACGGAAACCATCCGCAATCGATTATTGCTGGGCGAGGTGGCCGAGTTGGAGGCGCGTTTGCAGGACGCGGAGAATTGTGTCGCGAGCGATCATGCCGACGATTCGGCCTTCGGAAATTACGGGCATTTGGTTGATGTCTTCGCGCTGCATTCGTTCGAGGATGGCGAGCGCAGGTTCCTCGGGCGATGCGGAATGAATGCGGTCAATGGGGAGCATCACGGCTTGTAGGGACGTGTTCGGCCATTCGTCTTTTGGTGCGGTGCGCGCTGCATGGAGCGTGATGAGCCCTACCGGCTTGCCGGCGCCAGTTACGACGTGAAAGCGGCGTCCGGTGCGAAGCACTTCGTGAACGTATTCTTCGAGGGACATATCCCGAGCGACGGTAGGAATGTCGCTGGTCATTATGTCGGAGGCATGCACGTTGCTTAGCGTAGTGCGCGCCGCAACCTGAACGTAGCTTTCCTGAGCCGCGGTGAGAAGGAACCATCCGATGAAAGCGGTCCACAGGCCGCCGACCCAGTTGCCGTTGAGCGCCTGCCAGATGCCGGCAAAGATCAGCACATACGCGAAAAGCTTTCCTGTAATGGAGGCGATCCGAGTGGCGCGCTGAAAATCACGCGTGATTCCCCAAGCGATGCCGCGAAGGATGCGTCCGCCGTCGAGCGGAAATCCCGGCACCAAATTGAACACGGCGAGAGCGACATTGATCTGCCACAACCAGTGCGTCGCGGCGCCTACCATATCGTTGCCAGATCGGAAATGCCAAGCGAGCCAGAAGCAGCCGGCCAGGAAAAGACTCGAAAGCGGCCCGGCGATGGCGATGTTGATTTCCTGTTTGGCGCTCGAAGGCTCGCGCTCGATGCGCGAGAGTCCGCCGAAGACGAACAATGTGATGGACTGCACCGGGACTTTGTAGAGCAGGGCTACGACGCTGTGGCTTAGCTCGTGGAAGATCACGGAGCCGAAAAACAGAAGGCTAGTGATGATTCCGAGGGCCCAGTGCTGCTCGCGCGACCAAGTGGGATGCTGTGACGTGAACTGCGTTCTGAGGGAAAGCGTGATCAGCGCGAAGATGATGAACCAACTTGCGTGAAGGTAGATGGGGATGCCGAAAATGCTACCGATGCGGAAGCCCGAGACTTGCGGGCTTGAAGCTGCGCCTTGTGCCGGGGGCGGTTGCGGGGTAAGCGGGGCGTCGGCGTCTGCCATCGTAGGCTCCTACCATCAAGTATAGACGCCTGCGTGCCACATGGCGTGAATTTCGCTAGCCGGATCGGGTTCGTGGCGTGATGGGGTGCGTCTGCCATAAGACGACGTGTTTCCGCCGACACGGGCTTCCTGATGTTCCTTCCTTACATCCTCAATTGATTCAATGCGTGGTGGATTGGCTGGGCGATTGCAATTTCGCTATCGCACACCTTAGCAGGAGGTCGCCGTGGAAGAGATCATCGGAGTCATCGAAGTGGGAAGCGCGATTGGGTTTTCGGTTTTGCTGGCGCTGGGACTTGAGTGGCTCAGCCTGCGCGCGCTGATGTTTCTAATGCCGGGGCGGGCGAAGGAAGTTCAGCCAGCTCGACCGAGTCCGCTGATTGTAATGACCGCACGGCCGAAACAGGTGAGCCGGTGGGCTTCATTTAGCTACCCCAAAGATGCAGCAGGGCGGCAGGCCAGTCTCGACGCGGGCCGGGCGATTCCGGCGGGTGCGGCACGAAAGCTTCGAGGCGAAGTTGCGCGGGAGCTGCTTACCGCGAGTGGCCGAGTGCGGTTGAACAGGGTGGTATTGCCGTAGGCGCGGCAGGGTTTCGCTTCGAGACGGAAACGGGGCGAGGGAAAAGGGAGAAAGAACATGCTGTTCATGAGGCTGGTGTTTTTCGTGATTGCTGTCGGGGCCCTGACTGGCGCAGTAGGAATCGTGCTTTACGATGTCTATCTCGCGTTTGAGTTGAGCCGTTTGTTGCAACGCCGCCCGCGCGTCGCAGCGCAGGTGGTTGCCGATGGAGAAACTCCCGTTCTGGGCGCTGCTCCTGCGGCTCCTTCGCGTTTGCCTGGACCTCGCCGGGCGATTCGCTGGACTGAGGCGGCCAAGTTTTGCGCAGTTGCGGCAGCTTCGGCGCTCCTTGGCACGAGCATCGTCGTGGTGCCGGATGGCGAGGCGGGAGTGCGCATCAGTCAGATTTCCGGCGTCGAACCAGGAACGCTGTATCCAGGCGTTCATTTCATCGCGCCGTTGTTCACGCGCGTGCAACTTTACGACATGCGCGACAGAGTTTTCGCGACGGCAGCGGTGGAGGGACCTCGGGAATACAAGGAGGTTCTGAAGGTGGAGGCGCGCGAGGGATTGTCGGTAGGCGTGGGTGTGACAGTGCGCTACCGGATCGATCCGAGCCGACTCGACTACATCCAATCGAACTTGCCGCAGCCGCTTGAAGAGGAGATCGTCGGGCCGGTGGTTACAAGCACGTTTCGGTCGCTCGGGCCGAACTATGTGATACGCGACGTTTTCTCAACCAAGCGCGAGGAGTTTCGGGAGCGCGCGGCGCAGATCATTACGAAGAGGCTGGGCGAGGACGCGATCGTCGTGAAGGAAGTGTTGCTGAGGAAAGTGGAGCTGCCTGTGGAATTCGCGCGAGGGCTCGAAGGTTTGATGCTGAAAGAACAGGAAGATGACCAGACGAGCGTGGTCGCAGAAATCGAGCAGAAGAGAGTGAAGATCGCCGAGTCGCAGGCCGAGGCCGCCAAGATTCGCGAGGTGAAGCACGCCGAAGGCGACGCGCAGGCCCGCGTGATTCAAGCGAAGGCTGAATCGGATGCGATGCAATACACTCTGCCGCTGAAGCAGAAGCAAATCGAGCAGTCGCGGCTGGAGGCGGAAGCGCGCAAGGAATCGACAATCAAGAATTCCGAGGCCGAAGCAGCCGCAAAAGTGAAGAACGCTGAAGCCGAGGCGCAGGCGAAGGTGATCGACAGCAAGGCGGAGGGCGAGCGGCGCAATCTGCTGGCCGACGCCGACGCAAATCGCATCCGCGTGACATCGCGAGCGGAATCCGAGAAATTGCAGCTCGAAGCGGCGGCGCTGAAGGCGAATCCGCTGCTGATTCAGAAGATAGTCGCGGAGCGGCTGTCCGACAAAATCCAGATCATGATGGTGCCGACCGACGGCAAGTTTTTCTTCCCGAATGACGTGCTGAGGGGAACGCTCTCGGGGGACGAACCGCGAGCAAACGGAAATTCGAAGTAGACGAGATTCCGGGCAATCCTTTTCAGGCCGAAACATGGAGCGGCTGAGGGAGTGGGAGACTTGCCTGGAGTGCTGCCGGCAAAAACCCTTGCGGGTGGCGGCTTAGTGTATGCGACGGGCGAGGCTCCGTGACGGGTGCATCGATGCTTTCGACCCGAGCATGCGTAAGCCAGCCACTGAGCCGGCGGCTCTTCTGTTCAAGATTGTTCGAAAGAATCAAACGTGGAAACTGCAGAGAAGGCCTGCGCGCTTCGCGGATTTAGGTGTGTGCTATGATTTCGAATTGCGAACCGAATTACCGCGCCGGATTGTGCGGCGCAAACGCACGTTTCGCACAAACCGATGCGGCCGTCCCGCCGATTCCTTCCTTTGCCCCGAGCGCTCCTTGTATTTTTATTGCTGCAGCCTTCCGCGTCCGCAACTCACGCACAATCGGCGCAGTCGCCGCAGCAACAGTTCCCGCCGACGTGGAGTGAAGGGGTGCATGCGCTGGTAGACCGGATTGCTGCCGCGTCAACCGCGCATGCCACGCTTGTGTTCGAATTGAAAAACATTTCTTCGCTTAGTGCTGTGGATGCCAACGGCATTCGCGAAGCAATTCAGACAGAGTTGATACATCGCGGTTTTCGGATCGCCTCAACGCCGTCGGCCGGTACCGAATTGCGTCTGACTTTGTCCGAGGGCGCTGATTCCTATGTTTGGGTAGCAGAGTGGCGCGCAAAAGAACAGCCGGAGATGGCGATCCTAGCGGTGCCCGAGACTTCAGATGCGGGAGCGATCGGGACGAAAAATTCCGTTAGACTCGAAAGCAAATTGATCTGGCAACAGCCGGATAAGCTTCTTGATTTTGCCGTGCTCACAAATCCCGGTAACCCAGCCTCCACAATCGTAACGCTCGAACCGGGACGCGTGAACTGGCATTCACCAGGAGCGTTTCAAAAGGGGTCGTCGCCCGGAATCGATGTACTCCGCAAGAAACCGTGGCCTCGCGACGTGCATGGAATTATCGATGTGGAAGGCAAGAAGATATTGCTGCCTGAGATGGAATGTCAGGGAGATATTGAGAACGCGGCGGGAATAAAATGCGTTCCGTCGAAGGACACATCGTTCCTTGATGGACCCAGTATTCACGTTCCGGGGCACGAGGAAAGCGAGAGCGCTCTGCTGGGGGAGCGGTGCGGTAGACTTTTCATAATCCTCGCGAGCGGAAACGGTGATTGGACGCAGCCGGACACGATTCAAGGTTACGCGCTCGCGAACCTGGACGGACAAGCGACGGCGTCAGGTAGTCCAATCGAATTCGATGGCCCTGCCCTGGCGTTATATCGGGAAGGGAAGCAAAGCGCGGCGCGGGCAATCGTCCACAATTTAAAAACAGGGTTTTACGAGGCGTACATTGTTACGGCGACTTGCAGCCAGTAGCGTAGCGTTCGGGTTGGCGCTCGCGAGTACAACCCGCGTGGAGACAGCGCGACGGCCGCGGTATGGAGGGACGCTGCGGGTCGAAATCGGCGCGAAGGTCAGTTCGCTCGATCCCGCCGTAGCAGCTGCGAATTCCGAGGAAGCGGCGGCGAAGGCGCAGCTCGCAGCGCTGACTTACGATCATCGCAATCCGGACAAGACCTTTGCCGGCGCTGGCGCGTTTCGAATCTCCGCATGGGAGGCGGGGAAGAGCGTTACGCTTGCCGCCAACGATGACTACCGCAGCGGCCGTCCGTTCGTGGATTCAATTGAAATTCAAATGGGACGCAGTGCGCGCGACCGCTTGCTCGATCTCGAATTGAACAAGACGGACCTCGCTGAAATTTCGCCGGAGCAGGGGCGCCACGCCGGCGAGCGTGGCGTTCGCATCAGCACTTCACAGCCGGATGAACTGCTCGCGCTCGTTTTCGTGAGCGGACGCCCGGCCGCAGAAGACGAGCGCGTGCGCGAAGCCATAGCGCGTGCGATCGACCGCGCCGCAATTGTGAATTTTATTCTGCAAAAAACGGGCGAACCTGCCGGTGGGATCCTGCCTCAGTGGTCGAGTGGAACCGCGTTCCTGTTTTCGGCAGCGCCCGATATTTCGCGAGCGAAGGAACTGTCCTCACAAATCACTCGTTCGCCTCGATTGCTGTTGGGATATGATTTCGGCGATCCCCTCGAACACTCGGTTGCAGAGCGAATTGTTGTGAACGCGCGGGAGGCGGGAATCACCGTGACATCCGATTCGATTCAGCGATCCGCGGCGCCTCACCCTGATGCGGCGTTGGAGCGTTGGCGCATGGAATCGCAGCATCCCCGCGAATCGCTCGCGAATTTCATTGAGGCGCTTCGTGCGGAGGGTGTCGATGGCGGCGAGGCTTGCGAAATGCTGCCGGCTCCGGCGACGCCCGAACAAATCTACGGCTGCGAGCGCGGAATCGTGAGCAGCTATCGCGTGGTTCCGCTTGTCTGGTTGCCGCAGATTTATGGTTTGAGCGCGCGTGTGCGAGACTGGAAAGCGCCGGCGCCGGGAGAAGCGTGGCCCCTGGGTGACGTCTGGCTGGATGGAGAAGCGCCGTGACGTTTCGCGCAAAGCTTTCCTGGATTTTCACGCTCGCGCTGGTGCTGGCGGTCGGGCTAATCGCGGCGGGTGTGACCGTAGTTACGCGCCGCAATTTCGATGAGTTGAACCGGCAACACAGTGAAGCGCTGGTCGCTCAGTTTCGCCGAGAGTTCGAAAGGCGCGGCCAGGATGTGCCCCATCGCGTGCAGGGAATCGCCGACGCGGAATCCAGCGTTCGAATGGCGATCGATTTAAGCCGCGCGGCGTCTGACGTTTCCGTTTACGTCAACGATGCGCGCGGCGTGGCGCAATCTCACCAGCTCGATTATCTCGATTTTATCGGCAACGACGGCTCGATTATTTCCTCTGCCGAATGGCCCGCGCGCTTCGGATACAAGATCGATTGGATCACTCAACCGGAAGACTGGGCGGCACGCGGAGCGTTCCTGATGAAGGTGGATACCGAACGTGGGCCGGCGCTTGCTCTGATGGCCGTTTCAACCGTTCGCGTGGCTGACAGAAATCTCTACATCGTCGGCGGTGAACAACTCGGCAAGGAATTTCTCGCGTCGCTGGTGCTTCCGGCTGGAACACGAGCGTTGCTGTATCTCAACCTCGATCCAGGATTTCAGCCGGGGAATCTGATCGACGCATCGGGATCTGCTGAACAGGCGGATCGATTTGCTCCTCTCGTCGAGAAAGAGCGCCAGCGACCAGGCGAGCAGGACGAAAAAGTTTACTGGACGGCGGACGCGGCTAGCGCGGAATCGTTCCATGCCACGCCGCTACTCGGCCGCCAGAAGGATTTGCTTGGCGTTTTGCTGGTGGGAAGTTCGCAGCGGGACGTGGTGACGCTCCAGCGCCGCATCCTCTGGCTGGCACTTGGCGTAGCGGGGATCGGCTTGGCAATTGGATTGCTGCTGAGTTGGTGGGCGGCCGCGCGCGTAACGCGTCCCGTGAGGAAGCTGGCGGATGGCGCGCGAGAAGTGGCCGGGGGAGCTTGGGGCACGCGCGTGAATGTCGGCGGGCGGGATGAAATCGGGCAACTGGCGCGGGCCTTTAATCAAATGACGCTGCAATTGACCGAACAACGCGAGCGATTAATTCAAACCGAGCGCGTAGCCGCGTGGCGCGAAGTGGCGCGCCGCCTGGCGCACGAATTGAAGAATCCTCTTTTCCCGCTCCAGACTACGGTTGAGAACCTTCAGCGAGCGAAAGAGGGGAATTCCGATCAATTCGAGGATGTATTTCGGGAGTCCACAGGGATTCTAATTTCGGAGATCGAGAATCTGGAGAAGATCGTCGGCCGGTTCAGCGATTTTGCCCGCATGCCGCAGCCGGAACTCGGTCCGGTGAACCTCAACGACGTAGTGCGAGGCATCGTGAAGCTCTTCGAAGCGCAATTCGGCGCCGTGGGGCGTCCGCCGATTACTCCGGAGCTGCACCTGGAAGAAGGGCTGCCCACGATTCAGGCGGATGCGACCATGCTACATCGCGCGCTCGAAAATCTCGTCCTGAACGCGATGGACGCGATGCCCGCGGGTGGAGTGTTGATGCTGCGCACCACGCATGGAGATGATGGCCGCGAGGTGCACCTCGAAATCTCAGACACGGGCACGGGCTTAACGCCCGAAGAGTGCGAACGGCTTTTCACTCCCTACTACACCACGAAGCTGCACGGGACCGGGCTCGGTTTGGCGATCGTGCAATCGGTGGTAAGCGATCACGGCGGGCGCATTTCCGTCGAGAGCGAGACGGGCGTTGGTACGTCGTTTCACATCGACCTTCCCGTGAAGCCGCCGCGTACGCTGACCCTCCCGGGATCGACGAACGAATTAGACGAGGTTAAAGTCAAAGCAACGCCCTCGGGAACAACAGACGAGTCAAGAGAAGAGCCCAAGGAAGAACAGCAGGAAGCGCACGACGAAGCTCGCAACGAAGCGTAGAAGGAAACGTAACCCCGCATGTCCGCCAAAGCTCACATTCTTATTATTGATGACGACGCGAACACCCTAGCGTCCCTTGCGCGAGCTTTTCGCCTCGCAGGGCACGAAGCCACCGTTTGCGATAACGCAGCCCGCGCGCTGGAGCTTGCGAAAGCGGACCGCTTCGATCTGATTCTATCCGACGTGGTGATGCCGGGAAAAGACGGCATCGCGCTGCTCGAAGACCTGAAAAACATAGGCATCGCGACGCCGACGGTGATGATGTCCGGCCAGGCCACCATTGAAATGGCGGTGAAGGCCACGCGGCTCGGCGCGTCGGATTTCCTCGAGAAGCCTATCTCGACGGATAAGTTGCTGCTGACGGTCGAGAACGCACTGCGTCTGACACGCCTCGAAGCAGAAAACCGTGACTTGAAGCGGCGGCTTGGCCGCCATCACATCATCTGGGCCAGTCCCGCGATGCGCGAGGTGATGGGGCAAGTGGATCAGGTGGCGGCCAGCGAAACACGCGTTTGCGTTCGCGGCGAAACAGGAACAGGAAAGGAATTGATTGCGCGCACTCTTCACGAAAAAAGTCCCAGGCGCAATGGGCCATTTATTTCACTCAACTGCGCCGCGATTCCCGCCGAACTGATGGAATCGGAGCTGTTCGGCCATGAGAAGGGTTCTTTCACGGGCGCCGCCGCACGGCATATCGGAAAATTCGAGCAAGCGCATCGCGGCACGTTATTTCTCGACGAAATCGGCGACATGCCAATTGCCATGCAGGCGAAGCTACTGCGCGTGCTTGAGGAAGGCGAAATCGAGCGCGTAGGAGGCGATAAGCCTCTGGCGGTGGACGTACGCGTGATCGTTGCGACGCATCGCAATCTCGAGGACCAAATCCGGCAGGGAGGTTTTCGCGAAGATTTGTATCATCGCGTTTTTGTATTTCCAATTATCCTGCCGCCGCTGCGCGATCGCCGGGAAGACGTCCGCGTTCTTGCAGAGGATTTCGCGCGCCAGCTGGCCGAGCAGAACAATTGGAAGCAGAAGAGTTTCTCGTCAGAGGCCATCGAGCAATTGGAGAACTACCCGTGGCCTGGAAACGTGCGCGAATTGCGCAACGTAGTGGAGCGCACACTTCTGCTGGCGGCTGGCGACACCGTGGAGGCTGAGACCGTAGCGCGAGCCCTGCCGCAATCCGGTGCCAGCGCCAGCCCAGCGAGTGCGCGATCGTATGCCTCGGCTAGCCAGAACATCCCCAGCACGGCGAGCGTGCTTTCGATTGGCACTCTCGCGCAGCGCGTGGAGGCTTTCGAGCGCGAGACGCTGCTGGCCGAATTAAAACGCAATCGTCACCACATGACGAACACGGCTAAGGCGCTGGGCCTCGAACGCAGCCACCTCTACAAGAAATGCCAGCAGCTCGGAATCGACTTGAGGGCGATTCGCGACGCGTAAGCGCAGTATAATCAGCAGATTGCAGATAGCGTTCTCACTGTTCTCCCGCGAGTCCGTACAATCGATTGAGGAGCCAGTCCATCTCCTATAGTTCAGCCTGTTTGCGGATGCGCTGTAGGATACGGCTACGCGGCGGGCGTGGGCGCTCCGCAGGCCGGAGCGATGATAAGTGCCTTGCCACAAACCGGGGCTGTATCTGGCGGATACATGGCAGTTAGATGTCGACTGTGGCGTCTTAGAACACATTAAATAAGTGATACAGATCCCAGGAAATGTGGTAGACTTCATTTGCGCTTAATACCGCGGTTGTGATGTGCGGCTGCTCTTGTAGTACCCGCCCTCGGTTTCTTCCGAAGTCTTCAGCGTAATTAAAAAAGAACTGGTAACGCACGCTGCTGCGCCCTCTCGAGATTCGTGTGTGCGCGGTGGCGGCTTCCAGACAAAGAGAAAACTAGACTTATGCAAAGCTTTACAGAACTACCAATTTCCAATTCAATTCTGGACCGCTTGGCGACGCTGAAATTTGTGACGCCCACTCCCGTGCAGGCCGCGGCCATTCCGCTCGCGCTGCAAGGTAAGGATGTGCTCGCAACTGCTTCCACTGGCACCGGCAAAACGCTGGGGTTCCTGATCCCGATCATCGAGAGGCTCATTCGCAGCGAGAAACCTGGAATCGCAGCACTCGTGCTCGTTCCCACGCGCGAACTCGCCATGCAGGTCGTCGAGCAGTACAACGCTCTGCGCGGCAAGCAGCTTTCGCCGGCCGCGCTTGTAGTGGGCGGCTTATCCGAAGGAGCGCAACTCACCGCGCTGCGCAAGGGAGCCCGCGTTGTGGTCGCCACGCCAGGACGCCTCGAGGATTTCCTCGATCGCAAGCTGGTGAATTTCCGGTCGCTCGAAGTGCTCATTCTGGACGAGGCCGACCGCATGCTGGACATGGGTTTTCTTCCTGCGATTCGGCGCATCGCGTCGATCCTGCCGAAAGACCGCCAAACCATGTGCTTCTCAGCGACGCTCGAAGCTTCAGTCGTTCACCTCGTGAACGATTACATGAAGAACCCGGTGCGTGTGGCGCTGGGCTCGACGCTGAAGCCTTCGGAAAACGTTCGAGTGCAGGCATTTGAAGTATCCGCGGATCGCAAGCAGGATTTGCTAAAGCGATTGCTCTTGGCCGAACCGGGCCGCTGCCTCGTCTTTGCGCGCACAAAGCGCGGAGCCGAGCGGCTTGCTTACAGTTTGACTCGCGACGGGTTTGTCGCAGCCATGATTCATGGAGGACGCTCGCAATCCCAGCGAACGGCAGCCTTGACCGGATTCCAGCAGGGGCGATTCCGAGTGCTGGTCGCAACCGATCTGGCGGCCCGCGGTATTCACGTGCAGGACATCGCGCAGGTCATCAACTACGATCTGCCCGAGATTGCTGAGAACTTCATCCATCGCGTCGGACGCACGGGACGTGCGGGCGAAACCGGTGTTGCTTCTACTCTTTACGGACGAGAGCAACGCTCGGAACTTTTGCAGCTCGAACGCACGCTCGGCATTCATATGGTTCGAATGCGCAACGATGAGATTCCCGAATCAACGCAGGCTCCGAAGCGCACGGCGGTGGAACGCATGGAATCCGCTTCCAAAATCGGCGGCGTGGCTGCAAACCGGATGAGTCGGATGCCGGGTGAAATCCTGCAAACCCAAATGGCCGACTAAGCCGCCATTAACGAGTTCGCGATGGTTGCTTTTTGGAACTTTCTCGCGTTTCACTTGTCCAGGGCGGCGCCAGAAAGATTAAAATGGGGCATCCCATTAGGAGAAAGTCATGAGTAGCGAAAAGATCAAAGGCACAGGACGACTTGTCCCTACACGCCCGACCGGAGTCGAATACAAGGTCGAATTCAAGATGCGGATCACCATCGGAGAGCGGCAGCATGGCAGGACCGCTGCCCCGGCAACGTCTAATCAATGGACCGAGTGCTCGGTGCGGTCACCCCACGCGCACCGAATTCCGGACGGTGAGTACTTCCTGCACCCCGACGAGGGAAAAGTGACGCAAATGAAGTCCGTCGCGGGCAAATGGCAGTTCCTAGCAGTCGCCTAAACTTTAGTCTCTACCTTCCCGGGGAGCGAGCCGTGATGCACTACGAGCGGCTCGCAGCCCCCAATCTCCGATTTGAACTCACCGGCGGTACGATTCTCTGGCGGCATTCTTCCGCGCGTGCGAAAATTCCCATCGTTCATGAATATGCTTCCCATGTTTGTCGCTACGGGTGCCGCAACCGCTGCCGCTGGCACGTTTGCATGGGCCTCCGCTTCGCCTTCCGCTCAACTTTTTGGCCGCACGATTCGCCGCACCGGCGACGCATCCACCATGGCACTCACCTTTGACGATGGGCCGAACCCTGCCGTCACTCCTCAACTGCTTGATCTACTCGACCGGCACAAAGCTCATGCCACGTTTTTTTTGATTGGCAAACACGTGCGCGCGTTTCCGGCGTTGGCGAAGGAGATTGCACAGAGAGGGCACACCGTGGGTAATCACACCGAGACTCACCCGATGCTCACGTTTCTTTCGCGTCGGCGCATTGACCAGGAACTCGATCGCTGCGACGCAGCCATCGCGTCAGCGACGGGCAAGGCTCCCCGTTGGGTGCGGCCACCTTTCGGTTTCCGGGGTCCGCAGCTCGACGGAGTTGTTCGGCGCAACGGAGGCGCGGGAGTAGTGATGTGGTCAGCAATGGCGCGCGACTGGAAGCCCCAGCCCGCGGAGCGCGTG
>Ga0073928_10005582_pt1 | contig 17531 bp, 19 predicted proteins | sample PaiPotPPA55metaG_FD_76969 | JGI IMG/M metagenome (GOLD analysis project Ga0073928, IMG submission 76969) | Iron sulfur acid spring bacterial and archeal communities from Banff, Canada, to study Microbial Dark Matter (Phase II) - Paint Pots PPA... ... | reverse complement strand
CGGCCTCTTCGTCGTGACGCTCTACGACACCAAACCGGAAGCTCTGGCGGCGTTTGCTGCGCTCTTTGAACGCTCGCTCCGTGCCCGTATGGAGGCGGCGGGAGGCTCGACTTTAGCGGCGTACATGACCTCGACGCAGCCGAATAACTTTCCGCGGCTCCCGATCCGCGTGGGCGAGCATATCTACGTGTGGGTCGCGCGATTTAAAGATACCGAGGCTTATGTGGCCTACCAGATGCGCCTTGAGGCCGACCGAAGGTGGAGTCACAAATTGTGGCCTGCGGCCCGTAATCAGCTCAGCCGGGAACCCGAGGTCCTCCGACTGACACCGACGCCGCGCTCGCGCCTGCGCGGATGAGGCCGTCGCGCGGTTGCACCGCTACTATGGTGAGATGCCGATGACTCAAACATTGACGCGCCAGGGACGGCTGGTGCCGCAATTCATGAGCGACGCGCTGGCCGTTGCAACCTGACCGAGGTCCTTTATTGTGGCGATTCGAATCGTTCGTCTAGGTACCGACCGCCTTCCCGGGGAAGGCCTTCGTCTTGGCACGGTGAGACGCCCTCCTCGCGGCATTCGGAAGACGGAGTATGCCTCGAAGAACTTTTACGATGTCTGGCTGCCGATGCTGGCGCCGAGCCCGGCATCGGTCAAGGAGGCGCTGACGGCTCGATCAGAACGGGACTGGAATCGCTTCGTGAAAAAGTACCGGAGGGAAATGGCCGGGACCAATGAGAGCGCTACGCTGGATATTCTCGCGGCCTTATCCCACCAGGCCGACTTCTCCGTTGGCTGCTATTGTGCCGATGAATCCCATTGCCACCGCTCGGTGTTGCGCGATCTCCTCCGCGAGCGCGGCGCGCGGGTGAAGTAGCCGATTTAAGCTAGGCCGGCGAACGCAAACAAATCGTTCATGCTGCGTGCTTCTCCGGCCGGCAAAATACCCAGTCGCTCCACCGGGTCGCCGGCGCGATTCAGCCAAAACGTCCGATAGCCGAACCACGCCGCACAACAGGCGTCCCAGCCGTTAGACGAGACGAAGACAAGCCGTGCCGCGGGACAATCGAACGCGTCGACGCCGAGTTGATAGACCTCCGGCGCCGTCTTGAACTTGTGCACCTTGTCGGCGCTCAGAACATGCGTGAACACACCCGACATGCCGGCGGCGGAAATGGCGCTCGCCAGCATCTCCGGGCTGCCGTTCGACAGTATCGCGAGCGGCATTCCGTGCGCGCGAAGCCGCTCGAGCGCCGGGAATACCTCAGGATACGCAGGCAGCCGATCATACTGGCCCAGCAGGCGCTGACATTTGTCCTCGGAAATATCCAGCCGCAACCGCGCACAGGCATGAAGCAGCGCATCCTTGGTAACGGTCATAAAGTCGACGTACCTGTCGCACAGCGTGCGCAGCCTCGAGTATTCAAGCTGCTTCTCCCGCCACAAGACCGCGAGGGCGGCGCCGTGCTTTGGAAACAATTCCTCGGCCAGGAGCCCAAGCGAATAAACGTCGAACAGCGTCCCATAGGCATCAAAGAGAATGCCGCTCGGGGGTTGGCCGGGTGTGTCGCCGTCCACGGCGGAAGGGTTGTCGTACAGTGAAATCTCCCTGAACTCGCCGCCCGCGCGTGCACGCCGGCTCACCCGGCAAAAACTGCTTATTGCCGAGACTACTTCCTGCCGATATTCTCCGCGGCAAATTCCCAATTGGCGAGCTTGTCGAGCACGGCGTTCACGTGATCGGCGCGCCGATTCTGGTAGTCAAGATAGTAGGCATGCTCCCATACGTCAATCGTCAGCAGAGCCCGCACCCCTTGGGTCAGCGGCGTATTGGCATTGCCGGTCTTCACCACCTTGAGTTTCTCACCGTCCTGAATCAGCCAGGCCCAGCCGCTGCCGAATTGCCCCACGGCTGCCGTCGACAATTCCTTCTTGCACGCGTCGACACTGCCGAAGGAAGATTCCATCAGCCGTTTCAACGCCGCCGGCGGCTCGCCGCCGCCCTTGGGCTTCAGGCTTCGCCAGTAGAACGTGTGATTCCATGCCTGCGCCGCGTTGTTGAAAATGGCGGCGTGGTCGGATTGCCCCGCCGTAGCCTTGATGATTTGCTCGAGCGGCATGTCCGCGAATTCGGTACCCACGATGAGCTTGTTCAGGGTGTCGACATAGGTCTTGTGATGCTTGCCGTAGTGGAAACTGAGCAAATTCGCGGAGATGACGGGCTGCAGCGCGTTCTGGTCGTAAGGCAATGCCGGCAGTGTGATGGGTGGAGATGAAACGATCGTCGAATTCATTGACGCTCCTGTTGAGGGTGTTGGTGGGGGTGACTGAATCCCACACTACGGAGAGGCGCTCCTGCCTGCCATCGGCTCCCATTACCTGGAGACGTAGGCATCCGCTGACGGGCGCAACGAGCGCCGCCCCCAATCCGCGCGAGCCGCCGGTGACGATCGCCGTCTTGCCGCGAAGGTCGGGGTACATCACCCGACCGCCGCAGCGTACCGGAACACCGCCATTGCCAGGACTGCGACCGCCAATAGAGCGGCGGCCACGCGCGCGCTCACCACTGTGCGAGTGCGCAGCTGGGACAGCCGCTGAATCGTCTCTTGGGAAGGCGCCGCACCATCGCGGCCTGCGTGCAGTCGCGCCACTTCGATCCCCGCCGGCCGGCCGATCAGCAAACCGACCGCGAGCGACAATAGGGCGGCCGTCGCTCCGGACTTGAGCACGAGTCCACCGAAAGAATTATCGTGCGGGTGCAGTACTGCGAACAAGAAGACGCCGGACAGTACGGTCAACGCGGCGGAAATCCCGGCGAGCGCCCCAGCACGGCGCGCCACGGTACCCAGCCACGGACTCGGGATGTCCGAGCCCTTCGGCACCATGATAGGAGCAATTACCATCGCCAGAACGAACGCGGCCCCCGCCCACGTAACGCCCGACATGACATGTATCGCACGAGCCAGCACAATGAACGCGATTTCGGACATGACGACATCCTATAAATTTATATTGCCTATACATAGTGTATACTGAATAATATGCCCGTCAAGAACATCTCGCGACCCTATCGCAGCCCTCAGCGCGCCGCGGCGGCTGAAGAAACGCGCGCGCGCCTCGTCGCGGCCGCTTGCTCATTGCTCGGCGGCGGAAAGGATTCACCGGCATTTTCCCTCGATGCCGTGGCCCGCCAAGCCGGCGTCACCCGCTTGACGGTCTACAATCAGTTTCAATCCAAGCGAGGATTGCTCGAAGCCGTATTCGACGATCTGGCGCAGCGGGGCGGCCTCTCTGAATTGCCGCTGGTCTTTGCGGAAAGCGATCCGGACAAGGCAATGCGCCGTTTCGTGACGGTGTTTTGCCGCTTCTGGGCGGCGCACGCCGGGGTGCTGCCGAAATTCAGTGCAGTGACGAAGCTCGACGACGACGACGCCGCCAGCCTGCTCGCGCGGACCGAACGCCGGCGTCACGCCTTGACGGTGCTGGTCAGCCGCCTCAGCGTGGATGACGAAAGGAAAAACCCGGATTTGATCGATTTACTTTTCGCGCTGACCGGATTCGACATGTTCTCAGCATTGTCGGTACGGAATCGCAGCGCAGATTCGGTCGAAGCCTTGGTGCAGGATCTGGTGGAACAGACCATGAAGCGTTTTCGCGCACCCCGCTCCACCAAGGCCCGCGGCCGATCCGCCGAGCGTACTCGTGTTTCTGCCTCATGAAAGTTAGTGCGCGCGCATCCGTGCACGCGGCTTTCCCGCATTGACGCCCTGACGATGGCCTCTATGCTGCCGGGCGTCGCGGCCGATTATCCAGGTGCCGGTGCCGCGATGGAGTGAGACACCGCGCAGCCTGGAATTGATTATGTCAGATCATCACATCCGCTCGCGGATAGGTCTTGGACAAACCTGTGATTTGCAGCGCCATGGAAATTCTTCCATTGGGTTATTCCATTGCTTGAAACACCGGCCAGTGGTCGACGATCTTACCTCCGCGTACGGCCAGCAGGTCGCCGAACTCCAACAGCACGGATTCGCTGATCATCGGCCGCAGGAACACCTGATCGTCCACCCCCAGACCGACCGCCGGTGACCCGTTGACGATTTCCTGGTTCGCGCTATGTCCGTAAGTCTCGTTGAACTGCAGACCCTTCGGCGACTCGTACTCCGCCCGCCACCAGCCGCCGTAGACGAAGAAGGTCGCGCGCTGATTGGGATCCCACCAAGAGAAAACCTTCGACTTGTCGTCGAGCGCCGGAATCCGGATCGGCCCGGTGGCTTTGATGACCGGCGTGGCGATGAATGCCGCGGGCACGTGTTCCGCCAGGGTCTCCAAATCGTAGTGGGTCGGTTTGAGCAGTGCGGTGCCGGTGCTGATCTCCGTGCTGAGTTTTTCCAAGGCGTGCAGCTTGTAGCTGGGGCTCCCGCCGGCATTGAGGGTGAGGTCCTCACGCCATAGCTTTGAAGGATGGCCGCGCGCGTAGTCGACGAAGCCCTGAGAGATCGCCATCGCCTTGGCGAGCAGCTCCTGCGCCGTGCCCAGGATATGCGGCACGCCCATTCCGACGTGCGCGTCATAGCCCATGAAACCGGCGAATTCGAGCTGCTGCGGATGCGCGGCAATCACGTCGAGCATTTGACCCAGCGTGGCGTTGTCGCCGATCCCGCCGCGATGCAGACCCACGTCGATCTCGAGATTCGTCCGCAGCCTGGTGTTCAGCCCTTCTGCCAGCTGTAGATATTCCTGCAGGCGCTGCGGTGAATCGATCAGCCATTGCAGCTGGCGAGTGGGATCGAACGGGCCTTTGAGTTGCCGATAAAACAATTCCGCCGAGCGCACGGGCAGCGGCTTGCCCATCAGAATGTCGAAGCCTGAAAAAATCTCCGCGTCCAGATTCAGAAAGGGCTGATGGAAGGACATCAGTCGCCGCGTCTGCGCACGCTGCGCGATGTACTCGATCAGCTTCTGCGACGGCAGTGACTTCTCGACGATCCGGTAATTCTTGCCCGCGGACTTGAGCGTCTGGGTAACCCGATCGATGTTCTGGTCCATGCGATCGAGATCGATCACCATGCACGGCCGCATCGGGCCGTTCTTCTTCAGTTCCTGGTTCAGCAGACTGAAATAGCCGTCGTAGGGTGCGCCCGCATCGCGTGGTTTTTTCCACCATGCGAGCGCACCGGCGAGAAAAACCGTCCCGACGAGAAAATAGCGACGTTTCATGCTGCTCTCCGAAACGCGGCGCTAACCGCGCAAGCCGAACACCGAGCGCAGATGCGCGTTGAGGAAGCGGCCGCCGGGATCGAGCGCTTCGCGCACGGCGAGAAAGTCCTTCCACTTGGGATATAGCGGTTCCAGCAGGCGCGCGTTGAGCGTGTGCAGCTTTCCCCAATGCGGGCGGCCATCGTACTTCCAGAAGATCGGTTCGATCTGGGCAAAGAAGTTATGGTAGTCCAGATCGTAGTATTGATGCACCGAGATTGCGCAAGTGTCGCGGCCCTGAAACATCGACAGCGGAATATCATCGCCCTTCACGTAGCGGAATTCGGTCGGAATGAAGCTGTTGAGGTTCTGGTCGCGAATCTTCTTCAGCACTTCACGCAGGCAGGCCGGACCGGCCTCGGCGGGCACCTCGTATTCCATCTCATTGAAGCGCACGTCGCGCACGTTGGCGAACACTTTGTAGGAATCGTCCACCGCGTCGGGGAAGCTGACCAGGTGCCGGGCGATGAAGTTCAGGAGCGTGGCTTGGATGCGCGGTGAGTTGCGGTACCTGGTATGAACCCCCTCCAGCATGTTCACCTTGTCGGCGTCGCCGCCGCCTTCCTTAGGTTTGGTCTGCGTCTCCTGGGTTTCGTTGAGCGCCGAGGCTACGGAGACATCGCTGTGCAGCAGTGAGTTGATTTCGAAGTGATCGTTTTCGCGGATCAGACGCGGCATGTCCTCGAGCAGCTCTTCCGTGTCCTGCACCCAGTTCTTGCTGCGCAAGCGGAATGCGTTGCGGTTCTGAAGACGTACACGGCTGACTATGCCCAATGCGCCGAGTGATACGCGCGCGGCGTTGAAAACTTCCGGATGGTCATGCGCATCGCAATCCAAGATCTCGCCTGCGGCGGTGACGAGGCGCAAGCCGACCACCTGGCTGGAATACGAGCCGTACTTCGCGCCGGTGCCGTGCGTGGAGGTGGCAATCGCACCGGCCAGGGTTTGATAGTCGATATCTGCCATGTTCGGCAGCGCCTGGCCGATTTCCTTCAGCGGTCCACCCATCTGCGAGACCGGCGTACCCGCCCAGAATTCCGCTTGCAGGCGGGCATTGTCATGGCTGATCAGGCCGCTCATCTTCGCCAGAGACACGATGGTACCTTCCGTCGGCACCAGCGGGCTGAAGGAATGCCCGGAACCGACGGGACGGATGACCCTGCCCGCACTGCTGCGGATCAACGCGGCCAGTTCTTCTTCGTTCGCGGGAGCCGGACGATCGGCCGGGATGCAGCTCTGGCCGCCCGACCAGTTGCGCCAGACCACAATGCGCTCGCGGTCTGCCGCGCGCAGCAGGCCGGGCAGCCCGCAGAACGCACTGAGCGCGCCGGCAAGGCCAAATGTCCTGATCAGCTCGCGACGGGTAAATTGCATCGGAATTCTCCGTGTCGGATCACTGTGTCTGCGTGTCGGCGCGCGCGATCGGTCAGTTCTTCAACGACGCGCCCGACATGAATTCGATGAGCGCGCGGTATTGCTTCTCATTGCAGTCCATGCAGGCGCCCAGCGGCGGCATGCTCTTGTAGCCGCTGAATGTGTGTTCGATCAGAATGTCCGCACCCTGGGCGATGCGCGGCGCCCACGCCCGCGCGTCGCCCGCCTGCGGCGCACCGGAAGCCGGCACGGCATGGCAGTTCTTGCAGCTTCGGTCATAAACCGCCTGCAGCTCGGGCGGCAATACGGCCACCGCTGCCGGCGGTGCGGCGGCGAACGGCGGGCCGCCGGCCCCATGATCGCCGCAAGCGCTCAAGCAAGCTGCAGCGCCGAGCGGGCACGCGAGAAAGATGATTCGCAGAAATGGGTGCATGGCTCGTTTCCCGTTGGGTGACTATCCCATCACGCTGCGCGCCTTGGCCAAAATTGTCCCCATGCTACATGGCATCACGCCGCGCGCACAATCATGCGCCGGGACGCACACGCGGGAACGGCGGTGTACTATTGGCTACCGGAGTCGACCATGTCAGCCATTACCGCACTACACAATTCAACCACTGACACCGACGCGATTGCGTCGCTGCAGAAGAGCTTCGCCGCGCATAAGCAGGCTTTCTTGAAGCATCCGTTTCCCGATCTCAAGGAGCGCCGCGCACATCTCTACGCGCTGGCCGACGCGCTGCTCGGCAACCGTGCGCGCATCCGCGAGGCTTTGCAGAGCGACTTTGGGGCGCATCCCGCGGCGGCGGCCGATCTGGCCGAGATCGGCGGTCCGCTCGCTCGTACGCTGGCGGCCGCCAAGCACGTCAAACGCTGGATGCGGCCGGAGCGGCGCAGCGTCGATCTCTTGTCCTTCGGCACCAGCAAGGCGCAGATCGCATGGCAGCCCAAAGGCGTGACCGGCATCATCGCGCCCTGGAATTTTCCGATCGATCTGTCCTTCGGCCCGCTCTGCGACATGCTTGCGGCCGGCAACCGCGTCATCATCAAGATGTCCGAATATGCGCCGGCTTGCGCCCAGGCGGTGTTCGAGATCATCGACAGGACCTTTGCGGCCGATCACGTCGCCGTGGTCAACGGCGGCGTCGAACTGGGCAAGGCCTTCACCGCCCTGCGCTGGGATCATCTGCTGTACACCGGCAATCCCGAGGTCGGCGCCATGGTGGCGCAGGCGGCCGCGGCCAATCTGGTGCCGGTTACGCTGGAGCTCGGCGGCAAGTGCCCGGCGATCTTCGCGGCCGACAGCGTCAGCGCGGCGCACATCACGCGGCTGCTTGGCGTCAAGCTGGTCAAGAACGGCCAGATGTGCATTTCGATCGATTACTGCCTGGTGCCGCGCGCGCAGCTGGATCGATTCGTGCAGCTGGCGCAGGCGAGTTTCAGCGGCGCGCTCAAAGACTATTCGCGCGGCGCCGATTGCACCGGCATCATCAGCTCACGCCACTATCAGCGCCAGCAGCAATTGCTGGACGAGGCGCGCAACGCCGGCGCGCGCATCGTGCAGCTCGACCAAGGCGGCGGCGCCGATCCCGCCACCCGCCGCTTGCCGGTATCGCTGGTGATCGATCCCGATCCTGGCCTCCGCATCATGAAAGAGGAAATCTTCGGCCCCATCTTGCCGGTCGTTCCCTACGACTCGCTGGATGACACCCTGGCGGCCATCAACCGCGGCGAGCGCCCGCTTGGATTGTATTTATATACTCAGGATGCCGCGCTCGTGGACAAGGTGCGGCGCGAGACCTTTTCCGGCGGCTATGCCGTCAATGTCTGCGCCGCTCAGGGAGCGGTAGCCGACATGGGTTTCGGCGGCGTCGGCCGCAGCGGCAGCGGCCGCCATCACGGGATCGATGGGTTCCGCGAATTTTCCAACCCGCGGGGCATGTTCGTGATGGGTCGCGGCGCCTCATTCGATGCGTTCATCCCGCCCTATGGGCCGCGCAAGTACCGGCAGATCGAGCAGATGTTCGGTCTGCGGCGCCTACAACTGCGCATCGGCCGCTGGCTGCGGCCGGGTCGCTTTATTTGAGTTCGATTTCCACGAAACGAAATTCATAGTCGTTGGCGTTGATGACGTTGTGCGCGACGCCGGCGGGGCGCGCATAGGACGCACCCGCCACCAGAGAAGCCTCTCTCACGCCCGCGGCTTCCTCCAATCTCAGCACGCCGCTCGTCAGGGGCACGACGACGTAGTCATGGGCGTGTACGTGATGCCCGGTGTCCGCCCCCGGGGCAAAACGCCATTCCGTCACGATCACGCGTTCGTTCTCGACTTGAACCGTCGACGTCGCTTTCACGATTTCCCTCTCCCGTACAACTCTGTTGATACAGGCAAGCCTAACCGGTTTCAAAAGAAAGGATAGTCCCCTCGCCTCGTGCTAACGTTTCGCGGAACAACCCAGACGGAGCGAAGGACAATGGGGTCGATACTGCCGGCGAGCGTGGTTTCCGTGGCATTCGCCTTGATCTATTGCGCAAGCGCGGGAGCCTCCCCGCATCGGGACGACAAGGTCTATCAGGCGGCGGCAGCCAACCGCGCGGGCGCCCTCGATCTTCTCAGAGAAATCGTCGACATCGATTCCGGTACGGGGGATGTCGCGGGCGGCGCCAGGGTCGAGGCCCTGCTCGCGGGCCGACTACGGGCACTCGGCGCCGACGTGCGGACCGAGCCCGCCGAAGCTCCGGGATTACCGGACAATCTGGTGGCCGTCTTCCATGGGACCGGGAGAGGCAAGATTCTCATCATCGGGCACATCGACACCGTGTTCGGCCCCGGAACCGCGGCGGGACGGCCTTTCAGCATCGATCGGGAACGGGGCTTTGGTCCGGGCGTCGGCGACGAGAAAGGCGGCGTGGTCAACGCGATCACTGCGTTGAAGATTTTGCACGATCTCGGCTTCAAGAACTACGCGACCATCACGCTGCTCCTCGATGACAGCGAAGAGCGGGGTTCACCCGGTTCCCGAAAACTGATAACGACCCTGGTCAAGCAGCACCAGGTCGAATTCAACATGGAACCCGGCGACCCGCCGGATGCGCTCACCGTCTGGCGCAAAGGCTCGGCCGGCATTCGTATCCAGGTCAAGGGGCGCGCGGCCCACGCGGGCATGGCACCGCAGGATGGCCGGAACGCCGCAGTCGAACTCGTGCACCAGCTCTCGGCCTTGGAGGGTGTTTTCCCGCATTCCGGCGACGGCACAACCGTCAATCTCACCCTTCTGAAAGCCGGCGAGCGCCATAACATCATCCCGGACTTCGCAGAGGCGACGCTCAATGTTCGCTTCCGCAAGCCGGAAGACTTCGACGCCGTACTGGCCAAAGTCGACGCCGGCGCCGCCGTTACCCTGGTGCCCGACACCCGCGTCACGGTGGCGCAGGATCCCGCTTATCCGCCGCTGATCGAAAATTCACAGATCGATGCGCTCGCCGCCCGGGCCAGAGCGATCTACGCTGAAATCGGCAAGACTGTGGAATCGTCGGGCAACGGCGGCGCATCGGAATCCGCGCTGGCGATGGCCGAGGGCACTCCCGCGCTCGACGGCCTCGGCTACGTGGGCGGCGACTTCCACACCGACCACGAGTGGATAGATTTGAACAGCGTGGTGCCTCGCCTGTATCTTTTCACACGGCTATTGATGGAAACGGGAGCCAAGCCGCCTTGACGGTTTGGCGGGCCGCCCCTGGGAATGTAAGCATGCCGGTAATCGTCTGCCCCGCCTGTGATTTGGCGCATCGCCTCACGACCGCCCCCGCCGGCGGGCGCGGGCAATGCGCCCGCTGCCGCGCGCAGCTGCAGCGCCGGGAAAACGCCTCCATGGATACCGCGATTGCGCTGGCGGTTTGCGCCCTGGTGCTTCTGTTGCTGAGCAACGCGTATCCTCTGGTGGCAATGCAGGTCAATGGCAGTTCTCGCGACACGACCTTGATCGGGGCCGCGGTCGGCCTGTACGCACAAGGATTCAAGTCGCTCGCGGCGCTGGTCTTCCTGACCACCGTGGTCGCTCCGCTGCTGCAGATCGTGTCGCTGCTCTATGTACTCATTCCCTTGCGGCGCGGACGGCGTGCGTTCGGCCGGAATTCCGTGCTCCGGATGCTCACGCGGGTACGGCCCTGGAGTTTCATGGAAGTATTCATGCTGGGCGCGCTCGTCGCGCTGGTGCGCCTGTCGAATTTCGCGCACATTGCGCCGGGAATTGCCCTTTGGTCGTGCGCCCTGCTCATGCTCTGCCTGTCCGCGCTGACCAGCATTACTTCCACCGAGCAGCTGTGGCGATGGGTCGAAGAGAGTCGAGAATGAGCAACCCCGCCACCGGCCGCAGCCTCGGACTCCTCCTGTGCCTCGATTGCCGTGCGACGGTGCGCGGCGCGAAGGCATCGCACTCGCACTGTCCGCGATGTCACGCGCGCCTCTATGTGCGCAAGCCTCACAGCCTCATCGTCACGACCGTGTTGGTGGTTTGCGCCGCCCTGCTCTACATACCGGCGAACGTGCTGCCGGTGATGAACACGCGGACCATCTTCGACGATGAACGCGATACGATCATGAGCGGCGTGCTGGTACTGCTGCAGTCCGGATCCTGGCCGATCGCCCTGCTGGTGTTCGTTGCCAGCATCGTCGTCCCTCTATTGAAGATTCTGGCGTTGGGTGTCCTGCTATATTCCGCCTGGCGCCCCTCGCCGCACCGCCGTTTGCAACACAGTGAGCTCTATCGGATGGTAGAATTCATCGGACGATGGTCGATGCTCGATATTTATGCCATTTCGCTGCTGGCCACGTTGGTCCAGGTCCAGTCCTTTGCGTCCGTCATCGTGGGCTGGGGCGCATGGGCCTTCGGCGCCGTGGTGGTCTTGACGCTGCTCGCCGCGCGGACTTTCGACGAGCGGCTTCTATGGGATACGCCGCAGCATGACTGAACCCCCGGCTCCCAGCCTGGACGATCTCCCGGCGGCCGTGCCTGCCCGCTCGCGATGGTCGCGCCTGCCGCTGATATGGATCCTGCCCGCGGTGGTGATTCTGGCGGGCGCCTTCGTCGTGGTCCACGAGAAGCTCGCTCAGGGGACCAGCATCGAAATCCTTTTCCAAAACGCCGAAGACCTTGAAGCGAACAAAACCAAGATTCGCTACAAGGAGGTCGAGATCGGCGACGTACGCGACATTCATGTGTCCAAGGATCGCAAGGAGGTCGTGGTGACGGCGATGATTCACCGCGATGCGAGCGAGTACCTGGTGGAAGACACCCGCTTTTGGGTGGTGCGCCCGCGCATCTCGGCCGCCGGAGTCACAGGTTTGGGGACGCTCGTCTCCGGCGCCTACATCAGCGTCGATGTGGGTAAGTCGGCGAGCCCCAGCGAGCACTTCGTCGGTCTTGAAGTACCCCCGATCGTCACCTCAGACCTCCCGGGGCGCCAATTCGTGCTGCACGCGGACGATCTGGGCTCGCTGGACATTGGATCCCTGGTCTTTTATCGGCATATCACCGCAGGCCAGGTGGTGGGCTATGCGCTGGACCCGGGCGGCGCCGGCGTAACGCTCACGATATTCGTCAACGCGCCCTTTGACGGCTATGTCACCGGCGGGACCCGGTTTTGGCAGGCGAGCGGCATCGACATGTCGATCAATTCCGACGGGATCAAGCTGCGTACGGAATCGTTGACATCCATCCTTCAGGGCGGCGTTGCGTTTCAAGCGCTCCCGGGCAGCGCGATGACGGAGGCGCGCAGAGATACGACATACACTCTCTATCCGGATGAAGAGCGCGCCATGCGCCCGACCGAAACGGAGATTCGGACTTTCGTCATGTACTTCAACGGCTCGCTGCGCGGTCTGTCGCCGGGTGCGCCGGTCGAACTGCATGGCATTGCGGTGGGTGAAGTCAAAAGCGTGGACGTGGAGTACGATCGAGACGCCGGCACCCTGAGATTTCCCGTTGTCGTGGATATGTATCCGCAGCGAATACGCGGACGCAAGGCGCGCGGTGCACAGCCGCCCGCCAAGGACGACGCGCAAACCTCCAGCCGGAAATTGGTGGACAGCTTGGTGGCGCGCGGTCTTCGAGCCGAACTGAAGACGGGCAACTTGCTGACGGGACAGAAGTACGTGGAGCTGGATGTGCATGCGGATGCTCCCGCAGAAAAGGTCTGGTGGGCCGACGAGCCTTGGGTGTTTCCGACGGTGTCCAATGGGCTCGACGAATTCCAGGATTCCATGGGAAGCATTGCTCGGAAGCTCAATAAAGTCCCCTTCGATCAGATTTCCTATCGGTTGCTGTCGACCATGACGAGCCTGGAACAGACCTTGAAGAGCACCGATCAATTGATGCGGCATGTCGACGGCAGCCTTGCGCCGCAGGTCGAGGCAACATTGACCGAAGCACAGGCTGCCTTGAAGAACGCCAAGGAATTGTTGGCGCAGGATGCGCCCCTGCAGAGCGATCTCGGTCCGGCGCTGCTGCAGTTGTCGCGCGCGGCGAAGGCGGTCACCGCACTGGTCGATTATCTGGAGCGCCATCCGGAATCTCTGTTGCGCGGCAAACCGGGAGACTCGCCGTGAAATCACTCTTGACGGCGGCGTGTCTGCTGAGCCTGCTCTGCGCCTGCGTAACAAGCCGGCCGGATCATTTTTATATTCTGAGCACGCAACCGCAAGGCGCGCGTGAAGCGAGAACGGCGCCCGCCGCACAGGTCTCGCTGCGGGTGACATTGCCCTCGCTGGTGGATCGCTCCGAAATGATACTCAACACATCCGCCAACGGTATCATCGTGCTGGATCATGAACGATGGGCCGCCCCGCTTGCGGATCTCGCGACACAGACCCTGGCCCGGGACCTCGAACTACGGCGCAGCGATATGCTGGTCGCAGGCCAAAACGCCGGCCGCTCGGACGCCGCCGTCAAAGTGACGGTCGACCTGGTGCAGTTGACCGTACGCCGAGGCGAGCGGGCGAGCATCGAGGCACATTGGCGAATCATCGACCTGCGCAACGGCGGGGATGTGATCGGCAGCGAGGTCTTCAGTGCACCCGTGGCGCAGGGCGGCTACGCACCGGTGCCGCAAGCGTTGAGCGAATGTCTCGGGCTGCTCGCGGATCGATTGGCAGGACAGATGCCGCGCCCGTAGCGCCTCTTTAGTCTCGCTTGCGGGCTGCTGCGGCGCCGGGTCGTTCGCCTCTTGCGCACGCGCCCCGGGCCTCATGTTCGGGCATCGATAGAAGTCGAGCTGTATTCACGAGCGCCATATGCGTCAACGCCTGCGGGAAGTTTCCCAGCATGCGCTTGGCGCGTGGGTCATATTCCTCGGCGAACAGGCCGACGTCGTTGCTCAACGAAAGAAGCCGCTCGAACAGCGCCTCGCTTTCTTGACGGCGTCCGGTCAAAAGGTAGCTATCGGCGAGCCAAAATGAGCAAGGTAAAAACGCCCCTTCCCCTGCCGGCAGCGCGTCAACATCCGTGGCAGTGGAATAGCGCAATACCAAACCGTCGACAACCAAATTGCGCTCGATCGCCTCAATCGTGCCGATCACCCGTGGATCATCGGCGGGCAGAAATCCCACTTGGGGAATCAATAGCAGGCTCGCATCCAAGTAAGTCGAATCGTAGGATTGCACGAACGAATTGACGTTGGTGTTAAAACCGCTCTCGCACACCTGGTTGTGGATGGCGCTGCGCAGCTGCCGCCAACGCTCGACAGGGGCTTCGAGGCCGCCCTGCTCCGCGTCCTTGATGGCCCGATCGAATGCCACCCAGGCCATGATTTTTGAGTGGGTGAAATGACGGCGTGGCCCACGCACTTCCCAAAGTCCATCATCGGGCAGTTCCCAGTGTGACTCGAGAAACTTGAGCAGCGCGACTTGGACCTTCCAGGCCTCCGGTTCCGGCGGCAAGCCCCCCTCGCGGGCCAGATGCAAGGTATCCATGACTTCGCCGTAAACATCGAGCTGGAATTGCTTCGCCGCCGCGTTTCCCAGGCGCACCGGAACCGACTTCTCGTAGCCCGGAAGCCAGGGCACTTCGTATTCATCGAGACGCCGAACGCCGGTGACGCCGTACAGAATTTGCAGATCGTCGGGAGAACCGGCTACCGCACGCAGCAGCCACTCACGCCAAGCGGCGGCCTCGTCTTCGTAGCCGGCGAGCACCAATGCGTTCAAGGTGAACGTCGCATCGCGCAGCCAACAATAGCGGTAGTCCCAGTTGCGCACGCCCCCCAATCTCTCGGGCAAGGAAGTGGTAAGTGCGGCTATCAGTCCGCCCGTCGGCTCGTAGGTGAGCGCTTTCAAGGTGATCAGTGAACGGAGCACGGAATCGCGCCATCGACCCTGATAGGTGCACCGGCCGGACCATTCCTGCCACCAGCCTTCGGTCTCAGTCAGCGCCCGTTCGGCATCAATCGCCGCTTGCGTGTCGATGTGCGATGGACGGTAGTTGAGCACGAATGTCTCACGCTCGCCGGCGCTCACCTGAAATTCGGCGACGCTCTGCATATTGACGCCTTCGACGGCGACGGACGCCGCCAACTCGAGCGTGTCGGGTCCCGCGGTGAGCAGCAATATTTCCCCGGACTTGCGAACCCACGGCACGATGGAACCGTAGTCGAATCGAACCCTGAGTTCCATGCGCAGAGTGACCCGGCCGCTCAATCCCTGCACGATGCGGACGATATCCCAGCGCTCGTCGGAAGGCGGCATGAAGTCGATGACCCGAACGCTCCCTTCCTCGGTATCGAAGTCGGTTTCCAGAATCAGGCTGTCGCCTCGGTACCTGCGCCGTACACGGCGCGGTTCCGCGGTGGGGGCAAGGAGCCAACGCCCATGCTCCGGGCCGCCTAACAGTGCGGCGAAACACGCGCCCGAGTCGAATCGAGGCAGGCAGAGCCAATCGATGGAGCCGTCGCTGCCCACCAACGCAGCGGTATGGCAATCGCCGACCAAGGCATACTTCTCAATCGGCAAAGACATGGATGACACCCTGCTCCCCAGGATAGTCAACCCGCGCGCGGGCGCCACCTCAGCGTGCCGCGAGCGTCCGTCGGTTGTTTCCTACAGCGCCGACCCCCGACTTGTAAGCGGCCTCGTTCGGTTTTAAGTTACACACCCGTCCTGACGCGAAGCGCTGCATTGAAATATCGGCAACTGGGTAACAGTCAACTCACGGTATCGGAGATCGCCTTCGGATCCTGGCTCACATTCTCGAACGGTCCGCAGAAGGACAATGCCGTCGCCTGCGTGCATCGTGCCCTCGATCGCGGCATCACCCTGATCGATACGGCCAATGTGTATGGCCGCGGCGCCGCCGAGACAGTGTTGGGCGAGGCATTGGCCGGCATCAATCGCGACAGCTACGTACTGGCCACCAAGCTGTATTTTCCGATGAGCAGCACGGATCGAGGCCTGTCTCGCGCGCAGATCGTCAAGCAATTGGACGCGTCCCTTGCGCGCCTCAAGGTAAGCCATGTCGATCTGTATCAATGCCATCGTTACGATGTCGATACGCGGCTCGAAGAGACGATGTCGGCCTTGAGCGACGCCGTAAGGTCGGGCAAAGTGAGATACATCGGTTTTTCCGAGTGGCCCGTCGACCGCGTGCAGGCGGCGCTCGCCATTCCCGGGGTGGAGAAATTTGTTTCCAGTCAACCCCAGTACTCCCTGCTGCATCGGGATCCTGAACACGCTCTGATTCCGCTGTCGGCCCGGTCCGGCATCTCGCAAATCGTTTGGTCACCCTTGGCTCAGGGCGTACTCACCGGAAAATACCGGCCGGGCGGCGATCTGCCCCGCGATAGCCGCGCAGCGAACGATGCGATCAATGGCTTTCTCAGCGAGGCTTGGCTCCGTCCCAAGGTGCTTGAAGCGGTTCAGGCGCTGCGGCCCCTCGCCGCCGAGGCGGGACTTACGCTGGCGCAATTTGCGCTCGCCTGGATACTTCGGCAATCCAACGTGGCGGCGGCGATAACAGGTGCGTCGCGACCTGAACAGGTCGACGAGAATGCCGGCGCCTCAGGACACGCCGTGGCGCCTGAACTCTTTGAGAGCGCCGAACGCATCATCGGCGGCGCCGCGCCCGAGGTCTAGACAGGGCCCGATATCTGGGGAGGATCGTACAATCCTGCCCACGGATGGGCGCGGTGCTATCCTGCACGAGAGTCCCAATTTCCGGAGCACACCGCCATGAAAGTCAGCGCACGCAACGTCCTTCCCGCCATCGTCAAGTCCGTAACCCCCGGGGCAGTCGACAGCGAAGTCGTCATGGAACTGGCACCGGGCATCCAGGTGGTATCCATCATCACCAAACTGTCGGCCGAAAAACTCGGCCTGAAACCGGGCTCCAAAGTCTACGCGATCATCAAGGCCCCGAATGTAATGATCGGCGTCGACTGACCGATGAATGCGGACTGGCGCGTATTTGCGGTCGCGTCGGCGTTCTTCGCCGCTCTGACGGCGATCTTCGGCAAGGTTGGCGTGTCGGAAATGAATTCCGATCTCGCGACCTTCCTCAGAACCATCGTGATTTTACTAGTCACCGCCGTGCTGATCTGGGCGCGGCACGAGTGGCAGCGGCCGGACGCTCTGTCGCCGAAGGGCGTGATATTTCTGGTTTTGTCGGGGGTGGCCACCGGCCTTTCGTGGCTCTGCTACTATCGCGCGCTGCAGACGGGTCCCGCTTCCCGCGTCGCTCCCATCGACAAGCTCAGTGTCGTCCTGGTAGTGCTATTCGCGGTGCTGTTCCTGGGCGAGCGGCTTACCTGGAAGGTGGGGGTGGGGAGCATTTTGATCACCGCCGGCGCCGTCCTCATGGCGCTCTGAGCCCCTTCAAGGAGCCACGCACCGCCGTCGAAGCGGCGCATGGCT
>Ga0073928_10005581_pt1 | contig 17534 bp, 12 predicted proteins | sample PaiPotPPA55metaG_FD_76969 | JGI IMG/M metagenome (GOLD analysis project Ga0073928, IMG submission 76969) | Iron sulfur acid spring bacterial and archeal communities from Banff, Canada, to study Microbial Dark Matter (Phase II) - Paint Pots PPA... ... | reverse complement strand
GGCTGCCCGCAGCGCGGGCACTGACATTGTGGTTCACGCCAAGGATCGAGCTGCTGCCATTTTCCGGCACAGTCTTCCCGGTGGTGCAGTCCTGGGAGGACGACCCCATCGATCAATCGGTGACCGCGGGGGTTTTCCTACTGAACATCGGCTACATCGGATTGGCGCTTTGGGGCGCGGTGCGTTTGTGGCGGCGAGCGCCTGCTGCGCGCGGGGCAATCGCGCTGCTCGCCGCATTCGTTCTGCTGCGGACCGCGTTTCTTACGACGCTGGAAACACCGGAGCCGCGCTATGTACTGATGTGTTATCCCGCGCTCCTGGCGTTGGCCGCGCAGGTGTTTGACCGGCGCGAAGCTGCGGATTAGGCTTCGACGGGTTCGGGGTGAATGGTGACGCGATGAATTTGCGGAAAACGTTCTTTGACGCGGTCTTCGAGCGTCGCCAACACATCGTGAATTTGCGTGATGGGCAGTGCGCCCTTCATGGTGCAATGGCAAGAAACCAAAATGTGATGCTCGACCTGGCGCGTGCGAACGTCATGGCAGTTCACCAACTCATCGAACTCCGCCGGTAGTGAATTTAGAAATTCTTCGACGGAGCGGGAAAGCTGCTTCATCTCGCCAACGCCGGCGTCCGGAGTAGCGATGTGGCGCCCGAGCGGCTCAATGTGAATGTTTACATCAATGGGGCCGTCACGCAGCTCTCGAATTCCCTCTTCCAGTTGGGTGGCTTGGCGGTGCGCATCGCGCAAACTGAGATTTTCGTCCACCTCCAGATGCAACTCGACGAAAAGCTGCCCTTGCTGTTGCAAAGCGCTTAGGTCGTGAATTCCCAATCCCATGCGCTGCGCCACCGCGCGAATGGCTTCAAACAAGTGTTCGCCTTGAGGAGCGCGAGGTTCCGCATGAACCATCACGTCGGAGGGAACGATTTCGCCTACGCGTTTTTCGATGGCGTCGCTGAGCTCGTGCACCTGTTCGAGGCTGGCGGTGCGCGCCACGCTAACGGTGGCATCAACAAAATGGTGGTTGCCGGCGCGGCGCACGCGTACGCGATCGACGTCCAGCACGCCATCCATTCGAGCGATGGCACGGGCAATCTCTTGCTGCAGCCCCTCCGGAGCCGCATCGAGCAATGCGTCCACGGTGCGCCTGCCAAGCTGCGAGCCAACCCACAGGATGACCCCGGCGACAGCCAAACCGGCGATCGCGTCGGCGTAGATCAGGTAGGGCATGTTCCAGGCTTCGCCAGCCCACACCAAGCCGACGCCAAAAATGACGACGACGGTGCTCCACACGTCGGTAGAGAAATGCAGCGCGTCGGCCTCTAACGCATCGCTGGAAAATTTCTTTGCTACGCGCGATAGGGCTCGGGCGCGCGTGACATCAATTGCGAGCGCAAACAACAGAACGACGATGGCGGTGATGCTCGGAGCAATGTGCACGCTGCGGAAAAACAGCCGCATGAACGCTTCGTAAATGATGTACAGTGCGGTCAGAAGAAGGAGACCGGTTTCGACAAACGCGGAAAAATTTTCGAATTTTCCGTGTCCGTAGGGATGCCGTTCATCCGCGGGCGCATCGGAGACGCGCACGGACAAAAACGTGATGATAGCCGCAACGAGATCGAGCCCGGAGTGCAGCGCTTCGGACAACACGCCCAAGCTGTCGGTGCGAATCACCAGGAAGGTCTTGAGCGAGACGAGCGCGAGCGCCGAGGCCACGCTTAACAGGGCGGCGCGCTTCTTTTCCCTCACTTCCTCGACGGCGTGAGCAGCTATCACGGTCCGCCTAGACTACCGTACTCGGCCCCTTTTCGCCGCTCTTGGGCCGTTTGGCGCTAGCGATGCCACGGTCGAGATGTACACAATTCGCTACTTGCCTCGATACGAATGCCGATGTTATTTTCCTCCCGCCTGGGGGGTCCTCCGATGCTGAGCAAAATCAAGCTCCTTCCCGTTGTGTCGATTTTTGCTGTTGCTCCGTTTGCCGGGCAAACGCCAGCTCCGGCTACAACCGCCACGATTTGGAATGCACTCTCGGCGCCCTCGATGGATGCCTCGAAGTCGGCTCGCGCCGAAAATGTGAGCATCGTTCGCGACGCCGTGCACATCACGCTTATCGACGGAACGATCCAGCTCACTAATCCCGTGAATGGCGTGGTCTTCGGAGCGGTATTCCATGGCAATGGGCGGCTGGAAGCGGTTCCCCCGAACCCTATCGAAGCGCACCAACTATTGCTTTTCACCAAGCAAGACAAATTGAACATGGCGTTCACGGATGCCACCTTCTCGTTTACAGATGGTTTCGCCGAAGAAATCGCAAAGCAAGTGAAGTGGCAGGCAAACGGACCCGCGAGCGACGATCTTTATGCGAATCGCCAGAAGGAACGGGAGGACATGGGGACCGAATACCTGCCACGCGTGTTCAAGAGCGTGATGTCCCCGGACCGGCAGCGAACGGCCTACTTTCTGGCCGACCTGAAAACGAAGGAAAAGGGCTGGGTTGAGGTTCGCTACGACGCCATGCAACCAGAGGAAGTCCGCATCGGGCGCTGGGCGGACGTCGGCCCTTTCAAGATTAAGGATGTGTGGATGAATTTTCCGGCGGGAGGGCGTGACTTCCGGCACGCGTACGACGATCCGGCCGCTCGGCAAGATTTCCTGATTCCGGCATATCAGATCACCACGCAGCTTGCGGACAATGCGGATCTCACGGCCACCGCTAAGGCGACGGTGCGACCGCGCTACTCGGGGGAGCAGGTTCTACTTTTTTCATTGGATTCCAATCTGCGGGTGAGTTCCGTGAAAGACGCTCAGGGCCGTGCGATCGAATTTTTCCAGCCGCGCGAGCGCAAAGAGCGGTCGCAATCGTACGGAGATTACGTTGCCGTGGCGCTGAAGGAGCCGACACAGGCCGACCGCAACGAGGTGCTGGAATTCCAGTACGGCGGCAAGCGCGTGGTCGTAAAGGTGGGCGGCGGCAATTACTTCTGCCACAGCTTCGGCTGGTATCCTTCAGCGTTCGCAAACGAATTGGGTGTGGATGAGTTTGCGTTTCGCTCCAAGTTTGATCTCACGTTTCGCAGCCCGAAAAAATACAGCCTGGTGGCAACGGGCAACAAGGTTAGCTCGACCACGGACGGAAAAGAACTAATCACGGCGTGGAACACCGATATTCCGATTGCCGCGGCTGGGTTTGCGTTTGGCGATTATAAAATCACCACCGAGAAAGTGGGCGATGTAGAAGTGCAGGTGTACGCCAATCGTCAACCGGACGATCTTCTGTCGGCTCTCCAGAGCCATTTTGACAACCCTTTGGACAGTCTAGAGGCCGGGCCGGGAGGCAGTCATGTGTCCGAATCTGCCGTAGGTACTTTCAGTGCCGCGGCGCTGACCAAAACCATCAGTTCGGAAACAGCAAATACATTGCGCGTGTTTCAGAATTATTTTGGTCCTTACCCTTACAAGCAGCTCGCCGTGACCAATATCATCGGCAGTTATGGTCAGGGCTGGCCCGGAATTCTGTACCTCGGCTGGTTTACTTTTTTGGACTCCACGCAGCGGCACGAATTGGGCATGAACAACCAAACCAGCTTGACGGACTTCTTCCGAGGTCATGAGAGCTCACACCAGTGGTGGGGCCATCGCGTGGGATGGAAGAGTTATCACGATCAGTGGCTCTCCGAAGGATTCGCGGAATTTTCAGGCAAGCTCTACGTGCAGTTTCGCCAGAACCAAAAAGAGTTTCTGGAGCAATTTCGGCGAGACAAGGAGCTGCTTCAAACGGGCGACGTCAAAATGCATCAGGTGGACTCTTTGGGACCGATTTGGATGGGACGCCGCATCCGTTCTTCGGAGACGAGTCCGAGTTCGTATCAGAACCTGATTTACTCCAAAGGCGGATATGTCTTGCAAATGCTGCGCGAGCAGCTCGTTGACCCGCGGAACCCCGACCCCGATCACTTGTTCAAGGCGATGATGCAGGACTACTGCAAAACGTTCGACAATCGGCCCGCCTCCACCGAGGATTTCAAGTCCATCGTAGAAAGGCATATGACGCGCAGCATGGATCTGGACGGCACTCGTAAGATGGATTGGTTTTTCAACCAGTACGTCTATGGCACGGGTATTCCACACTACAGCTTCCGGGTGAGCTTGGAAGCTACTCCGGATGGCAAGACGCACGTCAAGGGTGAGATCACGCGCTCCGGCGTCCCGGATATGTGGAAGGATGTCATACCGCTCTATGCGCACGCGGGAGACAAGACGATGCGGCTGGGAACGCTTGCCATCACGCATCCGACGGAGCCGCTGGACCTGACGCTGCCTCTACGGATCGATCGGCTCTCGATAAACGACCATGAAGATTTACTTGCCGACGTAAAGCAATAACCGCAGCGTAGGACCGGCTAACGCCTGCGTGATTACTTCGCGGCGGTCAGCGCGGGCGCCGGCAACAAGGGCAGCCGCTTCGGCTCTCCGCGCGCGCCGCGCACTTCCAATTCTTCAAAGAGCAGCGACGGAGCTACCACAGAGGCGGGCAAACCGCCCTGCGCCGAGCCGAATGCGCCCAGCGCCGTGCCGGAGAATCCGGCTATCGTGCTCTGCATATAGTTGTAGACGAAATTATCGTTACCGATGCCGGCGAGATTGCGCAGGGAGCGTGTGTTCAGGCCGATGATGCGTGCCCCGCGAATAATTTCTTCGCGGCCGTCTTGCGGATACACTTTGTAGACCAACAGCGGCAGGCGGTCGCCGGTTCCTGCGCCTCCCCCAAAACTCGCCAGCAATTCCGAAAAGTCTTCCTGGTGCAACAGGCTGAGCGTCGGATTGTCCATCTCTCGCACGATGATGCAGTATTCCAATTTTTCCGAACGGCACTGGTCGATGAATTTTTTCTTCAGGTCCGCGGGCGGAACAGTTTCGGAGGCATTGAAAAAAAGATTGCTCATGGTCGGTTTGGCGTCGGCCAAGAATCCGGAACGCCCGTGGCCGTTGGACTCCCCTGAATCCGGGCCGGGGCGGCGCGACATCAGCAGTTCCTTCAAATTGCCTTTGTCCACCACGGTGACTTTCTGCGCGCGAACGCCTTCATCGTCCACGGCGTACCCTCCGAGCAGCGGCGTGCCATGAAATTCCTTGGCGCTGGGATCATCGATGAGGCTCACAGTTGGCGGCAGCACGCGCGAACCGATTCGGCCAGCCCAGTCACTTTTGCCGCCGAGGCCGCTCAGCATCTGTTCAACCACGGGTTGAAACGCGAGGGGCGGACGCGAACCGTTCATCGCGGGACCGAACACCTGCGCAACGAGGGGCGCCGCGGCGCGCGCTTCAAACAGGACCGGGCCGGTGTAGTCCTCTGCGGGCTTGGCAACACGCAACGCCATCAGTTCGCTGGCCGAAACGTTCAGGCCTTTGCGCACCGCATCGACATTCGGCAAATCGGCCGGTTTCGGCGCGTACGAAGCGTAGAGGTGATTCAGCGGCATGCCGTCACTGGCGAGCGTGTTCATGCCCGCCTCGACGGCCGCGTAAGAGCGATTGGTGCGAATCTCGGTGCCTTCGCTGGTCAGCAGATATTCGGTGGCATACACGAGGTAGTAGGTGACGCGCGATTCGTAAATATCCGGAAAGAGACGCAACGTCGCGGAAGATTTACGCGCTTCATCCTCCCAATTGCGATTGCCCCAATCGGGAGTGACGAGCGGCTCGATTTGTTGGATCGACTGAGACTTCGAGAAATCGTCGATATTCGATTGCCGCGCCAAGCTGCTCAGGTAGGCCTGCTTGCGCGAGTAGGTTTCGACGGCTTGCTTGAAAGCCTGATCGGTGGCGATCCACAGATCCTGGCGCAGTGAATCGTAATCGCGGTCGATGCCCACGGACCCTTGCGAGCCGATGAAACCGCGGAAACCTTCGTCGCTGATGAAATTGGAGCTGTCCAGCTTGTAGGTGCCGACGCGCGCTTCCACGTTCATGAAGCGGTTGCGCCCGCGCGTGGTGGTCACCAAGGTTCCGAATTCCGCGACGATTTCGCGGACATCGAGGTCGAGTAGGCGATACTCGACGTAGTAGGGACGCACGGGCTGCTGCGTGCCGGGAATGTTCAACTCCAGCCGCGTCTTTGAGCGCGCCATTTCGTCGCGCATTGCGCGCAGCGTTTGATCATTGTCCTGCGGCGCCTGTGCGGCGCTTGCGGCTTTCGCGGGCGCGATGCCACTCAGCATCATGGCCGCAGCTGCAAATGCCTCGAAGATACGCGAGCGGCTCATTGCGGGCCTCCGGCTTTGAGAATATCGTGCGCAGGTGCTGGCAGGATCGGCGGGCGGTCCGTGGAGCTTTCTTTCTTCTGCACCTCAAGCTCGGAGGTAAGGATTGCTGGCGAGGCTGCAGAAACGGGCACCGACCCGGATTCCGCCCCGCAATAACCATTAAACACTTCCTGCTTGTCGCCGGTGGCGACGATCTTTGTCAACGCGGCGAGTGGCGTTCCCACAATATCCACTCCGCGCACGAGCTCATCGGGACGCCCGTCCGCATAGACTTTGTAAACGACGAGCGGCAGCACCTGGAATGCTTGCGGCTGACCACGTCCGGTGAATGTGAATCCGCCGGCGATATCATCGATCAGCAAGCCGAACTGTTTGTTCTGCTGCTTGATCAATTCGATCAGCTTTGCGCGAAGTTGCGCGTCGGTCACCGTCTTGCTGCTTTCCACGATCAAGTTGCCCTGCCGTGAAACCGGTGAAGCGCCGAGTTGGCGGCGACCGTGGCCATTGGAATGTTCGAAGCCCACCAAGGGCGAACGAGACATCTCGAAATCCTTCAACACACCGTGGTCGACCAAGACGACGCGGTGCGAGCGGACACCTTCGTCATCGTATTCGTAATATCCGAGCAGGTCGTCGTGGCCCAGTTTGCGCATCGTGCTGTCGTCGACGATGCTCAGGAACTGCGGCAGAATCGGCTCGCCGACTTTTTTGGCGAAGGTTTGACCTTCCGCCACATCCTTCTGGCGGTGGCCCTCGGCGCGATGGCCGAAGACCTCGTGGAAGAAGACGGCTGCGGCGCGTCCGGTGAGAAGCGCAGGGCCGACGGAGGGTTCGTTGATTGGGGCAGCGACCAGCCCTTCCAATTCCTTGCGCATTGTTGCTTCCGCTGCGTAGACAGCCTTGTCGTCCGGCGCATCCGCGGGCTTCACCCAATCAAAATTGTAGTAGCGGTTCAGGTCCATGCCATCTGGCGCTTTGCCCTGAATGAAAAGCTCCAGCCGGTAGCGAATCTGCCCAAATTGCAGTTGCGTGCCTTCGCTGGTTACGTGATAGGCGTTTTGGGCCTGCGCGGTAAAGGTCACAATGGAGTTGATCACCGCCGGTGAATCGCGAAATGCCTTGGTGTAGGCGCGCACTTTTTCTTCCCAGGGCTTGCGCTCGAGAACGAAGGAAGTTTCCGGGCCAATGTAGGTGTGCGGCTGCTCGTGCGTAAAATCGGGCGCGCGTCCTTCCGCCGTTTCAACCTTCACTTCGCGTCCCGTTTTGATCTTGATCAGCCATTCGGCGGCGGATCTGTACTGCTTGTCCGTCTCCAGCCAGATATCGCGGCGCAAGACTTCCTGATCGTCATCGATGGGCACGGCCGTACCTGGGCCGCCATTCTGCGACTGACGCTCGCCAATCTTGTGCGTGTTATCCAGATCGTAGTTGCCGGTGCGGACCGAGACTTCCAGCCAGCGATTGCGGTTCTCGCTGCTGGTGAGCAGCGCGCCGTTTGAGCCGGAAACGTCCGCGCGCTGGGTGTCCGTAATGGTGTAGCCGATGTAGTATGCCGCGGGATCCTGGGTGCTCAGAGTCTTGAACGAGCGGTCCAGTTCTCCCTTCATAACGCCCAGCAACGGAGAGGGCTTTGCCTGAGGGGCATCGGGCGGAGTTGCGGGCGGGGTGGCCGCCTGGACTGGACTCTTCAGCGTTCCCACCAAAGCCAGCGCGAACACGCCGGCCGCAAAGAAATTAATGCGAGTACGAGCAAATGTGGTCAAGGAATCCTCACTCCGAATTAGACGGGGCTGCGAATTATTCAGTGTACGCCAGTCGGGAAGGCCGCACAAACGCACTAAGTTTTTCAGTTCCCAGGAATTGGACGGCGAATTCGACGCAAGCGTTGCATTGCCAGGATTGACCACAGAGCCTAATCGTGTCGGACGCAAGCAGATGGCTTACTCTTGTCCTCTATTGTGCGTGGTTAACAGACCATAGTGAAAAACCACGGCTGCCATGTCGTCATGCTGGTCTCGATGTTGCGTGAACGCTTCCACGGCGGCAAATATACGTCGAAGTAACTCGGACGGCGGGATGCGCACAGCGTGCTCGCACAGGGCCTGCACGCGCGAAATGCCGAACGATTCGTCCCTAATGTTGAACGCGTCCGTGATCCCGTCCGTGCAAAAAAGCACGGAATCGCCCGGTTGCAGGGTGAGGGTTGCAGTCTCGTACTCCGCTTCTGGAAATAGCCCGGGCTTCCTCCAACTCCTCTTCGCGAAGCTTCTCTATGCTGAGTTCCAGCAGCGACACAGTCATTTCCCATGGAATTGCGCCGAGGGAGGGGGTTCGGAGGCAGTGCGAGTCTAGCAGAGGTACCTATGAGCGACCGCACAAAGCGCGATGTTGTTTCCTTCCGCACGCTCTTAAACGAAGCGATTGCAGCCACCGTTCATCGTCCGCACAATTTCAATATGAAGATTTTTGTCTCGCTCCTGGTTACCGCCAGTTTTCTTATGGGTATCTATTTGCTTTATTTGAAGAAGATCCCGACAGCGGCGGAAGGTACCGTCGCCACGCAAGCGGTCAGCATCACAGGCGTGCGCATGGACCTCCTGCAAATCGCCAAGGCCGAACGCGCCAGCATCGGTGTCGATGGCCGTTGCATGACGATGGATGAACTGCTGGCCTCCGGCTCTATGAGCATGTCGCGCCCCGAGCGTGATGGTTACTCCTACACCGTCGAGTGTTCCGGCACTGATTTCACCGCAACTGCACGCCACGCTCCCGCTCCCGCGGGCTCGCAGTTTCGTTACCCGGAGATGGTGATTGACCAATCCATGCAGGTTCGCGAGCTTCCGTAAACCGCCCGATTCCGAGCGCTGTATAAGCGCTGTCTAAAATTGAGTTTCCGCTTAGCGCCCAACGTCACGGAACTTTCTTGCGCCGGGCAGCGTACCTCCATCGACAGCAGTTCCTACGCAAGTGCTCGGCGCAAGGGCGCCAAAGAGAAATCTAGGAGCGAAAAATGGACGGCACAATTATTGGGTTAGTGGCTGTGATTATGAGCCTGGGCATTCCCCTGGGCGCGATGTACACCTATTATCGCGTGCGTAAGCTACGCACCGAAGAGCGGCTCGCGGTCATCGCCCGCGGCGTCAGCGTGCCCATGGAACCGGAGCTTACGCAGGCGGCGCGCTCGAGGCGCTCGGGCATTTTGTTCGTGTGCGGCGGACTTGGATTCCTGGTGGCGCTCGGCTTAATAGCGCAGATCGAACACGAACCCGACACCTGGAGCGCCGCGGTGCCCGGGATTATTCCGCTCGCCCTCGGAATCGGCTATTTCTTGGATTTCACGCTGATCCGGCGGGACCTGCAAGCCTCGTAACTGTCACGATGAATCTTTGGATGTGAAAAGGCGCGTTTTGCGCGCGCCCTTTTCCATTATGGCGTTCGTTTCTGGTCGACCACCAACACGCCTGCTTCGGCATAGTTCGTCGCGGCCACATCGTGAAAAGCTACGTGGATGTTCTCGCGCTTCGCCCGCCCGTCTTCGATCAGGACGTCCGTAATACGCTGAGCAATCTTGCGCTTCTGTTCCGGGGTGCATCCTTCCACCCAGGTAATCTGCACATGCGGCATCGCTCTACCTCCCTGAATTAATCAGCCGCATTCTATCGCACTCGGGTTTCAAGTCTTGCGATCGAGGCGGATTTTGTGGAATGGCTTGTTTATTTATTTAAGAGCGGCGCTAACCGAGGGATTGGAAGCGGCGTTTTGGTGTTGCGGCGAAATGGCACTTGGCCAGACGACTTCGAGAGCGGTTTCGTGGCGAACGAGCATCTTGGGGCGCTTGCTGACGCGAATCGTCAGCGTGTTTTCGGCGTCAGTGCGAAGCTCGCCCAACCCTTCTTTTTCCGTCTGTAGGCTCTTGTCTGCACGATAGAGGGCTACTCTGAGTTGGTGCGGACCAGCAGGCAAAAGCCGTTCGAGGCGCATTGGGTCAGCAGCGGCCTGGTCGCGCAGACCGGTTGTTAGCAAAAGCTCGTGGTCGGCGAAGATGGCCAGCGTGCCGTCACCCACGGTCGTATCAATTTTGATCCGCAGAGAAGCGCGTTGGATGGCCACGGGAACGGGCGAGGCGGCCGGTGTCGGGAGCGCGAGCAAAGGCACAGTCACGTCCGAATGAGCATTCTGTGTGGTTGGCACGACGGCGCGAGCCACTTCACTATTGCGATGGACTTGGTTGACTGAGCGCGGCGCAGTGCGAATTCTCTTTGGCGGCACGAGGCTATCGGCTCGGATAGGCTCAGCCGAAGCAATCGGAGCTTCCGTGGCGGGATAACCGAGCAAGTCTTCCGGCGCCTTGGGCGCGGCGAACGAGGTGATGGGCGCAGGAATGGCTGGAACTCGAAAATGAGACACAACCGCGCGGCCTACCGGGACGCTACCGCCAGCCAGCAGAATGACCGAGGCAAAGGCCCAAATATCGCGCGACTGCATAGGACGCGACCACCAAGAAAGGGTCGTCGCAGCCGGGGGCTGCGAAACTGGAGCTCGGCGCGCCAAAGGAAATAATGAGGCCGCCAACGCCTCTCCCGAGGGGTAGCGATCTTCCGCCTTCTTCGCCAGGCAGCGCATAACAATGTGGTCGAGGCCGGCAGGCAGCGCAGGGTTGCGCTTCGAGGGCGGAAGCGGGTCGGTGGTGAGAATCTGAGCGCAGACCGCAGCGACAGAGCTCCCATCAAACGCCGGCACACCGGTCAGCATTTGGTAAAGAACAATTCCCAGGGAGAACAGGTCGGAGCGAGTGCTATGCGGCTCGCCCATGATTTGCTCCGGAGCCAGGTACGCCGGCGTGCCCATAATGCGCCCGGAACCAGAAACTTGCGTGGCAAAGCGTGCGATGCCGAAGTCGCTGAGCTTCACCTCGCCTTCTTCGGTGATCATGATGTTCGCGGGCTTGACGTCGCCGTGGATGATGCCGGCGTGGTGGGCGCGGCCCAGCGCCGTGGCCAGATCCGCAGCCCAGGAGCAGGCGCGCGGCCAGGGGATGGGCGATTCGGCAAGGACCTGCTGCAAGGTTCGCCCGTTCACATATTCCATCACCAGATAGGCGATGCCGGTTTCTTCAACGCCGACGTCGAACAGGTTGACGATCGCGGGATGCGAGAGCTGGCCCACGATTTGGGCTTCACGCAAGAATTGTTTTTGCTGCGGGGCGGCGCCGAAAGAATGAACGAGCGTCTTGATGGCTACGGTTCGGCCGATGATCTTGTCGCGAGCTTTGTCCACGCGACTAGTGGCGCCGAAACCCAGGGGGCCAAGGATCTCGTAACGATCTTTTTGCATGGTTGAGGGCAAACCCGCGCCCCGGTTTTTGACACCGGGGTTAGTCGCAATACTGGGGCAAAAAGTGTGCAAAGGGAATGGGACAGGAGTTCAGGTTAGAACCAGTCCTAAGTACTACGTCTGAAGGGCTAAGGCTTTTACTGTAGACCCGCACGGTGCATTGCAAGCTACTGATATTAAGCGACTTACAAAAGAACTGGGGAGAAAGCACGCGGTGCGGTGCGTGTTCGTCAATTCCCGCCAAAGTACTAAAATTGGCATTTCTGGGACTTTTTCGGGCGCAATCTCTACCGTAGGAGCAGACCTACCCGCTCGCGCACCGAGGACGGCGGTACCTGTGTTTGCACTCCCGCATTGCGTCGCGCCAAAGGATGAAGGCGTTCGGCAAGTGTTTCCGCAGACGCGCAGCGCTGGTTTGGTTCTTTGACCAAGCAGGAGGCAATCACGTCATTTAATGCAACGGGTATAGAAGGATTCGCGTGCGACGGCGGTAACGGCGTGGAGGATAGAATCTTAGAACAAATGCCCTGCAGGGACTCGGCATCAAACGGCCGGCGTCCGGTAACCAGTTCATACAGAACGACGCCAAGAGAGAAAATATCCGAGCGAGCGTCCTGCGGCTTGCCGACAATCTGCTCGGGGCACCAGTAAGCGGGCGAGCCAAGTAGCGGCGTATCTTTGGAGTCCCGGCTGGCCAATCGAGCCATGCCGAAGTCGGTCAGTTTTAGGCGATCATCGTCGGCGATAAGGATGTTCGCAGGTTTGACGTCCCCGTGAATTACACCCTTGCGGTGGGCAACCGCGAGCGCAGTGGCGACTTCGGCGACCCAAGCACACGCCTTTGTGTACGGAATGCTGCCTTTTTCGAGCAGCTTCTCCAGTGACTGGCCCTGGATATATTCCATAACAAGGTAGGGAGTCTGGGTCGGATCATCAATCCCCATGTCGTGGAGGGCGATTACGGAAGGGTGCGAGATTTGTCCCACCACGCGAGCCTCTTGCACGAAGCGGTCGCGGGCCTCGCCGCGGGCGAGTTCCGCGGGAAAAAGCTTAATGGCGACCAGGCGCGCGATCAGCGGGTCGAAGGCACGGGCCACGCGGCTGTTGGCGCCCACGCCGATCACTTCCAAGATTTCGTAACGGCCGACCTTGCGGAGGTCTGAGCGAGCTTGCACGGGGACTTCCTTCCAGAAAAATCTTACTCACTAGGATAAAGGATAGAAGGAAGCGCGGCACGATGGATGAAGCAGAAGTTTCCAAGAGAGAAGTACCGGGGTACTAGCCGAGAAGGCTATCAGCGCTGCGCGGCAGAGGCAGGGTGCAGAGGAGCGAATGTATTGTCAGCACCAAACGTGATGGGGAATCTGCGAACGTACGACTTCATCGCCGGATACAAGTAATAGCGGAAACCGAAAGAATCCATTTCCGCAACGGCTTGGTCCGCCGTCCAGTTTTGTTGCGTCATGCGATAGGCGGCCACCATGACACCGGTTCGATCGCGACCGTAATAACAATGAACGAAAACTTTTTGCGTGGGGTCCTGTTGAAATAATTTCAAGAATTCAGCAACCTGCGCGTTGCTTGGGGGAGACCAACCGTTCACCGGGATATCAATGAAATGCATGCCGAGCGATTCAGCTTGCTCGCGCTCGCGACTTACCGGGCCGCGATTGCCCCGCAAATCAACAATCGTAGTGACACCAAGTTTTTTCAGCTCGGCGAGACCCTTCGCTGTAGGCTGCGCGCCGCGAAAGAGAACGTTGCTGATTTTTCCGGCGTTGGGCACACCGGCGATCTTTAATTTCTCCGCGGGTGCGCCGAAAGAAGCACTGGCCATTCCCGGCTGCGTGGGAGCAGCGGCAGTGACTTGCGCGGACGCAACGCAAGGACTCGCGACGAAGCAGCACACCGCGAGAAAAGTTTTGCACAACCCGAGGAAAAGTGATCTGTTCACCATCGCTTGGATGCTTTAGTGTACTCCGCTAGATGGATGAAAACGGCCTCAAAGGTGGAAGTGTGGGTCATGCAACATGACCACTACAGGTAGACATTGGTACCAAAACGTCAACGATATTTAGCGTTTTCCTCTTGACAGGAATTTGACAGAAGTTGATACTGCGCTTCGCTGACTTAAGGGGAAACGTGGTAGCGCCCGGGCTGGTTTTCCTGATTCCAGGAGAATGACCGGCTTGAAGCCACGTTGTCACCGAGCACCAAACAAAAAAAGAACGCGACGCTTGCGGTGCGAAGCTGCGCCGTCAAGCAGCTGCCGTGGAGCCTTCCAACATGAGAAGGCTAAGCTCGGCTTTTTTGTTTTTTGCGATTGGGATTTGCGATTTTGGGAAAGGATGCTGACTCGCGATTCGTAAGGAGGCCGCACTTCCACCGGAGTGCAGCCTCCTTACGGCTCAAAGAGGTGAGCGAGTCGGCCTGAACCCAGCAAGGGCCCCAGCGGTAGTAAAATAGAAGGGTCCCCTCTGTGTCGAGGGCACCCGAAAAAGCGGAGGGACGGATGGCTACAGTGAAGTCCGCACTACACAGCAAATCAATGGAGACGGTAACGCGCACAGACCAGTCCAATGCAGGAAAGGGGCTGGTGTTCGAACGCCGCTTCACGGATGGCAAGACCCCCGCATTCGACATGGTGGAGTGGGAGAAGCGCACTGCGCTGATCGGAAACGAAAAGGGAGCGACTATCTTCCGCCAGGAGGGAGTCGAGGTTCCGAAGAATTGGTCGCAAACCGCGACGAACATCGTTACCAGCAAATATTTCCACGGCAAGCCGGGCACCAGCGAGCGGGAGAATTCCGTACGGCAGCTCATCAGCCGCGTGGCCAATACGATTGTGCGTTGGGGCGAAGAGGGCGGCTACTTCGCGGATGCGGAATCCCGCGACGCTTTCCGCGACGAGTTGACGCACTTGCTCGTCGAGCAGAAGATGGCCTTCAACTCCCCGGTGTGGTTCAACGTGGGCGTGCAGCCCAAGCCGCAATGCTCGGCCTGCTTTATCAATTCCGTGCAAGACAACATGGAATCGATCATGGGGCTGACGCGCACGGAAGGCATGCTGTTCAAGTGGGGCTCGGGCACGGGCACGAATTTTTCTACTTTGCGCGGCAGCAAGGAAACCCTGTCGGGCGGCGGCATTGCGTCCGGTCCGGTGAGCTTCATGAAGGGCTTCGACGCGTTTGCCGGCGTGATCAAGAGCGGCGGGAAGACGCGGCGCGCGGCGAAGATGGTGATTCTGAATATCGATCATCCGGACATCGTCGAATTTATCGAATGCAAGATGAAGGAAGAGCGCAAGGCGCACGTGCTGATCGGGCAAGGCTACGACTCCGGCATCGATGGCGACGCGTATAGCTCGATTTTCTTCCAAAACGCGAATCACTCCGTGCGCGTGACCGACGATTTTATGCGCGCCGCGGAAGAAGACCGCGATTGGTGGACTCGCAACATCACGGATGGCCAGCCGAATGAAAAACTTCGCGCTCGCGACTTGCTCGCGAAAGTTGCGGATTCCACGTGGCACTGCGGCGATCCGGGCATGCAGTACGACACCACGGTAAATCGCTGGCATACCTGCAAGAACACAGCGCGTATCAACGCATCGAATCCGTGCAGCGAGTACATGTTCCTGGACGACACCGCGTGCAATCTGGCTTCGCTAAATTTGATGAAGTATCGAACCTCGAACGGTCAATTTGATGTCGAAGGATTCCGGCACGCGGTGGACGTGACCATTACGGCGCAGGAAATCCTGGTCGATAACGCCAGCTATCCTACGCCGAAGATTGCCGACAATTCGCACGCGTTCCGGCCGCTTGGGCTGGGTTATGCGAATTTGGGCGCGCTGCTGATGTCGATGGCCTTGCCGTACGACTCCGATGAAGGCCGCGACGTCGCTGGCGCAGTTACCGCAATGATGTGCGGCGAAGCGTATGCGCAGTCCGCGCGTATTGCGGAACGCATGGGCCCATTCCCCGGCTATGAGGTAAACCGCGAGCCGATGCTGGACGTGATCCGCATGCATCGTGATGCCATACGTGGGATCCAGCCGGACCATGTGCAAACGGAACTGTTTCTGGCCGCGCAGGAGTCTTGGGACACCGCATTGCAGCACGGCGAAAAATTCGGCTACAAGAATTCGCAGGTGACCGTACTGGCGCCCACTGGAACGATCGGCTTCATGATGGACTGCGATACGACTGGAATCGAGCCGGACCTGGCACTGGTGAAGCACAAGAAACTCGTCGGCGGCGGCTTGATCAAAATCGTGAACAACACCGTGCCGGAAGCGCTGATGAAGCTCGGCTACACGCCGGAACAGTCGAGCGAAATCGTTTCGCACATCGACAAGCAAGGAACCGTGGAAGGTGCGCCGCACGTGAAGCCCGAGCATCTTCCGGTGTTTGACTGCTCGCTCGCTCCGGCCGGCGGCGGCAGATCGATCACTTGGACCGGTCACGTCAAAATGATGGCCGCGACGCAACCCTTCCTATCCGGCGCAATCTCGAAGACCATCAACATGCCCGAGGAATCGACGATTGACGATATCTCGCAGGCCTATCTGCTCTCCTGGAAGATGGGACTAAAAGCCGTCGCGATTTACCGCGACAATTCGAAACGCTCGCAGCCTCTCTCTGCCGCTGGCCAGAAAAAAGACGAGAAGAAAGCGGAACCCGCCGTAACAGCCGCTGCTTCGCTGCTCGAACCGCTGCAGCGCGAACTCTTCGCCCGGGCGCAGCGCGAGAAAATGCCGGTCGAGCGTGCTTCCGTAACGCACAAATTCAGCGTCGGTGGACACGAAGGCTACATCACCGCGGGCATGTACGAAGACGGGCGCCCAGGCGAAATTTTCATCAAGATGTCCAAGGAAGGCTCCACGCTTTCGGGCATCATGGACGGCTTGGCGCTGACCATTTCGCTGGGCTTGCAGTACGGAGTGCCGCTGAAAGTTTTCGTCGACAAGTTGCTGAACACGCGCTTCGAACCTTCCGGAATCACGGCGAATCCGAACATTCGGTTTGTGTCGTCGGTGCTGGACTACATCGCGCGTTGGCTCGGCGGACGCTTCATCTCTTCCGATTATCTGAAGCTCAATGGCGACCAGGCGGCTGTAGCGCACGCTCACGCACCTGCGTCCCCGGCGGCAGCTCCGGCTTCGGCGATGACCGAAGCGATGCGCTTGGCGCCGCCGCTTACCAATCCGCAATCCTCAAAACCTCGCGATCAGCATGAGGGTGCGCCCACGTGCTCCGAATGCGGCATGCTGATGGTGCCCAACGGCGCATGCTACAAATGCGAGAACTGCGGTAGCACCTCCGGTTGCAGCTAGACGCCGACGGGTCGAAATCAGTTTTGCTTCTCGCGATTACTTTGCGGTTGTTAGCGTAGACGAAGAACAGCGGACATGAGCCCGAGGGAGGGGCCCTCGACTAGATGAGTGCTATGCGAACCGGTTCGGCACTTGCCGCTGCAAACGTCGCTCCACCAAACCCAAAAACGCATGGCTTCTTGCGAATCGCGCGGCATGGCACTGGACCAGGCGCCATGTACGTCGTCACATATCACCGCCTCGACCAAGCGGAAGGCCCGCATCCGCGTCCTGTAGCGGCCGAAAGCGCCCAGGCGCTGATCGAACTGATGGAGCGCATTGGCATTGACTTCCGCCTTCGCGAAGTGCGCGGCGCCCTCGAAGACGTACTGCGCTTCGGCTCCGCGAATATCCCGGACCTCTGGCTCAGCGACGAAGAAATGATCGAGAAGGGCTTAGTCGAAAGCTGAGTTCCCCGCCTCTTGCATCCCGCCTTTCGGCGGTAGCTCGGTTCCGATCTCCGCGCCAATCTAGGCATCTGGATTCCTTCCGAGTAGCCCGTTAGAACGAAGCCGCCCGGCGGCGGACGCTACGCGTGAGACGAACGGAG
>Ga0073928_10005580_pt1 | contig 17536 bp, 14 predicted proteins | sample PaiPotPPA55metaG_FD_76969 | JGI IMG/M metagenome (GOLD analysis project Ga0073928, IMG submission 76969) | Iron sulfur acid spring bacterial and archeal communities from Banff, Canada, to study Microbial Dark Matter (Phase II) - Paint Pots PPA... ... | reverse complement strand
TGCGTCCATAGAAGGTACGACCTCTGCTGCGACGTATGCGGCGATGATTTTGAAGCCGAGAATACGTGCCCATGGACGGAACTCCTGCTTCTGCCTCAGAACTTGGGCAATGGTGCACTAGCTCCGAAGGAACTGCCGCAACTTGAAGTGCTTATCAATGGGATTTTCGAGAAGCGACGTTTTCTCGATCTCATCCAGCATTTCATCGTATTCGAAAGCAGTAAACGCGGTCTCCATAAGCTCATGGCCGCATACCATCAGTTCTATGCTGTTCAGAAGGCCGTGGACTCCACCGTCCGTGCTGTGGCGGGAGACAGGCGAGTCGGTATTGTCTGGCACACCCAGGGCTCCGGCAAGAGTCTCACAATGGCGTTCTATTCAGGGAAAGTGATTACGCACTCGAAAATGGCTAATCCCACGCTGGTCGTCCTAACGGATCGCAACGATTTGGACGATCAGCTCTTCGGAGTGTTCCATTCCTGCCAGGAATTGCTACGGCAAACCCCGGTACAAGCTGAAAGCCGGGCTCACTTACGGAAGCTCCTAAACGTCGCAGCCGGTGGCGTTGTGTTCACGACCATCCAGAAGTTCCTGCCTGAGCATAAGGGCGACGAGTTCCCACTGCTTTCAGACCGCCGCAACTTGGTCGTCGTAGCGGACGAGGCGCATCGAAGCCAGTACGATTTCATCGACGGATTTGCCAAGCACATGCGCGATGCATTGCCGAATGCATCATTCATAGGATTTACGGCAACGCCTATTGAGCTATCCGACCGGAGTACGCCCGCGGTCTTCGGCAACTACATTGATGTGTACGACATTCACCAATCAATTGAAGACGGCGCCACTGTTCCCATTTACTACGAGGCTCGGTTGGCGAAGCTTGCGCTGGACGAGAGCGAGAAGCCGAAGATCGATCCGGACTTCGAAGAGGTCACTGAGGGCGAGGAAGAGGCGGCTAAGAAGAAACTCAAGTCCAAGTGGGCACGGTTGGAAGCCCTTGTAGGAGCCGACAAAAGGGTCCGTCTTGTGGCTAAGGACATCGTCGAGCATTTCGAAGAGCGGCTGCAGGCGATTGAAGGCAAGGCCCTGATTGTCTCTATGAGCCGCCGAATCTGCGTCGAGTTGTATGAAGCGATCAGGAGTCTGCGGCCCGCGTGGCACGATGCGGACGATGAGAAGGGTTGTATGAAAGTCGTGATGACGGGCTCTGCGACAGACCCAGTGCCCTGGCAATTACACATACGGGACAAGGCCCGGCGGCGCAGGTTAGGTGACCGATTCAAGGACGCTAACGACCCCCTGAAACTCGTTATCGTGCGCGACATGTGGTTAACAGGCTTCGATGTCCCTCCGCTCCACACGATGTATCTCGACAAACCAATGAGGGGCCATGGGCTGATGCAGGCGATTGCGCGAGTGAACCGGGTGTTCAAGGATAAGCCCGGCGGCCTCGTAGTTGACTATCTTGGTATCGCGCATGAGCTGAAAAGGGCCCTCGCCGACTATTCAGAGCGCGACAGGGGGCAAGCAGGCGTCCCGCAAGAAGTGGCCGTCGACCTCTTGTTGGCACGATGCGAAGCCGCCGAAGCCATGTTCCATAGATTTGATTATTCGAGCTTCTTCAAAGGGTCTCCACAGGATCGCGTCAGGATCGTGCCGGCAGCCATGGAGCACATTCTGACGCTTGAAGACGGCAAGAATCGCCTCCTAAAGGCCGTCAGCGAAATTTCGAAAGCATTCGCCCTGGCAGTTCCCCATGAGAAGGCTATGGCGGTGCGGGAAAAGGTCGGCTTCTTCCAGGCTGTGCGGGCCGCGTTCATTAAGAACACCGAGCAAGAGGGCAAGGACCCTGCAGACTTAGACGTGGCCATATCGCAGCTTGTGTCGCGGGCAGTTGCGCCCGATAAGGTCGTGGATATTTTCAGCGCGGCGGGCCTCAAGAAACCGGACCTCTCCATCCTCTCCGATGAATTCCTCGCCGAGATCCAGCATATGCCCTATAAGAATGTGGCTCTGGAGGTTCTTCGGAAGCTCCTTAACGACGAAATCAAGATTAGGTCGCGCAAGAATCTTGTCCAATCTCGAACATTTGCGGAAATGCTCGAAGAAGCGATTCGCAAGTATCACAATCGGAGCATCGAGGCCGCGAAGGTCATCGAGGAACTCATCAAGTTGGCCAAAGAGATGCGTGAAGCGAATCGACGGGGAGACGCACTCGGCCTAACTGAGGAGGAGATAGCGTTCTATGATGCGTTGGAGACAAACGACAGCGCTGTGAAGGTTCTGGGCGACGAGACGCTCCGAACCATTGCTCGGGAACTCGTCAAGACCGTGCGCCAGAACGCCACAATAGACTGGACCGTTAAGGAGAGCGTCCGCGCTAAGCTGCGAACCCTGGTCAAGCGCATCCTGCGCAAGTATGGGTATCCGCCTGATAAGCAAGAGAAGGCCACCGGGACGGTTCTGGAGCAGGCGGAGTTACTCTCGAAGGAATGGGCGGCGTAAGACGTGCTTGGATGCAGCCTAGGACGCGCGTACCCACGAACGGTCCGCGAAGCCGGTGGCGCTATGAACCGGTTGCTCGGAACGCGCTCGGCTGACAAAGGATCTTCAGCGTTTCCCAATGTCTCGGGTGAGGGACTCGTAAACCCCGACGGATGAACGACGCATAGCCTGGGGAGACATCCAGAGAGCGCGCGATCCGGCTGAGGGATACGCGCCGCAGCCTCGGAAGAATCTCTCGACGAAAGACCGCGGAATCGGTCCTGCTATCCAGTGCATCGTGCCACCGTGCGCGTGCACGAGCTTGCCGGCGTTGCGTGCTTGCTCTGCGCCGCGCTGCTCTTCCCCCGTGCGCCGGATCGCTCCCCTCTCGACGAAGCTCGTTCAGTACCTCGCGTCCGGCGTCGAGGTCCCGCCGCCGGGATCTCGCGACACAGGAGTCGCAGTAGAGGCGGTCGCGCCTCTGCTCCTCCAACAGGACCCCGCAAGACCGGCATGCGGCGACAGCCGCGATGCTCGGCAGTGGCTCGTCGCGTGCCCAACGCTTTTGCCCGAACGGCACACGTGTTTTTTGCGGCGGCGCGATCTCGACGAGTCTGTACGCCCGCCGTTCACCATATCGAGGCCCGCCCCGGAGACGGCCGAGCAGAAAGGTCATGATAGGCCCGAGCGCTTGGCGGAATTCAGGCATCCACGCCCACAAACGCGCGCAGAGATCTTGATCCAGTCGGCAGCGACCGTCCCGAAGTAGATGCAGTTCGCCCGGCCGGAACGCGTGCGAGAGAAGCAGAGTGAGGATCAGGCGGTCCGCCACGGGGCGCACCGGCTCCATGATGTCGTAGAGAAGACTACGCCGTCCGTCGGTATCCGTATGGACGATGCCGAGGGACGGGTCGAGTCCGGCCTCGTGGCACGCGATGCGCGCCTCCCCTTCGAGCAGGGCATACGCGTACGATAGAAGGGCGTTTGCGGGATCGACGGCGTTTCGATTCCCCGTATTGAGCGGGGACCCGCGGTCCTGAAACCTGCTCCAGTGGTCGGGCACGCGCCGACGATACGAGAGCGGTGCGAAATGGAGCGGCAGACCCTTCCATCCGCTCCAGTAGACGCCCGCCGCTTCAGCCTCGATCTGCCGCGCCGCGGCGGTACTGTGCACTTGCTCAAGGCGCAAGAGAAGCGCGTCCAACTTCTTTGCGGCGCTCGACGGGACCACACCTGACCAGCCGGGCTGCTGGAGCTGTCTGAGGCGCTCGGCGAGATCCTGAAGGACATTGCGCTGGCCGCTGATCTTACGCAAGATGAGCCACCGGGCAATATCAGCGCCAACCTCGGTGAAGGGTGCGAGTGCTTGCGCACGCCGGAGCGCCGCTTGATGCGCGCCGCCGCTGCCCGGTAGCACCGTCCATCGAGCTTCGCCCGACTGGGACACGGCCACGAGCGGGACACCGTTCTCGGCGCACCAGTCGAGCGCGTCCACGGTCACGACACCCGAGCCCGCCAGTAGAAGAACGCGTTGGACGCGCTTCACTGCGCGGCTGACTCTGCGGGTCTCCTGGGGTGCTTCAAGCGGGAAGCCATCGGTGATTTCCAAGTGGTGGCGTCGGACGCGGAGACTGACGCCCTGGCCGGTCACGGTGACGATTTCGCGGGGATTGCGGGCAGTGCTATACTGGCGCTGCATCGGCGGTTCCCTCCTCCCAAGGTTGGCGCTGCCGGTGCCCGCCCTCGCGTCTGTCGCAACCAGGCGCGGGGGCACTTTCTTCTATTCGGTCACAATCTCCCAGGCCTCTCCCTTGCCCTTTCTTCGTGCCACGAACCACGCAAGTTCCGCGCTTTCGGTGAAACAGCGCGGGCACCAAACTCTCGGCTGCCCATCAATTACCGCCGCGTGTAGGGGGATTTCGCAGAAGCGGCAGGTCCACGGTAGCGAGTGGCCCGGCGGTAACGGCGCCATCGGATTCTCTCTTTCGCGGTCATATGTGGCAATGCCAAGCGCCACAAATGCTCCGATATAGCGGAAGAACCGTGTGACGACTTCCTCGATATTCTGCGGGTAATACAAAGCCCGGGCCTTGGGAACCTCGTAGATCACTGCACGAGTGGTCATGTCATAAAGGCGTCCATCGTACCAGGTGAATCGTCCGTACGTAGACGGTCCGGGTAATTCATGCCCCTGGTTCTGGCGAGTTTGCTCCCACCGTTTCACGTCGCTCCATTGGCGAGGGTCCTTCGAATCGTTATCCTTACCGGGTCTCGTACTATATCTCAGTTCGAGGCGCCTGTTCAGTAGGCGAAAGATCCGGGTCGTGACGTTCTCCCGCCGCAGTTCTTCTGGGCTAGGGCGTGGCGCTGTCAATTGCTTGACAATATCGTCTTCCGTCTCGGGTGGCTTAGGCGGGAAGCACCATCCTTCTATCAGGGGACGAAGAGCCGCTACCCACGCACATAGGAGCGCGGGATCGGACTTCTCGACCGCCAGGAGCACAGGAGCCCATGACTCTTCTTGGCCTCGCTCCCAGTTTGCGTCAGCTATCGGCGATTCAGCAAGTATGCTCAGCCATTTCATAAGAGCAATCATCTTCGTCTGCCAATAGGCTGACCGCTTTCCCTGTGTGCGTCCCGTATCGCCCGTGAACAGCCACAGAGCAATATCGTCCGCCGACCACGTGTTGCCGGTCAGCGCGCGGAACTGTTCCACAACCCCCGCGACGTCCTGACGAATGACCTCTGGACCGTAGACCCGGCCCCGTATCGCATGGAGAAGGCGCCGGGGCGCGTAGGGTCGCGCGGCTCCGGTTACCGAATGGCGTTGTCCTCGAAAATGGGCGTAGGGGTAAAGCATTGCGTCATCGCGCAAGAAGGCAACGGTTCCGGGGTGGTATAACGAGGCCCCACCTTCGCGCCCGAAGGCAAAGAATAGCGGGCGAGGTAGATCTTGCGGCCACACCCCCTTTTCGACGAGTAAACGGGCCGTTCGCTTAAGATTGTCCTTCTCGTAACCGACCTGCGCCTCCACTTCGGGCCACGTAAGCCACCCGTCGCCGTGTTTCTCGTCGTAGACCGCCCTCGTATGGTGCGCCATGACTAGCCACAACTATAGCACGCGTCGTAATTAGTAAGCAAGCACAAACCGAGGAGGAAACGAGATGCTTAAACTGGAGCGTATCAGGCCAGTGTCACTTTCCCTTGACGAGGAGCTCGATAAGCTGCTAACCCGACGTGCCTTGAAGGAGAACACGTCGCGCTCGGATTTGGCGCGCCGTCTCTTGAGGCAAGCTCTCGCTACGGAGAAGAGGCAGTCTGAAAAAGAATCGTGACGGCCCGATAAAAAGAACCCGACCGACCGTCCCGGGTGCGAATCGAGTCGGCGGTCGCGGTTGGAGGCCGAAAATGAGCGGCTCCACCATCGAAATTACCATACGCCTTTCCTTGCGACAAGCCCGTAGCGTCGGTTTGGATTGGCCGATCCGAGCGGCGAGGGCGCGAGAATGACCACCCGCGCCCCGCATCCTCCAACTGACCTCGGCAACGCCCGCCGCTTCGTAGAACGTCACGGCGCGGACCTTCACTACGTACCTGGTTTGGGTTGGTTTACCTGGCAGTGCCAGCGTTGGGAACGCGATCAAACCGGCGAGGTGATGCGTCGGGCCAAAGAGATCCCGAGCCTTATTGAGATCGACGCGATCAAACGCCCGCCCGGGACTCCGTTCCGGAAAACGCTTCTTCGATGGGCGTTGAAGAGCCAGTCGCGACCGCGCCTTGAGGCACTAATTGCGTTGGCCCAGACGGAGCCCGGCATCATGCGGCCGACCAACGCGTTCGATGCGTGGCCGTGGCTCCTCAACGTCAGGAATGGCACACTTGACCTGCGCGCTGGCGAGATACTTTCTCACCAGCGTACGGACCTTATGACGAAGCTGGCGCCCGCCAGTTACGAGCCCACCAGCGCATGTCCACGCTTCGAGAGATTTCTCGCTCGAATCATGGCCGGCAACGTGTCCATGATTCATTTTCTTCAGCGCGCCATCGGGTATGCCTTGACGGGCCTGATCGTCGAGCAGGTGCTCTTTGTCTTGCATGGTACCGGCGCGAACGGCAAGTCGACGTTCCTTGAGACGCTGCGCTACGTCCTCGGCGATCACGCCGCCCAGGCCGATCCCTCCACGTTCCTCATGCGCGACGCGGACGCGACCCGGAACGATGTCGCTCGCCTGCGCGGCGCCCGGTTCATCTCGGCCGTGGAAATCGCGTCCGGTCGCCATCTCGATGAAACGCTGGTCAAGCAGGTGACCGGCGGGGACACGATCACGGCCCGGTTCCTCTATCATGAGCCGTTCGAGTTCCGGTTCACGGGCAAGGTCTTCCTCGCTTGTAATCACAAACCGGACATTCGCGGTGCCGACCTCGGCATGTGGCGCCGCATCAGGCTCATCCCTTTCGAGGTCACGATCCCGCCGGAGGAACAGGACCGGTACCTCCTCGACGCGTTGCGTGAGGAAGCGCCGGGTATTCTCCGGTGGGCCGTCGACGGATGCCTCCCCTGGCAGCGCGAGGGCCTTGGCGCTCCGCCCAACGTGATCGACGCGACCGCGACCTACCGTGAACAGTCCGACGTGCTCGCAGGGTTCTTGACCGAACGATGCGTGGTCAACGCCAACACTTCGTGCGAGACTGCCGATGTCTACCGGGCCTATCGGGATTGGACCGAGGGCGTCGGCGAGCGCCCAGCGAGCCGCCGGCGCTTCGAGCAGATGCTGGCCGAGCGCGGCTTCAAAGTCAGCCGAACGGGCAAGGCGAAACTCTGTATTGGATTCGCGCTACAGGGTAACGCGTCTGACACGCCCTCCAATCCTGCTCGCTACGCTGTCCCGTACTCGGCACCGAGCCCCAACGGTCACGGCACCTCGATCAGGGAAGCGGACATTCCAGCGATCACGCAACGGCTCGGCGGCACCTAGGAAATGGTTGCTCGCCGTCGTTCGCCTAACCCTCGTGTGGACCGCCTCGACGATTTCGAGACGTTCCTCGCGCGCGGCTTGTCCCCGGCCCGGGCGCGGCGGGAAACCAATCTGCGGATCACCGACATTGATGCCGCGCTCGGCCGCGGAGCATATCGACGCGCCGAACGCGCTCACGCATCTCATCGGGGCGGCAAGGCGTTGCACGTGCTCTTGACCGATGGCTGGCACCCGGCGCGGGTCTATTCACGCGAGGATCGGAAGCTGCTCGCCGGGTACGCGAGCGCGCTGCGGCGGTATGCGGATGGGGACCATCGCGCGCTCGATCCGTTCAAAGGCAAGACCATCACGACCTCACTGGGCCGCGTGAAACTTCTGGCTGACGGTCGGACCATCGCCGCATTGGAACGGAAGGGCATCCTCCGTGGGCAGATCGACCGACTCTACGTTGCCGCTTGAGACGCTCGCTCGCCGTGACCGTCGCGCCCGCCGGGTGGGATATCGGCGGAAGCCCTGCATCGTCTGCGGCGGACCCGGACTAGACGTATGCTACACGGTCCCGTTCAACAGCCTGCCCGAGGACATTCGGAAACGGTACACCGAGGATCACCATCTGGCACGCAAGAAGGCGGACGCCTTGACGGTGCCCGTGTGCCCAACGTGCCACGAGCGGTTCGACCTCAAGCAATACGAATGGCCCCAGGAAGCGCAGCATCCCGCATCTGCACGTGAGCGTCGAGCGGCCCGCCAACTTGGGTTAGCCGATCTATTCGAAGAGCGAAGTAAGGCCGATATCAAAATCGCCACGATGCTGCGTTCTATGGCGCTGGAGGAACTCGATGAATCCCCCTCGTGATGCAATGCACCTGACGGCCTATGACCGCGCCTATATTCTCCCGCGCACACCTCGTGAAAAAACCAATGCTCCGCCATTGCCCCCGGCTCGGCGGCGAATGGCGCGAGGAAGACAGATGCTCGCTTTGGTGGTCCTGACCCGGCCGCGCCTCGGGCAGCCACTGCTCTGCGCCGGGCTTGCGCGCGCCGTGTGGTCGCAGGGACGGTACCGGATCATCGAACGCGAGTTAGTCCCCGGCGCCGATCTTCAGGCTGCCGACCTGGACGTACTCCGATCCGCAGGTGTCCGCGTCTTTCGAGACCCTCGTGAATTCGCGCGCCGCAGATTGATTGCGGGCGGCTATGAGGCCGGTCTCATGATCGCCGGGTGGGACGTGCCGTTTGTGCTGAGCCGGTTCGCCCGTCACGTCCGGTTCGGTCGCGATTCGGCATCGCGACACATGACGCTCGACCTGACCGGGTACCCGTGGGACCCTCGGGCTCGGATCACCGCCTGGGACGGGACACGGAGCCGGATCGCCTGGACCCGATTCAAGGGCTCTCGGGGCCGGGAAGAGGATGACCACGATGTCTTTCCCGGGCTCTTTCTCGATCTTCAGGAACACGCCGGGATGTATGCGCAGGAACGGCTCACGTTCGGCGAGGCGTGCGCGCTGTTCGACGTTGCCCCGTCGCCATCGCTCGCGCCGTCCGACACGATTAGCGAGGACACCATTACCGGCCTGTTCGACGCGCTGCGCGCTACCGTGGCGCTCGCCTCGGCGCTCATGATGGAATGGAACCGCATCGGCGGCGCCGCCGCCCGTGTCCCGTCCCGTCATCCGCACGAAACCGGGGCGCGGTCGGCCTTCCCGACCGAGATTGCCTCGCAAGCGACACTGTTACGGGCGGTGCTGGAACGGGCGGGCGTCCCGCTAGACGCCAACGCGGGTGTCCCACCGGAATGGCTTGGCCGCGCCATGGCCGCGTACAAGGGCGGCCGATGCGAGGCCATGCTGCCCGGCATGATTGTGCCGGTCCGATACGTGGATATCCTCTCTGCGCATCCGGTGGTCGGATCGCTGGTCGGTGCATCCGAGCATCTCACCGCTCAACACGTGACGGTCGAGCCCGCCACAGACGAGGCGCGACATCTGCTTAGTACAGTGACTCTCGATGCGCTCGTCGATCCGATGATGTGGCGACGGGCGGGAATGATTCTGTGCCGAATCCGGCCGCGCGGAGACATCATCCCGGTCCGAGCGCATTACGTCGAACGCGGCGACCTGACCGTGGGACTCAATCCTACGTGGTCGGTGCCAGACCAATGGGTGATGCTGCTTGACTTGACCGGCAGCAAGATCGTGAGCGGTCGTGTCCCGGAGATCGTGGAGGCCGTGCGGTTCGTCCCGGGATCTCCGAGAGTTGGTCTGCGCCGCGTCCCGTTTCGCGGCACGGTGCTCGATCCGCACGACGATCTGTTCCGACAGCTCGTCGAGGAGCGGCTCCGGGCAAAGCGTGCCGGTGAAACCCTGTGGGCGCAATTTCTCAAGATCATGGAGAATTCGCTCTACGGCCTCTTCGCGCAATATAACGAGCGTGCGCGCGGCCGGAAGCGATCCGCTAAGACGGCCGAGATCTGGGACGGGGATGGACGCCGCATGGTCGCCTTGTTCAATCGCCATACCAAGCAGCGCATTCGCCCGGAGGAAGTCCCCGGCCCATTCTTTCGTCCGTGGCTCGCGGCGAGCATCACTGCTGGGACTCGACTGCTGCTCGCGATACTGGAGGCGAACGTCCGGGAGCGCGGTGGGACCATCGCGGCCGCAGACACCGACTCGGCGATGATCGTCGCCTCGCCCGAAGGCGGACTCATCCCATGCGCGGGCGGTCCGCACCGGCTCCCGAACCGGCGGCGGGCGATTCGAGCGCTGTCGTTCGCCGAGGTTGACGAGATTCTTGAGTGGTTCCGGCCGCTGAGCCCGGTGCGCGCGGACGTGTGGAAACTTGAAGGCGAGAACACGCCGCCGCAAGAAGCGCGGAGCGGCCTGTTGTGCCTCAGCTACGGCCCGAAGCGCTATGCGCTGTTCCACGATCTCGCCGATGGACGAATCCAGATCGCGAAGGCCAGCGCGCACGCGCTGACGGTTCGGCCCCCGCGCGGCATGACGAAGACGGAATTACTCGCGTCCGGATGGGAGGCGTTGATCCGGCAGGGACGCGGGGACCGGCAAGCTATTAGGCGGCTCCCCTACGCACAAGAAATTGCGGTCGGCGAACTTCCCCTGCGGAACGCCTCCGTATTCCGGAAGGTCCGCGATGCGCTCCCGGATGAGACCGGCCCGGTCTTTCCCTTTGGAACGCTAATGGTCGCCTATCAAGCCGTTGGACTCATGACCTGGGGGCCTCGGATGAGCGCGCTCCCGGTCGCGCCGTCGGGGTCGGACCCGTTGGACGCGCCGTGGATCGATCTATCTTCCGGATGCTCGGTGGACGTGATCGCGACGCCCAAGACGGACGAGCAGGCAGAAGCGGCGCTCGCCGTCGATGGAAGGGCCCGGATGGTCGCGGCGGCGTACGCGGACGTACTGCGCCAGCACCGCGAGGGAATCGAGTACAAGTACGTCGCCTACAATGGCCGCCCGGCAAGACCGGGCTGTGGTCTCCTGCGGCGCCGGCCGATCTACATCGAGCGGACGGTGGCTATTGGCAAAGAGTCCCGGCTGGTCGAGGAAGCGGTCGCAGGCGCGGTTTCGGCCGAGGCGATGGATACCTTCTACGAGTCTGCGCAGGACCGTCCGAAGTCAGCGGAACACGAGGCTGCCTTGCGGGAGCTTCAAACGATCCTTCCAGTGCTCCGACCACTTCCCAGACGATGGTTGGCAAAGCGCGCCCGGGTGTCCGAGACTTCGAAGATCCTCGCGGCGATTCTGAACGGCCGGAAGCGTCCGGGGATCGCCCTTGCCCAGCGGCTCATAGAAATCGCTCAAACGGACGTGGTCCGCAAGCTCGCGCCCAAGATACGTCTGGCACCCAACACGCCAATGCGGTCGCTATGAACCTGTCGTTGCGCCGTAACTCAACTTCCCAATGGAATTGTTAGGCGCGAGATAAGGAAAAACCGGATCAAACACTCATACACTCCACATGATTATCGAACGCCTGCCAAATAGGAAATTGGGCGTGAAAGAGAGAGAGTCGATATGCCGCGAACCCGCTTAACCGAGGGCATGCGCTTGACCCTTCATAGCACTCGGACCACGTACCGTGTTGGGCCTGGGATGCAGCGCGCCCTTATGCTCCTGGCCCGTGGGCCATGGACAAGTCGATTTGTACTCGCCCAGGCCGTGGCATCCGACCAGGGCGGCTACTGGCGGGACGCCTACCGCTCTATCGAGCGGCTAGAGGAGATGGGCCTAGTGGTATCCGTTCCGTACGGACCGGTCGAACTCACCGAGGTGGACTCGCGATACGTCCGCCGGCTATACATTTGATCTTCTGCGTAGCGGCGAGGGACTCCTCACGTGAGCAGGCCTTAATGACTCAACGACACACCATGCTGGATTTGGGACTTTGCCGGGACTGGGTGCAATGGGGTACCCTGTGTCCGGATGATCTTAGGGAACGCGCTTCCCGCCGCACGATGCTGTAAGGACCCCAGGCTATTAGACCCGGCGGACAAAGAGGAGGGCATCGTACATGCCGACCTATTGGATACTTGATACACGCACACGGGCTGAGGTTGTTGCGCTTAATCTCACAGTCTTCGGCGTGGAGCCGAAAATATTCGGCTTGGCAAACTTCCATCGTAACTACGCTGGTCCTCGCTTTGTCGTTTTGGATCTCAAGAGTAATGCGGCAGAAGAATTAGAGCTTTTACCTAGACCAAAGAACGGTTGGCATGGTCCGTACTGGAGCAGAGAAGATGCAGATTCGACGGCGCAACTTTTGAATGCCGACGACAGTGCTACCAGCTCCCCCCAACTTCCCAAATATCAAACGGATTTCCTTGCCTTTACGGAGCAGCAACTTGCTCTTCGATCACTCCGCCGTCAGTCCCGCAAAGTTCGGGCGCTTGGGGGAGTAGCTATTGAGGAAGATATTCTTGATTCGATATCTGAAACTGTCCAAAAAGCACTCAAACGGACCAAGTCGGAGTGGCAGCGACGCATCGATAGCGAGTGAGACGGGCTGAACGAGCATGCCCCGTTAATTGTTTGAGTGGCCATTATTGAGTCCAGTCGCTCCAATTACATTCCTTACATTCGATCGAATAGTATATTTCATCCCCAGCATAGTCCATGAATTCAGAGCGCTTAAGGCGTAGGCTACCGCATTGCGGACATGCTAGTAGTCCAAAGTGATCATCGTCGGTGTCTGTTATGACCTCTCGGTATTTCTTGACGATTGCCCTAATGAAGTCAAACGACGGTCTATGAAAACAAACGGATTCAATAATTTCCGCTCGATCCTTCTCCGTTCCGCCGTCATAGCGCAGATACTTGAGATCCGCCAATAAGGGCGGCAAGGGGGTGTCATCAAGACGAATTGCGATGACGCGAGGTGTCCCAGCATCAATAGCTGCCGACAAAGCCGCTTCCAACTCTCTTCGGAGCCAGCGTGACTTTTGAGCATTTTTCGACCAAAGGACCAGAAAGTGGGTGCAGTCCCTTAAGCCTCGCTGGATCTGGCCAACGATAGAATCGCCCGCGGCGATTTCCCATTCATCCAACCAGACGCTGACATCTTCCGCAATAAGGAAGAGACCGATTGTTCTTGCAGCTTCCTTGTCTTTCTTGTTGTGGCTGAGGAAAACAACCATGTTCAGGCTTGGCGACGACGTTGTTGCTTAATTGGCTGCAACTCTATTTCGCTGGTGTATTCGAAAGTGATAGAAACACAAGGCCGTCGGCCAGTGTCCACTGAGTCCGGCCGCAGATCGTGCAAGGCCTAGCGACGGCGGCCCTCGCGATGAGGGCAGTGAGGATACGTTGCTTTTGATCGTCGGTGAACGCCATGGCTAGTGGCCAACGAACCTTTCAATTCATCAGATGTTGAGAGGAACGGCAACAATGATCCTATCACACGCAACGACACTACGGGGGTGTACATGGACCGCAACTCACCAGTGACGGACGAAGGCATCGAAGAGGGGGTGTACCAGACTGCGGCTCTAAGGAATACCCCGTCAATGTCGGAAGCTCTCCTGGATCTGCCGCGTTCCGGTGCACCGGCAGGTGTTCAAGAACAGATATTGGAAATTTCTCGCTCGCAGACTTTCAAAGAAAGGAGACACCGCATGATCACGGCCATCGTTCTCTATGACCTGCCTCCCTCCATCGGCCTCGAAGAGTGCCGCCGGCACTTCACCGAGATCGCGCCGGACTTTCTCAAGATTCCCGGCTTTCTCCGCAAAGAGTTCATCTGCGCCCGCGGCGGCAAGATTGCCGGCGGCGTCTATATGTGGGAGAGTCAGGAGGCGGCGGAGCGGTTCTACTCCGGCGAATGGCTCGCCGGAATCCGCCATCGCTACGGCACGGAGCCGAAAATCAGCTATTTCGAGACGGTCGCACTAACCGACAAGACGACCGGCCAGGCCGGCGGCCTCGACTGATCGGGCTCCCACGCGGCGCCGCGCGGGGCGGTACCGTTAGTTCGCCGTCTGCTGCGTCGGGTTGTCGGCCGACTGCAGCCGTTTGATCATCGTGATGCCGACACCCTGACCGATCGCGTCCTCATTCTGGGAGATGTCGACGGAGTCGACGGCGGCGGAGATCAAGAACAGGCCGAGACGTTTTTGGTCGTGCGGCAGAGTTTCGGGAATGGCTGGAATCGACGCCGGCTCACCGCGATCGCGGACGGTTAGGGTGAACGTCCCGTCATCGAAGACAACGCTGACCTCTACAGGACCGACCCCACTCGCATAGGCATGACAATACGCGTTGAAGAGCGCCTCGCCGAGGGCCAGTTCCAGGCCCCATGTATTTTCCGCGGAGCCGCCTTCCCGCTCGACGACATCGCGGATCATCCGGCGCACGACCCGCATCGCGCTTGGATCGGTCTGCATGTGGACAGAGAACGCCCAGGCCATCGGGTCCCCTTGATCGTTCCCCCGCGCGCATTATGCGACGCGCTCGGGCCGGGTGTCAACTTAGCCGTCAGGTTCATCGCCGGTAACCTCCGCCAGCGATCCCGCCGGGGGCGGTTCGTTCATCATCCGGAGCATGTCGGGCCCGCCGGTGCGCAGGAAGCGCCAGACCAAGACCACGGCGAGGATTAGGAACACAATGTTGAGCACCGAAGTGTAGTTCCAGGCGACCCGGGCCTCGAGGACGATCGCGTGGCGCGCGGTCGGCACGAGCCCGACGGCGCGGAAGAGCAGGTCGACCACTAGGCCGGCGGTGGCCATCACCGCGTAGGAGGTGACCAGCAAGTACAGCGCCATCCGGCGGCCATAGTACTTGCGATAGATGTCGAGGATCGGCAGGATGATCAGGTCGGCGAAAATGAACGAGACCACGCCGCCGAAACTCACGCCGCCGTTCCAGAGCACCGCCGCCAGCGGCACGTTACCAACCGAGCAGACGAACGAGACGATTGCCACGAGCGGCGCGATGAGCGGACTCCAGAGGAGATTGCCGAGGGGATGGCCGGTCAGGAAGAACGTCCGCCAGAAGGCATCCGGCACCCACGCCGCGATCGCGCCCGCGATCAGGAGGCCGCCGGCAACGTCCATCCACACCGCCGCCCAATCCATCACAAAGTAGTGACTGACGGCGGTGAACCCCTCCGGGGAGGCCAGCCGGGCCAGCAGCGGACGGTCGTCCACCACCGCCATATCCATCTGGGCGTGCCCCTCCATCCGGCCGCCGAGGCCCGCATCGGCCTGGCGGCGCGCCTCCTCGACGAGCGGCCGGCGAAGTGTGGCGCGGAACAGCAGCCACAATAAGACGATCATGATCGGGCCGCCGATGAACTCGGCCGCCGTGAATTGCCAGCCGAGCAGGACCGCCATGATGATCCCCAGCTCGATCACGAGGTTCGTCGAGGCAAACTGAAACACGATCGCGGCGGTGAAGTCCGCGCCCCGCCGGAAGAGCGAGCGGGCCAGCGCCACCGCGGCGTAGGAGCACGACGACGACGCAAACCCGAACAGGCTCGCCAGCGCGATGGATCGGGGGGAATCGTCGCCGAGCAGCCGGACCATCTGCCGTTTGGAGACGAAGGCCTGCACCGCGCCCGACAGCGCAAACCCGAGAATCAGGGGCCAAAGAATCTCCCACAGCATCGCGAACGCCAGATCGAGCGCATGGAGCAATGCGGCCATCATCGCGTGGGGATGCCTCCCAAGCGCCCGCCCTCAGGCGCGCGTGCCTCGCGCCACCCCGAGCATCGCGGTCAGGCTGCGATCGACGTCCTCGTCCGTCGTCGCCCAGGAGGACACGCTAATGCGCATCGCCGCGCGCCCATGCCACACCGTCCCCCCGCACCAGCACGTGCCGTCCGACTGCACGCCGGCGATGACGCGGCGGGTCGTCTCGTCGTCTCCGAACGCGACCAGCACTTGGTTCAGCACGATGTCGTTCAAGACGTCGTATCCCGCGTCGCGCAGCCCCGTCGCGAAGCGCGCCGCCTGCCGACAGTTGCGCTCGATAAGATCCGCGAGCCCAGTCCGGCCGAGCGCGCGCAGCGCGGCCCAGATCTCCACGCCGCGGGCGCGTCGCGACATCTCGGGAGTATAGTGGTACGGTTCACGCTGCTCCGTTTCGGCGAGATACGCGGCGGAGGCGGACATGGCCGCGCGCAGGTCCTCGGGCCGGCGGACGAACGCCACGCCGCTGTCGTAGGGCACGTTGAGCCATTTGTGCGCGTCGAGCGCCCACGAATCCGCGTGCTCGACGCCCCGGGTCAGATAGGACCGCTCCGGAGCCGCCGCGGCCCACAGGCCGAAGGCCCCGTCCACGTGGACCCAGGCGCCGGCCGCATGCGCGGCCGCGCAGATCTGCTCCATCGGATCGAACGCGCCGCTGTTCACGTTCCCGGCCTGCGCGCACACAATGGTCGGGCCCGCGATCGCGGGAAGCGCGCGGGCACGCATACGCCCCTGCCCGTCCACCGGCACACGCACGACCCGGTCGCGGCCGAGTCCCAGCATCGTCAGCGCTTTGAGCAAACTGACATGGACTTCGTCGCCCACGATCACCGTGATCGACGGCGCGTCGAACAGCCCCGACGCCTCCACGTCCCAGCCGCGGCGGGCGAGCACGGCGTGCCGCGCCGCGGCCAGCGCCGTGAAGTTCGCCATCGTTGCCCCCGTGACAAAGCCGGCGCCCGTCCCGGGCGGCAGGGACAGAACATCGACGAGCCATCGCAGCGCGGTTTCCTCGAGAGCCGCCGCGACCGGTGAGCCAACGACGAGACCGCCGTTTTGGTCCCACGCTCCCGCGAGCCAGTTGGCGGCGAGCGTCACGGGCAGCGAGCCGCCAATCACGAAGCCAAAGTACCGGCCGCCCGCCGAGGCCATTGTCGCGGGCGACCCGGCGTCGTCCAGGAGCGCAAGCACCGCCGCCGGGTCCGTCGGTCCGTCCGGCAACGGGCCGTCCAGCACTTTCAGTCCGGCGACCTGCTCAGGAAGCGGTGCCACACGCCGGTCGCGGATCCCGCGCAGATAGCGCAGCGACCGTTCTGCGGCGCCCCGCAACACGTCATTGGAGTCGGCCATCCCCATTCCCCCTCGTCGCCCGACGTCCAAATCAGGATACCGGGAATTCCCGGCCCGCGCACGTCGTTAAGTTCGCAGATGAGACTTTCGGTCATCGATCAATCCCCGGTCTCGTCCGGTTCGACGCCCGCGGACGCGCTCCACAACACAATTGACCTGGCCCGGCGCGCCGACGCGCTGGGCTACGAGCGATACTGGATCGCCGAGCACCACGCGACGCCGGGGTTCGCGAGCCCGGCCCCGGAGGTCCTGATCGCCCGCGTCGCGGCGGAGACCTCCGGCATCCGGGTCGGTTCCGGCGGCGTCCTGCTGCCTCACTACAGCCCCCTGAAGGTCGCGGAGGCCTTCCGGGTGTTGCACGCGCTGTACCCGGGACGCATCGACCTCGGGATCGGCCGGGCGCCGGGCAGCGCGCCGCTCGAAGCCTACGCCCTGCGCCGCGATCGGAGCCGGCAGGAGTGGGTCGACGACTTCCCGGACCAGCTGCTGGAGCTTCTCGCCTTTCTCCGCCACGGCT
>Ga0073928_10005579_pt1 | contig 17537 bp, 16 predicted proteins | sample PaiPotPPA55metaG_FD_76969 | JGI IMG/M metagenome (GOLD analysis project Ga0073928, IMG submission 76969) | Iron sulfur acid spring bacterial and archeal communities from Banff, Canada, to study Microbial Dark Matter (Phase II) - Paint Pots PPA... ... | reverse complement strand
CTGGACCTCGCGTAAATAGCGGGTTCGGTGAGGCCGCAAGCAATACGGGGGGAGTTCGTGACCTGTGCAGGTCCTGAAATTCCCGCCGCCTTCAAAATCGATGGTTGCTCAGAGCTTCCTTAGTGAATTTCCGTGACTGTGCGCATTCCTGCTGCGCATGGTGCTTTCGGGCCAAGCTCAACATCGCTCGCGGACACCAGCTTAGGTTTGGTCGCGATGTACCGTGTCCATTGAGAAGGCGGGCAGGCAAACGGCGATATATTCGGCTCCGCCTTCGCGGGGAGTGGAATAACGGATCCACTCGCCGGCATGCGCGATAACGGCTTGTCCAGCCGAGACATCGAAATGCTTCACAGTTTCCAAACGAGAAGTAGCTTCCGTACTAATTTCGGCGAGAACCTCGTCCAATGATTCTTTGTCCGTGGGCCGGTTGTGCTCTCGGTATTCGACACGAAGCGTGCCCTTCAGGACAATCGTAAACTCGTCGAAGGCGGGAGTTTGCCCGGGCTCGAGCCATCCCGCGGGACTGCGCATGTGGGCGACACTGGTGGCTGAGGTTTTGGAATTAACGCGTCCGATGTACTCGTCGATGAGTTTGGGTTGGTTGCCGGCGGATTGAATGCGAGTGGGTTGCGGGATCAGGGTGGGCATGGGCTTTCTGCTTCGGGCGTCCGGCTTGCAGACTTTAATCTTCAGCGTACGAGTGTAACGCGGCGGAGAGTTGAAGAAAACTCTCCGCCGATGACAAACACGATGACAAAAGAGTCATGCCGAAGCGCATCATTTACAATCCTCGCCTATGTTCTATCGCTCAGATAATCGCGTTACTGACCAACTGCGTCCGGTTTCCATCATTCCGGATTTCATCACTACGGCGGAAGGATCAGTGTTGATTGAAGTGGGGAACACGCGGGTGATTTGCACTGCGTCGATTGAAGAGACCGTGCCGCAGTTTATGCGGAACAGCGGCAAGGGATGGATTTCGAGCGAGTACGCGATGATTCCTCGGGCCACGCTGACTCGAACCTCGCGGGAAGTGACGAAGGGACGACCGAGCGGGCGGACGCACGAAATCCAGCGGTTGATTGGGCGGTCACTGCGCGCGGTAACCGATCTGGCACGCCTCGGCGAGCGCACGATCTGGATCGATTGTGATGTGATTCAGGCGGATGGCGGGACGCGGACGGCTTCAATTACGGGCGCTTTCGTGGCGCTGGGGCTGGCGTTGCAGAAATTGGTGGAGGCCGGGACTCTGACTTCGGTCCCCCTGAAAGATTTTGTGGCCGCCGTAAGTGTGGGAATTGTAGATGGAGAAGTACTGCTCGATCTTTGTTACGAGGAAGATTCACGCGCCGATGTAGACATGAATTTTGTGATGACGGCCGGCCACAAGATGGTGGAGGTGCAAGCTACGGCGGAGCATCAAGTGTTCGACGAAGCGCAATTCGCGAAGATGATGGCCTTTGCGCGGCAGGGAGTACAGGCCCTGATCGCTAAGCAGCAAGGAATTTTGAGCGGGCTGACGCTAAGGCAGTGAAGGAACTAAAGTCGTGCCACTTCGCCTCTACCTGATCGTGTCTTGCAAAGAAACTGTTCTTTTATCGAAGAACGCCTTTCGATGGCTCGGCGCCTCAGCGTCCTCTGCTGGAATTGGACGCGCTTGCCTTCTGTGTGCCCACCCACTCGCGGAGTCGGTTGGATAGAACATCCAGCGGCAGAGCGCCTGCTCCCAACACCTCATCGTGAAAATCGCTAAGGCTGAACTTGTCGCCTAATTGATCCTTGGCATACTGGCGCAGGTTGAGTATTTCGAGTTGACCGATTTTGTACCCCAGCGCCTGCGCCGGCCACGCCATGTAACGATCGGTTTCGCTCTGCACCTCGGCCTCATCAATGGCGGAGTGGTCGTGAAAGAAGTCGACGACCTGCTGCCGTGTCCAGTGTTTGTAATGGAAACCGGTGTCGACAACTAGCCGGATGGCGCGGAGCATGTCGTCCTGTAAGTGACCGTAATAACTGTAGGGATCCTGAAAAAATCCAACTTCCTTTCCCAGCCGCTCCGAGTAAAGAGCCCAACCCTCGGTGTAGGCGGTGTAGTACTCGTTCTGGCGGAAGGGTGGAAGCTGGGGCAGCTCCTGCGCGATGGCGATCTGCAGGTGATGGCCGGGGATACCTTCGTGGTAGGCGGTGGTTTCAAAGTCGAGCGTGGTGCCTTTCTCGAAGTTGCCTGTGTTAACCATGATGTGAGCGGGACGAGAGCCATCCGGAGCTGGCTGAACATAGTGTGTGGAAGCATCCTTCTCGCTGTATTCCCCGATGGACATGACTTCCAGCCTGGCTTTGGGCAGACGGCCGAACATAGCGGGCAGCTTCAAATACATCTGGTCGACGTAGTTTTGATAGAGGTCGAGAATCTCCTTGCGGGAGTGTACGTGGACCTTGGGGTTGGCTGGCAGGGAGGCGCTGAAGCTCTTGAGATCTTTATAGCCGAGCTGGTTCACGACCTGGAGCATGCGGGCTTCGATTTCTTTGACCTGAGCCAGACCGATCTGGTGAATTTCCTCTGGCGAGAGATCGGTGGTGGTGCTCTCTTTCACGCGGAAGGCGTAACGCTCCGGACCATCAGGGAGGGACCACAAACCTGGCTCAGTGCGGCCTTTTGGGGCGTACTCTTCGCGCACGAAGGTTGTGAATTTGATATAGGTGGGGAGCACGGATTCGCGGACCGCAGCCAGCCCCTGCTCGCGCAATCGTTTCTGGTCTGCAGCGGGGATGGAATCCGGAAACTTGGCGAACGGCTGCGCGAAAGGTGAAGCATCGGGCGCTTCAGTGGCGAGGCCATTGCACTGCGTAGCCACTTTCTCAAGCAGGACGCGCGGGGGCATCAGGCCCTCGGCCATGCCTTTGCGCATCTGGGTCACTGTCTCGTTGAAGACGCGGGGAAACTGCCGCAGTCGCGAGATGTAGTCATCATAGTCCTTGACGTTCTGGAACGAGAGCACGGTCACCAGTTCTGGAAGTTCGATGGGGAGGCCCTCGACCTGCGACACTGGCATTTCCCAGGGCTTGAAACGTGCTCCTTCCAGATTCATCTGGAGGTCGCGGACCATCAGCGTCTTGTTCAAAGCTTCCTGCTCGGGGAAACCGGTGGTGTCGATCGCTTCGAAGCGGGCGAGAAACTTCTTGCTTTGCTCCAGGTCGTCGTCAATCGCTTTCTGTGAGAAATCGTCCAGTTTGTCGTTCCAGCGTTTGTCTCCCAGGACGGAGGCGTAAATAGGGCTGGTACGCAGCGTGTATTCCCAGCGTTCGGCGAGCAGATCGTTTAGGGCCTTTCTTCGTCCTTCGAGAGCGGACTGCGGTGCTGCGAAAATATTGCCGCACAGGCACATCATCCACGCAAATAACGCCAGAGGTCGCATAAGTCTCCCTTTGGTTTGTTCAATACTGGATTTTTCTGACGAGCGCGGTGTGGTGGATTCTACTGCGACGCCTGTATTCGAGATCACGTTGGCAGTTCGCTCCCTTACTCGTATCGCAGGCTTTCGATCGGATCCAGCCGCGCGGCATGTATGGCCGGCACCATGCCGCTAATGATTCCGACCACACTCAGGATGATCGTCGCCACTGCCAGACTGCTAAGGTTGATGTGTAGATGGACGTCGCCGGCTTGCAGGTTGTCGCCGAATGCGCTCATTAATGGGAGCGCGCCCACCGTCCAGGAAATGATGTACGCGATCGCGATGCCGCCCAGGCCTCCCGCGAAGGTGATGGCGAGCGCTTCGGTGAGGAACTGAAAAAGGATATGGGATTTGTGCGCGCCAAGAGCTTTCTCGATGCCGATTTCGCGGGTCCGTTGCTGCACCGAGACCAGCATGATGTTCATCAAGCCGATGCCTCCGATACCCAAGGTCAGTGCTCCAATAAACCCCAGCAGAATCTTGAGCGCCGTGGTCACGATGGTGAAGTCGTCGAAGTCTTGTTTGAAGTCGGCGATGAAGACAGCGCGGCGATCGTCGGGGCGGAAGTTATGGTGCCCAGCGAGCACGGCCCGAACCACGCGAGCCAGTTGCTGATGGTTCTCGCCCTCATAGTCCATAAACATGCCGCTGATATATCTGGTGTCGTAGAGGTCGCCCATGGCACTGAAGGGAATGACGACGAGGGTGTTGTCGTTGTCGTCGCCGCCCTGCACCTTGCGCTGATAGACGCCGACCACTTCAAAGCTTAAGCCATTGATGCGGATAGATTGCCCGAGGGGAGATTCGCCCGAGAAAAGACGGCGCCGGGCTTCGTCGCCGATCACCGCAACCCTCGCGCGCTGAAGTTGATCCTCTTCGCTTAGGCCTCGCCCTGTGGCTACCGAAAATCCCCGAATGCGTTCGTAGACCGGATAGACGCCGGTTAAGAATAGGTTGGTGAAGGTGCGCGTGTCATACTGAATGGTTGCGCCGTTGCGTTTATCGAAGATGGGTGTGACGCCCTTGATCATCGGCACTTCGTTGCGGACGTAGTCGACGTCGGCGATCTTCAACCGGATTTCGCTGCCCGCCTTGGCGCCTCCAGCCTGCAGCGAGGTACGCCCCGGGAAGGCTCCGATCACGTCGGTTCCCCAGGACGAGAAGATCAGGTCGATGGCGCTCTCAAAGCCCGATCCGAAGGCCAGGAGGATCACCACGGTGGCAATTCCCCAGGCCATGCCGAGCATGGTCAGCGCAGTGCGGCGCCGGTTGTGCTGCATTGCCCCGAGAGCTTCCTTCAGTAGATCGCGCGTCATATTCACCCCTGCGAGTTACTCCTGGCGCAGAGCCTCTACGGGCTCGAGAATGGCCGCTTTGCGGGCTGGGTAAAGACCAGCGGTGATTCCCGCCAATGCCAGGGAAAGCACCGCGCCGACAGCGGACAACGGAACGATACGGGGCGTATCGAAGCCCTGCGGTAGATTGACTCCCGAGAGCAGATGGATGACGAGCATCGCCCCGGCCACCCCGAGCGCTCCGCTGAACAAAGTGAGGAATGCTCCTTCCAGAAAGAACTGGAACAATATATTGCGGTTGGTCGCGCCCAGAGCCTTTCGCAAGCCGATCTCGCGGGTCCGCTCGGTCACGGCCACCAGCATGATGTTGATGATTCCGATCGCCCCCAGGGCCAGCGTGACCACTCCGACGCCACCAAGAAACCAATCCATGGCGGTAAAGATTTTGCCCATGAGTTTCTGGTTCTTCACCGTGTCCCACTCTTCCCAGGCATCTTTATCACTGGGATCGAAGTTGCCGTGGTTGCGAGCCACAATGCGATGGAGTTCAGCTTTAGCGTCTTCATTTTCGTCGAAGGTGCGCGGCTGATAATTGATGAACGAGAGCGCATTGCCTTCTTTTGAATTGTCGCCCTTAAGCGGGAAGAGTTCGCGCATGGTATTGAAGGGCACGAAGATGCGAATGTTGGTGGAGTTCTGCTCCTCATTCCCAATCATGGAAAGCACGCCGATAACCTGGAAGTGAACGCCGTTGAGCAGGATGGAATTCCCCACGGCCGGGCGTCCGGGGAACACGTTGCGGGTTATCTCGCGACCCAGGAGGCAAACGCGTCGGCGTTGCAGGTTGTCCTCGTCATTGATCCACCGTCCAACCTGCATCGGGATGGTGCGCACCTGGCTGTAGACAGGAAAGACGCCGGAGACTTGACCGTTGGTGCTGGTGTAATCACTGACCACGCGGATGTCTTCGCGCGCTATCACAGGTGCGATGTGCACCGCCAACTTGGATTCGTTTTGGACCGCAACATAGTCGTCATAAGTAAGGTTGAACCATTTCATGGAATTGAAGCTGCCCTCAACGGCCGGCGCGCGTCCGCCCCAGAAGAAAATGATGTTCTTGCCAAAGGTTTCGAGTTGACGTCGATTGCCGTTGCGGAATCCCTCGCCCACGCCGGCGAGAAGCAAGAGCGACCCCACGCCCCAGGCGATTCCAAACATAGTGAGGAACGAACGCAGCTTGTGCGCCCACAGAGTGCGCAGGGTCTGGCCGAATATGTCCAGGAGCATGCGCATTGCTTGGCCAAGGCCGCTTGGATTCAATGGCGGCTCTATTCTTTCGACTGGCGGTAGGGCCGAAGGTTAGCTTGGCAGAAGCAGAAAAAACTATGACTAAATACGGGAGTTGACTCAGGGTGTGTGGCGCCGGCTCTTCCTAAACCCGTGACTCAGCGCATTGTGGCTGGTAGTGCGGTTTCTGGGCAGAATGAAAGTCGTTCAGCTCCAAAGGCACTAGAATAAACCTTCTCGCAGGCCTCGGTAAGAAAACCTATGCGATGGACACCGTCTTTATGTTCATGAACTCGCGAATGCCATTGGCGGAGAGTTCGCGGCCATGGCCGGAACTCTTCACGCCTCCAAAAGGAATCCGCGGATCGGAGGCGACCATTTTGTTGACGAAGACCATGCCGGACTCGAGTTCATTGATAAAGCGTTCCCGTTCGCGGTCATCGGTGGTCCAGACGCTGGCACCGAGGCCGAAGCGGCTATCGTTGGCGAGACCGATGGCTTCGTCGATATCCTTGACGCGAAATAGGGAAGCGACAGGGCCGAAAAGTTCCTCGCGATAGGCGGGAGATTCTTTCGGAATATTGGTAAGAACTGTAGGCGCGTAATAGTTGCCGGGAAGCTTCAGAGGATGGCCGCCGGTCAAGACCTTCGCGCCAGCCTCTATGGTCTTCTGAACGTCGGAATCGAGAGACTTCACCGCGTCGGCCGTGGCCAACGGACCGAGTTCCGTTTTCTCGTCGAAAGGATCCCCTACTCGCAGGTTTTCCATACGGGCAACGAACTTTTTCTCGAATTCCACTGCAATAGATTCGGCAACGATGAAACGCTTGGCGGCGATGCAAGACTGGCCGTTATTAATGACGCGAGCTTCCACCGCCGTGGCGACTGCGGCGTTGAGATCGGCGCTGGGCATGACGATGAAAGGATCGCTCCCGCCGAGCTCAAGCACGACTTTCTTAATGCGCTTGGCGGCGGCGATTCCGACTTGGATGCCAGCCTGTTCGCTTCCGGTAAGGGTAGCCGCGACCACACGCAGATCGTTGAGAATAGCGTCCACCTGTTGAGAGCCGATGAGCAAGGTTTGGAATGCGCCTGCGGGGAATCCGGCTTCCAGGAAAATTGTTTCAATCGCGAGTGCGCACTGCGGAACGTTTGAGGCGTGTTTGAGCAATCCTACGTTCCCAGCCATGAGCGCGGGCGCTGCGAAGCGAATTACCTGCCAGAATGGAAAGTTCCACGGCATGACCGCAAGAATGGGACCGATGGGCCGGTAGCGGACAAAACTTTTCTTCGTTCCGGCCGGCGCGCCGGTATCGATCACTTCGTCGGCGAGAAAGCGTTCAGCATTTTTAGCGTAATAACGGCAACCTCCGGCGCACTTGACTGCCTCGGCGAGGGCGGCTGTATAGGGCTTGCCCATTTCCAGCGTCATCAAGTGAGCGAACTTGTCTTTCTCACGCTCGAGGATGTCGGCAGCGTGGGTCATCCTGCGGGCGCGCTCGGCGAAGGGAGTTTTGCGCTCGGCGCGAAAAGCGGTGACGGCTCGCTGAAGCTTTTGGTCGATCTCGGCGTCCGAAAGAGGTTGGAACGTTTGTATGACTTCGCCGGTGGCAGGATTGGTGGTTGCAATGGGCATGATGGCAGCTACCTACGATTGAAATGTTACTCCTCGTTTGGTTGTGCTACGGCGTCAGGACGGTCGAGCAAGAAGATAGTGATCTGCTCATAAGGTTGCTCGCCCATGTTCACCACTCGGTGCAGGTGCTCGGTCGGCTCCTCCCACTGCAGCTGTCCCGGTGTGGCCTCGATGCGATGGCGCTCCCCTCCATCGCGGTACTCTATCCAGCGGACATCCCCGCGCAGCACCACGGCCCGATGCAGGGGGTCGCGAAGCCACGGCATGGCGTCGCCGAGTGCAAGACGCAGCCGTCGAACCAACGTCGTTCCCCGCTGAAAAAGGACTTCGTCCGTCATTCTCCGCCTTCGACGCGCTGGCTGAAACAGCCTATCTCTACACTTGGAGCTGAAGTGAAAAGCCAAATCGGTCATACCACTATACCAGCCACGAGTCCACGGGCGAGGGCCGGCCAAACTTTTTCGTACCGCAGATCGCCGCAGTATATACTTGACGTATATACATCGAAAAGGGGGGAATCATATATGGGGACAGCGCGCGTATTCCGGTCAGGAAATAGCCAGGCGGTCCGGCTGCCGAAGCAATTTCGACTGAAGAGCGAAGAGGTTGAGATTTTTCGGCGGGGAGAGGAGATCGTTTTGCGAGAGAAAGATGGAAATATGGTTCGGGCGTTCGATCTGCTGGCTGCCTTGCCCGACGATCTTGAACTTGCTGGGCGCGAGAAGGATCGGCCGCAGAAGCGCAAGGGACTGTGATGGAACCTCGCTATCTGTTGGACACGAACATCTGCATTTACATCCGCCAGAGAAGGCCGGAGGAGGTTTTGCGGCGCTTCCGGAAACTCCGCCCGGGAGAAGCCGTGCTTTCCGTAATCACGTATGGCGAACTGCTCTATGGTGCAGCCAGGAGCACGAAACCGACAGGGGCGCTGGAGCGTTTGCGGGAGCTGGTCCGTTTGCTGCCTGCGCTGGCTTTGCCGGAGACCGCAGCGGAATCTTACGGAACAATTCGCGCCGAGTTGGAATCGAAGGGCGAGATGATCGGGAATAATGATCTTTGGATTGCTGCGCATGCGCTGGCGGGGGGATTAATCCTGGTTACGAACAATGAAAGGGAATTCCGGCGCGTGCGAGGGTTAAAGGTTCAGAACTGGGCTGAGTAGAGAATCCGCTTCTTCGGGTCCCGCTAGCGGGGTGCCGGGACTGGCTGTCTATGCTAAACAGTCTAGGACTAAGCCGAGGAATACTTACTCGAAAATCGCCGAAGGTCTCGCCTCCTGGCTGACCTTCGAGCTCCGGTGTGGAACAGTCAAGCTGTTTTCGGAATCATCGCTCGCCCCTCCGTTAGGGCAGCTGTTGCGTTCGTTTCCACTGGTTTACAATTAACTGTTTTTGAAGCACTCATCTTCTCGTGCGGTTCTGGAGGAATCTATGAAGCTTACCCCGGGCAAACTTTCAGGTCTCAGAAAAGTATCGAACGAACGCGGTGTGATTGCGGCCGCGGCGATGGATCAGCGCGGCTCTCTGCAGAAATCTCTGGGCAAGGAAAAGGGCGGGGAAGTCAGCGACGCGATGATGGAGGAATTCAAGACGCTGGTGACCGAGGTGCTGACGCCACATGCAAGCGCCATCTTGCTTGATCCGGAGTGGGGGTTGCCCGCCTCAAAGCGACGCGCCAAAAGTGCGGGGCTTCTGCTGGCTTATGAAAAAACCGGATACGACAAGACAGGGCCGGGACGTCTGGGAGATCTGCTCGATCATTGGTCGGCGCGGCGTTTGAAAGAAGCGGGCGCGGACTGCGTGAAAATTCTGCTTTACTACACACCGTTCGATCCCAAACAGGTGAATGACAAGAAGCATGCCTGGGTCGAGCGCATCGGCGACGAATGCCGCGCGAATGATATCCCTTACTTTTTGGAATTCGTGGGGTATGAGGAAGGTGCCGACGAAAAGGGATTGGAATACGCAAAAAAGAAGCCGCAGATCGTTACCGAGAGCATGCGAGAGTTCAGCAAAGATCGCTATGGCGTGGACGTCTTGAAGGTCGAGGTGCCGGTGAATATGAAGTTTGTCGAAGGCGGGAAGTGCTTCGGCGGGCAGAAAGCCTACACAAAGAAAGAGGCAATCGACTGTTTCCACAAGGCAGCCAACGTTGCAACCAAGCCATTTATTTATCTTTCGGCGGGTGTGAGCAATGCGGAATTCAGCGAGACGCTGGAGTTAGCAGGTGAATCCGGAGTGAAGTTCAACGGCGTCCTGTGCGGCCGCGCGACGTGGAAAGACGGTATTCCAATCTACGCCAAGCAGGGTGCGGCCGCTTTCCGCAAGTGGCTGGAGACAGAAGGGGTGAAGAATATCAACAATGTCAATGAAAGATTGAAGGCCGCAACTTCGTGGCATTCGATCTACGGGGTCGAGCCGGTGATGGCCGGAGCATAGATTTTAGATTCTTCTGACACCGCGGGCGAGATCGCCCGCGCTTTTTCTTGTGCCGATCCAATCGTCAGACGGCGTTGTCGCTCTCCGCTGGATGACGCGACTACGCCGTTGAAGTGATTTTCTGCGCGTTTAGCCCGCTCTTGTTTGCAAACCCTTGCCAGATACGAGAACATACTAGGTTTGCACATCCATACAGATTCTTACTGAGGAAGCGGCCAAAGATATGGCGACAAGACATAAGTCTGCGAGAACGGCATCGAACCAGAAAGGCACAATCCAGCCCGCGAAAGGAAAACTCGGAGTAATGATCCCGGGCATGGGTGCAGTGGCGACAACGTTTGTCGCGGGCGTCGAGGCCATACGCAAAGGTCTCGCGAAGCCGATCGGATCGCTCACGCAGATGGGCACGGTGCGGCTCGGGAAACGCACCGATGGTCGTTCTCCAAAGATCAAAGAGTTTGTTCCGCTTGCGGGACTCGATGACCTGGTCTTCACCGGCTGGGACATCTTCGAAGACAACATGTACGAGGCAGCTTCGAAAGCGGGAGTCCTCGATTCAAGGCTGCTCGATCAGTTGAAGCCGTTTCTTGCGTCGATTACACCGCGGCCTGCGGTCTTCGATCACAACTACGTGAAGAAGATCGATGGGCCAAACGTCAAGAAAGGCAAGACGAAAATGGATCTTGCCGAGCAGATTCGTGACGATATCCGCGACTTCCAGAAGACCAGCGGCGCGAGTCGGCTGATCACGATGTGGTGCGGTTCGACGGAGTCTTACATCGAGCCCACTGTGGCGCACCAGTCAGTGAAAGCATTCGAGAAGGCGCTGCGCGATAATGACGAAATGATTGCCCCCTCGATGGTCTATGCCTATGCGTCTTTAATGGAGGGTGTGCCGTTCGCCAATGGCGCACCCAACCTGACGGTGGACCTGCCGGTGATGCTCGAACTGTCGCGGAAGAATGAAGCGCCGATCTGCGGAAAGGACTTCAAGACTGGGCAGACTTTAATGAAGACCGTGCTTGCGCCAGCATTCAAGGCTCGGCTGCTTGGGTTGAGTGGATGGTATTCAACCAATATTCTCGGGAATCGCGACGGGGAAGTGCTCGACGATCCGGGCTCGTTCAAGACGAAGGAAGAGTCGAAGCTGGGCGTCCTGGAACATATCTTGCAGCCCGCACTCTACCCTGAGCTGTACGGAAATATTTTTCACAAGGTTCGCATCAATTATTATCCGCCGCGTGGTGATAATAAAGAGGGTTGGGATAACATCGATATCTTCGGGTGGCTGGGCTATCCGATGCAGATCAAAGTCGATTTCCTGTGCCGTGATTCGATTCTGGCCGCTCCCATCGTGCTCGATCTGGTACTGCTGATGGATCTCGCGAAACGCTGCGCGGCGCTGCGTGGGCTCGGCATTCAGGAATGGTTAAGCTTTTACTTTAAGTCTCCGATGACGGCTCCGGGACTCTATCCCGAGCACGATCTGTTCATTCAGTCGATGAAGTTGAAGAACACGCTGCGGCATTTGAAGGGCGAGGAAATGATTACCCATTTGGGGCTGGAGTATTACGACTGAAGGGTTTCAACGGGTTTGAAAAGACTTCGGGCTTCAGTTTTGGGTAATTGAGCGCACCTTGTCCAGCCTGAAGCTACGATTCCAAGCAAACTGGCGACGGTGGATCGCGATCACAAGGCGCCAGCCTAAACGCCAGGGTGCTATGGCGGCTAAGCCGGAAAGAAAAACGGGCTGCGCGGGGACGGTTATGCAGCACAAATTGCAGTCCCGACTGAAAAGCGGGTACATGTACCCGCAAATCCGCTGGTGCAGTGACGTGGGAAATTGTTCGGAACTGGTGTATTATCGGCTAATTCAGCGGGAGTAGTTCAGCGGTAGAACGCCGGCTTGCACTTTTTCCACAAGCAGACCCATACAAATCAACAACTTACCGTTTGACAAGGCCCTTACTGTCCACCACTACTGTCCACCATTACTGTCCACCACAGCTTGGGAATTTTTCCCGCTGTTTTTTTCAATTCTATTTGGACAGGCCATGCTGACCAACACCTATTCCGATCGCGTCAACATCATCAAGTACGTCAAGCTCGACGAAGGCTGGCGCTTCGCTCCGCTCGCCCGCAAACCGAACGGGAATATCCGCTGCAACTCCTCCGCCTGCTTCCGTTCGGAAATGTCGGCGGTAATAGCAAGATGCACCATAGTTCTGACGTAGTTTATCGCATGAGTCCCGACCAAAGGTTAAAGCGTTTGCAGGAAGTTCACCAAGTCCTGCATCTGTTGTTGCGTGAGGCCAATCTGGAAGCGTTGGTTATAGAAATTCACAACTTGTTGGAGATTGGCTGCGACCCCGTCATGAAAATATGGGGCACGCGCGGCCAGACCGCGCAAGATGAGACCTTTACCTCTTCCAATGTCGCTGCATTGTCCGGTGATCAGTGCTTTGCCGGGATCGGAGGTGTAGTACGTGTTGCCTGCGAGCGCCCCTTGGGTGCAGACCAACTCGAACACCGGCAGGACCGGCATTTGCAGTTCCTTGAGCCCAGCCAGAATGTTCGGGTCGGTTTCATACAGTGGAGAGCGGCTTGTTCCAATGTCCAATGGCAAGGGGAACGAATGATTTCCCACATTAAACGTATCGTGGCAGGTTGTGCATGTTCCCGCAATCTGCTGATTTCCGGTGGTTAGCCCTGGGACGTTGCTGATGGTCAGGGGTTCGGTGTTGAAGATCTGCTCGCCGCGGGCAATCGAAGCTTGCTGCGGGTTGCGGGAATTCTGGAAGGAGGAGTAGATCGTAAATACGTTGGGAGTGAACTGCTTTCCCTGGGGATCGGCGCCCAGAGAATCGTTGATTCCCGGATAGTACGGTTGTGTAGACAGGAATTGGGCTCCTCCCTGCGCCTTCTTCGAGAGATCTCCGGCGGCGAAATCAAACAACTGCGCAGAGTTGAGCGCGAGTTCGAAGTCCACGATCTGGCTGAGTTGCGTGGCCGTTGGAGCCTGCCCTGCCTGGGCATGGGTCAGGGTTGCGTCAATTGCCTGTTGCGTCAAGTCGGTATTCAGGTTGGCGGGGAAGGTTTGCCCATTGTTCAGAGGGAACGTGAGCGATTCCCGTCCATCGAACATGAGCGTGCTCAAGAAACCCAGATTTGTCGTTGGTAACGGCCGCCGATAAACGGAAACTGTCTGCACCCCCTGGGAATCAGTGATGAGAGCGCAACCATACGGATCCTGCACGGCCGTGATCGTGTATTGCGGCGCGGATGCGTCGGTGCTATTCGGCGGAACGGTCAGTCCGATCCGAATCAGCCCGTTGTTCAGGACCAGACCGTTGTTTATGGGGCCGGTGGGACACGTGGAGCCATCGATCTGCGCAAACAGCGGATCTTTCCCGCGGGTGATGAAGTATCGGAATTGGGCGTCGACGGCTCTCAATCCGAATGCGTTGTTGGGTTCGTGGCAAGTTCCGCAGTTTCTGCCGTTCGTACCGAGACTCTGAAAGAAGGGGCCACTCAGGTCGACGCTGCCGGTGTTGCTGTATGTTCCAGAGAAGCCCGTGAAATCGAGAAAGGGAAAAAGGTTGCGAAGGTAAACGTCAGCGATCGCGGAACCCGCGGCGAGGATGACTACCCCGACAATGCAGGTCACGATGCGCAGCCTGCCGCAAACAGAAGCATGAACGTGCTGACGCACGCGTCGCAAGAAAGAACCAGTACGAAACATGGCACACATATCTAACTCTCCTTCATCGATTTGTGATTCGAACACGGGGCCGATGACAAACTCACGCCTTGTCAACACCTTCTGAATATCCGGCCTTTCACTCTTGGGTCTCGCTTCTCCGTTTGCTACCACGTCTGAAACAGTTGATGAATCGTTTTGCAAGCGTCGTTGCGTCGAGCAAGGACCGCAAGTAGATCACGTGGGAGCCGTCCGCAGCATTGGTAAAGTGAGGGGTCCTAGGTAACGCCTCGAGGCCCCGCTGATTCCCTGTTTCATCCACCAGAGCATTCACGTCTTCTAGTCGTACGGACTCCGCCTCACTTCCACATTCACTGCACCAGGATCGGCTGACTTGCCTTCTCTTGATCACAAGAACCTGGGTGGTCTCGATCGTGATCTCCGTGACCACCTTGCGTCGGCTCACCGCTATTCCTCGTTGCCCAGCGGGGAAAACAGTGGTAGATTGCTTCCCACTTGACTATCGCACCGCTTGATCCCCGTCGAACGCGGTGCAGAATGCATCAGAGCGTGCACAAGAGTCTTCAAAATGCCGCTCAAAAATTCTCAAAGGTTTCTTAATGGCAACGAAGCCCAGCCAGATCAAGCACTTATACGAGTTCGGACCTTTTCGTCTGGATCCTCAACGAAGGCTCTTAACGCGTGGCCTGGCGCTCGTCCCGCTAACTCCGAAGGTCATTGAAACGCTGGTGGTCTTAATTGAGAATCGGGATCGAGTAGTTTCCAAAGATGACTTGATGAGGATGTTGTGGCCCGACAGCTTCGTGGAAGAATCCAATCTGAGTCAAAACGTCTTCGTGCTCAGGAAAGCGCTGGGCGCCTCCCCCCAAGAGAGGCGCTACATCCTTAATGTACCTGGGCTGGGCTATCAGTTTACGGAGGCTGTTCGAGAGGTCGAGGAAGCGCAACTCGAGACAACGCAGGAACTGGCAGAAACTGTACGGTCAGAAAGCCACGCTGTGACCCGGGTCGTGGTCGAACACGTTGTTCCCCGGAAGGGCAGGATTGGAATACGAATGGGAATAGCGCTGGCAATGACGGCGCTGATGGGGCTCGCTGCCCTGGTTTATCGGTCCCGGTCTGGGAGGTCCCCGGAGCGAACTGGAGCTGTGGTCAGTCTTCCCGCTGTGAAGATGCGGCCCTCAGTCGCGGTCCTTGGTTTTCGAAATCTTAGCGGACGCGAGGAAACAAAGTGGCTCTCCGTGGCGCTGGCGGAGATGTTGAATACCGAACTAGCGGCGGGAGAACACCTGCGCATTATCCCGGGTGAGCAAATCGCTCGTGCCAGCCACGACGTGCCCTGGGGCGAGGCTGACACCCTTGCCAAAGACTCTTTGATGCGCCTGCGATCAAACCTGGGAACCGATTACGTCGCACTGGGTTCGTACACCATTTTGGAAGACGGAAACAAGAGGCTGATCAGACTGGATCTTCGACTGCAAGACGCGGTTGCGGGAGAAACCGTGGCGGAAGATGCGGTCACCGGAAATGAAGCTGACCTGTTTGATCTGATCTCTGAAGCTGGATCCCGGATGCGAGAGCGCCTCGCGGTTGGTAACATATCAAGCGAGCAAGCAGCTCAAATGCGGTCGTCTTTGCCGTCCAGCCCTAAGGCAGCGCGGTTGTATGCGGAGGGTCTGGCCAAGCTTGAAAGTTTCGATGCGCTCGCCGCGCGAGATCTTTTAGAAAAGGCGACCGCTGCCGATCCCCAGCATGCGCTCTCGCACTCTGAGCTCGCCGAAGCGTGGTTAGAGCTGGGCTACGACACCAAAGCGCGGGAAGAGGCGGCGAAAGCCTTTGGCCTCTCCCACAACCTGTCGCGCGAGGAGCAGCTTTCCATCGAAGGCCGGTATCGAGAATTGTCGAACGACCTTCCCGCGGCAATCGAGATCTATCGCACTCTGAGAAACTTCTTTCCGGACGATTTAGGCTATGCCCTTCGATTGGCCAGCGCACAATCGCGCTCCGGCCAGGGGAGAGATGCGTTGCAAACCGTAGCTCTCATGCGCAGTCTTCCCGAGCCTGCCGACAGAGATGCCCGCATTGACATAGCCGAAGCTTCTGCGGCCGAGTCTTTGAGCGACTTCAGGCGCAGCCAACAGGCCGCCGTCGCCGCCACTGCGCGAGCCGATACCCAAGGGAGCCACTTGTTATTGGCCGCAGCTAAATCAAGAGAGGCGTGGGCTTCGATGCGTCTGGGAGATCCAGACCGGGCCTTCGCAGCTTACTCGAAAGCTCGTGAGCTCTGGATTGCGGGCGGTAATCAGCGAAGCGCCGCCGCCGCTTTGAGCGGAATCGCCAATCTGCTGGGTGACAAGGGTGATTTCGTGGGTGCTCGCAAGGCGTTCGACGAAGCCCTTCTAGAATTCCGGAAAATCGGAGATATGGGGAATCTGGCCTCCTGTTCCCATAATTTCGGAGTGCTTCTGACCAATCAAGGTGATTTACCGCAGGCGAGAACACACCTCGAAGAAGCGCTATCGATTCAGCGTGCAATGAACAATGAGCGGGGAGTAGCTAGCGACCTGGACGATATTGGAAACGTTATGCTGAGTATGGGGGATCCGGCAGGGGCACTCCGCGTAAAGGAGCAGGCTCTCGAGACATTCCAGCGCGTCGGCAACAAGTTTGGCGAGGGGGTTACAAAACTGAATATCGGAGAGGTCCTCTTCGCGCAAGGTCGACTCACCGACGCTCGCGGAAAATATGACGAGGCCATGGCAATTGCCCAAAAGCTTGGTGACAAACGCGGCATCGGATACTGCCTGGTGGATATAGCTGGCGTTCTGACTGCGCAAGACCGGCTCGATGAGGCGCGAACTGCTGCGGAACGTTCGATCGAGATCCGCAAAGAGATCCACGGAGAGGTTCAATTGGCAGAGAGCCGCATCCGGTTGGCGGAGATCCTCTTGGAGCAAGGCAAGCCCGCCGAAGCAGAACCCCTGGCTCGTTCCGCTGCGGATGTTTTTGACAAGCAGAACGCTTCCGGCGACGCTTCTCTTTCGTACGCAGTTTTAGCTCATCTGCTTCTGGCTGAGGGAAAGACCCAGGAGGCACAAGCCTCGGCTAACCGAGGACGAAAGCTCTCGCAAGCGAGTGGCGACGTCTGGATGCGTTTTGAATCTGCGCTGGCAGCCGCTCGCGCGGATGAAGCCGCCGGGAAGCTGTCCGAGGCCCGCAAAGAACTGGCCCCGATCTTAGCTCAGACCGCTGAGTTTGGATCTGCGGGTTATGGGTTGGAGGCTCGTCTGCTCCAAGGAGAGATAGCAGTTAAGTCGGTCCAGTTCTCTCTTGCTCGCGCTGAATTAACTGCGGTCAAGTCCGAGGCTCAGTCTAAGGACTTTCGATTGATTGCCCGCAAAGCGATAGCAGAGCTCGCAGATCTTCCAAGGTAGCGGCTCCCTTTCGCCTGAGCCGCGATCGGGTGTCTCAGTGTGAAATCTGCTTTAGACTGCAAGCCAGCTTCGTGGAGCACGCCATGCAGGCGATTCCCGTGACTCAAGATTTTGCCCGGATGACGGGCTACTCTTCCCTAATCCAGTCCTATTAAAGGGGATGTCAAGTGAAAAACACTTCTCCCTGGCGGCGCGCCAGAAATATTTTCCGGCATCCAGCCCCCCCACCACACTGCCGACACCTCTGTTTTAGCAGCTGCTCGACCGT
>Ga0073928_10005577_pt1 | contig 17538 bp, 20 predicted proteins | sample PaiPotPPA55metaG_FD_76969 | JGI IMG/M metagenome (GOLD analysis project Ga0073928, IMG submission 76969) | Iron sulfur acid spring bacterial and archeal communities from Banff, Canada, to study Microbial Dark Matter (Phase II) - Paint Pots PPA... ... | reverse complement strand
GGTCGGGATCACACAAAGGTATGCGGAAATTCCGAAATAGTTCTACCGAGCCGCGACCGTCAGGGAGCGGTCCCGCGGAATACTTTCTCCGCGGCGTGTTAGTGCTGGCGCTGGCGGGAGCGGCTTGGGCCGACAACGCGGCGGAGAAGCCCAGTGTGGACGTGCGGCGCGTGGGCGCGCACATCGCCTGCCAGTGCGGCTGCAAGGATACGGTGGCCACCTGCGCCATGCTGGAGTGCAGCTTCTCGAAGCCCGCCAAAGAGAAGATTGCCAAGCTGCAGGCGCTGGGCATGGCTGACAAGCAGATCACCGATCAGTTTGTATCGCAGTTCGGTGCGGCGGTGTATCGCGGCGATCCGAGCGCGTTCGGATGGCTGGTTCCCTATCTGTTGATCGCGCCGGGGCTGGCGCTGATCTTCTGGTTCGTGCGGCGTTACCGCCGGCCGCGTCCGATACCTGTTGCCGGGCCGCCGCTCAATGACGCCGATCTCGCGAAATACCACGAACAGATCGAAAAGGACATGGCGCACCTGGAATGACGATTGCCATCGCAGCGGTGGTCACGGTCGCGGTGATCGTGTTCGTCCTGTGGGTGCGCGCCGCGGATCTGCCGAAACCGGAGCCGGTCTCGCCCTTTCAACATCTGGATGAACGCAAGGCGGCGATTTACGAGAACCTGCGCGATCTGCAATTTGAGTATCGCGTCGGCAAGCTATCCGACCAGGATTATCAGCAGACCAAGACGGACCTACAGCGGGAATTGGCCGGCGTGATGGCCGAAGTGGATCGCATCAAAGCCGAACTGAGCCCCAACGGCGCCGCGCCACCACCCAAACCAGCCGCCCCCCCCCCGCCCGACCCACTGGTCTGCCCGCACTGCGGCGTCAGGTTCCCGCAGCCTCTCAAGTTCTGTGGCGAGTGCGGCAAGCCAATGAAACTTGAGGCGATATGAGACTGCCAGCCATTTGCGTTCATCTGCGTGCATCTGCGGTTGCTTTGTTTTTTGTTTTGCCGATGCTTGCGGCGGTCGATGGCACGGTGATCAACAAGACCACCGGTAAGCCTCAGGCGGGCGCCACGGTGACGCTCTACAAACTCGGCCAGGCCGGCATGGAATCCATCGAGAGCGTCAAGTCGGATGCCCAGGGCAAGTTTCGCATTGACCAGCCGATCCAGGGACCGCATCTGGTGCAGAGCGCGTTCGATGGCGTAACCTACAACCACATCATGCCCCCCGGCTCACCCACCAGCGGGCTGTCACTCGATGTTTATAACTCCTCCAAGAAGCCGGGTGCCGCGCACCTGCTTCGGCATTTCCTGATCTTCGAGCCGAGCGGCGATCAGATGACGGTGCAGGAAGGGTTCAGCTTTCGCAACGAAGGCTTGACCACGTACAACGATCCCGATGGTGGCACGCTGAAATTCTATCTGCCCGCCGGCGCCGAAGGCAAAGCGCAGGTGAAAGCCACCGCGCCGCAAGGCATGCCGATCGACCGCGCGGCGGAGAAGACCGATCAGAAAGACATTTACAAGGTCGATTTCCCCATCAAACCGGGCGATACCAACTTCGCCGTGAACTATGTGATGCCCTATACCTCGGGCGCTGTATATGAGGGCAAACTGCTCTTCAAGACAGACCAGCCGACTTTGCTGGGGGCGCCGCCGGGGGTCACGCTCCAAGCCGAGGGACTGGTGAAACGCGGTCAGGAGCCGAACTCGCATACCGACGTGTTCGCGATTGACGGAGACCATTTCAAAATCGAGATCTCGGGCGCCAGCGCCGCGGCGGATTCGGATTCCGGCGACAGCGGGCCGGGCATCGAGGAGATCATGCCCAAGGTCTGGGGCAACATGAAGCTGATCCTGGCGCTGGCACTGGGCATCCTGGCGCTGGGCTTCGTCGTGCTGTATCGCGCGCAACCCGCCGTTTCAGAGCCGCGACCGCAGGGAGCGGACGCCGCGGAAGGGGGACATGAGCGCGGTCGCCGTTGAGGGCGTCTGGAAATATTACGGCGATTATCCCGCGCTGCGCGAGGTCGAGCTGCAAGCGCAGCCTGGCGCGTGCCTTGCGCTGATCGGCCGCAACGGCGCGGGCAAGACCACGCTGCTGCGCATCATCGGCGGCTTTTCGAAGGCGGGGCGCGGCCAAGTCAAAATCTTCGGCAACGACCCGCGCGAAACGGAAACGCGCCGCCGCGTCGGATTCATCGGCCACGGCATCTCCGTCTACGACGAGCTTTCGGCGCTCGAGAATCTGAGTCTGTTCGGCCGGCTCTACAACTTGCCGAACCCGCGCGCCGCAGCGATGGAGTGGCTCGATCGCACGGGATTGGCGCGCGTCAAAGACGGCTTGGTGCGCGAGTTCTCGCGCGGCATGCGGCAGCGGCTGGCGGTCGCGCGCGCGTTTCTGCATCAGCCTTCCGTACTGCTGCTGGACGAGCCATTCACCGCGCTCGACGACCGCGCTATCGCGGTGCTGCAAGGTTTGTTGAAAGGCGCCTTGGCCGAGGGCAAGACCGTGGTGATGTCGACTCACCAGTTGCGCGAAGCTCTGGAACTGGCCACGGAGGTGGCCTTGCTGAATCGCGGCAAGATCGCCTTTCACGGCGAGCGGACGCCGGAAATGGCCGCCGATCCTGGTTGGGTCTACGCGCGCTACGGCGAGGGTTGATGGATTTCTTCCGGCAAGTGCTGGTCATCACCGGGAAGGATCTGCGCGCCGAGCTTCGTACCAAAGAGGCGATTAACGCTTCGCTGGCGTTCGCGCTGGTGATTCTGCTGCTGTTCAGTTTCGCGTTCGATCCATCGGAAGAGACCACGCGTGAAATCTCCGGCGGCCTGCTGTGGATCGTCTTCGCCTTCGCCGGCACGCTCGTATTGAATCGCAGCTTCGCGCGCGAAGTGCCCAACGATTGCCTGGACGCGCTAGTGGCCGCGCCGATCTCCGGCGGCGCGCTCTTCTTGGGGAAGGCGCTCGCGAACTTCCTCCTGGTGCTGGCGGTCGAGCTGGTTTCCTTGCCGGTGTTTGGGATCTTTTATAATGTGCGGTGGACGAGCCAATTCTGGGCGCTGCTGTTGGTGCTGCTGCTGGGTACGTGGGGATTGACGGTGATCGGCACCATGTTCAGTGCGCTCACGGTGAATATAAGGCTGCGCGAGTTGATGTTGCCGCTGCTGGTGTATCCCATGATGATTCCGGCGTTGATGGGCGCCATGCAGTTGAGCACCGGCTTGATCGCCGGCCAGCCGCTGTCGCCCGATAGCCAGGTTTGGCTGCGGCTGCTGGTAGCGTTCGATGTGATATTCTCAGCGCTGTCGCTGGTGTTGGTGGACACGGTGCTGGTGGGGTGATCCTATGCGCGAAAAAATAATCTACGGCCTGGGCGCGCTGGCGGCGGTGCTGCTGGCTCGCGATCTGTATTCGATCTTCATGCAGCTTCCCGACGAAGCTTCGCAGGGAATGATTTACCGCATCATCTTCTTCCACGTGCCGGCCGCTATCACAGCTATGCTGTGCGCAGCGGTGGCGGGCGTGGCCAGCGTGATGTTTCTGGTGACCAGGAATTTTCGGCACGATGCGATCGCCGTGGCTTCGACCGAGGTCGGCCTGGCATTCCTGGCCGCCAACCTGGTGACCGGCTCGATCTGGGGCCGCATCATCTGGGGCATCTGGTGGACCTGGGACGCGCGGCTGACTTCGGCGCTGGTCTGCTGGCTGCTCTACGCCGGCTACCTGATGCTGCGCCGCGCAATTGAAGAGCCCACGGCCCGCGCGCGCATCGCAGCGGTGTTTAATATCTTCGCGTTCGCGGACGTGCCCATCGTCTTCTTCTCGATCAAGTGGTGGCGCACGCAGCACCCGCAGCCGGTGTTTTGGGGGGGGGGAACGATCGACCCCGCCATGCGCACGACCGCCGTGCTGAACCTGGTCGCCCTGATGCTGCTGGCCGTCGTGCTGGTGCTCATCCGCCTGCGCCAGGAAGAAGTGCAGCGCGAAATCGATTCTTTACGCCGGTACGCGCACGCCTACTAACGGAGTCTACATGGATACACGCAATTTCACCTTCATGTTTTATGGCTTCTTGGCCGCCTGGCTGATCCTGGTGGTGTACGTGCTCTCGCTGGTGTCGCGCGAGCGCAAAATCACCGAGCAGCTTAAGGGGTTGAAGGGCCTGTTGGATGATAAGGACCGCAGGTAGCTGTGCCGAGCGCTCATCACCTTCTCGGGAATAGGCAGCCAACAGATACACTCCGGCTTGCCCTGCGATTGCGCGTCGTGAGCATTCCGGGGCAGAGGAGCGAATCTGGTCACGGGCCTGGCATATCGGACAAACCTTTTAGCCGGCTGAGCTGATGATGCCATGCATCTTTTTCTGAGCTATGCCCATGTCGACGAAGTCGTGGTCGGGGAATTAGCGAGGTCCTTTGCGCCGCCGGATTCGACCCGTGGTGGGACGACCGTCTGGAGCCTGGCGATGATTGGAAATGCGAGCTCACGTCTCGAATCGCCGCTTGCGATGCGTTTCTGCCTCTGCTTTCGGCGGACTCAGTGGAATCGGAATGGTGCGCCTGGGAGCTTTCGCAGGCGACTCGGCTTTCGAAACCCGTCGTGCCCGTTCTTCTTCGGGCTGGAACTACATTACCGCAATCCGTCGCGAATCTGCAGTATTTGGACGTAACCTCCGGACTGGACAATATCCAAGTAGCTCGGCTCGTCGGGAAACTCGCTCGGCTAAAGCAGGTTGGAATACGCGGCGGGCCGCGCATCGAAAATCCGAGCGGTATCCCTTCGCGTTTCAGCGCGCCCCTACCGAAGGATTATCGCACGATCTCCCAAGCCTATCTCCGGCCCCGTTCCCCTGATCTTAGGATCTTCAATTGGGAGGAGCGGGGAGTATTGGGTAGCAGTGTGTCGCACGACCCAATTGTCGGGATCGATTTCGGTACGTCGATCTCCGCTGTTGCTGTGCACGGCCCCCGCGGGCCCGAGTTGATACCAAACGACCTTGGGGAGACGTCGACGCCGTCTGCTGTCGCCTTCGGCACAGAGGGGAACATACTTGTTGGCCAGCCGGCCGTCGACTACCTCATGCGCCGACCTGAACGCGGTGTGCTCGAGGTAAAGCGACTATTCGGGTATGATGTCGCACGTGAGTTCGAAGGGAACCCGCTCCTAGTGGTCGACGGAGTGGCGTACACGCCCGTTCATCTAGCTGCTTTCATCCTTCGGAAACTCGGTCAGGACGCGACGCTGTCACTCCAGCGCGAAGTAAACAGCGCTGTACTGACGGCCCCTGCGTACTTTGATCAAAGCCAGTTCAATGCTCTGATGGAGGCTGCCCAATTGGCAGGGTTCTATGTCATGCGTGTTGTGCCTGAGCCTGTCGCGGCTTCCATGGGAGTTAACTGGGATCCACCGGATTGGGAACGGTGGCTTGTCTATGACCTTGGCGGTGGCACATTCGACGCATCCGTAGTCGAAGGCGGCGAGGGCGTACTCGAAGTACAGGCTGTGAGCGGCGATACTCGACTGGGCGGAGCTGACTTCGACAGGATTCTCGTCGACTACTGCGTCGAGGCATTCAAGAACAGCACTGCGATTGACCTGAGTAGCGACGCCGCAGCACTCATGCGGCTCCGGGACGCCGCCGAACGGGCCAAGATTGAACTGTCGACCGCACGAGCGAGCAGCATCTGCGTCCCGTTTCTTGCCTTCGCTGATTCCAAACCCCTCCACTTCGAGTTAGAGGTTACACGCACGCGCTATAACGAACTAACCTGCTCACTTGTCACTAAGACTCTAGACTTATCGATTATGGCGCTGGAGGACGCCGGTGAGTCGCCCGCCACCATCGGAAGAGTGCTGGTCGTTGGACGCGCCGCGCGAGCGGCGAGCGTGGATCAGGCGCTCAGCGACCTGTTCAATGGGCGGATCCAACGGGCGCCTGACCACGTTGTAGCTTTGGGTGCGGCGGTTGAGGGCGGGATCCTCTCGGGACGCTGTAAAGATCGCCTACTGCTCGACACCGTTTCGCACTCCCTGCGGGTGGAGGTTGCCGACGGCCGAAGCACGCCGATAATCGTCAGGAACACCGTGATTCCGACCAGACGCTCCGAACATCTAACCGCGTCAGGCGCCGGCGGCAGACTGCCCCTGAAAATTCTCGCAGGCGAAAGCTCATGGGCCGACAAGAACCTACTGCTGGCAGAGTGCGAAGTTGTGATGCCCGGAGAACATCGTCAGGTCGAACTAGTACTCGACATTGACGCTAACAGCTCCCTGGGAATAGCGGTTCGCGACTGCGCCACTGACGAGGATGTTTTCAGGAAGAAAGTAGAATTGCGCCGGGAAAATCGGGGCTGGCTGGTCAACCAAAGTCAAAAAGGACCACCTGGTCGATGGGCTACCTCCTGCCGCCTCGCCCCGTCCCAGAGATTCCCCAAAGCCCGCCCGCTTACGATAGATACCGTGGCGCGTTGGGTGGCGTTCACCGCGGCCGAGTTCGTGCTCTCAACCGTTGGGCCGACTGCATCGCAGGGTTGGTGGCTGAGACTTTGGGAGTGGCTCGTAGCGCACCGGGGCGAGCCCGCCGCACCCGAGTTCACGATAGAGGTCGTATTCGACGTCTTTTCGTTGCAGAGGGAATTGCTTATCGATATTTTGGAACAAGAAACGGGTGTGAGCCTAGACCATGCTCGATATTCGGGGTCCATTAGGTCGCTCACAGAGAAACTGGTTACTACGCTGAACGGGGCGTGGAAGAACACCGAGCCAATCAAACAGAGCCAGCTGTAGCTGCCGGCCGGAGTGCAGTGCGCGGATTGCGCCGCTACGCGCACGCATACTAACGGAGTCTTCATGGACACACGCAATTTCACCTTCATGTTTTATGGCTTTTTGGCCGCCTGGCTGATCCTGGTGGTGTACGTGCTTTGGCTGGTGTCGCGCGAGCGGAAGATCACCGAGCAGCTTAAGGGGCTGAAAGGCCTGCTGGATGATAAAGACCGCAGATGATCGCGCGCGACGGGTAGGATGCCGCGTGGTTTTACGGGCTGCTACTTGAGCGCCTCGTTGATCTCGATGTCCCGCCGCAGGACCTCGGTCAGAAGCTCTGACAGGTCGACGCCTTTTTGTTCCGCCTTGTCGGAGAAATACTGCCACACTGATTGCTCAATCGCCGCCGGCATGAAGACCTTGGCTCCCTCAGGAATATGATGCAGTCCACGGACGCCCTTGCTGAAGTCGATTTCAGCCGGCATATCCGGGTCTTCGAGTTCGTTGTTCATAGACTCTCCTCATACTGGCGGATTTCGCTCCGCGTCGCTTTCCGTGCGGAGATCATCCGGATTTTGGCGGTGACCAGATCGACTTCGGCCCATATGTAGACGACGGAAAGGATCGTGCCGTCGCTTGCCGACCCAATTGAGAACCAGCGCTCCTCACCATTGCCATGTTCCAGATCGGCCACCGTAAGGAGGTGCGGATCTCTGAACACCGTACGCGCAGCTTCGAATGAAACGCCGTGCTTTTGGAAGTTCGCGACTGCTTTGCGGATGTCCCAACCGAACTGGAATTGCCGATCACTCACATTCCATTCTACGCCGCCCGCTCTCCGCCTGCTTGGCTGGCGACTGGTCACCAGCCCGATAATGGGGCCGCACCATTTGGGGCATCTCGTGGACCTCGGACCGGAAACCGCTGGTGGCTCGGCGGACACTTCAGCTCTTGCGGTAAAGTAGCAGTGGAGGCTTTGGTGGCTTCGGCTGCCATTGCCTTTTTTCTTTTTCCAGGCAGCCTGCTTACTACGGCCACGGCAACCCGTGCAGTTCGGTGCGCAGGTACTTTGATGTAGGCAAAGCTGGCCAGCCGAGAAGAATTGACTCTATCGCGCTGGAGCGGGCGCGGCCGACTTCCAGCAGCCCGGGCTAAAATGAGGCTGGAAGATCATCACGTGGCGCGGCGGCGATTTCTGGTGGAACAGGCACGGGACGGCGCGGCGGAGTTGCGCGGCGAGGATGCGCGGCATCTGGCGCGAGTACTGCGAGCCGAGCCGGGCCAACAGTACGAGATTGCGGATGGCGAGGCAGTGTATCTGGCCGAGGTGTCCAGCGTCGCAAAGGACTGCGTGACGTTCCGGCTGCTCGAAAAGCTGGACGCGCCGCCCGCGCCGCTGCGGCTCACGCTGTTTGCCGCGCTGATCAAGTTCGATCGCTTCGAGTGGCTGGTCGAGAAAGCCACGGAGTTGGGTGCGGCGACTATTGCCCCGGTGAATGCCGCGCGCAGCGAGAAGGGGCTGGCGGAGGCGGCTCGCAAGCGCGCGGAACGCTGGCGGCGCATCGCGCATGAGAGTAGCCAGCAGGCGCGGCGCGTGGGGCCGCCCGAAATCGGCGCACCGCAATCGTTGGCCGAGGCATTGGCGGCGACTGCCGGCTTCCGGTACTTTTTGGATGAGCAGCCCGGCCCCCTCCCGCTCGCCGCCGCCATTCCGCCGGCGGCAGAGCGCAGCCGGGAGGATTCCGCCGCGCTGCTCACTGGTCCGGAGGGCGGCTGGACCGAAGCCGAACGCGCCGCCGCCATCGCCGCCGGATGGATGCCGGTTTCGCTCGGGCCGCTGATCCTGCGCGCGGAAACGGCAGCGATCCTGGCGGCCGGCGTGCTCCTGCATGCGTGGTGGGCATCTCAGCTAGAATAAGAGGCGTAGAGGGAAGGCTTGCTCAGCCCGTTCGATCTGTTTGCGATCATCGTCATCACGCTCACGCAGCGCTTCGTCTATCGGGACATTTTGCGCACGGGCTTCGTCGCGCGGCGCACTCTGGCCGCAGCGTACATCCTGTTGGCGGGCGCATTTGCGCTGGGCTTCTCGTTCCTGACGAGCCGCTTCGCACTGCCGCCGCAGGTCGCGCTGGTGGCAGGCGCGGTGGGCCAGACATGGTTCTTCGGCTCGACCGCCGGCTATCTGCTGTGGCGCGGTTTCCGGCTGGCGACGAGCCGCGCGCGCAAAGCGCCTTTCGATCCCGAGCGCCGCCGCTTGCTCAATGCCACTGGCGCCGCGCTGGCCGCCGCGCCCTTCGCGCTAGTGGGTTACGGAGCGCTGGTCGAGCGCCTGGATTTCCGCGTGCGGGAAGTCGACGTTCCCATTCCCAATCTGCCGCACGATCTCGACGGGCTGCGCCTCGTCCACTTGAGCGACATTCACCTCAGCGCGTTCCTCAGCGAGCGAGACCTGGCGCGCGTCATCGACAGCGCCAACGAACTACGCGCACACCTGGCGTTCGTGACGGGCGACCTGATCACGGCGGCCGGCGATCCGCTGGACACCTGCCTGCGCCAGCTCGCCCGGTTGCGCACCGACGCCGGCGTGCTGGCTTGCATGGGGAATCACGAACGGTATGCCAACGCCGAGGACTATACCGAGCGGCAAGCGGCGCGCCTGGGCCTTCCGTTCCTGCGCAGCCAGACGCGGCAGCTCCGCTTCGGCAGCGCGACGCTGAATGTGGCGGGCGTCGATTATCAGCGCAAGGGCCACTACCTGCCGGGCGCAGAGCGGATGGTGGTGCCCGGCGCGGTGAACTTGCTGATGTCGCACAATCCGGACGTCTTTCCGGTGGCCGCCAAGCAGGGATACGATTTGATGCTGTCGGGTCACACGCACGGTGGCCAGGTGACGGTGGAGATTCTGCATGAGTCGCTGAGTCCCGCGCGGTTCGTCACGCCGTTCGTGTACGGCTTATTTCGCGAGGGTGCGGCACACGCGTATGTGACCCGCGGCATCGGCACTATCGGCATTCCGGCACGCATCGGCGCCCCCCCAGAGATCGCGCTGCTGCGGTTGAGAAAGGCATGAGCGCGCCCGTGCGATACCTCATCCTCAGCGACATTCACGGCAACTGGGAGGGCTTGCAGGCGGTGCTCGAGCATGCCGCGGGCAAGTACGATCAGACGCTTTGCTGCGGCGACGTGATCGGCTACGGGGCGGACCCGAACGCGGTCACGGAGTGGGTGCGCGCGAATGCGGCGGCGGTCGTGCGCGGCAATCATGACAAGGCTTCGGTGGGGCTCGACGACCTGGAATGGTTCAATCCCGTGGCGCGCGCGGCCGCGTTGTGGACACAACAGGAATTGACCCCGGAGAACGCCGAGTACATACGAAATCTACCCAAAGGTCCGGTGGTGATCGATGGCTTTCAAGTGGTGCATGGCTCGCCACTGGATGAAGACGAATACATGCTGGGCGCGGCCGACGCCTGGCAGGTCTTTGGTTACCTGAAGACACCGGTCACGTTTTTCGGGCACACGCACGTGCAGGGCGGCTTCATCTGGAATCACTCGCGCATCGAAACCATTCCGAAGACGTCGGTACGCGATGAGCGCTTGACGCTGGAGATCGACCCGGAATGCAGTTATTTGATCAACCCAGGCTCCGTGGGCCAGCCGCGCGATGGCGACCCGCGCGCGGGGTACGTGCTCTTCAATGCGGAAGAAGGCTTCGTGATTTACTACCGGCTGGAGTACGACGTGGCGAAGGCGCAGGCCAAGATCCGGCGCGCGGGGTTGCCGACGATATTGGCGGACCGGCTGACCGCGGGGAGATAATGGCCGCGAATGAACGCGAAATAACACGGCCGAGTCGTTACATGAGGCGATTTGAACCGAGCCATCGCTGCTCACGGCATGGCAAAAAACGTTACCACCGCATTTGAATGCGATATTGACCACTGACGGCCGTGACTTGTGCAACTTAATGACGTAAGTGTCTCTGAGATTCGAGAGCTTTGTATAGAGCGTTCCGTCGGGTCCCCTAACCGGATCGGGAAGGCATTCCCGAGGTTCGCCCATTAGCCCAAGGTAAGAACTCCAAGTTGACCAGGGAACTTGACCTTGCTGCTACAGCCATCCCAGGGATCACCGCACCCGAGACATTCGAGCTTGCATATAGGCAGTCGTATCGACTACCAGATTGTGAGTTACGGTATTCCGCGAGCCGTCGATCCTGGCCAGTGTCACGCACGGCGGAACAACGTTATAAGAAACAACGTTGCCGGTAGCCAAGGGGCCAAGTCTAAAGTTCTCCTGAAATCGAATAGGCGTCTCATCAAGTCCCGGGCTCGGCGCCCCGGACTTCGCTTGACTCGGATTCGGCCTCGCTGTTACGTGCGCCACACTGCGCCTGTGCGCTAATGTCTGGGTGGGCCCGCGAGGAACCGCAGCAGAAGGTGGCAGAGGCGGACGAGCCTTGGGTTCTCTAAGCGATTGGTAGTGAGTCATGAGGACATAAGCCCCAACAGAAATGACGATCAGCGTTAATGCAATTTGTCGCACCGTCGATGCGACGGCGTCGTTGAGTCGACCGGCAAGGACGACTGCGATGCCCATCAATATGACGAGCGCTCCCCAATACGGACCACGTAGGATGAATCCCAAGCCAGTCGTACCTAATGCGAATCGCGAAATCAATCCATAGTGCGCGTTCATTTGCTTTCTTCATGTTCTTCCACAATAGCAGGTCGTCCGCGATTGCGACCCCCTGTAACTCAGGAATAGATTCCCTAATTTGGAATATTGTTGGCCTGCAGTCAGAGCTAACTATTCTTGTGGTATTCGCGTTTATTTGCGTCCATTCGCGGCTAACTGCTCTTCGTAGTAGCGCTTGATGCGGCGGGCGGCGGCTTTGCCCACTTCGCGTGCTAACTCCTCTTCGCCTGCCGCGCGCACCAGCTCGGAGCTGCCGAAGTGCTTCAGCAGCTTCTGCACGGTTCTCTCGCCGACGCCTTCGATTTGATCCAACTCCGAAGTCAGGCGCTGCGCGTTGCGGCGCGTGCGATGGAAAGTGACTGCGAAACGGTGCGCCTCGTCGCGGATCGACTGCACCAGATGCAGGATCGGCGAGAAGCGGTCGAGCACGATGGGCTCGTCCTCCTGGCCGTACACATAGATGATCTCCTCGCGCTTGGCGATCGAAGCTATCGGCTGGTTGATGATGCCGATGGCGTCGAGTGCCTCCGCGGCGGAGTGAAGTTGGCCGAGGCCGCCATCGATCAGCACCAGTCCTGGCATGGGCTGGCCTTCCTGCTGCACGCGCGAGTAGCGGCGCGTCACCACTTCGCGCATGCTGGCGAAGTCGTCATTGCCGATCACGGTGCGGATGATGAATTTGCGGTAGTCCGACTTCTTCATGCGCCCCTCTTCCCACACCACCATGCTCGCCACCTTGTCGGTGCCCTGGATGTGCGAGATGTCGAAGCACTCGATGCGCTTGGGCGCTTCGGGCAGGTTGAGCGCATCCTGCAGCGCCTCTTGAATCGCACGTGACGACGGCTTCAGCACCCGGAAACGGGCGTCGAAGCTGTGCTTGGCGTTGGTCTGGACCAAGTCGAGCAGCGCCTTCTTCTGGCCGCGCTGCGGCGTGTGGATCTCGACCTTGCGGTTGCGCTTTTCCGACAGCAGTTCTTCGAGCGCTTCGCGGTCTTCAAAATCCACCGGCACGTGGATGATAGCGGGCACGTAGCGCTGGTCCAGATAGATCTGCTTCAGCAGCGCCGAGAAGAACTGCGGCGGGTCGAAGTCATGCTGATCCTCCCAGAAGTATTCGCGGCGGTCGACGATCTGGCCGTTGCGCAGATGGAAGACGTTGAGCGCTACCAGCGGCGGCTCGGCATACGCCGCGAAGATATCGATGTCATCGCCCTTGGCGGCGGCCATCTTCTGGCGCTCATCGAGCTCTTCGACGGTGGCCAGCAGGTCTCGCAGCGAAGCGGCTTCCTCGAAGCGCATGGCGTCGGACGCGGCGGTCATGCGCGCGCGCAATTCGGCAGCGAGATCACCGTGGCGGCCTTCGAGAAACAGACGCACGTCGCGCACCGCGCGGGCGTAGGTATCGTCCGTGGTCAGTCCTTCGACGCACGGGCCGAGACAGCGATGTATGTGATATTGCAGGCAAGGCTTGGGGTGGTAGCGCGTGAGATCGACCTTGCACGACGGCACCAAGAAATGCCGGTGAATGAAATTGACCAATCGGTGCGCCAGGTTGCCCGGAAAGTAGGGACCGTAGTAGTGCGAGCCATCCTTCTTCAGGCGGCGCGTGACATACACCCGCGGGTACTTCTCGGCGGTGAGCTTGATGTACGGATAAGTCTTGTCGTCGCGCAGCAGGATGTTGAAGCGCGGCTTCCATTGCTTGATGAGATTGTTCTCGAGCGCCAGCGCTTCCTTGTTGTTGTCGACCAGGATGTAGTCGACGTCGACGGCCTCGGAAATCAGCGTCCCAGTTTTGACGTCGGCCAGGCGGTCTTCGAGGAAATAGCTGCGGACCCGGCTGCGCAGGCTCTTGGCTTTGCCCACATAGATGACGCGGCCGGCGGCGTCCTTGTACAGATACACGCCGGGCTCAAGAGGCAACTGCGCAGCTTTTTCACGGAGGTCCATCGGGGGTGAGGCTATGCTTTGATTATCCCACGGGCGGGGCGAGCGAGGGCAGCACTGGCAATGAGGACGCGCCGTGCGACGTGCCGCACCGCCCGCGAAATGTCAGCCGTTGAAGACGACCATAGAGGACCATGGGGCGGCTGCGCGATAGCTACCGGTATTGCTTGACAACAGCTCGTTTTGTTAGCCTAGAGACGGTGCAGTCTCTGGACACCGGAACCACGTGCACCGTAAGGCAGCGCCCGGAAGCGCTGAAAGCGAGCGATGCCGCCCTATTCGTCCAATTTTGAATTCCTGGCTAGGCATGATCGCCGCTTGGCCAGCCTTGGCGCGTTCGCAGAGCGGTATTTCAAAGAGGACCCGGGCACCTGCTTGGTCAAACTTCGGCAGTTTGGCGAACTCCTCGCCCAGTTGGCTGCCAAGAACTTTCAGGTTGCCCTCCTAGCACAGGAATCCCAGATCGATGTTCTCCGACGTCTGGAATATGAGCGGGCAATTCCAGGGGAGGAACTGGCGTGCTTTCATCGCCTTCGCAAGGCGGGTAATGTCGCCACGCACTACCTACATGGCGGTCACGCGGACGCGCTTGTCGCTCTGAAATCCGCCCACCAGCTTGGCATCTGGTTCTGTAGGAGATTCGGCAATAAGCAATTCAGTCCAGGTCCTTTTGTGACACCACCTGACCCCACTACGTTTGGTTCAATGGTCGGGCCAGGAAAGCAGCGGATTACAAAACTAACTGAAGACCAATACTCAGTCTTGGATGGCTTGGCCGAACACGTCAGGGCGGCCATTCGCGGTGGCGCCGGCACAGGTAAAACTGTCTTAGCGCTTGAGAAGGCGCAGCGCCTCGCCAGGCACGGGGCCGACACGCTGCTGATCTGCTACAGCGAACAATTGGGAGTGGCGCTTAAGGAGGCCAGTAGGGAACTAGGCTTACCCAACCTTCGCGTCCAGACTTACAACGAGTACGCGGAAGCAGTCTGTCGCAGCAGCAGTGCGAATATCTCACTGCCTCCTTCGCCAACCGAGGCTGACCGCTCCGAATATTATGAACGCCGACTGCCAGAAACATTCCGAGAGGCTCTCTCTCGCTCAGGATCTCCCCGCTTTGATGCGATCGTCGTAGATGAAGCCCAGGACTTTGCTGAAATCTGGATGGAGACGCTTGAACTGTCGCTGCGGGACCCGCCCAATTCTTGTTGGTACATCTTCTATGATGACAACCAGAACGTCTTTCGTCGCGGCACGAAATTCATGGCGAAATTCCCGGTGCGCTTTCGCCTGGTCACCAACCTCAGAAATGCGCCGGCGGTCTTTTCGCGCTTTGAGCAGTTTTACCACGATGAAGGCGATGGCGCATTTCGTTGTGGCAACGACTGCGAAGGGAAAGTCTCCTTTCACCCTGAGATCACGGATCGCTTGGCCTTTTCACGATTTGTTAGCGATCTGGCTAAACGGGAAGCCCTCGATCCGTCCGACATCGTGCTGTTGAGTTGCGCAAGTGTTGGCAAAAGCCGATTCCAGATCGAAGAAGTTGTCGCTGCACTGAAAACGAAACAGCCGTGCTTCGCCGGAATGAAAGCAACATCGGTGAGAAAATTTAAAGGGCTAGAGAGTCCGGTTGTTATGCTAACCGACTTGGAGTCCGCCGGGAATGAACCGGAAGTTTTGTACACGGCGATCAGCCGTGCGCAACTTAGATTATGCGTGATCGGACTGTCGGAATTGCCAAGCCAGTCGCGAAAGGAATCGGCGCACAGATAAAGCGCCCGCAATATAGTAAAATCGGGCAAATCGGGCTAGAGGAAAGGAGGTGCCCCACATGCGCTATGAATCTCGCTTGCTGCGCCTGCAAACCGACAGCGAGTACAGCGAACGCTTGCCCCTCGATGTCTGTGGCGACTTGCTTCGCCAGTTGAAGCCCTTATTGACCTACTCGGTGCGGATGGCGGTGGAGGGTTCGAGCGTTGGCTTCGGCCGCATGCCCGGCTGGCTCGCCTCGGCGTCGGATGTGCGCCTCGCCGGCTACGGGAGTGACCGGGACGACACGCTCATCCAACTTGCTGCGCCCACGCTCGGCGATGCCGCGCCGGAGCTATACGAGCAGCGCCAGCTTTGGCCCACCAAGCCAGATCCTCTGTATACCGCCGTGGACGTATTCTCCGACGTGGTCGGCGACGTTGCCCTGCAAAATCTCGATAGCGTGCGTTATGACCGGCACCTTCTGCGAAAACTGGCCGGGCTGCGGCGGGTTTTCTCCGACCACCTGCGCACCATCGTTCTCTCGCACGAATCCCGCGCGGTGGACTCGGATATCGCCCAAAGTGCCGAGCGCATTGCAGAGTGCACGCCTCCGCCGCAAGAAGTCCGGGTGGTTGGGCAGTTAGATATGATCCGCAAAAGCACTCGATCCTTCGGAGTCCAGCTTGACGACGGCTCAGAAATCCACGGCGTGCTCGAAGATAACGACGGCCTGGAAACGATGCGGGAATTCTTCGGGAGACGTGTTCTTGTCTTGGGAAAGGCAGTCTACCGGCCATCCGGCTCTCTGCTCCGGATCGACACCCACGCGGTGGAGGACGGGCAGACCCTGCCGAGCATCTTCTCGCGGGTTCCGCCACCTAGAAGACGCCCGATGGTACAACGGTCGCGCAGAATCTCCGCGGGGCGGGGCTGGGCGCCCTTGGCAAAATATTTCGGAGCATGGCCGGGCGATGAAACAGACGAACGGTGGGCGGAGATGTTGGTCGAGCTGAAGAAATGAGCCATGGTCTTTTCCTGCTCGACACAAGCATCGTTCTGCAATTGGTTCGTGACAAGGAATTAGGTAAGCGAATCTCCGCTCAATTTGGTCTGGCGGATGCGGTCCACTGCCCTTTAATCTCGATTGTGACGGTGGGAGAGATTTGGGCGCTGGCCGATCAGTTCGATTTTGGTGTCGCCAAGCGTGAGCTTCTGAAGAGCGTTCTCGAAACGCTCGTCATCCTGGATATCAACGACCAATCGGTCCTTGGGCTTATGTGGAGGTTGACCGTGCTTGTCGCAAGGCCAAAGGCGGCGCCAGGATTCTCTCGAAGAATGACATGTGGATAGCCGCGACGGCCAAGGCTGCCGGCGCGACCCTCTTGACCACCGACAAGGACTTCCTCATTCTGCACCCCCGACCGTGTCTGGTGCAGTACGTTGATCCGATCCATTGATCGCCAAGGCAACTGCGCAGCTTTGTCAGGAAGGTCCATCGGAGCCGACGGCTATAATCTAATTATGTCACGCTGGGTATCCGCGCTGTTGCTGGCGGGGTTGTGGGCATTGCCGGCGGCCGCGCAGGACGCGCCGAAGCAGCCTCCCAAGAATGAAGCGCCGCAGGAAGCGCCGCCACCGGAAGAAGACGAGTCTCTCAAGCCTAAGGTGTATTCGTTCAATCCGCTGCAGGCCGACAAGGAGCTGAAAGTCGGGAATTACTACTTCAAGCTAGGCAAGTTCAAAGCGGCGGCGCTGCGGTTCGAGGAAGCCACTAAGTGGAACACCAACCTCGCGGAAGCGTGGCTGCGGTTGGGCGAGGCGCAGGAGAAACGGCACGATGGCAAAGCGGCCAAGGAAGCCTACGCCAAGTATCTGGAGCTCTCGCCCGACGCAAAGGACGCGGCGGAGATTCGGAAGAAGGTGGCGAAGCTGCATTGAATGTCGCGGCGTACTTTGTGGACCGACACGTGGCGGAAGGCCGCGGCGGGAACACGGCGGTGATTTGCGAAGGGCGTCGGTACACTTACGGCGAGATCGCCGCGCTCGTGAATCAGGCGGGCAATGCGCTGCGGCGCGCGGGCGTCGAGCGCGGCGAGCGCGTCATGATCGTGCTGCCGGATTCGGTCGAGTTCGTGGCCACGTATTTCGGCGCGATTAAGATCGGCGCTGTTGCGGTGCCGACCAGCACAGCGCTGCGGCCGGCGGATTACGATTTCCTCGCGCGCGCGAGCGGCGCCAAGGTAGTGGTCGATGTGGAGTTCGCGGCGGGCTTCGCGCGCGAGTCGCCGGAGCTCGATTGCGCCGCGACGTCGCGCGACGACGTCGCATTCTGGCTGTGGACTTCCGGCAGCACCGGATCGCCCAAAGCC
>Ga0073928_10005576_pt1 | contig 17544 bp, 20 predicted proteins | sample PaiPotPPA55metaG_FD_76969 | JGI IMG/M metagenome (GOLD analysis project Ga0073928, IMG submission 76969) | Iron sulfur acid spring bacterial and archeal communities from Banff, Canada, to study Microbial Dark Matter (Phase II) - Paint Pots PPA... ... | reverse complement strand
GCCGACGATCGTCGCCACAGCGCCGAATGGCAACGGCAAGCACAAAGCCGCGTCCAACGGGACGATCGACGAGCACGTCCCGCCGGGAGAGACGCTGCTGGAGGTCTCCGCTCTGGCGGCGGGCTACGGCCACCTCGAGGTGATCCGGGACGTCAACCTCACGGTGCGCGCCGGCGAGGTGGTCGCTTGCATCGGCGCCAATGGCGCGGGCAAGACGACGACGCTGCGCGCCATCTCAGGTGTCATCCATCCGCGATCCGGGCGCATCGCTTTCGACGGTCACAACGTGACCGGCGCCAGCCCCGAGCGCATCGCGCGCATGGGCCTCGCGCACATCCCGGAAGGTCGCGGCCTGTTTCCGCGGTTGAGCGTCGAAGACACGCTGCGCCTGGCGACTGACTCGACCGGCGCGAAGGTCAAGCTCGACGCTGCGTACGAGGTGTTCCCGAAGCTCAAGCAGCGGCGGCACCAGGCCGTCGGAACCTTGTCCGGCGGTGAGCAGCAGATGGTCGCTATGGCGCGCGCCATACTCGCCCGCCCCCGCCTGCTCATGATCGACGAGATGTCGCAGGGCCTCGCGCCCACGGTCGTGCGTCAGCTGTTCCAGATGATCGAGGTGTTCAGGCAGCAGGGGACCGCGATTCTCCTGGTCGAGCAGTTCGTGGAATCCGCGCTGGAGGTGGCGGACCGCGCCTATGTCTTCGAGCACGGCACCATCGGGCATGAGGGGGCCGCGGCTGAGCTGCGCCGCGATCGCAACCTCATCTCGGGGTCGTACCTGGGCTCGACCACCGGCGAAACGCCGGCGGTCGCGGTGGCGGGCAACGGTCACAGCAACGGGCACAAGCCGAACCCCGAGCTCATGGAGATCGTGTCCATGCGCATGCCGGCGGAGGTCAAGCGCGCCCTCGAAGAGCGCGCCGAGCGCGAAGGCCGGCCTGTGGGCACCCTCGCGCTCGAGCTCCTCGAGGAGGTCAAGCAATGAGGATCGGCCCCAGTCGCTCGCTCGCGGGCGCAATCCTGCTCGCCGCGATGCTCACCACTCCCATCACCGCGATGGCACAGGTCCCGTCCACCATCGGCAGCTACGTGAGCTACGGATACGGAACGGGCGTCCACACCATCGCGGGGACGAGCGCCTTCCCCAACTTCCAGGACGGCGCCGTCAACAATCACTATCCGCTGGCCCAGGTGGAGCAGGACGCGTCCCCCGCATCGGCCGCGCGCGCTACGTTTTCGGATAGCGGCCCGATCGCGGCGACGGCCGGCTCGCAGTACAACCAGAGCTGCAGCGCGGGCAACCCACCACCCCCGCCCAGCGCCTGCGCGAACCCCAACAACGGAGTGCCGTACGCGGATTCGAACTACCCGGGCGGACCAGACAGCGCGCACGTGGATTCATGCGGCGGCCAGTCGACCTGTCCGAGCGCCCGCGCGGACAGCTCCGCGGCCGAGCTCCAGGCCATCGCCTCCGGCTACTACGCGGGCGGCGGCACGCAGCCGTTCAGCGGCGCATCGGGCCAGAGTGAAACGGTCGTCACCCCCGATGGAACGCTGACCGTCACCACGCACTCCGAGGTCCAGAGCTTTGTGATCGGCGACGTCCGCGTGTCGAAGGTCGTCGTCGACACCATCGCGACAGCGACCAACAGCACGGCGACTGCAGACGCGCACATCGTCGTGGGCTCGGTCACAGCCAACGGAAAGCCGGTGGCGGTCACCGATCAGGGCGTGACCGTGCAGGACACTCAGACCATTCCCTGCCCCGCAGTCCCCAGCCCGCCGGGCGGCCCGCTACCGGGCGGCCCTGCGCCGAGCCCTCCTGGCGGCGGAGTCTTGCCGAGCGCTCCCGCGCTGCCGGGCGATCGCTCCGCCTGCGTGCCGGCGGTCGACGTGACCTACATCAAGATCTTCACTGTCGAGCCGACCAAGACGGTCAGCGGGACCCACGGCACCGCTTCCGCGAGCGGCTTGCACATACTCGTGACCCATCCCACACCCGGACCAGGTGTGCCCCAGCAGGCGGTCGAGTACATCCTGGGAGAGGGCTACGCCGATGCCGGTACCGGCGCCGGCTCGGGCGGCGCCGGGTTCAACGGCGGCAACTTTGGATTCGGCGCGCCGGGCGATTTCGGGTTCAACGGGCCGAGCGCCGACAATGGCGGGCTCGGCAACCCGGCGGCCAACGTGGCCCAGGCGATCTTCTCCAACCGCTGGTGGCCGCTGGTGCTGCTTTTCCTGACCCTCGAGGCTCTGCTGTTCGGGGCGGCGGCCGCATGGGTCTGGGCCCGCAACTCGCCTGTCGAAGAGGTGGCGGACGAGGTGCTGTCTCTATGAGCGAGAAGGCGCGGGTGGGGCAGGCCCCCCCCGCGGGACCCCCTCCAGGCTTCGCGTCAAGGCTCTCGGCGCTCGGGGGCGGTGACCCAGCGCCGGGTGGGTCGCAGCTGGGCCACGCGGGGATCCCGTGAGCGAGATTGTTCGGCCGGCTAAGGCCGCGGCCCGGACTCGGGTGTCGGCGCGCGCCCATTGCGAGCTCGACAACTGGAGCTTCGATCCGAGGTACACGGAAGGACGCTGCCCGATCTGCGGTTGGACGCCGCCCGGTGCGCCCAGCGCTCCGGCGTGGCTGGTGGCCGCGAGGAAGTTCGAATGGGAGATCACCGGCCTCGTGCTGCTCCTGATCGTGCTCGTGATCCTGGGAGTGGTTGTCGCCAGGGCGGCCGGTTACAAGTTGCCTGTCTTCAACTCGGATCTCCCTCCGGCGGCGGCGACGCAGGTCTCGCCGGCGCGGACTGCACATGCCTCGCCGAACCCGTCACACAGCCCGGCACACGTAACTCCGAGGGCGACGCCCACGCACTAAGAGCGGCCTGACCGGCCGCGCGATCGACCTCTCACCCCATCATTGCGCAGGCCGCATCTGGTTTGACGCCACCACGGGAACGGTCTGGATCTGCACACTGCCCGCGGTCGCAAAGGGCGCTGCGTGCTGGCGCCGGCCGCCGCGCTGTGAGGCGCTGGCCTCAGGTCGCGGGTCAGCGTCGCTTGATGCGCACCTCGACCTCGTCTCCCGAGATCCTGACCTCGACGTCGCCCGCGCGGAGGCGCATGCCTGTGCTGTCTCGCGTCGCTACGACCGAGCCCTCGAACACGAGCTCGGCGAAGCGGTCTCGCTTCGGACCCGACATGCGCACCACGACGCCGCCCGGGCTGCGCCACACGCCCTGGCCCGCCAGCTTGAAACCGTCGGTGACGAGATCGCCGGCCGACTCGGGCACCGAAGGTGGCGACGGCATCACCCGCAGCACCGGCCTTCGCTCTTCTTTCGGCCCGGGCGCGTCAGTCTTGCGCTCCGGCTTGCGCTGGCGCGCCTGCTCCAGCGAGAGCCGCAGCAGCTCCGAGCCCTCCTCCTGCTCGAAGAACGCCGAGGAGATGCGGCTCTGGTCGCGCGATCGCCGAATGCAGTTGGCGCAGTCCGCGACCGTGTCGGAGGCGGCGTACGTGCCGTCGGCGAGCGTCTGTCCGCACAGGGTGGTTACGGGCCCGCTGCGGGGGATGCGAGGCGTCAGATGAATGCGGCCGCCCGACTTCCTGCGCACGGACTCGAGCCGGATCATCGATCGCAGTATGTAGAAAGGCGCCGCCGGAGTGAGTCCCCCGGCGGCGCGCATGGAAGCGAACGATCAGCCCTCGGCGAGGAGCTCCGCGAGCCGCTCCATCGACTCGCTGGCGCCATCCTGCATGCCCGAGGCGACCATGCCGTCGCGATCGGCCACCGATTGGAAGACGATCTGCGCAACAAGACGGGTCTTGTTGCCCAGGGGCTCGAAAGTCGCCGTCTGAAGCGCAACGTGCCCGGGAAAGCCCTCGAACTCGAACGTTGCGCAGATCCGCTCCGGCGCGACCACGTCGTGGTTGACGCCGCGGAACGCATAGGCGGCTCCATCCTCTCCGCGCTGCACGACCCGCCATTCGCCGCCTGGCCTGAAGTCGAACTTGTCGATCTCGTTCTTGTAGCGCCGCGGCCCCCACCACCGTGCGAACAGCTCGGGGTCGGTGTACGCCTTGAAGACGAGCTCGCGAGGTGCGTCCAGGATCGTCGTCGAGATCAGTTCCTGCTTTCCCGGCTCGATCACGTATTCAGTCTTGGGCATCGTGGTCTCCTTCGTGCCTTTCATCGCTTTTCTCCTTTTGAATCATCTCCTGCAAGACTTCGTCGAGGCGCTGGAAGCTCTCGTCCCAGAAGCGCCGGTACTCACCCACCCATTCGGAGGCCTCTTTGAGGCGCGTGGCCTCGAGCCGGCAAGGCCGCCACTGCGCGCTGCGGCTCTGCGTGATCAGGCCCGCGCGCTGCAGCACTTTCAGGTGTTTCGAGACGCCGGGGAGGCTCAGGTCGAACGGCTTGGCCAGCTCCGTGACCGTTGCCTCGCCGTGAGCAAGACGGGCGAGGATCGCTCGCCGGGTGGGATCGGCGAGGGCTGCAAACGTGACGCTTAATTGGTCCGGCATCCTAATTATTCAAGTAGCTAATTAACTAACTAGCAGAATACAACGAACAGAATGAAGTTGTCAAGCCTTTCGATCCCGTTTCAGATCGCGCCCAGGAAGTCGACGATGGCGCGGTTGACCGGCTCCGGGTGCGTCACGTTGCTGGCGTGGCCGGCGCCTTCCACGCGTATGAGCCCGCGGCAGCCGGTGAGGCTCGAGCAAAGCTGCTCGGCGAGGGCGATGTCGATAGCAACATCGTCGGTGCCGTGGATGACCACGGCCGGCACGTGGATCTCACTTAGCCGTGGCGTGATGTCGTCGCGGTCCATCAGCGTCCGGTAGACGGGCGTCAGCCGCGCGGGCTCCATCGCCTTCCACTTCGCGATCCAGGCCGCCGACTCCGGGCGTTTGTTGCCGATGATGATCGCCGCGACCATCTCGAGGAGCTGGTCGCCGGCCCCGGAGCCGACCCACACGTCGTGCATGAGGTCGTACTGCTGCCCTTTTTCCGGATCCTCCTGACCTGACTGCGTGTCGATGAGCACGAGCCCCGCCGTTCGCTGTGGATGCGCGAGCGCGAAGCGCAGCGAGACGAAACCGCCCTGGCTCATGCCGCCGATCACCGCCCGCTTGACCCCCAGGGAATCGAGCAGCCCGGCCAGGTCTTCGGCGGAATCCCAGTACGTGACCGGGTCGCCGGTCGACACCGTACGCCCGTGGCCGCGCTGATCCCACGTGATGACGCGATGGCGATTGCGCAGCGACCGGACCTGCGCGTCGAACATGTCGGAGTCCATTAGAAAGCCATGGCTGAGGACCAGCGGCAGGCCCGTGCCCCCCGTGTCCTGGTAGTAGATCTTCTGGCCGCGCACGTCGGCGGTGGGCATGGCGCGGAGCCTACGTGATCGCGACCGCCGTGGACTGCGCGATCTCGGCGCGCGCCCGCTCCAGAAGCGAGCAGCGGGGGTCGGCAGCCTCGGCCGCCTGCAAGTGTTGCGCCGCAACATCGGGCTCGTGCAGCCGGGCACGGCAGATGGCGAGCAGGCACAGGTCAGACGCACGATCGCGAGGGCGCGGATGAGAAGGGGCGATCGGGTCGAGCAGCGCCGCGGCTTCCCAGGGCGATCCGTTCTCGAGCAACGCGAACGCATACGTGCCCGCATACGCAGCGCGGTCGGGTTCCAGATCGTGCGCGGCACGGGCCAGCTCGAGCGCTTCGGCCCGCAGGCTCTGCTCGCCGGACATGAGTGCGGCCCAGGCGACCCCGTTCCGATCCGCAGCGCGCATTGCGTCTGTCGTGGCGGTCTGCTCGAGGACCAGGATCCAGGTGTTGCCGTCAGGGTCGCTGAAGTCGGCGAACGACTGGTAGTCCTGGTGATTCGGGTCGGCGCCCGCCGTCCAGCCGTTGGGACCGAGATACCGAATGTCGCTGACCTGGACTCCACGATCGACGAGCTCCCGGTGAGCGGCTTCGATGTCGGTGACGACGAGGTGTATCCCGCGAACGGAACCGGGCTCCGCGTTTGTGATGCCCACGCCGACCGAGATCGAGCAGGATGAACCGGGCGGCGTCATCTGCACAACGCGGAAGTCGTCGCCGGCGCGGTGGTCGACGTCGAGGTGAAATCCAGCCTTCTCCGTGTAGAAAGCCTTGGCGCGATCGACGTCTGCCACGGGGATGAGCACCAGCTCGAGCTTGAGGTCCACATTTAGATTCTCGTCGCTTGGTGCAGCCTTCCGCCGAGCCGGCTGGTGCGCCAGGCTTCCAGGACCGGGTCTCCTTTAAATATGCCTCGAGTGCCGGTGATGAACCACCGGCGACCCGAATAGGTGGCGGACAGCGTGGTCTGCATCAACCCGCTGATCGGCATGAGCTCGATCTCGGCGGGCGTCGCGGCAACGATCACATGCATCGCCGGATGGTCGAAGGAATCGAACAGGAACAGCAGGACGTGGTCTCTTGTCACGGCGATCGCGACGTCGCGTTTCTCTCTAGGCCAGAAGCCGGACAGAGCCCGCAGCGTCGTCTCCCCGGCCAGCATCGGCTCGTCTCCATCGAGCAGCTGGGCGGTGGCCAGCGCCATCAGCTCGAGCGTCCACTCGCGGGTAGCCGTTGAAGGCGCGGTACTGCACGACGACAAACACGATCACAAGGATGGGGATCAGCGGGATACCGACCACGCTGGCTCCCGCCACGTAGAAGCCCGCGAATGCCCAGTCGCGGGCCGCCATCATCCTGCGCGCGGTCTTGAGCTTGCCCGAACGCTCGAACTCGGTCTCCGGGACGATGAGGTGAATCTCAGAAGCGAGCACCCAGCGCCCGCCATCCCACCACCAGGACCCTTCGGGGGAGAAGCGCTTCACAAGGGTGCATCATGGGACCGGAACAGATCGCTGAAGCCTTGTTGCCTATCCAGGTTTCAGGCCGCGTGCCCCTGCGCGCAGCTCTTCGAGCCGGCGCCAATGGTCGTTGACCGCACGGCGCCCCTCAGCGCTGAGGACGACTCTGGTGTTCGGCTTCTTTCCGACAAACCGCTTTTCAATGGTTACCAGTCGACCTTCGGAGAGCTTGGTCAGGTGCCCCGACAGGTTGCCGGTTGTCAGCCCGGTGATTCTTTGAAGGAATACGAAGTCAGCACTGGCGCATGACGCGAGCGCGGTCAGGATGACCAGGCGGGCGGGCTCGTGGACGAGCCTGTCGAGGGGATCGAACCGTTCAAGACTCCTGGCCAACCGGATCCCCTGGTGAGAGCAGGCTTCGGGTCAGGCGCCGGTGATCCAACAGGCCGCAGGTGATGAAGGCGACGGCGAGAAAGAGCGTCGCCTCGCGAAGGTGCCAGGGCCATGTGTCAAGTGGAAGGCCTCCAATTGACGCCAGCCCAAGCGCCAGCGCGATGGCCGCCAAGGCCAGGTAGTGGGACAGCGACCGTCCCAGGTACCACCAGAAGCTGACGAGCCAGAGCGCCATGGTGAACATGACGACATTGACCAGCCACGTCTGGTTGTACACCTCCCAGCTCGATTGGCCGAGGCTCAGAGGTAGCACCGTAAGGAGCGCGGCGCCCACGCCGACGAGGCTGCTCACCCTGCGTTGATGGCTGGTCGGTTCGACGTTTCCGAACCGCTTCCCGTACCAGCCGGCGATGAATCTGTAGGCGAGGACGGCTGGAATGAAAGTTCCGATTACGAAGACGGCGACGAGAAGCAATTGGCCCGGGGGCATCGTCTGTATTGCCTCGCGGTTCCATGGGACCAACATCTCGGCCGCGAACAGCACCAACAGCCAGATGCCAAGGGGAACCTGGCGCAGGCCCTGGAGGTCGCGAAAGCGGGCCGCAACTTGCCGCGCTCTTTCGGCATTTGGAGATGAAATTAGTGGGGCAGAGTAGTTTGCTACACAAGGTACTCTGCCCCACGTCTAACGAAATGTCAAGAGCGTCATGGCCCGATTCGAGCGCCCCGCCACTCGACGCCCGTCTGCGGTGTCAGTCTTGAAACAGAGGCCATCACAGAGGCCTCACGTTCAGGAGGAGCTCGATGGCTGGACCGTTCATCTTCATCGCGACGAACAAGCTCAAGACCGGAAAGCTCGAGGCTGAGAGGCGGCGAGTGCCGGGGCTGGTCGACTTCATCGACGCAAACGAACCACGCCTGACAGCCTTCAACGAGTACGCAGACGCCGAAGGCACAGAGGTTGGAGTCGTGCAGGTTCATCCCGACGCGGCCTCATTCGAGTTCCACATGGGGGTGGTTCAAGAGCGCGCGTCTCAGGCGTACGGCGAGACGCTGGAAGCCACCACGAGCATCCAGGTTTTCGGAGAGCCGACCGAAGCCATCATGGAGATGCTGAGGCGCTCAGCAGGGAGCGGCGTCCACTACACCCTGAAGCAGCATCACCTGGGTGGATTCACGCGGTCAACTGCGAAATGAGCCGCTAGCTTCTTCTACCAGTCACCCGCCTTGCGCATGGCCGCAGTCCTCGCGTCGGGGTCGTAGACCGCGTTGTACAGGGGCGTCGCCCACAGCTTGGTCGCGGTTGAGAGATGCACTCTCGGATGCGGCCGGACAAACCCCCCCGGCCGTTCGCCATGTTGACCGCCCAGATGCCAGCGGTCCAGCGCTTGGGCTGTCTCCCGGAATGTCGCCACCGCCGCGGCTGGATCGAGAAGATCGTGATCGTCGCCATCGGGGCGGCCGAGATGCTCGCGCCACAGGCGCAGCCGCAGGTCGCGGGCATACCGGCGAGCGCCGTCGCCCAATCCAGCGGGGTCGGCCGGCTCTCGAGGATCGCGTGTTGCATCCACCACCGCGCACGCGATCTCGGAGTCGTGGCTCCACGATCTCCGATTGAAGTTGTCCGAACCGACCGACGCCCAGACGTCGTCGATCACGCTGATTTTGGCGTGGACGTACACCGGCGTGCCGGCCACGTTCTCGATGTCGTAGATGGAGACTCGATCCGGCGCGGCGTCGAGCAGGACCTGCACGGCGTGCTCGCGCCCGACCTGGTTGGGCCTCAGCGTGAGCGCGCCGGCCTGATCGAAGAATCTCGGAAGAACAGCGATCACGTGCAATGACGGACAGGCCGTGAGGGCGGCGGCGATGACTCTCGCTACCTCGGCCGACCAGACGTACTGGTCTTCTATGTAGAGAAGCCGGCGCGCTCGCCCGATGGCTTTCCGAAAACCGCGAGCCACGCTGCGTTCGCCGTGCGGAGCAAACGGATAGCCGCCGCGGCGCCAGGCATAAGTTCGGAGCACCTGGATCGCATGCGTTCCACATGGCGCGGGGTCCGCCGGCATCGGCGACAGCGTGCTTGCCTTGCGGTGGGTGTGGCGCAGCAAGTCATGCATCAATCCCAGAGGATCGCGGCTCAGCGGGCTGTGGTCATCCCAGCGCTCTCGAAAGCAGAACTCGAGGTCTCCGACCGCGGGTCCCTGGACGGCCACCTGTGCGTCGTGCCAGGGCGGTGTCGCACCATACACAGGCGCCATCGCCTGGCGCTGCGGATCCCCCGCATGACGTTGATCGTCACGCCGGCTGTGACACAGGTCGACGCCGCCTACGAACGCCACGTCCCTTTCAGGTCTTTCCGCGTGGCGGATGACGATGAGCTTTTGGTGATGTGATCCGCCCAGCCGGACACGCTGGTCGAGCAGCACCTCGCCTCCCGCCGCATTGAGCTCCTCGCCGAAGCGACGGTTCTCCTTCGCGCTGAACCCAAGCATGTCGAGGTGAGACCGCCACAGAAGTCCCTTGACAGTTGCGCCTCGGCGCGCGGCGGCCGCAAGAACGGCCTCTATCTCGGAATGCGGTTCGTCAGCCAGACGTTGGTCGGGGTCGCCGCGCCAGTCGGTGAAGTACAGTCGATCTCCGGGGCCGAGCTCGCGAATCGCCTGCAGCAAGCGGCCGAAGTAGACGGCTCCATGCACCAGCGTCTCGACGCTGTTGCCGGCGCTCCAGGCCAAACCGTCCGGGCGCCGCCGGTCCAGAGCGCTGAAATCGTTGCCGCGCTCGGAGCTCGCGAGGAACCAGCTTTCCAGCGCCTGGTCAGGCGCGAAGGGTGGCATCGCACGACGATATCAACTGAGTGGACGCCACCGCGGGGGCGTTTTCCGGTTGCTGAGATTGTTACCCGATTGACCCCATTCTCACCCTATATGCGTGACACAAAGCAAGATCCGAATTCCCACCTCACCCGCGAACGCTTGAGCGTTCGAAATTGCGTCCACCCCGAATTCCGGGAGGTCTGAAATGGCAAGTGTCCAGTCAGGTCGGAGCGCCGTCAAGAGAGCTGCTTCCAACCGCTGGCTGGAGCTCCTCGAGCGCCTGGGCTACGTGGTCCGTGGCGCCCTATATGGAGTCATGGGACTGCTCGCGCTCGGCATAGCGCTCGGAGTCGGCGGCGGCCAGACCACCGACCTTTCGGGAAGCCTGGTCTTCCTCGTCGCCAACCCATTTGGGAAGCTGGTCCTGATCGTCGCCGCGGTCGGCCTTACGGCTTACTCGTTGTGGGGTTTTACGCGGGCGATCTACGATCCCCTCCATCGCGGCCATGACGCATCCGGCTATGCCGCAAGGCTTGGCTTCGTCACGAGCGCGGTGTCCTACGCGGCCATCGTGATCTTCGCGCTGCAAGTCCTGGCAGGGTCAGGCGCAGTTGCCGGCAACGGCAACCAGACGACTGTCGCGTCGATCCTCAGCCATCCAGGCGGCGGCTGGTTGACGGTCATCATCGGGCTGGTTGCCATCGTTATCGGTCTCGGCCAGTTTCTGGAAGCCTATCGGGCAACCTTCAAAGAGGACCTCAAGGGCGCGGAGATGACCACCTCTGAAAGAGATGCCGCCGTGGGGCTTGGCCGCTTCGGGATGTTCGCGCGAGGCGTGACCTTCCTGATCATCGGCTGGTTCCTCGTACAGGCGGGCATTCACCATGACCCGAGCCAGGTCCAGGGCTTTGGGGGGGCATTCCAGTTCCTGCTGAATCAGCCGTTTGGCCGCGTTCTTCTTGGCTTCATCGCCCTGGGATTCGTAGCGCTCGGCTTGCATTCATTCGCTTGCGCGCGCTGGATCCGTTTGATGGGCACGTCAGCTTGAGCGTGGTGGCCCCCGCGCGCAAGGCGTCGCCTCCCAGCCCGGGCAACGCGAAGAGCTTGCTCATCCTGAGCTCCAAGGCGGGCTCGATGACGCCGCAGGTCGAGGCCAAGCTCCGCAAAGCTTTCGAGGGCAGCCTGATCGTGGAATTCGATCCCAAGATGGACCTGGAAAAGCTGGTCCCACCTAAGTCCACGATCATCGTCGCGGGCGGGGACGGCACGATCGGCTGGGTGGTGCGGAAACTTGTCGATACGGCGCATCCGCTCGGGATCCTTTCGTTAGGAACGTTCAACAACTTCGCCAAGTCGCTGCACCTGCCCACCACCGTCGACGCCGCCATCCGCGCCATCAAGACCGGAAAGCCCTACCCGATAACCCTCGGACGGTTGAATGGGAAGATCTTCCTCGAGGCCGCGGCGATCGGGTTGTTCGGCGAAATCATTGCCGCCGGTGAGTCCGCCAAGGATCGAGCCTACGGAGCCTTCGCGGACGACCTGACGCATGTGATGGAGGCCAAACCTTTCACCTACCAGCTGACCGGTGACATCAGGGGCAGCGGCACCGCCATGTCCCTCGTGTTCACCAACACGACGTCGATCGGATCGCAGATGCCGGTCAGCGACAAGACACCGGAGGATCCTTACCTCGAGCTGTCGGTGCATGCGGGCGCGAGCCGCACGGACATCGTCAAGCGCGTTCTCGCCCGCGCTGTCCTCTCCAAGCACAGGGAGGGAGGCCTGGGCCAGGTGTTCAAGTTCAGAAAGCTTCAGGTGGTGACCAAGCCGACGGTGCGGGTGTACGCCGACAACAAACAACTCGGCCGGACGCCAGCCACCATCACGGCCGAGATCAGCGCCTTGAAGGTCATCTTGCCCCGATGAGCGCCCTGCCCAAGGACGCCGGGGCGCCGCTCGCCGAACCGAAAGAGGCCGCGGCCGAGGTCATCGCCGGACGCCCGGGACCGACCGCCCGGCGCTGGCTCGGTCCGGCTGCCCTGGTGGTCTTCATCCTCTTCGCCATCGGCACGTACCTCGTCGTCGCGAACGACGTGCTGCCCTTCGACGTCCCGATCGCCACCTTCATCCAGCAGCTCAACTGGGGTCCGCTCGTCTATCCAATGCAGCTGATCAACGCCAGCGCCGGCATCTGGCAGGTCTTGCTCGGCGCCATTGCCGTCGTTGCGCTCTTCGTCCTCGAGCGGCGCGCGGGCTGGCTGATGCTGATCGGCAGCATCTCCAGCCTGCTCGACAACGTGATCAAGCTCGTGATCTCACGGCAACGACCTCCCGCCGACCTGGTCCACATCCTGTCTCCGACCACAGGCTTCAGCTACCCGAGTGGGCACGCGGTGTTCTTCACCTGGATGAGCTTCATGATCGCCGTGTCGCTCGCCCCCAAGATCAGGCCTGCCTTCCGGCCGGTTCTCTGGATCGTCGCCGTGATCATCATCGTCCTCACCTGCATCGCCAGGGTCTGGGCCGGCGCCCACTGGCCCAGCGATGTCATCGGCGGCGTCCTTCTAGGCATCGGCTGGTCGGCTTTCGTGCTCTGGCTGCCCGAGCGCTGGCTGCCATCGCCGAGCTTCAAGTGGTTTCGTGGGCGCAAGGCGGTAGCGTCGTGATCCGCATCCCCGCGCTCGCAATCGCGGTCGTGGCCGCGGCTGCCGTGGGAATCCTGACCGCGATCGTGGTCATGCATCCCTTTCTGCAGCTGGACGCCACGGTCGAACGCGATGTCCAGGGGACCAACCTTGGCCCGCTCACACAAACGTTCCCCTTCTTCACGTGGCTGGGCGGACCCGGCGGACTCTACATGCAGGCCGTCGTGCTGGTGCTCGTTCTCCTGCTCAACCGGCACTCTTGGAAGCTCTTGCTTGCGGGCCTCGCCGGTGGCCTTTGGTACGAGGTCATCGTCAACCTGGTCAGCCGGCCGCGCCCGCTGGCGAGCCAGATCCTCCGCGTGACCGAGCACCCCGGTTCCACCAGCTTCCCCAGCGGACACCTCATCTTCATCACCATCAGCGCCGCTGTCTTGATGCTGTGCCTCGGCCACAGGTACTTGCCGATATGGGCACGACCCATCGGCTGGGCCGTCGTTGTGGCGATCGTTTTAGCCGTGGGGCTGGACAGAATCTACGCGGGTGTTCACTGGCCGACCGACGTTCTCGCGGGCATGCTGATCGCGATCGGCTGGGTGTCGCTGGTGGTGTCTATCAGGTGGATCTCCGATCAAGCCCTCGACCCGAAGGCGGAAGCGGCGAGCGTGACGCGCCCTAGTTTCGCTGCTTGAACAGCCACGCGCTGAACGTTCCGATCCCGATTCCCACCGCTCCCCCAACCGCGGTGTCGCTCGGAAAGTGCACGCCGAGATGGACCCTGGACACGGCCACCCCGGTGGCGAGCGTGTACAGCAGGGGTGCGGCCTTCGGATAGAAGAACGCAAGGGCCGTCGCGGCCGCGAAGGATGAGGCGGTGTGTCCGGACGGGAACGAGTGGTCGGGCGGCCGGATTCCAACGACATGCGCCTCGCGGTTCACGAATGGGCGCACGCGGCGGAACAGGGGCTTGACACGCCGCTGGACGACATAGGTGGCGCCCAGGGACGCGACTGCGGTGGCGGCGCCGGCGCGCCGTCCTTTCGACCCGCCCAGGATGGCTAGCGCAATCCCGCCGGCGACCCATCCGAGACCCTCGCCCAGGTCCGAGATCACGCTGACGTAGCGATCGCTGGTCGTCGTGTGCGGCAGGCCGTTGATCACGCTGAAGAGCCGGCGGTCGAGGCCGGCCGGAGCCGGCGGTGCGACCGTGACGGCAACCTGGCCGGCTTCCATGTGGACGGCCACGGGACCTGCCTCGACCACAGGTTTGGATTCCTTGGCGTCGGCGGCCTTGGCGTCGTTGGCCGGCTTGGCTTTAGTTCGCGGCGCGGGCTTCTTCGGCTCTGTCATGCCTCCATCGTGGATCAAGTCGCCAGATCCTGACCATTCTTCACGGAACCTTCTGGCCGGCCGGCACGTCGCACAGTCGCGCGATCAATCCACAGGGAAGTCCCAGCAAGCTCGCATCCGCCGCTAAGCCTCCAACCCCAGTCTGCTGGCATGCGCAAGGGCGTCCTCAACACATCCGCGGCGAGCCTGACCAGCGCGGGCCGTTGGCCTGTGGGCCTTACGTCGTCGGCTCAATTCCTTGGCGAGGTTGCGGTCGGCATCATCGCGGGTCCCCCGGCCGTCCTTGCGTTTCGATCGGCATTGTTCACAAGCGCGCCGAGCGTGTCATTCGCGCTGCGCTACCGGCACAGGAGTGGCTCATGAAGATGCGTTTGCTGAAGAACCTCTCGCTACGCAAAGTCCTCGTGGTCCTCGTCCTGGTCACGACGGCCCTCGGCGGCACCATGGTGTACGCCCAGGCGGCGAAGGTGACAACGACCTACCGGACCGCCGTGGTGACGTTGGGCACCATCAGCCAAAGCATCGGCATGGCCGGCAACCTTGCGCCGGTCAGCCAGGCCAGCCTCAACTTTGCCTCAGCCGGAACTGTTCAGTCGGTCAACGTGCAGGTCGGCACGACCGTGGCCGCGGGCACGACGCTTGCGTCGCTCGACCCCACCCTCCTCGAGGCGCAGCTGTCTCAGGCTCAGGCGAACTTGTCGGCGGCGGCCTCCAAGCTCACCCAGGACAAGGCGGGCGCCACCCCCCAGAACCTCGCCTCGGCGCAGAATGCCGTGGCTGCCGCCCAGGTGGCCGTCAGCAATGCGCAGACGAGCCTCACCGACACGCAGGCGATCAACGCCCAGACGGTAGCCGCCGCCCAGGCCCCCGTCACCGTCGCTCAAACGGCGGTGAATGCCGACCAGACGGCGGTCAGTCAAGATCAAACTACCCTGGCCACCGATCAGGCGGCTATGACCACCGCCTGCGCCACTCCGGGGCCAACCTGCACCACGGACACCGCCACCGTGGCGGCTGACCAGGCCAAGCTCGCGAGCGACCAGGCCAAGCTTGCCGCCGACCAGGCCACGCTGGCCGCGGCCAAGAGCACCCTCTCGAGCGCCACCGTCAGGGCCCAGCAGAGCAACGACCAGGCCGGCGCGCAGCTGGCGACGGCGCAGCAGCAGCTCGCCAGCGCCAGGAGCTCGCTTGCGGCCCTGCAGACGGGCACCTCGACGCAGACGCTTCAGATCGACGAGGCGCAGATCCAGATCGACCAGGTCAACGTCAACACCATCCAGCACGAGCTGGACGGCGCCACCCTCACCGCCCCCATCGCGGGGGTCGTCTCCCAGGTCAACATCACCGCCGGTCAAGCCGTCACCGGTGGAGGTGGCGGCGCCGCATCGAGCTCCGCCATCGTCCTCTACACGCCCGGGGCTTACCAGATCACGGGGACCGTCAGCGACTCCCAGGTCAACCTGGTCGCGATCGGCCAGACGGTCGAGGTCACGCCCGCGGGCTCGACCCAGGCGCTGCTGGGAAAGATCACAGCCATCGCGCCCGCGGCGACCGTGTCCTCGGGCGTCGCCACGTTCGGTGTGACGGCCCAGCTGAGCGATTCAAGCAACTCGATCAAGCCCGGGATGTCGGCCACGGCCAACATCGTGGTCAACCAGGTCGTGAACGTCCTCACCGTGCCCACGAGCGCGGTGCACACGACCGCAACCGGAAGCACGGTTCAGATCCTCGTCAACGGCAAGCCGCAGCCGGTGACCGTGACGACCGGCGCGTCGGACCCGACCCGCATCCAGATCCTCTCCGGACTGACGGTCGGCGAGACGGTGGTCATCGCGGTGATCACGAGCTCGGTGCCCAGCAGCGGCGCCGGGACGGCGCTCGGCACCGGCGGCGCGCGGCCGGGCGGCGGCGGCACCAATCGGGCTACCGGCGGATGAGCATGAGCCTCGCGCCGGAGCAGAAGTCCCTCATCCGTCTCGAATCGATCTCGAAGGTTTACGGCACCGGCGACGCGACAGTGATGGCGCTGCGCGGCTTCTCCCTGAACGTCGCCGAGGGTGAGCTGCTCGCGGTCATGGGACCGTCGGGCTCAGGCAAGTCGACCCTGATGAACATACTCGGCTGCCTCGACACGCCGACCTCGGGCCGCTACTGGTTTGGCGGCGAGGACGTCAGCCGGCTGAGCGAAACGCAGCTTGCGCACGTCCGCAACCGCCGGATCGGTTTCGTCTTCCAGCAGTTCCAGTTGCTGCCGAAGCTCTCGGCCTGGCGCAATGTCGAGCTTCCGCTCCTGTATCGCAACGCGCGCGATCGAAGAAGCCTCGCCATCCAGGCGCTGGAGACGGTCGGCCTCGGCAATCGCATCGACCACCGGCCGACACAGCTCTCCGGTGGCCAGCAGCAGCGCGTCGCGATCGCGCGCGCCCTCGTCACCGACCCCGACCTGATCCTGGCGGATGAGCCGACGGGTAACCTCGACACGGCATCCAGCCAGGATGTGCTGTCGGTTCTGCGCGAGCTCAACGACCAGGGCCGCACGATCATCATCATCACCCACGACCCCGAGGTCGCTCCCATCGCCCAACGGCTGGTGCACGTGCGCGACGGGCAGCTCGTCGAGGCCATCGCGGCATGAGCCTCGTGCACACCATCGAAACGGGCCTCCGGAGCCTGCTGGGCCATCGGCTGCGCTCGGTTTTGACCACGCTGGGCATCCTGTTTGGAGTCGCCGCCGTGATCGCCACCGTCGGCATCGGCCAGGCCTCATCCGACAGCGTCACCGCCCGCATCTCTTCGCTCGGGACCAACCTCCTGACCGTGTCGCCGGGCAGCTCGGTTTCCGCAGGAGTGTTTGGCGGTGGCGCCAGCGCGAACTCTCTGACCATGGCCGACGTCGCGGGCCTGTCTGATCATCAGAACGCGCCGGACATCGCGGCCGTGGCGCCGGTCTCCCAGGGGCGCGAGTCGCTCGTCAGCTCATCGAGCAACTGGAGCACCACTGTTTCGGGCAGCACTCCGGACTGGCTCAGCGCCAATGCCCGCTCCGTGGGCAGCGGCACCTTCATCACCGGCGCGGACGTGAGCACGCGCGCCCAGGTGATCGTGCTTGGCGCCACCACCGCCTCCAATCTCGGAGTCGGCGTCGGTGATCTGATCACCGTGAAGCAGATTCCTTTCCAGGTCATCGGCATCCTTGCCTCGACCGGCAGTCAGGGTTTCGGCAACCAGGACGACTTGGCGGTGGTACCTCTTACTACAGCGCAGGACGAGCTCATCGGCGGGGTCGGCAGCGTGCAGCGAATCCTGCTGAGCGCGACCAGCTCCGCGACCCTCGGCACCGCATACCTGGAGGCGAACCAGATCCTTCTGCAGACCCATGGCATCACCAATCCGAGCCAGGCCGACTTCTCGATCACGTCTCAGACGCAGGTCCTGAGCACTGCGCAGGCGATCACGCAGACGCTGACCATCCTGCTCGCCAGCGTCGCCGCCATCTCGCTGCTGGTGGGCGG
>Ga0073928_10005575_pt1 | contig 17546 bp, 17 predicted proteins | sample PaiPotPPA55metaG_FD_76969 | JGI IMG/M metagenome (GOLD analysis project Ga0073928, IMG submission 76969) | Iron sulfur acid spring bacterial and archeal communities from Banff, Canada, to study Microbial Dark Matter (Phase II) - Paint Pots PPA... ... | reverse complement strand
CGACCGACCCCTTCGGGGCGCCGGAGCCGAACGCGGTCCCGTTCGCCGCCATGCCGCCGCCCGAGGTCGCCTGGCCGCCCCCCACGCCCGAGCCCGCCGATCCGATGGCCGCCCCCGCGCCGGTCGGCATGCCGCCCGCGCCGACGCCGATGGCCGACGCCCCGTACCCGCCGCCCCCGGCCGCCGACCTGTTCGCGCCGCCGCCGGCGCCCGCCCCGGTCGGGGACCCGCTCGCCGCTCCCCCCGTCGCCTTCGCCCCGCCTGCTGGCGCGGACGCGTTCCCCCCGGCGCCCGCCCCGCAGCCCTGGCCGGCGTCCCCGCCGACCGCGCCGCCCGAGATGCTGCAACCGCCGCCGATGCCGGGCGAAGCGCCCGGCCTCCTCGACGGCAGCCCCTCGAACCCGTTCGCCGGCCCGGTCGACGCGCAAGCGACCGCGGCCGCCACGTTGCAGGACCCGTTCGCGCCGCCGCGTGCCGAGGACCCGCTCGCGCCGCCGCCGCTCCCGCCCGACCCGTTCGCGGCGCCCACGCCGGCCGCGGACCAGCTCGCGCCCCAGCCCGAGGCCGCCGGTCCGGCGATCGAGCCTGCCGCGCGCGCCCCCGAGGCCGCGATGCCCCCCCCCGAGACGGTGCTGGCTCCTCCGAGCGGGAACGGGCACGGGATCGTCATCGACGACCCCTTCGCCGGCCCCGCCGCGGCCGCGCCGGCCCCGCCGCCTCCACCGGCCCCGATCGAGCTCGGACCGCCGTCCGACCTCGGGATCCAGGTGCTGGACGCGATCGTCGTCGACGACCCGATGGCCGACGCGCCGCCGGCGCCGCCCCCGCCCGTCGCGCCCGACGAGCCGAACGTCGCGCCGCTGCCGCCCGTCTCCGACATCGAGGTGCTGACGCCCGGCTCGGACGAGGGGAACCCGCTCATCCGGCCCGCCGACCCGATCGCGTGGAACGCCGCAACTCCCGAGCCGATGCCCGAGCCGATGCCGGCGGCGCCGACACCCGTGATGCCGGCACCGACGGCGCCGCCGACGACCGAGCCCGCGACGGTGGACACCGGCCCACGGTTCGAGCGCGCGAGCGCGCACTGGCAGATCGGTGGGATCTTCCCGGCGACCGCGATGGCCGACGACGGGACGCTGGCGCTGCGCCGCGCCGATGCCCGCTGGGCGCTCACCGACCTCAGCGCGTCGGGCGACTGCGTCATCGAGGCCGCCTTCGACTTCCGGGCCGGGTCCGGGTTCGGTGTGGTGTTCCGCGGCTCGGTCGACGACGGCGAGCGGATCACGGGCTACTCCTTCGACGTCGACCCGATCGCGGGCGGCGGCGGCTACCTCGTCCGCCTCTGGGAGGGCAGCCGTCAGCACTGGCGCCCCCTCGCGCAGGCGCCCGTCACCGACCCCGCGCAGCTGTACGGCCGGCACGTGGTGCGGATCACGCTGCGGGCCGACCAGCTCACGGTGCTCGTCGACGGTGACCCGGTGCTCGACCTGCCCGCGCTGAGCCGCTCCACCCTCGAGCTGGGCCGCGAGCCTTGCCGCGGCGACCGGGTCGGCGTGCAGGCCTGGTCCACGACCGAGGTCACGGTCGAGTCGTTCCGGGTCGCCAACCTGTAGCGACCGCCCCCGGCCCCGCCTGGGGTCAGGCGAACACGACCAGCGCTGAGGTTCGGACCTCGTCGGCGCACGTGAGCCAGCACGCCATCGGGTCGACTCCCGGCGCGGTGCGCAGCTCGATCTCCTCGCCGAGGTCCACCGCGGCCCGGTACTCCATCTCGGCGCGCGCGATCGCCCGACCCGGTGCTCGACGCGCCAGCTCGTCCTCGACCGCCTCCCATGACGCCGCGTTGTTCACGTGGTCGAGCACATCGAGGTCGGTGACGCGCAGCAGCCACGGTCGGCGCTCCGACTCGGCGGCCGGCGGCGCGTGTCGCAGCCGGCTCTTCACGCGTCGACCGCCGGCCGCGACGCCGTAGTAGTCGAAGAACCACTCCTGGAGCGGCGCCGGTCGACCGGCGTCGTCGACGTACACCCAGAGCGCCACCGCCTCCACCGCCACCCGCTCCCCCACCACCACCGTGGTGCGGCGCTCGGCGAAGCGGCTCCCGATCCCGCTGCAGAAGGTGGTGAGGTGGACCTCGTCGCGGAACTGGGGTGGGTCGCCCAGCGCGACGACGAGTCGCCGCAGCACCCACGCCCCCGGCAGGCCGACGTCGTCGACGTCGTCGGCGGCGACGTCCTGGAGGTAGCGGGCCAGCGCGTCGAGGCGGAGCCGACCGCTGACGGTGACGTCGCTCAGTCGGACCCGGCGGGTCCGGATGACGCGGCGCCCGGCGTCGGGCAGCGACACGAACTCGCTGGGATCGATGGCGGGCGACGCCATGGGGGCATGCTCGCAGGCCGCGTCACCGCGGCTCGGCGTCGCGGGGGTCAGCCGGCCTGGGTGCCGACCTTCAGGTCGCGGAACGGCGTGCTCTTGTCCGGCCCCGGCTCCTTCGGCAGGCCGAGCACGCGCTCGCCGATGATGTTCTTCTGGATCTCGTCGGTGCCGCCGTAGATCGACGGTGCGGGCGCGAAGAGCGTCATCTCCTGCACCACCCCGCCGCCGGTCGTCTCCGGGCCGACCGCCATCGCCTCCGGCCCGAGCAGCTCCGGCCCAAGGTCGCGGACCAGCCGGGCTACCTGGCTCATCAGCAACTTGGCGGTGTTCGCCTCCGCGCCGGGACCGCGACCGGCCGACTTCGCCCCCTTGACCCGCAGCGCGGTCATGCGGCCCACCTCGTTCAGCGTGTAAAGGCTGGCGAGGCGCTGGCGCAGCACTGGGTCGTCGGCCCGGCCGAGCTTCTCGGCCAGCTCGCGCAGCACGCCGAAGGCGCGCCCGAACGCGGCCGGCTGGACCGCGCCCCGGCTGCTGAGCCGCTCGGCCAGATCGCCGGCGCGCTCTTCGAGCATCCCGCCCTTCCGGCCCGGGAAGGCCGCGCCGCCGGCGCCGCTGCCACCGGTCCCGAGGCCGGCCCGCTCGGCGGCCAGCGTGGTGTTGGCGACCACCCACCCGTGGTCGACGTCGCCGAGCACGGCCGAGCTCGGGACGCGCGCCTCATCGAAGAAGACCTCGCTGAACAACGACCGGCCCGTCATCTCGCGCAGCGGGCGGACCTCGACGCCGGGCTGGTCCATCGGGAAGCAGAAGTAGCTGATGCCCTGGTGCTTGGGAGCGTCGGGGTTCGTGCGCGCCAGCAGCATCCCGAGGTCGGCGACCTGGCCGCCCGACGTCCAGACCTTCTGGCCGTTGACGATCCACTCGTCGCCGTCGCGCTCGGCGCGCGTCTGGACGCTGGCCAGGTCGGACCCCGCGCCGGGCTCGCTGAACAGCTGGCACCAGCCCTCCTCGCCGGTGACGATCGGCCGGAGGTACCGCGCCCGTTGCTCGTCGGTGCCGTGGGCGAGGATCGTGGGTCCGGCGAGGAGCATGCCGAGGCCGGCCGGCGGACCGATTGCGCCCCCGGCCCGCAGCTCGGCGGCCACCACCGGGACGAGGCCCCGCGGGAGGTCGCGCCCGAGCCACTCCTTCGGCCACGTCGGCACCGCCCAGCCGCCGTCGGCGAGCCGCGCCCACCACTCCCGCACGGTGAGGTCGGGGTCCCACGCCTCGTCGAGGAAGGCGCGCACCTCGGCGCGGACGGTGTCCTCGGTGTCGGCCGGCATCAGCGCGGGCCCTCCTCGTCGAGCAGCGCGAGAACGCGCTCGGACGGCCGCGCGATGAGGCCCCGGCCGCCCCGAATCACCACCGGGCGCTGCATGAGCTCCGGGTGCTCGAGCAGCAGCGCGATCACCGCCTCCCGGTCCTGGTACCCGTCGGGGTCGAGGCCCAGGTCGCGGAACCGGTCGTCGACGCGCACCAGGTCTCGGGGCGCCTCGTCGATGGTGTCGAGGATCCACTCGAGCGTCGCCCGGTCGGGCGGGGTCTGCAGGTACTCGATCACCTCGACGTCGACGCCCCGGTCACCGAGCAGCTCGAGGGCGCCCCGGGACTTGGAGCAGCGGGGGTTGTGGTACACGAGCAGGTCGCCCACGCCGAGCAGGGTACCGTTTGGGCAGTCCGGCTACGACTCTCGGGAGCGGGGATGAGCGTCGACCAAAACGAGTTCCAGGCCCTCGGGCGCGAAGACGTCAACTCGGTCGAGTCGATCCTGGCCGACGACGGGGTCGACTTCGGCGTCCTCGCCCACGAGACGCCGGTCGGCGGCGAGGCCGTCTTCACGTGGGATTACGACCGGAGCCGCCACGGCCTGTCGAAGCTCTACGAGCGCGCCAAGTCCTCGCAGTGGAACGGCAGCAAGGACCTCGACTGGTCGACCGACGTCGACGTCCAGGCGGTGGCCGACGAGATGTCGGTCGCGATGGCGCCGCTGCGCCGACTGCTCACCGACCTGCCCGGGTCACCGCTGCAGTCGTGGGGCGAGCGCGAGTGGGCGCGACTCGCCGTCGAGGCGTTCCGCTGGCGCATGAGCCAGTTCCTGCACGGCGAGCAGGGCGCGCTGATCTGCACGGCCAAGATCGTCGAGACGGTGCCGTGGATCGACGCCAAGTACTACGCCGCCACCCAGGTCATGGACGAGGCCCGCCACGTGGAGGTCTTCTCCCGGTACCTGGACACCAAGCTCGGCGGCGGCTACCCGGTCAACCCGAACCTGCAGCTGCTCATCGACGACGTGATCCGCGACAGCCGCTGGGACATGACCTACATGGGCATGCAGATCATGATCGAGGGCCTCGCCCTCGCCGCCTTCGGGTTCATGCACCACGTCACCCAGGAGCCGCTGCTCAAGAAGCTGCTCCGCTACGTCATGAGCGACGAGGCACGCCACGTCGCCTTCGGCGTGCTGTCGCTCCACGAGTACTACGACGGGCTCAGCGGCTCCGAGATCCGGGAGCGCCAGGAGTTCGCCTTCGAGGCCGCGCTGCGCATGCGCGACCGGCTCATGATGCACGCGGTGTGGGACCGCTGCGGCATCGACAAGGAGACCATCACGAGGATGATGTTCGAGGTGCGCCGGCCGGGCGTGAACCCGTTCCAGGCGTCCCTGTTCTCGAAGATCGTCCCGAACTGCAAGAAGCTCGGCCTTCTCGACGCCGGCGACGGGTGGCTGCGCGACCGGTTCACCGAGATCGGGGTCATCGAGTTCGAGGACGCGCCTGACACCGAGGTCGAGTACGAGCTGCTCGACGCCGTCGCGGCCGACCGCGCCGGCTGACGAGCCTCAGTCAAGGCGCAGCTGGGCCTGGCGCACCGCGTCGGCCAGCATCGCCAGATAGTCCTCTCGGGGCACCTCGACCGCCCCGAGCGTCGCCAGGTGCGGCGTGCACCACTGCACGTCGAGCAGTACGCCGCCCCCGACCCGGAGCCGCTCGATGAGCGCCGCCAGCGCCACCTTCGAGGCGTCGCGCGCCCGGTGGAACTTCGACTCGGCGGCGAAGAGGCCGCCGATCGCGACCCCGTAGAGACCACCGACCAGCAGCGGCGCATCACCCGCGGGCCCGCCCCACACCTCGACGCTGTGCGCCCACCCGAGCGCGTGCAGCCGCGAGTACGCGACGATGAACTCCTCGTCGATCCACCCGTTGGGCCGGGACGGGTCGGCGCAGCCGCGCATGACGGGCACGAAGGCGGTGTCGACCGTCACGTCGTAGCGACGCGTCGCGCGGCGGAGCGACCGGGCGCCGCGCCAGCCCGGCATCGGGATCACGCCCCGCGGATCGGGTGACCACCAGCCGAGCGGACCGCTCTCCTTGACCCGCATCGGGAACAGCCCGTGTTCGTAGGCGGCGAGCAGCGTCCCCGGCTCGAGATCGGCGCCGAGGCCGACCAGCTCGCCGGGCGCGTCGCGGGGATCAGGCAGCGACCAGCGCGTCGGCTCGGGTGGGATCGGGCGCTCGGGGAGGGCGGTCAGCGTCCCGCTCCTCCCGATCGGCCGGAGGTCCGGGCGCGACGAGCTGCGGCAAGCAGGACCATGCGAAGCGGCCAGGGTAACGGCGGCGGACATCGCCGACCCGGACCGGGAGCATTACGCTGTCGACCTTCGCTCGAAGTGGGTCCTGGCGCGGCGCGGCTCGGGATCCTCGACCCGGAGGAAGACCCGCCTTTGATGCTGACCCACCGCACGCGGGTCTGGATCATTGCCGCGGCGGCCACCCTGGCCTGCGCCGTCGTCGTGGCTCCGCCGCTCGGAGCCCAGACCGACGGCGGCGGCGCCGGCACCGACCCCACCGTGGCGTCGCTTCGCCAGCAGGCGGACGCCGCGTCCGGGTCGTACTTCGCCGCCCTCAGTCGCTACGCCACGCTGACCAACCAGATCAACGGGCTCGAGGCCCAGCTGCCGGCGCTCCGCGATCAGGAGAAGACCCGGCTCCGCGCCGCGACGGCCCGGGCCGTCGTCGCCTACGAAGGCGAGGGCGCGCCGGAGCTCGGGGCGATCATCAACAGCGACAGCGTGCTCACCGCAGCCCGCCAAACCCAGTGGCTGAAGGTCCTGAACGGCCGCGACAACCGGGCCCTCGTCGAGCTTCGTCGCCTCGAGGACAAGCTCCGCGCCGACGAGAAGACGCTGCGGGCCGCGCAGCAGGACGCCGCCACCGCGCTGGCGGCCGTGCAGGCGCAGGGCCAGTCCATCGAGGCCAAGCTCACCGCCGCCGAGACGCGACAGCGCCAGCTCGCCGCCGCGGCCGCGGCGGCACCGGCGCCGGCGGCATCCTCGACGCCCGCGGCCGGAGGTGCTGGTGGGGGCGCGCCGGCGAGCGGGCCCCCACCCAGCTACACGCCGTCGCCGGGGCAGAACCCGCACCACGACGACCCGTTCCTCACCTGCGTCAGGCTCCGGGAGAGCGGCGGGAACTACCAGGCGTACAACCCGTCCGGTCCCTACATGGGCGCGTACCAGTTCCTCCAGTCGACCTGGGACGGAGCGGCGAACCACATCGGTCGCTCGTCGCTCATCGGGGTCCGACCCGACCAGGCATCGCCCTACGACCAGGACGACGTGGCCTGGGGCCTGTACCAGTGGCAGGGCGCCGGGCCCTGGGGTGGTCACTGCCCGTAGCCAGCGCGCGACGACAGCCGTGCGCCGTGGCGGGAGCGGTGCGGCGGTTCTTTATTCGTGGCCGACCCACGTCGGCAGCATCGAGCGCTGGAGCGCCTCGTCGGCCTGCTGACGCCAGGCGTCGAGCATCCCGACTGAGAGGGGATCGCAGCCGACCCGAAGCGGCGCGTCGTCGTCGAGGATGGCGTCGACGATGGCCCGCGCCGCATCGTCCACCGGTGTGACCATCACGTCGACGTTCTGGCGCCCGGCGTAGGCCCGTTCGGCCATCGGGCGGTACTCGGCCCGCTCCATCGCCGCCGGCGGCTCAGCCGAGCCGATGAGCATGTCGGTCTGGATCGGGCCCGGCATGATCTCGAGGACGCGGATGCCGAACGGCGCCAACTCCGCCCGCAGGGTCTCACCGATCGCGCTCACGGCCGCCTTGCTCGACCGGTACGGGCCGTAGAAGGGAACCGGGGCCAGGATCGACGACGACGTGACGTTGCAGAGCACCCCGCCGCCGCTCGCTCGCAGCGCCGGGATGGCCCGGCGCGTCACCTCGATCAGCCCGAAGACGTTCGTCTCGTACATGTGCCGCCACAGCTCGAGCGGCGTGTCCTCGAACGCCGGGTGGGGCGCCTCGACGCCGGCGTTGTTGACGAGCACCCGCAGCCCGGCCGGCGGATCGAACCCCGCCGGCTCGGTCACGTCGAGTGCCTCGACGCGCAGGCTCCCCTTCGCTCCGACGACCTCGTCCGGCAGCGTGGCACCGTCCCGCGCGTCGCGCATCGTCGCAACCGCGTCGAAGCCCCGACGAGCCAGCTCGATGGCCACCCCGCGCCCGATGCCACGGCTGGCGCCGGTGACGAGCGCGATGCCCCCCGCCTGCATGGTCCCTCCTCGGTCGTGACGGGGCAGTGTCGCGCGTCGACGTAGGCTCGAACCATGGACGGCCATCAGATCACGCTGCGCGACGAGCCCCGACGGGTGGAGGTCGTGATCGGCGACGACGTCGTCGCCTCGTCAACCGCCACGCTGGTGCTCGAGGAGACCGGGCTCCCGCCCCGCTACTACTTCCCTCGCCGCGACGTGCGCATGGAGCTGCTCGAGGCGACGCCGACCGAGACCGTCTGCCCGTTCAAGGGCCAGGCCTCGTACTGGTCGGCCGGCGAGCACCGCGACGTGGCGTGGGGGTACGAGGCGCCGCTCGACTCGGTCGAGTCGATCGCCGGTCGAGTCTGCTTCTACGCCGAACGGACCGAGCACCGGGTCGACGGCGTCACCCAGTCGCCTCCCGATACCCCGTGGAGCCCCGCCCGACGCGCCGGCGGCGCCGACCAGTCCGGATCCTGAGCCGGGCCGACCGGTGACCCCCCGGCTCGACATCCCCGACGGTCCCGGCGGCCCGCCGGTGCAGGTCTGGAACCTCCGACCCGAGCTGCTGCCGACCGTCACCGCGATGATCGACGGGCCGTATCACCGCAGCCGGCTGCCGGCCCGCGAGCGCGAGGCGGCCCGCATGCGGATCGCGCTCCTGAATGACTGCACGATCTGCCGGGACTTCCGGGCCGGATCGGCGCGCGCCGGCGGCGCCCCCGACGATCTCTACGCCCACGTCCACGAGCCCGACGCGGCCGACTACACCCCGCGCGAGCGCCTCGCCATCGAGTTCGCGGAGCGGTTCGCGGTGGACCACCAGGGGATGGACGACGACCTCTTCGCGAGGCTGCGGACCGAGTTCGGCGACGACGAGATCCTCGACCTCTCGATCTGCTGTGCGGCCTTCCTCGGCCTGGGCCGGGTCCTGGCGGTGCTCGGCATCGAGGCCGAAGCGCCGGGGACCGCGCCGCGCCCCGAGACGGCGCTCGACTGACACGCCAACGTCAGCGCCCGTCGCGGGTGTCGGGCGCGGCCGGGGTCGGGAGTCCGAGCGCCTCCGCGAACGCGGCCGCCCAGTCCTGGTAGCCCCGCTCGCTCGGGTGAAAGCCGTCGGCGGCGAGCTTGCCGCGCCACGGCACCCCGGTGTGCGCCCACACGTCGGCGATCACGAGCCCGCGGGCCGGCGCCTCCCGGCGGATCATCGCGTTCAGCGCTTCGCTCCGCCGCTCGCCGAGCCCGCGCGGCATCGTGGCGACGACCGCGCCGGCGGGCAGCGCCTCCAGGAGCTGGGCCAGGTCATGCCCGATGCCGCGCAGCCCGAGCCGCCACGCGAGGTCGTTCGACCCTGCCGCGCAGGTGACGAGCTCCGGCGCCGAGGGCAGGTCGGCGAGCCCGCGCACCTGGCGCAGCGCGTCTCGGAGCCGGGCTCCGGTCACCGACAGGTTCGCGATGCGCCATGCCCGCCCGTCTCGAGCGTCGAGTCGCGACCGGAGCTGACCCACGTACCCACGGTCGAACGCGGGCGCGCCGATGCCCTGGGCGGTCGAGTCGCCGAGCGCGACCCACAGCGGGCCCTCGCGCTCCCGGTCGGCCGCGTTCGAGCGCTCCCAGGCCTCCCGGTACGGGTCGACCATGGCGAGCGTCTCCCCGATGCCGGGCCGGAGCCGGCGCACCAAAGGGCTGCGCAAGAAGCTGACGGGCCTATCCTCCCGTTTGATGACGCGACCGGTTCGCCCGCGCGATGACGCGCTGCGTGCGGAGCTCGTCACGATGGCGGAGCGCCCCGCCGACCCTCGGCACGCGGACCGGCTGTGGGGGATCCTCGACGACTACGAGACCTGGCCCGGGCTGCGACTGGTCGGCCAGGACGGCGAGCGGGCGGCGTGGCTCATCGTGCAGCTCGGCGACGCCGACCTGCAGCGGCGGGCCCTCCCCCACCTCGAAGCGGCGGTGGACCAAGGCGACGCGCACCCGTCGCACTACGCGTGCCTGCTCGACCGGGTGCGGATGAGCGAGGGCCGACCCCAGGTGTACGGCTCGCAGTTCGTCGTGCACGACGACGCGACGCTCTCCCCGTGGCCGATCGACGACCCGGCCCAGGTCGACGAGCGCCGCTTCGTCATGGGGCTGCCACCCCTGGCGGCCCAGGCGCGCAACATGGAGTTCCAATACCGCGTCCGCGGGACGCTGTGGGGGCGGGAGTGGATCGCATGAGTCACGCCTGCGGGACGACCGTGTCGGCGGCCCGCCAGCAGTACCAGGCCGCTACCGTCCGGTACGGGCGGTAGCGCTCGCCGAGCGGCTCGAGCTCGCGTGCCGTCGGCGCCGGGTCCAGGCGGTGGATCCGGCCGAAGCCCTTGCGGACGCCGAAGTCGTCGACCGGCCAGACGTCGAGGCGCCCGAGCTGGAAGATGAGGAACATCTCGGCGGTCCAACGGCCGATCCCCCACACCGAGGTCAGCTCCTGCACGATCTTGTCGTCGGAGAGTCTCGCCACCCGCTCGAGCTCGACCTCGCCGTCGACGACCCGCTGCGCCAGGTCCCGGATGGTGCGGGTCTTGCTCGCGGACAGACCCGCGGCGCGGATCCGCCGCACCGGCATCGCGAGGACGGCTTCGGGGGTCGGCCCGTCGTCGAAGAGGTCGAGGAACCGCCCGTGGATGGCCCGGGCCGCGGCGCCGGCCAGCTGCTGGTAGCAGACGGCGCGCACGAGCTCCGGGAAGTGCTCCTGGCGGGGTCGCCCGCGGCGCAGGTCGGGTGGCCCCACCGCCGCGATGACGCGTGCCAGCTGCTTGTCCACCCGACCGACCTCGGCCGCCGCGTCGACGAGCTGGCGGCGGACGCGAGGCACTAGACCCTCTGCACCGCGAACAGCGGAACCGGCTGGGCGAAGCCGCGCAGCACGTGCTCGCCCAGTGGCTCGAAGACGAGGGGCGCGCCGTCAGCGCGGCGTCGGACCTCGTCGGTGGCCCAGATCGCACCGGGCGGCGCGAGCTTCACCGCCCGGGCCGCGGTGTTGACGACCGGGCCGTAGTAGTCCGCGTAGCCGCGGACGAGGCCACCGGCCGCGATGCCACCCCGCAGCTGCGGGAGCTCGGGGTCGGCGTCGACGTACTCCTCGAGCTCGAGGGCGACCCGGCAGGCCGCGGCCGCGTCGGTGACGACGTACATCACCTCGTCCCCGATCGTCTTCACCAGCTGGCCGCCCACGGCGGCGACCCGTTCGGTGGCGTCGCGCTCGAAGCCGGTGATGAGGGCGCCGAACTCGTTCGGCGAGAGGCGCTCGGCCAGCGCCGTCGAGCCCACCAGGTCGACGAAGCCGACCGTGAGGTCGGAGGTGGCGCTCGCGCCCGAGACCGCCGTGCGCCGCACCGCGCCCTCGACGAAGTGGAAGAAGATGCCGGCGATCATCTTCGGCATCTCGCCGACGAGCATCTCGCTCGCGAAGTCGACGGCCTGGGCCCGGGGCAGGTCGCCCGCGCCCTCGGCGTCGAGCGCCGGGGCGACGTTCTGCCCGAAGGTCGTCATCGCGGCCTCGGCGATGCTCGTCAGCGCGGCCCCGAGCACCCGTGAGAACTGCAGCGTCGCGTCGAGACCGAACAGCTCGATCGCGGCCCCGGCCAGCCGGAGCGTCTCCGCGTCGCTGGCGAGGAGCACCGGGTCGTCCAGCCCAGGATCGCCGAGGCCAGCGGCCCGGAGGACCGCCCGCACCTGGTCGATCGGAAGCCCGGACGTCGCGGCTAGCTCGCGGAGCGTGCAGTGGTCGCGCCGCATCCGGAGAGTGCCGGCGAGCGCAGGCAGCGATCCCGCCGTGGCGGCGTCGCGGAGCTCGTCGGCCGTCGCGCCGCGGTCGCGGAGGTAGCGGAGCGTGGCGAGCCGGTCGGCCGCGTCGGGCGCGTAGGGGTCGTAGAGCCCGACGTCGACCCAGCCCCGCTCGTCGTCGTCCACGGCGTCACGGTAGACGGCGGGTCAGGACGCTGGGTCGGGGCCGATGGGGTGGCGAGGTGGACGCCGCGTAGCATGCGCGCCCGTGCGCCGGTGCTTCGTCGTCGTCATCGGGCTGTCGCTTGTGCTCGCCGCGTGCGGTGGCGGGAGCGACAGCCGGCCCAGCCTGTCGCGCTCGGTCGCGCCGCTGCCCTGCTCGCAGCCGCTGTTCGCGACGCCGGTCAGCTGTGTCGCCATCCCGGTCGGCTCGAGCCTGGTGGTGTACCCGGCGCCGCTGGCCGCATCGCCGTCGTTCACGTTCCCGAACCCCTGGCTGCTGAACGACGACCCGAACCTCAAGGTCCCCCAGCGGCTCCTCGTGCAGGAGCGCCGGGGCGACTGGCTGCGGCTGGTGCTGCCGGTGCGCCCGAACGGGACCACGGGCTGGGTGCGAGCCCGTGACGTCCTGCTGCAGCAGGACCCGTACCGGATCGTGGTGCAGCTCGGCGCGCACCACATCACCGTGTACAGCGGCTCGTCGATCGTCACCCAAGACACCATCGCCGACGGCGCCCCCGACACGCCGACGCCCACCGGCACCTACTACCTGCGGGTCCTGTTGAAGGCGCCCGACCCGACGACCGTGTACGGGCCGTACGCGTACGGCCTCTCGGGACACTCGGAGGCCCTGACCACCTACCTGGGCGGGGACGCCGAGCTCGGCATCCACGGCAACAACGACGCGTCGGTCCTCGGCAAGAGCGTGAGCCACGGGTGCATCCGGATGAGCAACGACAAGATCACCGCCCTGGCCGGCCTTCTGCCGCTCGGCACCCCGGTCCAGATCCTCGCCTGACGGCGTGCCCGACCTCCTCCAGCTCGCCGACCAGCTCTGGCGCGGGGAGGCCGACACCCGCCGCTACCACCCGTTCTCGCACTTCGACGAGCTGGCCGAGGTCGCGGACGGGACCGGCTTCGTCGCCTCGTTCGCCAACGTCACCGCCCTGCGCACCGACGCCGGCCTGGTGCTCGTCGACACCGGCAGCGCCCTGTTCTCGGGGTCGGTCCACGACACGCTGCGCCGCTGGACCGACGCGCCCGCCCACACCGTCGTGTTCACGCACGGCCACATCGACCACTGCTTTGGCGTCGAGCGCTACGACGCCGACAACGCGGCTGCGAGCGCGCCGGCGGTCGACGTCGTCGCCCACGAGGCGGTGCCGGACCGCTTCGACCGGTACCGCGCCACCGCCGGGTACAACACGATCATCAACCGCCGGCAGTTCTCGATGGCCGGCAACGACTTTCGGTGGCCCGAGGACTACCGCTACCCGGACCGCACCTACCGGCAGCGGCTCGACCTCGACGTCGGCGGCGAGCGCATCGAGCTCCACCACGCGCGCGGCGAGACCGACGACCACACCTGGGCGTGGGTCCCGGCCCGGGGCGTCCTCTGCACCGGCGACCTGTTCATCTGGGCGTCGCCGAACTGCGGCAACCCCCAGAAGGTGCAGCGCTACCCGAAGGACTGGGCGGCGGCGCTGCGGACCATGGCCGGGCTCGGCGCGACGACGCTGCTGCCCGGCCACGGCCTCCCGGTCGTCGGCGCCGACCGGGTGCAGCGCGCGCTCACCGAGACGGCGGCGCTGCTCGAGCACCTGCACGACGCCACCCTCGAGCGCATGAACGCGGGCGCGACCCTCGACGAGATCCTGCACACGGTGCACGCGCCCCCAGAGCTGCTCGAGCGTCCCTACCTGCGCCCGGTCTACGACGAGCCGGAGTTCGTGGTCCGCAACGTGTGGCGGCTGTACGGCGGCTGGCACGACGGGAACCCGTCGCGGCTGAAGCCGGCGCCCGACGCCGCCGTGGCGGCCGAGGTCGCCGCCCTCGCGGGCGGCCCGGCCCGCCTGGCCGCCCGGGCGCTCGAGCTGGCCGACGCCGGCGACCTCCGGCTCGCCGGGCATCTCGTCGAGTGGGCCGCGCTGGCCGCCCCGGCCGACCGGGCGGTCCACCGGGCCCGGGCCGACGTCTACGAGCGGCGGGTCGCCGACGCGACGTCCACGATGGCGAAGGGCGTGTTCGGCTGGGCGGCGCGTGAGTCGCGCGCGGTGAGCGACGACGAGCCGACCGGCGCCTGACCCACCCGGAGCGCCGGGGCGCGCCGCGGGCTGGCAGGGGCGGCGTGCACGACGGCCGCGATACCGTCCCGCTCCGCATGCGCATCGAAGGCTCGACGTTCCTGGTGACCGGCGCGTCGTCGGGCATCGGCGCCGCGCTGGCGCCGATGCTGGCCGAGCGCGGCGGGACGGTCGGGATCGTGGCGCGTCGGCGCGAGCGCCTCGAGGAGGTGCTCGCCCGCTGCACGCCGGCCGCGCCGGACTCGCGCCTGTGGGCGGCCGACCTCGGTGACCTGGCGGCGGCGGAGCGGGTGGCGCTCGAGGCGTGGGACGCCTTCGGCGGCGTCGACGGGCTGGTGAACAACGCCGCCATCCCGAAGCGGGTGCCCGTCCCTCGGCTCACCAACGAGCTCGTCGACGAGACGATGCGGGTCAACTTCGCGTCCCCGGTGCGGATGACGCTGGCCCTGCTGCCTCGCTGGCTCGAGCGGGGCGCCGGATGCGTCGTCAACGTGTCGAGCATGGGGGGCCGGCTCGGCATCGCCCACGAGGCCGCCTACTGCGCGTCGAAGTTCGCGCTCTGCGGCTGGAGCGAGTCGATGGCGATCGACCTGCGCGGCACCGGGGTCGAGGTGAAGCTGGCCCTGCCGGGGCCGATCGAGACCGAGATCTGGGACCTGCCCGGCAACGACCCCGCGCTCTACGCCGGCCCGTTCGTGCCGGCCGAGGAGTGCGCGGCGAGCATCGTCGACGCCATCGAGTCCGACGGCTTCGAGTTCTTCGTGCCGCCCGAGTTCCCGGGTGGGCTCGGCAGCCAGCACGACATGGTCACCGGCAAGACCGGCAACGTCGACGCCTTCGTCGACCTGATGGGCCAGATGGCCGAGGGCTGAGCCCTCAGGCCGGCGCGACCTCCACCGGGATCCCGTTCAGGACCGCGGTGCCCGACAGCGGGTCCAAGCGCTCGGTGTCGGCGACGATGTTGCTGTTCACACCCGGCCGGCCGGACGCGACGCCGAGCCGCACCCCGTCGCGATCGTGGCCCCAGCCGTGCGGCAGGCTCACGACGCCCGGCATCATCGTCTCCGTCACCTCGACCGGGGTGATGACGCTGCCGCCCGGACCGGCGACCTTCGCCCGGCCCGCGTGCTCGAGGCCGAGGCGCGTGGCGTCGTCCGGGTGCACGAGCAGCGTGCAGCGGTCGCGGCCCTTCACGAGCACCTCGACATTGTGCATCCACGAGTTGTTCGACCGGAGGTCGCGCCGGCCGATCAGCACCATGCCGTTTCGGGGCCGGGTCAGCGCGTCGCGCAGCCGGTCGACGTCGGCCACGAGGGGCTCGGGCGCCAGCTCGATCGTGCCCGACGGGGTCCGCAGCACCTCCGGCACCCGGGGCGTGAGCGGGCCGAGGTCGACGCCGTGGGGCTCGGCCTCGAGCCGTTCGAGGGTGAGCCCGTCGGGGTCGGCGCCGAAGCCGTCGCCGTAGGGGCCGGTGCGCAGCATGAGGTCGAGGATCCGCTCCGGGCCCCGGCGGTCCGCCAGCGCCTCCAGCAGGTCGGCGGGGTCGCGACCGGCGACGTTCGAGGCCGGGCGCTGGACGGCCTTGTCGACGAGCCCGGTCACGATGACGTCGTCGAGGGCGTGCGGGTCGGCGGCCGCGCCGGCCCCGGCGACGATGTTGGCGAGCCGCAGCACCGTCTCCCACTCGTCGCGCTCGTCGGGTCCGAGGGCCACGATCGGCGGTGAGTAGTTGGCGACGTTGCGGATGGCGAGCGAGTAGAGCGCGATGTCGTAGTGCGCGCTGGCCAGCTGCGGCGGCGGGGGCAGGATCACGTCGGCGTGGCGCGACGTCTCGTTCACGTACAGGTCGACGCTGACCATGAAGTCGAGGCGGCCGAGGGCACGGTCGAGGCGCTCGCTGTCCGGTGCCGAGAGGACCGGGTTGCCGGCCAGCGTGATGAGACCCCGGACCTGGCCCTCGCCCGGCGTGTCGATCTCCTCGGCGAGGCAGACGGCCGGGAGCTCGCCGAACACCTCGGGCCGGCCGCGGACGCGGCTGGCGCGGCGGCCGAACCGCACGCCGCGCCCGACGCCGGGCTGACCGCCGGTGTTGGCGCCGCCGGTGGCCGGCTTGGCGAAGAGCGCGCCGCCCTCCCGGTCGAGGTTGCCGGTGAGGACGTTGCACACGTCGACGAGCCACGAGGCGAGCGTCCCGAACTCCTGGGTGCAGGTGCCGATCCGCGCGTAGACGGCGGCCCGGGGCGCGGCGGCGAGCTCCCGGGCCAGGCGCCGGATGGTGTCGGCGTCGATGCCGCAGCGGTCGGCGACCGTCTCGGGCGAGAAGTCGCGCACGAGCGTCTGCACGGTGTCGAGTCCCGACAGGTGGGGGCGGAGCCGGCCCGGGTCGGCGAGCCGCTCGGCGAACAGCGTGTGCGCGATGGCTGCGAGCAGGTAGGCGTCGGTGCCGGGCCGGATGAAGACGTGCTCGTCGGCCTCCTCGGCCGTCTTGGTGCGGCGGGGGTCGACGACGACGAGCTTGCCGCCGCGGGCCCGCAGCGCCCGCAGGCGACCCGGCAGGTCGGGCGCGGTGAGGAGGCTCCCGTTCGACGCGAACGGGTTCGCGCCCAGCATGAGGAGATGGTCGGTGCGGTCGACGTCGGGGACCGGGATCGACAGCCCGGCGCCGAAGAGCAGCCCGGCCGACACCTGCTTGGGCATCTGGTCGAGGGTGCTGGCCGAGTAGACGTTGGCCGAGCCGAGGGCCTGGATGAGCGCCCGGCCGTAGAGCAGACCGGACAGGTTGTGCGCGTTCGGGTTCCCGACGTAGAGCGCGACCGCGTCGCGCCCGCCGCGCTCGAGGATCGGCGTCAGCCCGGCTTCGACGAGCTCGAACGCCTCGGTCCAGCCGATCTCGGCCCAGCCGCTCCCGTCGCGTCGCAACGGCCGGCGGACCCGGTCCGGATCGGCGTCGACCTTGCCGATCGCGCTCCCCTTCGGGCAGAGGAACCCGTGGCTGAACACGTCGTCGCGGTCGCCGCGCACCAGCGTGACCGCGCCGTCGTCGACGTGCAGCTCGAGGCCGCACGTGGCCTCGCAGAGGTGGCAGGTCCGGTAGGCGACCGTCATTCGCCGACAGGGTAGATCGACGCCCGCCGGTACGCTGCGGCCGCTACCCGAGCGTTCGGAGGATCATGCAGGCCCTGGTGTTCGGCGTCGACGCCGGCTTCGTCCCGCCCGAGGCGACGGGCGACAACCCGCTGCTGGTGAACCTCGCGTCCACGCCGATGGCGCTGCAGGAGGTCCCCGACCCGCCGGTGCGGGGTGACGACTGGCTGGTCCTGCAGACGCGCCTGACCGGGATCTGCGGCTCGGACTCCAAGCAGGTGTTCATGGACACCGGCGGCGACACCGACTTCGCGATGACGGCCTTCATCTCGTTCCCGCAGGTGCTCGGGCACGAGGTCGTCGCCGACGTGGTGGAGCGGGGCTCGGCCGTGCGCGGGGTCGAGGTGGGCCAGCGCGTCGTCCTGCAGTGCTGGCTCTCGTGT
>Ga0073928_10005574_pt1 | contig 17549 bp, 16 predicted proteins | sample PaiPotPPA55metaG_FD_76969 | JGI IMG/M metagenome (GOLD analysis project Ga0073928, IMG submission 76969) | Iron sulfur acid spring bacterial and archeal communities from Banff, Canada, to study Microbial Dark Matter (Phase II) - Paint Pots PPA... ... | reverse complement strand
CACCGCTGCCGAAATCCAACTTCGTTCTCCACCACGGATCAGCTCTGCGGCATGAGACTACTCTCTCCAACTCGAAAACTCTGCGTCCTTCCGCGCGCTGCGTATCTCTGTGCCTCGCCGTCAAACCGATCCCTTCTTCCACCTTCTTCCACCAGAGTCTTTGCGCTACTTTTTCACCATAGCCAATTTCCGCGCGCACGCTGTCATGTGTCGTGCCCTGCAGCACAGTCTCGGCATCGCTTAACGCCGCTCCTTCCCACGATTGAATTTGCATAGGGCCCGCGTCCACCGCACCCACGGGCGGCCACGTCCAAACGGCTTTACCGGACGCGCGCAGAGCTCCCCGCCTGCGTTTACTCCTTACCGAGAACGCGCATCCGGCAAAGCGCTAGCGTTCATCAGGGTTGGTAGTGAAAATCTCAAAAGAGACCCGCTGAGTTCTGGAGCCCACATTTACCGGCTCCGGCGTCTACCAGGATTTGGGAGTATTGCTTATTGCAGGGGATTCACAGTCTTTGCTGCCCGGTTGCGTTCTGCAAGTGTTTCCACGACTATTTCGGTTCGACCGTCTCTGCCAGGCTGTTCGATAATTGTGATGACGTCCTGTTTGCCCATCCATTCAGCGCGGTGGGCGTCATATTTTGCGCCATACACATCGAACACGGGTTCGGTGTAGCTTTTCGACGGCGTACCGTAGGCTTCCCGCAATCCCTTGAAGAGCTCACCAAAATACTTCGGGTGGTATCCTGCAACGTCTGTGGTCGGGGCGTTAAATACCATGTCTATCTTGACCAAGTAGCCCCCGTCCAAAGTAAATGTATCCGTCCTCATAGTCTTGTCGTCGCCGCCGCCGTACTCTTGACGTGCCCCGCTTGTAGCTTGTTGTTTGACGAGCGCCGCTCTAGCACAAATATCTTTGGCGTTGGGTTTGGAGGCGGGGTCTACGGCCTTTGCCAGCTGTTTCACAGCTTTCCAGTCCCCTGCTTCGCATGCGCGTAGCAGTTGCCCAACGACACTTTCGGAGAAGAAATGCTCAGCGGTTTCGCCAAGCAAATGTCCACCACCCTTCAACTCCCGGGTCCGCTCCTGTTGTGGTCCTGAGCTGAACAACATCAAAACTCCGAGGACACTCGTGATGGTGTTTTGCATTCTTATCCGCCACTGCATCGAAGGCACAGACAACCACAATCGGGGATCGCCGCGAAACTTCTTATGTTTCAACAGGAACGAAGGCAATGCTCAATTATGGCCATTAGGTCTAAGGCTAGCAATTCTGAAAACTCCTGCGCTGGCAAATCTCGCAAGTCCTATCAGCCGCGCCGCTCCGTATCCGCGCCATTTCTCGATGCCACCGACCTTTTTCACAGTCGCTAACACCTAAGGCTTGAAATGTTTAATAAAAAACGCCGAAGGTTTTTTGGGGTTTAGGTAAACTGAATAAACGCTTTACGAATACTCTTTCTCGTTGAACAATTTCTGTCAATTGGCACATAAAATAGTTAAACTCCGGCCAGTTTATTCCACCACATGCGATTCTTTGTTGGCATCACCGACAGCGATTGGTTCTCGTACCTTTCTTCGTTTGAAGAATTAGACGAAGTGAACTTTTGGCAACCGAGCGGAAGTGTCGACTTTAAGGCGCTTCTCCCTGGCGAACCTTTTCTTTTCAAACTTCATAGCCCAAACGATTTTATCGTTGGGGGAGGGTTTTTCAGCCATCACAGCATTCTTCCATTCAGCCTCGCCTGGTCTGCCTTTGGAACAAAAAACGGAGTCAGAACACAGGAAGAAATGCGGACCCGCATCGAGAAATACAGGCGGGGAACAGCGAATTCTAAGGAAGACTACTGCATCGGTTGCATTCTGCTCGAATCACCGTTCTTCTTTGATAGAAACGACTGGATACCACTTCCTGATTGGCGGAAGCCTATCGTACGAGGAAAGGGATTCGCAGCTGAAGAGGAACCGGGCAAATCCCTTTGGAACCGAGTCCAGTCGATTCTGAACGCGAAGAATGTAGTATCACAAAACGAATCCGCGGTTTACTCAGCCAAAGCTAGATTCGGAGCACCTCAGACAATCCTTCCCCGCCTCGGGCAGGGTTCATTCCGGATTTTAGTTACTGACGTATACAAGAGAACATGTGCCATAAGTGGTTCTCACGTGTTGCATGTTCTTGATGCTGCACACATCAAGCCCTACACCAAAGGTGGGGAGGCACGCCGTAACCAACGGCCTTTTGCTCAGACAAGACCTTCATACGCTGTTTGACCGGGGATACATGACCGTCACGCCTGACTATTCGGTTGAGGTTAGCCGGAGGATTAAAGAGGAATTCAACAACGGGAAAGAATACTATACGATGCACGGAACGCGACTTGCCGTCCCCGAAGCAAACACATTTCGTCCAGACCCCGAACTCCTCAAATGGCACAACGAATCCATTTTTGTAGCCTGAGCAGCGACATCAAATTTCGGCTTTCGGCTTTCGGCTTTTTCTTTGATTCTAAATTCCTCGCAGAATCTCGGGTCTGGACTTGTCGTAGACCGCCATTTGTCGGGCGTAGCACTGAATCTGCGTTGTTTTCGTGCCGGATTAGGGGCTAACGAGAGCAAGCGATCGGTCAGCCAGAGTCAGCAAAGCTAAAGGCCAGCCTAATGCGAGACGGATGGAAGCCAGACTTCTTTCGCAAATAGTTTCTCTCTCGCTAACTCCCGTGTAGTGTTACCGTACAACTGAACTGAAGGATGATCTTCCTTTCGACCCACCGGAATCAACTTTCCCAGACACGCGGGCGGCGTCGGGCTGATTACTTTTGGCCGCCAAAACGGGGTTTTCCGCCGGCAGGCTTGAGAAGTAGATGCTTGCATCGTTGCGCGAATAACGCGGAGTCAGAGTTCCCGCGCTGCTCGAAATCCGTCAAGCGTCCAAGAATCCTGCCCTTCATCGTGCCGAAGAACGTAATAATTTCCATCATCGGCGACGACTCGGAAATACGTCGCATCAGGTGAGTAGCGGCCGCCGTATGGATTCCCGCAGAGATAAAGTTGAAATCGGAAATTCTGGTTTATCAGTTTGCTCCATTCCTGAGCCGGTACGTTGACTTCTCGGCCCGGCACGCCTAAAAAGTAGAGAAGATCCATCCGCCACCATCCTGATGAACTTGGGGTTAGAAAATGATGATCCGTGAATTCCCGTTTGAACGGGGCGTTTTGTTTACGCTCGCGTTTCTGTTCAGCTTTGGTTCGTTCGCTCACGCCCAAGGAACCACCGGCGTTACCGACAAAGAGATCTTGATCGGCTCGTGCTCCGCGCTCGAGGGTCCTTCGCACTTCCTGGGAACGGAGACCGTTACAGGAGCGAGGGCGTACTTCGCAATGATCAACGAGGCGGGCGGCCTGGACGGGCGTAAGCTGAAGCTCGTGTTTTATGACGACGGTTACGACCCTGCGAAGACACAAGCGTGCTTCGATCGATTAATGGGCGAAAAAGTGTTTGCGCTGGCATTTTTTGTAGGGACACCGACGGCTGTGAAGTACCTGCCGATGGCGGAAAGCAACAGGATTCCGTTGGTGGGCCTTTTCACCGGAGCGCAAACGCTCTATGCGCCGGTGCGGCATTGGATGGTGAATGTGCGGGCGTCGTACTTCGATGAAACGCGAGAGCAGATCGACGGACTGTGGAACACGCTGGGGTACAAGAAGATCGGTGTGATCTATCCCGAGGATGCGTTCGGAACTGCGGTCCTGGAAGGTGTTAAACTCGCGCTCACGGCGCACAGTGCGGCGCCTGTGGCAACGGGATCATATCAGCGGCAGACAACACAAGTAGGCGGAGCGATCGATACGGTGCGGGCGGCGAATCCCGATGCAGTGGTGGTCGTGGGGCCATCGAATACGGTTGCACCGATCGTGAAGCAAGCACATACGAAGGGATGGAAGCCGCTGTTCCTGACGGTGTCATTTGTGGGCACGGACGAGTTGATCACGGAAGCGGGCGCCGATGCCGAAGGCATAGTGATTACCCAGGTGGTGCCGCCGTATTACTTGACGGATTTGAAGACGGTGGCGCTGTACCGCAAGACGCTGCAGAGATACTTTCCCTCAGCGCAGCCGAACTTCGTCAGCCTGGAAGGTTTTGTCGATGCGATGGTGCTCGTGGAAGGGCTGAAGCGCGCGGGAAAGGATTTGACGCGGGAAGGACTCATCCGCGGAATCGAGTCGATACACGAATTAGATGTCGGATTGGGCCCGCAACTGAAACTCGATTACTCGGTGCGGCATCATAAAGGCTTCGATCACGTAATACCCACGGTAGTGCGCGGCGGGCGGGCTGTGCCGTTCACGGATTGGTCTACAGCCGCTCCGAAATGAACTAAAATTCAAGAGGCGGAAGGATATCAAGGAAACCGAGCTTGCAGAAGGCACCGTATTCTTGCGCTGCAAGCGCTCGCCAAAGGATCGACATCCGCGCCTTCCTCGCAGTGATGCCGACGGCTACTTTGCTGGCAAAGTCGGCATTGGGGCCGTAGAAAGCAATGGAGGCAACCGGGTAAGCAATGGCCTCTGGCTCAGGCAAGACCTTCACACCTTGTTTGACTGCGGATTATCTGACGGTCACGCCTGAATATTCGGTTGAGGGAAGTCAGAGGATTAGTGTCATAAAAGTGTCATAGTTTTCGGTTCAAATCGAGGCAGAAGCAATCAGAACGAATCAACACGCAGTCTTCGTAAGAGGTTGACACTGCATATATAATCGAAAATTTTCAACTCCAATCAAAACAGCCCTCTGAATTCCTAAACCGGTTGTCGCGAGTTCGAATCTCGCCAGCCCCACCACTCAGCTCTTTGATTTGTTAGAGGTTACTCATTTTGAAATTTGCTCGCCAATGCGAGTAAAGCGGTGAGTGTCATAAAAGTGTCATAGCCTCCAGCACCGGAGCTTCCGAGGCTTGCAAGAACTTCAGACGAAGCGGGCAGCGGACTGTTTAACTCTCTGATTACTAAAACCCTAATTAGAAACGCTTTCGGCGGTCGGCGTGGTTGATGGAATTTCTTGCCTCGCCTTTGTAAATGCTTTTATCCAAACTGCGAACGATCTCGTTGGCAATTTGTACGTACCAAAGACCCCAGGTTTTGCGACGATGATGTGGCGTTTTTTTAAGGCCGTTATAGCGTTATTCAGGGTTGACTCTTTGATTTTGATTTTCTTTCTTATTTCTGCCTTCGTGATCCAAGCATCAAAATTTTCCGCCATAGCTCTAAGGACGTCCCGGTATTCGTCGGCTCCAATTTGGTCAAAGTACAGTTCATGGAAATATTTCACGCCGAGTTGGTACAAAGCCCCTGTTTCAGTGTCCAGTGCGCCACGTAACACGTCGGCCTGATCGATATTGTTGTCGCTGTCCTGGTTGCAAGCCGAATACGCAAAAATTGGCAAGCCGTGGCCGAACGGGCGTCTGAGGGCGTCTAATTGCGTTCTAGCTATAGGGGCATTCTAAAGCATCGCGGAACTGAAGATGTATATATCTTTTAAGATAACTAAGGAATCTGAGCGGCATCGCCATCAGCATTAGAGCGGCCAAAAGCTTCCATCGGATTTGCATCTCTCACCTGTGTTGGATGAAAATCTTGCGCGCTAAGAAGAAGTCGTCGGCTGTTGCCGCTGGTCTCAAACCGTCTGACAGCGGGGCCAGCGCAGGATGAATTGACGACCCGAGGATGCATCACTATTTGCTTCCATGGTTCCTTGTCGCCTTTTCAATTGGGTGGGGGCTGAACGCTCTACCCGATAGTCGTCTAGGGAGTCCAAAATCGACAATGGGATTTTGCGCGAGTACCACGTCGAACACCGGCGAATCTTTAGATTAACCATGTGTCTCATGCGCAACAGAATGGTTACGTTGCGATCTCACCCGATCGCAGTGGGTTTTGGCAACAGAAGCGCTTCGAAAAATATCGATAAGCTTTTCGGCATGAGCCGCGACGAGTAGCCGCATACATACATACTTGCGGAGAGAAGCCTTGACTTCGGGCAGATTGACGGACAATCGCGGGACGATTTCTTCAATCCTGCGCCGACCGTTGCAAAGGCGGAGCAGGTCGGCCATCCAGTCTGACACCCGATCCAAACGGTCGATGCCTGCGGACACTTCGCGCGTCACGTAGAAGTGTGGTCCGCGCTCCCAGACAGGGCTACTCCGAAGCTTCAAAGAATCAACGATGGACTGGATGTCGTAGCTGAGCTCGATCACGCTTACGCGCTTTTTCCTGAGAGGTTTGTCGCTCCGTCGTAAGGCGGTTCCAGACACCACCAAGTCGCCGGCGGGACTCGTCCGTTGTTCCGCTGAGGCGGCGCGTCTCAAAGTATCCTCGAAATCCAGCAACGCTTCGACAGTTGGGGCGCTGCCTGCTTCATGCGATCGTACAAATGACGGAAAGTCTTCTTGGAAGGTGTCGGTCCGATAGTAATGCCGGAGTTCGAATCCTGCGAGTTCCGGGCGTTTCTGGCGTCTAAACTTGCGCCACTGCAAAAAGAAAGCCAGCATGCCGGTCGTATTCTGATCAATAGCGGTGAGGAGCCAGCGAAAACGTGCCGCCCCCATTAACGCAAATTCGCGTAGTTCGAGAAGGCTACCACGGTCCAGGTGCGGGGTCGGAATAGCATAGAAATTCGGGAAGATCTCAGGATAGGTGCGGATCAGTTGCAAATCTTCGTCGTTGTTGCTTCGGCCTTGATGTGACATGCCTGAGCAAAGTTCTTCGAGGACCAATTCGTTCCTGTGCTTGGAATGAAGCGGGGTCTCCGCCAGAGGTGCAAGAAGGTTCAGCTGCGGGTGTGATTTTGGGCACCGCACTGAGTGCATGAAGATACGAATGGTCTGTCGAAGATCCTCCCACTTCTCTTCAGGAAAGCCCATAATGAGGGAAACCGTGCTTCCGATGCCCGCCCGCTCAGTGGCATCGATGACATCCTCGGCGCGTTTGGGATCGAGGTGCTTGTCGATGATCTCTTGCATCCTTTGCGAGCCAGCCTCGACACCAAAAAAGATCCCGCGGCACCCGGCTCGGGCCATAAGATCGAGCAGCTCCTCATTGATGCGATCCGTGCGAGCGCTGCAAGACCAGGTAAACTGGTCGCCAGAGGCGATCATGGCTTCACAAAACGCTGCCACTCGTCGGTAGTCGACTGTGAACATGTCGTGCACAAGCTCAAAATCGCGAATGGAATACTCCGCGGCAATCAATCTCATGTCGCGCAGCACACGCTCCGGCGAGCGGAGGCGGAAATTGCGGCGGAAGAAGTCGTTGGTCGAACAGAACGTGCATGCAAACGGGCAGCCACGTCCTAATTCGAGGGAGGCCCTGTCGGCGCCGTGCAACTCACCGGTAAGGTGATAGGCTGGCGAAGGAAGCGCGTCCAGGTCCTCGATCACGCTTGCATTAGCGTTTCGGTGCGGATGCGAATCAAGGCGATAGGTCAGTCCCGGGACCTGATCGAGCCGACGTTCACCTTCAAGTTGGTTCATCAGTTGCGGCAAAGTGTGCTCTGCCTCGCCACGCAACACCAGATCCACAAAGGGAAATGCTGCGAGTGTTTGCATGTCGACAACGGACGCCTGTGGCCCGCCGAGCAGAATTGTTGATTCTGGCCGGAGTGCCTTCAGTGTTTTGGCAATTCGTATGGTTAAAGGATAGCTGCTACAGATTGAGGAGAAGCCGTAAAGAGAGGTGTTGTTTGCGGCGATGGCCTGCGCTGCGAATTCGGTGAATTCTGAAAGCTGAGAGCGACCAACGGACTGTGAATAGCCAAGGTATGTGCGATTGAGGTCTGCAATGCGCGGAGCGTCTCCACGCGCCTCCAGTACGGCAGCGAGGCCCAAAATCCCGAGCTGGGGCTCGGAAGCCGCTTGCACGACCGACTCGCTGGTTATCTCCGCAAGGTCGCCAAACTCGGCAACAGTCGGCGCGGTGATAAGGCAGATGTCCATCTTGATTCTTCGGGCTATTCAGTCCGCTTGGCCCGAGGTGGTCTTCCTCCTTCTTCCTGAATCTGGATTATTACGGTCCGATTGTCGCGGAAGAGATCCGTAGGATAGGCAGCTAGCTTCTCTTTGATTGCCAGCTCAACAACTTCGATCGTGGGCTTTGTCCCTTTTCCAACTTCTATCCGGATCTTGACTGGTGGTCGACTTCTCTTTTTGGGAGCCTTGGCCTTTGATTTTTTCTTCATACTAGACTCCTTTCCGGGCAATACATAGTATCAACTTCGTAATTACAATTATCGGAATCGTTCCAAGAATGGAACCAAAATTCTGGGTTTCAGAACTCCGGTCCAGATGCTGGAATTTGTTTCTCCCACATTGAGATAGATCGAGTCGCCCGAGACAGAGAGGTTGAAAGAACGCGACATCACTCTGGCAGGAGAAAACCGCGGGTTGTGATAGTGCATGACCGCAAACGGCTTTGGGGTGGCCCTTCCAGATTCGATATCGAAGTGTTGTCCCCAAACGCATGAGAAGCCGTCGCGCGTCGATAGGTAGAAAACTGTCTTCCCGTCGCCAGACCATCTCGGTCTGTCGCTGAATTCCGATTCACTTGTGATTGGAATCCATTTACCTGTAGCCACGCGCGTTGATTTTGGAAACAAAACGGCGAACACCTGTTTTGTGTTGCCATCCTTGGAAGCGGTGAAGAGCAAATATTGATTCTGGGGAGACCAGGAGGCGTCGTTTAGGGAAGTGCTGTCTGCCTCCAACACGACCTTTTCCTCTCTCGTTTTCGAGTCCACCATTTTGATCTTAGAAGGCATCCCTTCCCTGTAAAGAACTTCCCTATCCCCGTCGAACCATCCCGTCGGATTGCTGCATCCTGTACAGAGTCTCTTCGCTGGTTGGCTGCGGGTCAACGCGAAGACTGATGCGCCTTCCACGTCGCGTTCCTCAAAGGCAATTGTTTCTCCTGAGTCATCAACGACCGGCGAGAGCTTGTCCACGTCGGACGAGAAGAAGAGGGATTCAGCCCCTGTCGCCATATCCTTGATCCAAATATCCCGTCGGCTTCCAAAGCCCCTCGAGAAAGCCAGCCAACGCCCACTAGCAGAGATGTTCGGAGAAATATCAACCGCCGCGTCCTGAGTCACCTTACTCGCTACGGCTACTTTAGGCTTGGACGCATGGGCAATGCACCAAATGTGGAGTGCACCTGTAAAATGCTCGAAGGCAATGGTTCCGTTGTCGGCAAGAGAAGCCTCCACCTCCCTGGCATCGCCCGCGGTTAACTGTTGAGGTGTGCCAGACGCCCGCAGGTTGGCCTTGAAGTTCGGAAGTTCCCAGAGACTTGTCGTGGCTCCCCTTCTGCCGCTGAACAGTATCGTGTCGCGATACCAGCCACCTACGTCCATTGGCAGAATCTGCTTCTTGCGCAACAGTGCCAAACCGCCCGTATTCTGAACCGTCGTTTGGTCTCGGCTTGTCACCCACCATTCGGAACACGCCGGCAACGGCTGATCTCCTGTGCGACAACCGGTGAAGAGGATGTATTGGCCGTCGGGACTCCACACCGGAAACCTGGCGTCCACGAAATCCTGGACGAGGCGCACGGATGAACCATCTGTAAGAGACAAAAGAAATAATCGCCCCGAAGCAACTGTTTCGTCCCGATCACCGATCCAATAAACGACACTGCCACCGTCAGGTGAAAAGCGTGGATCCCTGCCACTAGGAGCGAGTAAGCGCTCACTTCCCCCTGGCACTTTGGCGACGTAGATCCCACCGCCGTTCCGTTCGGATCGGAAGACGACGGCGCTCCCGTCTGGCGCGATGCTGGCGTCCCCGTCTGCGGCCGGGTCAGTCGTGATCCGAATCGGCATACCTGAGGGGAGATGTTGCACCCAAATGTCTAGGTTGCCGGCTTCGGCCCGGTCCGAGCTGTAAGCCACAATCTTGCCATCACGAGACAGACTCGGACGGCGCGAGAGGTCCGTAGCAGGCGTGAGTTGCAACACTCCCTCCACCCGCCTCCCGCCAACGCCTACCCTCAATAGCACAACACCAACGATCACCGCGGTCAGCGCAGCCGCAGCTGCTGCGATCCAAGTCTATCTTGACGGTATTTCCGGCGCCAACGTAGAAATCACGTCACGGACATCCTTGAAGCGATCTTCAGGACGGAACTGCAGACAGCGGATCATCACAGCTTCCCATCGAGGGCTAAAACGGGAGGGCGGCAGATGCACTCTTCCCGTGCCATCAGGACGAGAAGGACACCGACCTGTAAGCATTTCGCAGATGACGACGCCTAGGGCGTACTGGTCCGCGGCCAACCCAACCTGACCATCACGCTCTTGCTCAGGAGCCATGTACAGCGGCGTGCCTCCTCCAGACGTTTCCAGGCTGCCGCAATGCTCCGTCAAAAGATTAAGCGCCAGGCCGAAATCGGTAATCACTATGCGGGTTCTGCCTATCCCAGCATTTACCAGCATCACGTTGCTGCTCTTGAAGTCGCGATGGACCACGCCGAGGTCGTGAGCGGCAGAGAGGCCCGCGACCATCTGTTCGACCAAGTCGAGCGCCTCTTCGACTGGAATAGGGCCCTGCCGTCGCAGTCGCTCCAATAGCGTCTGCCCCTCAAGCAGTTCCATGGTGAGAAACCAGAGCCGATCTCCCGAGTCTTGTGTGTGTGAGAACACTTCATAGACGCGGCAAACGTTCAATTGCGAGATGACCCGCGTCCGCTTTACTTCCCGCTTGAAGCGCTCAATAACGGATGGACTGGATGCGGTCTCGGGTCGAATTGTCTTGAGGGCAATCTTTTCTTGCAAGTCGGAGTTCCACGCCTCATAAACTTCTCCCATACCGCCACTGTTTATGAAACGGAGAATCTCAAAGCGTCCAGCAACGATTTGCCCGAAGGCCAAAGAGTGAGGAGCTGTACGCCGCAACGGGTGATCGATCGCGGGTAGACTCGAAGGTCCCAGGTGGTCAACGGTGCTTTTGCCTGCTGCCGTTGGGCCGTTGGTTTGCGTTTCCGACTGACTGCCAACCTCTCGCGCATGTTCGACGGCCGGATCTGTTTTCTTGATTTGCTTGCGCAACTTGACCCCGAACATCGCTTTCACCCGGCCCCACTTCGTTGGAGTCATGGCCAACTCTCGCGGTTTAAGCTTTGTCCCTGGAGTTCTCTCGACGCATGTTAGGCTGCACCCAAACGCAAGTCAACAAGGGCACATCAGCTCAACCCGGAAATGTGGTCGGCCTTGTCACTTTGGCGATTGAAGGCGTACAGTACGCGGAAGCTATCCACCGGGATTGCCGACAATATCGGCTCCTTCCTCCGAGTAGACTTAGTAGCTGTTTGGAGACCAAAGCTCGGAAGAAAGAAGCCTGAGTTGCCCCTTGGCTCAGCGCAGGGAATCATACGGAGGCCTTGAACACGGGCCGAGTGTCATATCAGCGCAAGAAGGCATATTCAACTAAGAAGACGTGCACGGCTTGTCGCCGATGGCGTGAGTATCAGAAACGTCTTGGTGGCCGATAACCGATGCGACCGTTCTGTTCTCCCGCGGAAAGCTCTCGGATGCACAATTCCGCGAGATTCTTTTCGTCGCATTGGTAGACCTGGTCCATTGGCAGGTCTCGCTGACGGACTGGGTAGAATCCACTCTGCATTTGTAAGTCATCTTCTACCGAGTCTGTAACCACCGGGTTACCCTGTCGAGCGCGAATGCGGAATTGTCCCGTAGACGGCTCGTAATTGCCGTAGGCGAAGCATTTTGCGATGCACGCACGATCCACACTGTGGTTTATGAGGGGAAGACGCCAACCGGGAGGAGCAGTTATCGTAGACGTAACGCGACGGCCGTAGGGCAGACCGCTTACAAGCGTTTCCGCTTGCCGCTCCAGGTCGTTCAATATCCAGGTGTCATGGTAGGTCCAGACAAAAAATACCAGCGCACATATTGCCAGTCCCACAGAATGCCAAATTTTGGGTTTAATTGATCCCAGAATACACAGGCCTAAAACTCCAGTCACGGTCGTGAGACGCGAAATCGCCAGGGCAAAAGGCATCGGGGAATGGAGAAGAAATATCACTTCGGGGACCATCAACGCTGTGAACACCAGTAGCAACCACAGCTCAAGAGGAGCCCTCAGACGCCTACGAAGCTCGGGGTCTTTCCATTCCCACCACATACCGTAGATGAAGGAAAGCACTGCGAAAATAAGTACGGCCCAACCCAGATGTTTATATCGGGTTCCGAACAGATTCAACTGATCCGCACCATTCATCCAGAAAAAGTTCTTCCAGGTGTACCAAATGAAAGTGCGCATATGACGGATGTAATAATGAGCAGTGAGAACGATCAAAAAAGGGGAGATGAAAAGAATCCAACGCAACCAACCGTGCAATATATCTGATAAGCGAAGGTAAACGGTTAGACCCACTAGCAACATAAAACCCATCGGATGGGCCAACAAAGCCAGAACAGCCAGGACAGCACCCGCTAGAAAGTCGGTTCCTCGCCCCTGCCAAAAAAGTGCTACAGCCCAAAAAGCAAAACCGATTGAGAGGTAATAATTAAGGAAGCCAACATAAAAGGTCCAACCGTAGGCAATCATGGCGATCGCAGGAACTACCGTCCATGGAGGCCGACGATTGGCGGTACTAATGAAAGCGAATGCGCCCCAGAAGAAATTGAGTACGGCCAATAGGACAATGATATGTTCAGCGACCAGAAATCCGGTTAATGCGCCAAGCTTTGCCAGCGCGATGTCCGCAAGCACGTTATTCCAGCGCGATACAACATAAAGCCCGGGGGCCTTGTCCTCCGCGATTAATTGTGACAACCATGCATTATAGGTGTGGCTCGGAAGGTCGCCCGCTTCGATACGCTTGTGCCAAAAACATGGCAGCAGTAATAAGGCAGAAATAATCAGCACCCGCCACGCCGCACTGCGGAGAAAAATTCCACCTTGCTGTATCAACATGGCGGGATTGTACTACATGAGATTAAATCCAAAGATCAGCGGCAACCTCGCGTAAGCGTACGACGTGACGGCCGTCGCAGCCAGACTGGAGGGACTTGGGCGGGTACAGGTGCCTTTTTTGCGCAGTTTTTCGTTTCGCCTGCCTCTCTCTGCGGTATGCGGTTTTTTGGCGGCTCTACTGATCGCCTTTCTTGCAATGGCTCTCATGGATGCGGGCGCAATTTGAAATTTGCTGGTGCCATAGCTGTTTAAGCGGCAGCCATGCGATTGGAGCTACTCCTGGCTCCGCGCACGAGGTCATGCGACACTGGAATCCCTGAGCGGTCCCCTTTTTCTGCGTCATCCCGAGAGTGAGTCTCCGGCAATTAGAAGGCTTCGTTCTGGTCGAAGCTCAGTGTCATAAAAGTGTCATGGTTTTCGGCTCAAAACCGGGCAAAACGAATCAGAACCAATCAACACCGAGGCTTCGTAAGAGGTTGACACTGCATATATAATCGAAAATTTTCAACTCCCATCAAAAAAACACTCTGAATTCCTAAACCGGTTGTCGCGAGTTCGAATCTCGCCAGCCCCACCACTCTAATAAGTTTTTAATACGCAACACGGGCATTTAAAATTGGTGCGCTGCGTATTGGCGATCATTCGATATTCCTGGTGCCGCGGCCGTCTAGCGAATTCATGGGTTAAACGGCGCGGTGTGTTTTCATCTACTGCTTGTCGTAGACGGTCACAGAGTTCTTGGTGGGATCCGCCACGCCGGTACCAGTCAAGGTTGTAACTTTCCCATCTTTGGAAACCGTTACCTTCGTGGTGCCCACGACCTGACCGCCCTTCTTCAAGGTCGCCTCGTAGGTATAGTCGTTCACTCGCTTGATCGCGATCATGTCCGCGTCATAAGGCGCTTTTCCGGTTATCGGATAGTCCTTGCCGTCGTATTTCACGGTGAAGGTAAACGAAATCGCGCTGCCGTCCGCTGCGGTTCCCGAGTTGACATATTTCACGGCATCGCCATCAGCGGCGACGCTGCGCGTCAATTCTTTTGGGGCAGGCATGCCCGTATATTTAGATTTGGCGAGGTTCAGTTTCCATGTCCCGAACAGCGGGTTGTCTTTCGCAAAGAGCTGGGTGGACGCCATGGCTGCCAACAACACAACAGCGACATAGCCTAATGCACGCTTCATAGTAATCTCCTTAAACTTTATTTATTCAGCCTGATCGCTCACACGCGAGGTGAGCGTCCTTAGTGTTGAGCACGGAAAATTCCTGGCGGCAAAGTACGCTGGCGTACACTCAGTGTCAACACGTTTTGTTCAAACAGCGCGATCTGGACCTTTGTGTTTCGTTACGGGAGTGGCACAGTCTGGCATATTTCTCTGGAACGCGCGCTTTCCTGGCCCTTGGAATCGATGGAGGTAACCGCGTAACAATATCTTTCTCCGCCCTGCACTGCGGGATCTTCATCGCTGTTGGTATTCACCGTTCCCACTTTTGTAAACGTTTCGATCTTATATGGCCGGCGATACACGTTATAACTGACGGCGTGCGGCGCTTTCTCCCAATTGATGGTAATTTTGTGCGGCTTAGGGAGCTCCGCAGGCTGCTGGCTGCGGGTGGGATGCAAATACAAAATTAAAGCGAGTGAACTTACGGCTGTCAGCAATGCAATTGTCCAGCGTGTAAGATTTGTCATTCGCGTCCGCGCTATCAGCTCTTCACAATGCGATAGTAAGCCAATTCGCCGGCATGATACTTCGTCTAGATGATAAACGAAGTCCGGCCTCAAGCGGTTCCTTCACGAACTCACAAATCTCTGGCATAGGAAGCGCGCTGACAAGCCGGCGACTACGCCGACGACGGACCAGCCTGCCTCATTTGGCGATGAAGCAATCATCCAAGTAACGGCGAATCCCGCTGCAAAGGGCCGTGCTAAAGTACACTTTCACCCCCTGATTCTCGAAGATGATAGAAGCACAAAAAATCGGCCGTTACGAAATTATTGAGGAAAAGGGCCGCGGGGCCATGGGCGCGGTGTACATCGCGCGCGATCCGGCCATGGACCGCATCGTGGCGCTGAAAACGATCCACTCACTCGCACTCAACGGGCCGCAAGGCAATGAATTTCGCGAGCGCTTTTATCGTGAAGCACGCGCCGCAGGCGGGCTCTCGCATCCAGGTATCGTGACTATATTTGACGTTGGCGAACAAGACGGCGTGCCGTACCTGGTGATGGAATTTATCGAGGGGCGCACCTTGGCCGAAGCGGCAAAAAATGGCCAGCGATTTACCTTCGAGCGTGTCTGCGAGATCGGCCAGCAAGTCGCGGAAGCCCTCGCATATGCGCACAAGCATGGCGTCGTTCATCGCGATATCAAGCCCGCCAACATATTGCTGACCTCCCAGGAAAAGTATGGCGTCGAGCGCCCCAAGATCACCGATTTTGGCGTCGCCAAACTCGGCACCGCGCAACTCACTTCCACGGGGCAAATTCTTGGGAGTCCAGCGTTCATGCCGCCGGAGCAATTTACGGGCGCGCCCATTGATGGACGCAGCGACCTATTTTCTCTAGGCGTCATCTTGTATTGGATGGCCACGGGAGAGTACGCGTTCTCGGGCGAAACGGTCACTGCGGTTTCCTACAAGGTGGTAAATATCGAACCGGTCCCACCTCGAAAATTGAATCCAGCTGTGCCTGCCGCCTTCGACCATATTATTTTGAAATGTCTGGCGAAGGCGCCTTCCGAGCGATACGCCTCGGGCGAAGAGCTGGCTCGCGACCTCTCGGCGCTGCGAACCGGGCGCTCGCCTGCAGAATTGCAGGCACCCGTCCCCACATCCGCTGGCGGAAACTCTGGCGGCTTGACGGATGTAACTCTGGATTCTGATCCCGACATCCCGCCGGCCATTCACGAGGGCCAGCAAGCCTACAAAAATCCGAGAATGCCGGTTGCTGTGCCACCGAAAAGGCGAACTCGCTGGATTGGAACGACCATCGGTTTGATTTTCGCCGCGCTGCTTCTGACGGGCAGTTGGTACGGCTATGCGAACCGCGAACGTATCGCGGCAATTCTCGATCCCAATTCGGGGCCAGAACCTGTAACTGAGACAGACAACTCTGAACCCACACCCAAAACCGATAGAAACGCGGCGGCTCCGAATCGGCAGCCGCGAAAAGATAATTCGAATAAGCAACCGGCCAAGAGCGGCGCCGCCAAGACAACGTCTCCGAGGACTAGCGTGGCGGCTCTGCCTCCTCCTCCGCGTGTGGACTTCGATCCGAAACAGTTAGACCCCAACACCAACGCGAAATTAAAAATTGAAGCCGATCACTTCCCTGCCAATGTGGCCTTTACGGTGGAAATGAGCGGGAGAGTTTATTTTGAACGCGGCGGAAACAACAACCAGCAATTGTTTGAAGACTTCTACGTGCCACCGGGAGTTACCGAGTTTCGCGTGATAGCCGGGGAGGGCGCGAATCGAAAAACTTCCAACATTGTCAGCGCCGAATTTAAGCCCAAGAACAAGAAAACCCTGCGCATCGAATTGCGCACCCAGGGCCAGAAAAATGCGTCAGAAGTGCCGTCAGGGGTTTATACCGATTCGCAAATCGTGGTGACCCTCAAGTAAGGTCTCGAATCGCTCGTCTGCCCAAAAAATAAATGTTTCGTAAAAGACATGTCCACATGAGCACGGCGGTGCTAAGTATGGTGCGCAGCGACGCGCTTTCGTTCTACGGTAAGGGCAGACAGAACGAGATGTGGAAGGAATTCTGGTTAACGCCCAAGTGGACCGTAACGTAGACACCCTTTTGACCAGTTTGATCGCCACGCTGGTGGCCCACGGTGGTCATTCTCCGCGCGTGGATGCTGAAAACGTCGTGCGTGTGGCAGAGTTTGATGACCTCATTGCCACATTAAGACTCCTGGCACGTATAACCGCTCCCTTTGAACCGGCACGCGAACTTTCCCCTGAGGCAGCGACGCGCGCAATTCACGAAGCCATGGAAGAAGCTAGTCATGATGCGGTGCGGCTGCTGCTCAGCGCGATCTCGCAATATTCGCCGGAGGAAGGTGAGCTGCCGCAGTTTTACGTGAAGCGTCTTACCGAGAGTCTAATATTTGAATATTTGCTCGCCGAATTCGCGGCGGGTTCGATGACGCCGGTATTGGTGCGGCCAACGTTTGAACGGCTGGGTGAAATGTTGGTGGCTGCGGGAAAGTTACCAGGCGCGCATAGCCCTAATAACCAGGCTCCTTTGCCTTCCGTGATGGGCTCATCGTTAGCGACGACGTGGGCTGGGGAAAATTATCGCGAAAAATTGGTGACGCGCTTCTGGCTGGAGCTCCCGCCGCGCGAAAAGTCCCTGGTGTTACGTGGGCCGGACTTGTGGAGCGTCCCAGTCCCGGCGCTGCGGCAAACGTTGGGAAATCTCGCGAATGCCGGTGCCGATGCGCCGCGCCGTGAAGCACGCCACATCGTTTTGAATTACGCCAGACAGCTGGAGCATGAGGATCCCCGAGCGCGAAAAGCAGTGGCCGCGGGAATTAATGACTTCTTGCCCATCAT
>Ga0073928_10005573_pt1 | contig 17555 bp, 25 predicted proteins | sample PaiPotPPA55metaG_FD_76969 | JGI IMG/M metagenome (GOLD analysis project Ga0073928, IMG submission 76969) | Iron sulfur acid spring bacterial and archeal communities from Banff, Canada, to study Microbial Dark Matter (Phase II) - Paint Pots PPA... ... | reverse complement strand
GAACTGGAAAAAGGTCTGAGCACGATTCTGGGCCGTGCCAAAAACGTCGCCATGCAATATTCCCCGAAGAACGCCATCCCTTATATATCCATGGTGGATGCAGGCACGATCGAAACGGTGCGTGGCGCAGGCGCCAAAGTCGTCAGCTCTGCCGACTTGGTGCAGAAGTACGAAGCCTGCTGGACCGACGAGCAGCTTCGCTCTCACGAAGAGGCCGGCAGAGCCATCGATATCATCGTGCACGGCGCCTTCCAACACACCGCCAAGTGCGTTCGTGAAAAAATCCCTCTCACCGAATACGAATTGAAGCAATGGATTCAGGGTGGGTTCGACGCTGCGGGCCTACATGCTGAAGAGGGCCCTGACGTGGCGGTCGGCGCGCACGCCAGCGATCCACACTACGGCCCCACGCGAGAAACCGCGGCCCCCATTCGCAAAGATGATCTTCTGCTCCTCGATGTTTGGGGCAAACTAAAAACACCCGGCAGCGTGTATTACGACATCACCTGGATCGGCTACCTCGGCAAGAAAGTCCCGGAAAAGTACGCCAAAGTTTTTCGCGCGGTCAAAAGCGCGCGCGACAAAGCAGTCGACTTAATCTGCTCCAGCGCCGCCGCCGGAAAGCCCTTGCAAGGCTGGCAAGTCGATAAAGCCGCGCGCACCGTGATCGAAAAAGCCGGTTACGGAAAATATTTTTTTCATCGCACCGGCCACAACATAGGAGAATCAGTCCACGGCAACGGCGCGAACATGGATGGCCTCGAAACTCACGATGTGCGCCGCCTCATTCCGCGCACCTGTACTTCCATTGAGCCCGGCATTTATCTCGCGGAATTCGGCATCCGCAGCGAAGTGAATGTCTACATCGAGGAACGCAGCGCGCGCGTCACCGGCGCAGTCCAAAAGGAAATCTTGGCGCTGTTGGCTTAGCGCGCCTGCACAGCTAAAATTGTTCTGGCAAATTTGTTAGCGAATTGTGCGAACGGCTGGCGCTAAAAAGCATCAACAAAATTTCACCGATATCTTGACGACATTTAGTCAAACGCTTCACAAGCTGCTTCAACCAGTAACAGATAAAAAAGGATAGCCCAAAAAAGTTCAGAGGTAACGTGCCAGACGAAGTCCCCATCGCCCAAACCGAAACAACGAGCGCGTTCCCGGTGCCGCAAGTGGCATCCCCCGATACGTCGCCACCCAGTGACCGCCACCGCCGCGATGCTCTCGCGCTTACCATCGCCGCAGCCGCCTGGTTCCTGCCGGGCCTCGGCCACGCTTTCCTGAAAATGTGGGGCCGAGCCCTGGTCTGTTTTTTCACCGTGGCCCTGCTGGTAGTTCTCGGCGCGGGCATGCGCGGCAATATTTTTTCGCGTAACGGCGAAGACGCTTTCGCGAGGCTCGGCTACGTTGCCGACTTGGGCGCCGGCATTTTTTACTTTGTGGCCCAAGCTCTGGAGACCAACGGACCCGACGTGTCGCACGCCAACGGCGACTACGGTACTCGCCTGCTCGCTACCGCGGGAGTCCTTAATATGCTCGCCGCACTTCACGCCTACGAAGTCACCCGAGCTCGCAAAGCATGATGTCCGCACGGGAAAGAGTATGATGCTCCCGCACGAAAAAACATGATGCCCGCCCACGAATTCAAGCTCAGCCATTTTCAGGCCATGGTGATTTTCGCGCTTGTGATCTCGGTCGCCTTCGGATTTCTAAGCCGCCGCAGCGCCTACCACCGCGCCAAATACATCGTCTGGTCCTTCATCCTTTTCATAGTCATCGGCGTCGGAATCGGCTGGGCCATGTACCCCTTTTCGCATTAATTATCGGCCATAGCGCTTAGCGGCGATCAACGGAAATGATCGATCGAATATAGCCAATCATCCGCGACAGCAAAATGCTCCGCCTAAATAGTCAGCCGCCTCACACTCGCGCGCCCACCGCAACACTACAACAGTGCCAAATTGACAGGATTTTTCAGCGAATGCTATTGTCGTTACACACGCCGAGGTAGCTCAGTGGTAGAGCAGCCGATTCGTAATTTTCCCCGCTAGTACTGTACCCACCTACAATCAGCGGTTTAGCCAGGTACTACGCTGTATTTTTCGGGGCTGTTTGGGGCTTGTAGGGTAGATATGGGCAAGGAATGGGCAAGAACTCCGCCCGCCGACTTAATCCATAATCCCACGGCTTGGGGTAAAACGGGGACCCTCGTCGGGTTTTTTCACTTTTGCCACAAGTTCAATTTCGTTTTCCTGCTTCCATTGAATTGCCGCCCCATCATTTCCCAACTGGAGTAGGTAACGAGGCCCTCCGCTGCTTGCCTGCTTTATTGTGTATACCTCCGGCCCGGCGTTTGTGATTCTCACTGAGTCCCCTAGGTCAAACTTCACTTTTCCCCTCCTTTGCTGGCTTCCTAAAGTCTGGCTTGTGGATGCCAGCGTGTATCTGCTCGCGGGCGGTCTGAAAGGAATCATCGTCCGTCGTTGGTAAAGCCTGATTCAAAGCGATATATCTGTCGTCGAGTCGTCTTACCTCGGCCAGTAGCTGCTCATGCGGTAATTCGGTCGCGAAAGTTTCAGAGAGTGATCGCGCCTCATGGCGAAGCGCGGTCCATTGGCAGGCCGCGTTTCGGTGCGCCGTCGGCGCTTTGTCTACACCAAGGATCGTGGAAACGGTTACGAATAGCCCTCCAACCGCTGAAAAAGCACCAAGCCAAGGTGGCAGACCAATAGCTGTAAGCAGCCCACAGAGCCCGGCGATAGCCGACGGAACGATGAGTAGCCATCGTCCGTGTTTTTCTTTTGTGTTAGCAAGGATGTAGTGGGCTTGCGCGTTGTACAAGGAATTTTCCTCTACCGTTTTGCATTCCGCAATCAGTTTTGCAAGTCCATCCGCATCTGCCATCACGCGCCCCTAAAATTTCGATTCACGCTGGAAACGGTTCCCCAAAAAAATCATGCCAGCCGTTGTTAGCTTTACTTTCTAGTTGAACCTCGCAAAGCCCCCATGCAGCTTCCGCCCTCTTGCGCAGATATTCCCCGATTCTTGTGAGCATTTCTGAATGCAATTGAGAATCCACGGGCGGTGAATAGCTTCCCGGCAATGACAGCGGGTTAGCGACGAGATTGGAAGCACGGCCAAGGAATCCAGCAAGCATGTGATTGTAGCCAAATCGATAGTTCTTAGCTTTCCAATCAGCAAGCAGCGGCGGGAGGATTAAGGCGGCCATCACTTCAATATGGAAAGATTTCATCGGCACCTCTCTACCTCGCAAATACGCCTTTATCATTTTTATAAAAGGGACTAGCTTGCCATCCGTTTCTGTATTGAGCCGCGTAATTATAGAAGCATCGTAGTCATAATCTGCGGCTCGCCAGTTCGATGGAGACGACCCAACGATATAGCAATTCGGTCCGCTCGGCCAACGCGGGTGTTGGCCAGTCAAATCTTCGAATGCTGGGGCCAACTCGATGCTCATATCATCCGCGTACTGTAAACGGATCACCGGGTGATCTTTTTCCTGAGGCATTAGGCGATAGATTTCATTCGACGCTAGGGCTCGTCGCACGATTTCCAAACCAGACGCCGGGCTGACTCCCCCACCGGTGGTTGCATACTGACGAAACGTTCCGAAACTAACGACCGCGTCAATGTCCAATTTGTCGCTGAGGTCTATAGGCCGTATCTTTGTTTTTCGCTGAAATGAGCCAGTTTGGCGAACAGTCTTGCCGGGCAAAGCATTTTCGATAGTTGATTTGACCGCATTGTACCGCTGCGATGCCAAGGTTACTCGAGTCGGATTGAGCTCAATTCTCCCTATGAGTTCATCGAACGATTCATCGACCGACACAGGGGGCATGGCTCGTCCTTCCGCGATTTCGCACAACGACCCTACGCTTTCGGAGCCTCAAATAAGATCGCTTCCTTAGGGTTTTTCAAAGCCGAAATAATATTTTCTGCAACCTTACTGATGAGTTTCTCTCCCCAGAACGGGTCTGTCATTTCGTAGTAGATCACTCGGACGTGCCTGACATCAAAGGGCACGTCGCCTTCGTTCGAGGAAACGAGAACAACGGGCTTTTTTAACGCGTGCGCCAAACCCAATTCATAAAGAACGTTTGGATTTCTGCCGGTCAGTTCAGCCACTAGTACCCGCGCATTGTTGATGCCGGACCAGATTTGATCGATGATTTTTCCCGTTCCAAAAATGTCAGCATCAGCTCTTACTGGCGTGATACCAGCCTTCTTAATCGCCGGTTCGTAAACGGTCGCGTAATATCCGCCTGTTGGCATAGCGAATGGCATCATGACAAAACAGCTGTCGCGTGCCTGCACTGCCACGCCTTTACTTACTTTTTTCAGCTGCTCATCGGGAATCGTGCTGCTACCTTCGACGTCCGGAGTGTGGCTCACATCGAGAACCCGTTTTTTACCGCCGATATCTTCCAGCAGTTTGGCCTCATCGAGAGCTTTAAGAAAAACCGCAATGAATTGATCGACCTTATCTTCTGGAACGTGGTAGGTATCTCGTGCGGTGTTGGCCAGAAATGTTGTGTCGGGCAGATTTTCTCCCCGATAGTGCTTGTACAAATCTGAAATTACCGGGGCGTGAAGTACGGCCTCCCTAAGGGCGTCCGTCTTATCATTTGGTTTTTGTGGTCTGACTATTCGGCGGGTGATATCAGTAGGTTTGACCTTTCCAATCGAAGGCCGTTCGAGCATTCCATATTTCAGTGCCGAACTAATCTCAACTTTGATAAGACCGGCTAGGCCAATTCCCGCAAACTGGGCGGCTTCACGGTCGGTACATTCTCTGCCAGCGCCCTGTTCCAAGATTGCTTGAGGAATTCTCAGGCACTCTAACATCGAGTGTTTGGGAAAGGCTAACGGACCCGTCTTTCCGGCTTTTTGCGCCGAGCGTTTCTTTCGGGCTTTGATTTTCTTATTAACCTTGGCAGGCTCAGTGTCAGGTGCGGACGTTGTATCGACGTCACTTTTGGGCATGGGTATCTCCGGAGCGTATCGTAGCTCAGCGACGCCTGAATGATCAATTGATTCATCGGCTACGTCCCTAAAATCCGTAATTGAACTCAATTAGGCAGCGGTGGCGGCGGCGACGGCGGGCTGGGGCCGATAGATTCCCTGCACCCGCGTCATAGAGTCGCGTTCGCGCTTGCGGCGACCTTGCCTGACTGACACTGGCCGTAATTTCGCCCACAATTCCGGGCGGCCCATGCGTCGCAATCTGCCGCGAATGTAAGTCGGAGTCATCCACGAAACGTTTGTTTGGCCATTCCAGACTTTGCCTGCTTTTACGAAAGCTTCGATATGCGCAACAAGCGCTTTATCGGCGGCCCGCTTCAGGGCAAGTCTACTATCACCGAAGCAGCGCGGCGCATTTGCATACACTTTTTCAAGAGACGGCCGTGGGGGCGTTACGTCGGGCGGTTTTGGGACGGGCATCGTTTTCGCTAATGGTGTGAGCGGTGCGTTTATTTCGAAGTCAAAAATATCTTGGATTTCCGTCGCCTTCATTCCCACAAACCTGTCAGCGATTTGCTCAAAGGTCAGCCCCTGCCTGTGCAATTCCAAGACGCGTTTGGGATCGACGGGGAAATGCGGCCTCGTGCTTTTAATCAGCGCCGTTCTCTCAATTGCTTTCCAATCTGACATTGGCTGATACCTCTCTGTCATTCCGGCAGAATGTTACAGACAAAAAAGCCGGAGCATTTCTGCCCCGGCTCTTTGCTGCGCTTCCTGCAATTTCTTAGCTGTGTTGCTGCAAATAATTGATTGGCGTTTGTGTGGACGCCTTGGAAAGCAAGCAGCCGCCGAAGCGACCGAATGCTGACCAGCCAATCAATCCAGCTTCCGCAAAGCCCGGCAACTCGGTGTACACCTGCACATAGCTGGCGCTTGGAACATAGCGCGTTAGCCAGCGGCTCAAATCACCAAATACTACGGTGGGCTGAGACACGGAAATGTGCGAGATGCTGTTATCGGTGTAAACCGGCTTGCCGAAAAGTGTCGGCTGTCCGTTGACGTACTTGATTAGGTCGAGCTGCGAGCCGAACTTGTCAAGCAAGGCGGCGATTGAAAGCAAGGTAGTATCGGCCATCAGCCAAGCTGCCTTGGGGGAATTGCGGTACTGTCTGTCTACGCTGTGGTACAGGTTTTGCAAATCGCGGCTACCGATTGAGTTCGCGCCGGTTTCGGTGCCGCCGGTGTTTTCTGCGCTGCCTGCGGCGGTAACGTAAGGAACGTTGTTTGCTTCTAAGCTAGGAATCAAGCCCAGCGGTCTGCCGGTACCGTTTCCGAGAATCAAATCCGCGCCAACGCCGCGTGCGATTCGCTCGGTGAAAAAGTTTTCGATGAAATCCACGGCCAAATTCGCCAAGGCGTCCTCACCGAATTCGATTGTGGTTTTTACTTTCGGTGTGCGATACATGAAAACGTTGTTCATGATTTGCGTAGCGTTGCCGATATTTTCGTAATCAGTGTCGGAAGCCGCTTCGGCTACGACAGTGGCAGCTTCGCTGGTATCGTCGGTCAGAGGTACCTGAATTCCCGCGCCGGTTTTGGTGGTAACAAAAGTCACCTTATCGTCGTCGAATAACGGGCTGTGCGTCTTAAGCGCATTCTGCAAACCGGAATACATAAAGCCGGTAGGCACGAACGTGCTGCCGCTGCCGTTTCCGTAAACGATAATGCCTTGGCCAGCTTCTTGCACTGCGCGGATTTCTTCGCCGCGAGCGATTTCTTGATAACCCTTGACTACCGACGCGCGGAATTCCTTCGAAGAAGGAGCGCGGGGGCCGGTTCTCACTTCGACGCGCACACGGCGATTGGCATCCGCGATTTGCGCAAGCAGAGTCTTGTGGCGAAGTTTATCTTTCTCGGTAATTACGTTGCGTTTAGAAATCTGGTCGAGCTCTGCGTGCAAGGCTGCCACTTCTGGCGAATGAATACTCATGGTCGTTTCCTCTTTTGTGGGGTTTGTTCTGTTGCACTGCCGGAAAACTGAATCCGGTGCAGTTTTGTTTCTTTGCAAAAAGTCAGGGCGCAGTGTCGGCGCACGCCAGCCAAGCGCGGTTATGTCTAGGAACCGCGAAGCAGCGCGAAAATTACGCTGCGCCCATTCCCCAGCGAAGCCGGGGAAAATCAGAGCGCGTCGTCGGGAATCGCGTCGTCGTAAATCTTTTCTTGGACCGGTTTAGCCTTTTTCAATAACTTCTTAAACTGGTCTTCGATTTCTGGCGGGCAAAGTTCGCCGCCTTTGATTCCGCAATGCCAATAGGGTTGCGCCGCTGCATTCGGGCCTTGCGCCGCGTGCTTTGATACCTGCGAAGCGCATGGCTGGTTGGGGCATTTCGCAGCAATGAATGGGGTACCGTTCGCGAGTCCTACGCGCCAAGCGGTAGGCTGCTTAACTACGAAAGCGGGCGTTACGGTATCAAAAACTTCAGTGGCCAGCCCGGCGTCAACGAAAAGTGCGCCGACATCGCCGCGTGCATTGGAAATCTTGCCGTTCTTGAATTGAATTTTCATTTTCTTCTCCGTCATGCTTCATGCTTCATGAATCGTGAATCACTTACACAACTGCCTAAGAATGTTTCGGGCTGGCGATGGCAATTTCAGCCGGTAGCGAATCGCTTTTTCCGCAGTGCTTGAATGGCGGCATCTTGGAAACGTCGCGCCCAGACCATTGCGCGGAAAGTTTGCAGGCGCGGCAAAATGCATCAACCACGGTCGCGGGTTTGCGCCTGAAAAATCGTATCGTCCAAGAAACGGTGGTCATCTGCGGCTTTCCTGAATCGGTACAACGCCAGCAACGCGGTCGCGGAATTCCAGCTTTTGCGCGGCGGTCATATTCTTTACAGCGTCGAACTGGTCGTGAAATCGGATTTCGGGCTGCGCAATGAATCGCCCCCAAGCAAGAAATACATCGGCCACGCTTGTATCGGCGCTGATAATTCCCAGCGAAATTAAAAGGCGTACATTTTTCGGGTCGTCAAAATGTACGTGCGACATTTCACTCTTCTCCAAGCAAGTGTTCGCCAATACTGCCGGGCAGCGGCGGCGCGTTTCTTTTGCGGCCTTCCTGCGTCATTTGTTTTACTGCGCGGCTGGCCGGAGTCGCCCCAAGCTGCGCCAGCAATTGCCGCATTAGGCTTTCGCATTTTTCCAGCGTGGCGATTGCAGGATTTGCGCCGCGCTTGTAAACGATTTGTCCGTTCGAGTCTGTTACCGGAATATCCATGAAAAAGTTCTCACCGATTTCTGCTTTGCACGCACGCATTCGGGCGTATGTTTCGCAATACAATTCCAGAATGCTGCCGTCGATTTTCGTACTGGTCCCACGTTTGATTTGTTCCCGCAGCATTCGCCGCCATTCCTGCCGGGCGACTTCGGACAAATGCTTGGGCATGGCTGGCCGCCCGCCCGCAAATCCGGGTACGCCCGCTGCGCGGCTGGGCCGGGCTGCTTGCGACTTCAGAAACAATTCAGATTCCAGTGGGGCCGGACGTGCCATGTTTTACGCGATTTCCTTTTTCAAAATATCTAGGACAGCTATTTCCTTGTACGCGGCCAGCAATTGCCGGGGCGTGCAGGGTTTCTTTTTCGCGTTGAACCACCGCCGAATAAACAGCCGCAATTCTTTGCGCCGGGCGCGAATCGCGGTAAGGGTTGGGCTTACCATAAAATCCTCCAAATTTGGCAGCGCTCGCGCCGCCGTGCTCTTAGGCAAGGTCAACGCGAGCGCCGATTTCCCTGCGGCCAGCAAGGAAAGGTCATAAAAGTTTGTTTTGGATTTCTGGCCGCAGCGCAATATCGGGCCGCTGTTACGGGTTTAGCCCGCGTTACCGGCAGAGACCGATCCCTTTGCGTCCGAATGCCGGGCGATTACCGCCAGATAAGATTTGCAGACGCCAGATTTAGGGCGGGTGCACAAGTGGGCCTATCGCGCGGCACTGGCGAGACGCCGTGAAACGAATCTCCCTCCCCATACCCCTTGTTATCAGAGGGTTAGCGTGGCTTTCGCTGCCACTCTACTAGTACCACTCGCTGATAACAAAGGTCTTGCAGGCAGGCAGGGCAGGCGGCAGGCCGGGCAGCCAAGGCGCGGCGCTGCTATGGATAGCGTACATAAGCTGGTGGATACAGGTGACTACAGGGCGTAACCGGGGCAGTAAGCCTAGAATTGCAGCCATGATTCGATACGTATGCTGGGTCAAGGGTAATGCTTAGTGCTGGGGTATACAGGGCTGCCGGGTGGTAGGGTTTTTGGTCTGCGGGGAATGTATAGCAGTGGACGTATGCTTTTCTTGCCCGAGTTTCTGGCCTTGCTGGGTTACTTACGACCTTGGGTCCAGTCGGGCGCTTGCGAGGTAGTAGCCCGTCGCGGCAGCGGTTTGTTTTCTGAATTCAGGCCGCTGGCATAGAACAGGGGCGCGGGATCGGCGGCGGGCGCTGGCATTACCGGCGCTTGGATCTCGGTAGACGCTGGGTTGGTTTCGCCTGCCATGCCAAGGGCTACGCGGGTAGGTACGTACAAGCTGGGGTCGTCCTGTAGGATATCGCTGTGGTGGTCTCTGCAAACGTGCACGATATTCGCATACACGTACATCAGCGATTCGTTAATGCGCGGCGATATCAAATGGTGCCAGATTTGTCCGACGTTTTGGCATCGCTTGCCGTCTACAATTCGCTGGCACATAACGTTGCCCATGCCAAGCAGAGCTTTCTTGCACTTTTCCCAGCGCCAGCCATACAGCGCGTGGACCGGGTCGTTTGCTTTTCTATCCCGATAGCGGACGACATTTTTCAGGCTGCGGCATTCAGTGCAAGTGTGGGTTCCGTCGTATGCAAGGTTTCGGCCATTGCAAGGGCCGGTGCAGGCTACTGGGGGAGATTTTGGCATTAGCTTTTCGGCAAGTTGTGTACTGTGAAGAATCGCTGCCGGACGCCTTCGTCGGCATTACCTGAAATCATTTCCAACGAGTCAAGGCTATCGTATTCGTTGAAACCAAATGCCAAGTGGAATCCGTCGCCGTTATCCAAATCAAGTCCGTTATGGTCAACGCTTTCTGATACCCGGCTGCCAAACTTCTCAATCAGGAATTGCTTGTCTGTTTTTTCCCTTGCCATAATTTCCTCCCAGCAAAGAGTTTACCAGTTGGACAATGGTGTGGCGAGGTCCTTATTCGCTTACTGAATCGGCGCGGCCTTGCTTGGCAGCGGTATAGCGGGCGATGAATGATTCGGCAGCGGCAGGATTGACGCCATGTGCGGCCAAGCGCGTGCGAATGATTTGCGCGTTGACGTGCGGATTGGCGACCGCCAAATCAAGCGCGTTCTGCACGGCGTCTACCGGCGTAAGTGCGCTTGCGATGATGTCGCAAAGCTGGATTGGTGTAGGAACGAAATTCGCCATGTGATTTCTCCTTAGTATTTATGCCGGAGTGTTTCAAGGATTCAAAAGGAGTTAAGAATCGCCGCAGCCTCTCGCTGCGTACCATGCCCCGGCAATCTATCAGGACGCTGTAAGGGGTTAGTCTTTGCAAACTTCGTGAATCGTTTTGTTGATATCGCTTACGAAACGGGCAATCAGTGCTTTTTCGATGGTCCGGAATGATTGCGCCATGAATGGCCGGGCGGACATTTTGCTGGTGCCATATTCCAGAAAGCGGACGACCGTTGCTACCGCCACGCGGCCTATGCTGCGTTTAACCTTGCCCTTTTTATTCCTGATGTCTTTGTAGCTGCCCAGTTTGTCCAGCGGGTAGTCAATTTTTCCGTCTGGTCCTACGAATACAGCGCCCGCGACATCCTTCTTCTGAATCTTGGTGCGCTGGCTGAAATGCTGTGCCATGAATCCAGTATCGTGCGGCGCATGATTCGCGGCAGACGCCCGCATTAGTTCGCCGCAATCCTTCAAAGTGCTGCGCAAAACTTTATCTGCCGTTTTCTTCGGCAGTTCTTCCAGCTTTTCTTGCAGCGATTGCAGTCCCTTAATTTCAAATTCGATTGTATCGGCGGCCATGATTACAAGCCGCTCGAACTTGGGGCTTCTTTTTGATTCTGGGACGCGGCGACGTGGCCGATGAGTAGGTTAGGCGTGGTGCTCATTTAATTTCTCCGTTTTCTGAATCGTCGGCTTCCATTCGTAATCTTCGTATTTCATTCCGGCAGGCATTGGCTGGCGGCGGGGCGCTTTGTATAGGCGCGGGCGCGGCTTACGCTGCGGAGGTTTCAGTTTGCTCATCGCGATTTATCAGGCGGCTGTTACACCCGGCTTAAAAGTACTGGCGTGGAATTTCCGCCAGCAACGGTGCAGCCGAAACAAAATCTGACGGACATGCGGCGGTTTGATTTGCAACTCTAGGCCGACGCCCACGGAATCTAGGCAAGCGCGGTAATACAGGTAGACGATTGCGGCAACCACCTCGACGCCACCGCCTTTTGCGGTGGTGCGCAAATACGTATCTACGGCTTCTATTTCGACCTTCAAGTCTTTTTCGCGTTCGCCCCGTACGAAAGGCTGCGCCGTACCGTCTAGGATTAATGGTTCGCCGGGTACTTTAGCTTCTGCTTCACGCGGATACCTGAAGTGCTGCCCTTTTATTCCGCCGTACTGCCTGCACATATCTGCAAGCAGCGATTCCAGCCGGGGTTTCTGCGCATCTATTTTCAGTTTGGCATTCTCAAGTCGCTCTTTTGCTGTACCGACCTTGGCGAACCGCCGAATCAGTGCACGTTCTTCCATGAAACTGACCAGAAGCATTTGCAAGGCTTGGTCATTCACCGCCCAAATCGGGGTGGTCAACCGGCGCTCCGCGCTTTGCTTGCGCTGGTGCGTACTCATTTTTGAGTAGTCTTCGTACGTCAGCCGCGTTTGCTGGGATACGGGCCGGTTTTGTTTTCCTTCGAACGCGTAGCGGTCAAATCTTAGATTGCTCATTTGCCCTCTTTGGTGGTTTCCAAAAAACATTTCCGGGTGCGTAATCTTTTTCTCGGTCAATTCTTTGCAGCCTGTAACCGGCGCAAGGGCGGCGGCCAATCGCATAAATTAAAGCGGGCAGGCTGGCAAAGCGAAAGCGTATTCCTTTTGCGCCGTTCCATTTCCAGCCGCGTGCTTTCGGGTTTACGCAGCGCTGCCGCGCCATTTGGAAAACGTAGTGTTCAGGTTCATACCGCAATCCGTGCCAGTTGTAGGCGCGGCGGGTTCTTTTGGTATTCATAACGCGGGGGATTCAGTTTCCGTAATTAGGGTGGCGTCAATTGCTTGCCAGCGCCCGGCAACTCTAGTTGATTTGGCGACTGCATAATTCCATTGCTGGCCAGCCCTAAGGGGCTTGCGGGTTTTGCAGTCTTTGATATGCAGGAAAATGGCGGGTCCTGAAGGGCGTTCCAAATAACAAAAATCGCCTTTGCGGGCAACGCTGTTTATGACGCCCGTTTCGCGGTACGGCTGATAAATCAATTTTCTGTCTGAAAGCAGCTTGATCGACGCCGCTTCCGCGCCTTTTCCGCGCTTCGTGTCGATAGCCACGAAAGAAATCTTTTCGCCGCGTTTTAGATATTTTCGCCCTACTTCGTCTTCGGGCATTTCGTGCATCGAGCAGAAATACTGTCGGCCATCAGCACTTTGCACGATTGCAAACGGAGTGTTTCTACGCTGCGTAACTACGATGGCTTCGATCATGGCTGCGTACCCCTTAGAAAATTAATTTATTGTTGCCTTCCGATTTATCCGAGGAATGTTTCGGGGGATTAATCGTCGTCTTGCCAGTTTTTAACTGGCGGATACCAAATAAATTTCACGCGCTGATGCGACCTCAAAGGGTCGCAATTTTCCCCGGCCCAGCAAGTCTTAGCGCGGGCTTCGGCGGCGGTTGCGAATAGGCTTACTTTGTTTTCACATTTTGAACAAAAAACAAATTGGCCATCCCCGCAGATTTCCATACCCGGCCATGCTTGGGCCGCACGCTGACGCCAGTAGCTATCCTTTTGGGGCGCGGGATCGGCTGGGGCTTCATAGATTTTGAAAGGCGATGACATGGCAGACTATCCGGGGAATGTTTTGGGTCTGCCTACGCTCCGCGAACCTGCCGCATGAGTGGCAGCCACCATTTCGGGGCGTCGTGGCCGTACTTCTTTTTTAGGATTGCCATTGCCGCGCCCATAATACGGGCGCAATCAATGCCTGAATGGAGTTGCGTTTTGTCTAAGGATATTGCTGAGCGGATTGCGAGACCGCAGCATTCGTGTAGTTCCCGCCAATGCGGGTACGGCACGAAGAGGGCGCGTTTCGCTAAGTCTTTGACGTCGCCGTGAACCTGCGTCCACGATATGCGGTTGTCCGTTAGCAGGTTAAACTCGTGGTAGCTAACGCGGTCTTGTTGTGAGCCGTCATAGGTATGCTGAAAGCAGCCCGCGAATACTTCCGAAAGTGTTTTGTCGTCGTATAGCATTTCCCTTTTTCCCTTGGCCGTCAGGGGCGAAGCCCCTTCAGACTAGATCAAAATAGGTTCGTCAACGATTCCCGTACCCGCTAATTCATACATGCTGTTCTTACTCACTCTGATAAACCCACTACCAATACAAACTCTGTTGCGGGGAAATCCCCGCATGGTGCAGTAGGGCTTTTCCCCGCATGGGCCAGCCGGGCCTTTCCCCGCATGGACCAGCCGGGCTTTTCCCCGCATGGACCAGCCGGGGATTTCCCCGCATGGTTTTTCAATCGACATTGCCTTTTGGCCCAGCGCCGCGCTTGAAAGTAACCTCGCAGCCGAAAATTTCGCTGGCTTCTTTGCCGAGCTGCCGTAGTTTATTTTGCATGGCAAACACGTCGGGCTGCTTTCCCTTGGGGCCGACCTTATCGCCCGCCCTGATTCCGGCCTCTGTATCTTTCTTCTGCACGTACTTGTAGTCCGGGCAGCCGCCATAGGTTGCTTCGTATTGCTTATGCGTTAAGATTTCGTACTCGTAATGTCCCAGCTTGTTGCTGCCATACGAAACCCGCCTGCCTTTCTTCAGCCACTTCAATTCGCACAGCTTGGCAATATGGTCGGCAAGCTGGTCCGGCGCAGAGTTTGTATGGTTCGCCAGCGTTGGCGAAATGCGGCCCCGGAAAATAAGTTGCGCTCCTGCTATGCGCGGGATTTCGTTCCCCTCTTCGTCGAATTCCTTCGATAGCGCCATTGCCAACATAGCGTCGTACGTTTTGTATACAGCTCCGCTCATATGGCGGCGGGCATGGCACTCGAAGGTGTCCTTTTTCTTAACGGCTAGCGAATCGGTCACGGTTGTTCTCCGGGTTTGAAAGTTTTTCTGTTACCGATTTTCGAACCCGCACGGCTGTACCGCTTTGGAATTCGATTTCGATATTTCCCCATTCACGATTCTGTTTTACAAGGTCCAGCATTCCTTCAATCTTTTTCAGCAAATCAGCTTTGTTCATACTGTCCTCCGTTTTTTCAGGCGGCGGCGAAATAAGTTAGAGAAACCCAAACCTTCGCCGTGGTTTATTTGCACGGATTTCAGTTTTTCTTCAGCGTCAAACCCGAATGAGATTGCTCCCAAAGCGATGAACTTGCCGTCCGGATTGTTCGGGTCGAGTTCGGGGCTAAGAGGTGCAAGCTCCTTGGCAATTACTTCGTAGTCAAAGACTTTGAATTCAGAAACGCCGTCGGTCATTTTCATTTTGTTTCTCCTTTTATTTGTTTTAGATGAAAAGTTTGCTGATTCAAGCAGCTTTCCGCTTTGCGGCGCGGGCCGTGCTGGTCGTTTCCAACCATGCCGATACGTCGGGCCAGTTGAAGCGAACGTAATGGCCTATGCGCAAGCAGGGAATAGGGTCTTCGCAGCGGGCGCGGGTCTTCTCGAAAACCCAGCTCTCTGAGACTTTGAGACGGTTGGCTAATTCCTTGCGGGTGAGAATATCTTGCGGGGTAATCAACGGAACACCTTCCTCATTTCAGGATTGGTGGGTGTTCCTCTGTAATACTGAGGGCGCGTTCTTGGGGTAACTTACCGCTCCCGCGCTTCCCGGAGTGAAAGCAGATTACCAGAAGAGTACGTGTAACTCAAGAGAAATTTCCGCACTGCCCCGGCAGCTACCGGGTAAGGGCCGGGGCGGGTAGGGCCGCCGCCAACTCCTCAAGCTGTTCCGTTTTCAGGACAGAGAACTTCAAACTCCAACCGCCGTTTTCCCAACCTACTTCGCAGGGCCATCCCTTTTCAATGAAGCGGCCTCGGACCTCCGCTACCCGCTCGCGGATTCCTGCGTAGTACTGCTCCTTTTCCTGCTTGCGTTTCGCGTCCTCAGCTAACCGTAGATGGTCTTCGGGGGTTGCTACTTTTAAGATAGTCCGTCTAAAAGCCTCGTTCTCGCCTTGCCCATTATCGCGGCGATAAGTACCGAAATCGCCGAGGTCGATCGTCAGCGCATTTAACGCGACGACTGTCTTGAAAGCTGGGCTATCAGGATAGCGGGCGTCGACGTACACTTCGTCGCCGATTTTCAAATTAGGAAAGGCCGATTTTCCCTTCAACTCCCTGAGCGCGTCCCGAAACGTCTTAGTTCCCGCCAGAACCTCAGCCGCCAAATCGGGCGATGCTTTCCGTATTATCCGGGCCGAGCGCAGCGTGCTTACCGAGGTTTTGGACTCTTTGGCTACCGCCGCTCTATTGTCCTGCTTTTCTAGTTTGGCTGTTTTCGCCAACACAGGGTTGGATTTCCCTGCCCTTGCTTTGGCCGCTGCTTGCGATAGGGCAATCTTTGAGCGCTGTTCAAGTATTTGGTCCCAAATAATCGCACGCTGACCGTCGTTTAGGTTTCGGCGACCTAGTTGGTGTTCTTTTATCCACAGCATCGCATGATCACGGTCACGAATAAAAGTATTGAGAAGGATGGTCCAGCGCGGCAGGCTATTAGGGTGTTGAATTTGCAGTCCCGCTTCGTTCTCTTGAAAAATTCTTAACCGGTTGTGCCCGTCCAAGACAAGATGTTTCCCGGTCTCAGGGTCTAGCCAGCACGTTAACCTATCCCGAAAACCTTGGACGAAGATATTTTTCGCCAATTGTTGCAATTCCGGCTGGGTCAACGGGGGAATGAGTTGTTCGAATTCAGGGTCTACAAAAACTTGGAATTTTTCCTTCAACGCGCCCTCCCCTATTTCGAGGATACCTTGGCCGTAGCGATACAAGGTCAAGCGACCAGCCCGTTCTTGCTTTCCGCGTTACCTGTACTTCCGCACAGTACCGGACGCGAGCCTGTAGCAATGCCAAGCCTCGCTTGAGCCGCATGGCCTCTGATATCGTTCTCCAATGCAGCGCGGCCAACTTTTCAAACGCGATGGTGCTTGGCATCTCCGTTACTACGTTCAAGAAATGAATGGTGCCGAATTGATTCGTCGCCGGGTATCGCAGCGCCTTGCCCGAATCGACGACGACCATAGGACCAAGACTGACGTGTGGCCGCTGGCCGAGGAGATCCTTTCGCCCCTGAATCGCGGCACGCACCAGCCTGAAGGGGCAATTACCTTTTCTGATTTCGTTGAAAAATACTTTCTACCGAATATCGCGGCCAAGCGAAAGCCCAGCACGCACAAATTTTATCAGGATGCGTACAGGAACCATTTGCGCGACCGCGTCGGGATGATCCGTATGCGGGATTTTACGACCCGGCACGCACAGGACTTGCTGGACGGCATTCGGCTATCGCATCAAAGTTTGCTGCGAATCAAGACAGCAATGAGCGCCGTGTTTACCTACGCCCGCCAGCGCGACATAATCCGAATGGCGAATCCGATACAGGGCGTCAAGGCGGAAGGGAAGCGCACGACCCCGGAACGCTACGCCTATTCGCTTGCCGAAATCCGCCACATGATTACGACGCTGCCGGAACCGGCGCGTACGGTCGTGGCCGTGGCTGCATTTACCGGATTGCGCGAAGGGGAAATTCGCGGGCTACGCTGGGAAGATTACGACGGCGCTGAATTGAAAGTGCAGCGCTCTATCTGGCGCACCCATGTTGGTGATACCAAAACAGCAGAAAGCGCGGCGGCGGTTCCAGTAATTCCTTTGCTGCAAACAATCCTTGCGGAGCACCGCAGCCGGTATCCGGGGCAGGGCTGGATTTTCGCTGGCTTGAAGAAAGGATTCGCGCTGCACCTTGACAACCTTTCGCGGCGCGATATCGCCCCGGCGCTGGGCGAAAAATGGAAGGGCTGGCATTCGTTCCGGCGCGGCCTCGGCTCGAATCTGTTCGCGCTGGGCGTACCGGCAATGGTGATTCAGAAAATTCTCCGCCATGCAAACGTCAGCACGACCCAGACGCATTACATCGTGGTAGAATCGCAAAAGGGCAAGGCAGCTATGGCGGATTTTGCGAAAGCCCTTGGCAGCAAATGGGCAAGAATGGGCAAGAAACGAAAACCGCAAAAATCGAAATAGCCAAGCAGGTCAATACAAAGCCGAGGTAGCTCAGTGGTAGAGCAGCCGATTCGTAATCGGCAGGTCGCGAGTTCAACTCTCGCCCTCGGCTCCACTTT
>Ga0073928_10005572_pt1 | contig 17556 bp, 14 predicted proteins | sample PaiPotPPA55metaG_FD_76969 | JGI IMG/M metagenome (GOLD analysis project Ga0073928, IMG submission 76969) | Iron sulfur acid spring bacterial and archeal communities from Banff, Canada, to study Microbial Dark Matter (Phase II) - Paint Pots PPA... ... | reverse complement strand
GGGCATTCGGCGATGTGAATCCGCCGGTACACGCGTGGGCGGCTTTTCGCGTTTATAAAATCGAGCGACGGCTGCGCGGGGTGGCGGACCGTGGATTCCTTGAAAAAGTCTTCCACAAGCTGCTGCTAAATTTTACGTGGTGGGTGAACCGCAAAGATCCGGAGGGCATGAACATTTTCGAGGGCGGATTTTTGGGGCTCGACAACATCGGAGTGTTTGACCGCTCCGCGCCGCTCCCTACCGGCGGGCACCTGGAACAATCTGACGGCACGAGTTGGATGGGCATGTACTGCCTGAACATGCTGGCGATCGCGCTGGAACTTGCGAAAGAAGATCCGGCCTACGAGGACGTGGCCAGCAAATTTTTCGAGCATTTCGTGCACATCGCTCATGCAATGAATGATATGGGCACGGATGGCAAATCGTTGTGGAACGACGAAGACGGTTTTTATTACGACGTGCTGTTTTTGCCGAACGGTGAACAGCATTTTCTGAAAATTCGCTCGATGGTCGGCTTGATCCCGCTGTTCGCGGTTGAAACGCTGGAGCCGGAAATAATAGAGCGCTTGCCGGGCTTCAAGCGGCGCATGCAGTGGTTCATCGATAACCATGCGGATATGCCGGAGCACATAGAGACTTCAGAGCGCTCGGCTCGCGGAGTGCGGCGGTTGCTTTCGCTGGTGAGCCGGCCGCAGTTGAAGCGAATTCTGGAGCGGATGCTGGATGAGTCGGAATTTTTGTCGCCGTATGGAATACGCGCGCTGTCGCGATTCCATGCTGATCACCCGTATGAAGTGGTGGCGGATGGTCACGTTAGCAGCGTGGATTATGAGCCCGCGGAATCGAACACCGGAATATTTGGCGGCAATTCGAACTGGCGGGGACCGATTTGGTTTCCTGTGAATTTTCTGCTGATCGAGGCGCTGCAGAAGTTTCACCATTATTACGGCGAGGACTTCAAGGTCGAGTTCCCTACTCGTTCGGGCGTCGAATCTGATTTGTGGCATGTCGCGGGCGAGATATCACGGCGGTTGATTAAGCTTTTCTTGCGCGATAAAGATGGGCGCCGGCCGGTGGACGGTGGAGTGGAGCTCTTCCGAAATGATCCGCATTGGAAGGATTTGGTCTTGTTTTACGAATATTTTCACGGAGACAATGGCGCGGGACTCGGCGCGAATCATCAGACTGGATGGACGGGGCTGGTGGCGAAATTGATCGAGCAGAGTGGCGAGTAAAGCAGTGCGGCACCACGGACTTCTAACATTTGGTTAGTCGACGGCAAATCAGCTAGGGTGATGAACGCAAACGTGACAATACGATTTGGGCGCGAGATTTGCGGGAATCTCGAAGAGGCGGAGTCGCGCGAGTGGCTGGTTACTAACGGTATCGGCGGGTATGCGTCGGGAACGATTGCCGGGGGCATGTCGCGGCGGTATCACGGATTGCTGATGGCTGCGCTGCGGCCGCCGGTGGGGCGGACTCAGCTTGTCGGATGGATGGACGAAATTGTGGGGTACGGGGGCGCAGATTTTGCGCTGGCTACACATCACTGGGCGAGTGGCGCTGTTGAGCCGAAGGGATTCCTGAACATCGAGGAGTTCCGGTTGGAAGGCACGACGCCGGTCTGGACGTACGCATTCGTGGATGCGCGGCTGGAAAAGCGTGTGTTTATGCAGCAGGGTGCGAACACGACTTACGTGCAATATACGATGGTCGAGGGAAGTGGTTTGCTGGAGATGGAGCAGAAGGCACTGGTGAACTATCGGGATTTTCACGGCGCGACGCATGCGGGAGATTGGCGGATGAGCGTGGAGCCGGTCGGGCATGGCGTTCGGGTCGTGGCCTTCGACAGTGCTACGCCCTTCTATTTGATGAGCGCAGTGGCGACTTGCGAAGTGCGGCACGAGTGGTATCGCGATTGTTTTCTTCCCGCGGAAAGGAACCGCGGAATGGACGATCATGAGGATCATCTGTTCGCGGCTATGTTCCGCGCTAAGCTGCAGGTCGGCGGGAGCTTCTCAGTTGTTCTGACGACGGAAGAGTCGCCTAGCCTCGACGCAAGTGCCACACAGGTGCAGCGCGCGGCCGACGAATCGAGGCTATTAGGCGCGTCTACTGCGACGAAGAACGATGCGGGTACGGTTTCGCCCGAGTGGTTGCCGCAGCTCGTGCTTGCTGCTGACCAATTTATTGTGAAGCGCGCGTCGCCGGGCGAGCCGGACGGACGCAGCGTGATTGCGGGCTATCACTGGTTTGGCGATTGGGGCCGCGACACGATGATTGCGCTGCCGGGCTTGACGTTGGCGACTGGGCGCCCGGATGTGGCGAGGCACATTTTGTTGGCGTTCGCGCGATACGTTGACGGCGGGATGCTACCCAACAATTTCCCAGATGCAGGCGGCACGCCGGAATACAACACTGTGGATGCGGCGCTTTGGTATTTCGAGGCGGTTCGGCAATATTTTGCCGCGACCGGTGACAAGCAGACGTTGCAGAAACTTTTTCCCGTGCTTGCGGGAATGATCGACGCGCACGTTAAAGGCACGCGTTATCAGATCCATGTCGATTCGGCGGACGGTCTGCTGTATTCCGGTGAACCGGGCGTGCAGCTTACTTGGATGGACGCGAAAATCGGCGATTGGGTGGTGACGCCGCGCACGGGCAAAGCGGTGGAGATCAATGCGCTCTGGATCAATGCGCTGGAAACGATGGCAGGATTTGCGCGCGTGCTTACTAAAGCTAGCGACACGTATGACGAGCTCGCGCGGAAAACGAAGGGTGGATTCCAGAGATTTTGGAATGCGCAGCGAGCGTGCTGCTATGACGTAATTGATGCGCCTGGGATCGGCAACGATGCTGCGCTGCGACCGAATCAGATTTTTGCGGTGGCGCTCCCTGTGAGTCCGCTTACCGAGGCGCAGCAGAAAACGGTGGTGGATGTTTGCGCGGAACGTTTGCTGACACCGTACGGCTTGCGTAGCTTGGCGCCAGGCGAATCCGGGTATCAGGGTCATTATCGCGGGGGCCCTCGCGAGCGTGATGGGGCATATCACCAGGGGACCGTGTGGGGCTGGCTGCTGGGGCCGTTTGCGTTGGCGCACTTTCGCGTGTACCGGGATCCGACTGCGGCGAAGAACTTCTTTAACTCAATCGGCCCGGCAATTCGCCTCTACGGTGTCGGTTCGCTTGCGGAAATTTACGACGGAGATTCGCCTTTCGCGCCGCAAGGATGCATCGCGCAGGCTTGGAGCGTTGGCGAAGTGCTGCGCGCCTGGACGGAGTTGGCCGGCGCGCAACAACCTGTCTCCGAGGGAGAAGCTACGATGAACAAGAAAACGGCTTCTCCGGTTTAGAGGCTGCGCTTGCGCTCATAAAGCTCGATCAGGACTTTGCCCGCGACTGGCAAGGGTACCAAGAAAAAATTGACTCGCGTATTATCGGCGCCCGCGCGAGTCTCTGGGTAGATTGGCTGCACGCGAAACTTCTCTTTTAAGATTTGTGTCGCGCGGTCCACGTTCGTGCAGAGAAACTCCACCTGTTGTACGCCTTCGCCGAATTTCGCAAGAAATTTGGAGACGGCCCCTGACCCTGCCGGGTCGCGCGTGGTCAGCACGTCCAAAGAGATGTCGTTTGGGAAATGCAGTTTGAACTCTTCGGCGTCTTGATCGGGCGGTACTTCTACGAGACGCGGTGATCCATTTGCATTGCGAATGCGCGCGAACGTTTCGGGTTTGACTGCAAGGCCAACGGTGACGGCCGGGGTGGCACCGAAGAGTGCCGCAAACTCGGGATTTGTCCACCAGATGTAGATCGCGCGGTCAGCCGGCGGTCGTCCCCGTCGATAAATCTCTATCGCGGCCGCCGAGCGCATGACGGAGTCGCTCGACGAGAGATCGGTGATTGCGGAGGCGAGCGGACTGGACATGGATGAATTGAAATTGTAGCGTGAGGGGCGGGTCAAAACGAAGCGCGGCCAGAGAAAAGTAACCAAAGCGGCGCGTTTCTCATCCGAAGTGCTATGCCAAAGCCAGTAATGATGACGGTAGATGACGATCCCGAGGTTTTACGCGCGATTGAGCGCGACCTCCGCGGCCACTACGCCGAGCATTACCGCGTAATGCGCGCCAATTCCGGGAATGCCGCGCTAACTACCCTTCGCGAGCTCAAGGCACGCAATAATCCTGTAGCTCTCCTTCTGGCCGACCAGCGCATGCCTCAGATGGACGGTGTGGGTTTTCTCACCCAGGCGATGGACATTCACCCGCAGGCAAAACGCGCCCTGCTGACGGCGTACGCGGATACAAATGCGGCGATCGACGCAATTAACGAAGCGCGCGTGCACTACTACTTGATGAAGCCGTGGGATCCGCCCGAGGAAAAGCTCTTCCCCGCGCTAGATGATTTGCTCCACGATTGGACCGCACAGTTTCGACCACTCTACGAAGGCATCCGCGTTCTGGGCACGCGCTGGTCTTCCCGCGCTTACGAGCTGCGCGATTTTCTCGGCCGTAATCAGGTGCCATACCAATGGATCGACGTCGAGGTTGCAGCAACGGATCCGGAAGTGCGCCGCTTGCTGGAATCTTTAGGACCCGAGGCGGAAACTCTGCCGCTTATCCTTTTCCCGGACGGCGAGCGCCTAGCCGAGCCGCCGTTTCCGGCGGTGGCAAACAAGCTGGGCCTGCACACCAAAGCGCACACGAATTTCTACGACCTTGCCATTATCGGCGGAGGGCCCGCGGGGCTTGCCGCCGCGGTGTATGGCGCTTCCGAGGGCCTGCGAACAGTGATGATCGAGCGCGAAGCGCCCGGCGGCCAAGCGGGCCTCAGCTCACGCATCGAAAATTACCTTGGATTCCCGTCTGGGCTAAGCGGCCTGGATTTGGCGCGCCGGGCGGTGGCACAGGCGCGGCGCTTCGAGGTGGAGATTCTCTCGCCCCAGGAAGCTCTGAGCCTCCGCGTAGATGGTCCCTACCGGCACATTAAGCTTTCGGACGGCGCCGAAATCTCCTGCCACGCATTGCTGCTAGCGATGGGCGTGCAATGGCGCACGTTGGACGTGCCAGGAATGGAGCGGCTGCAAGGCGCGGGCGTTTATTATGGCGGAGGCGCGTCGGAAGCGATCGCGTGCAAAGGTGAGACCGTTTACATTATTGGCGGAGCGAACTCCGCCGGCCAAGCGGCGATGCATTTCTCGAAGTTCGCGCAAAAGGTGATCATGCTGGTGCGCGGCGGCTCGCTAGCGAGTACCATGTCGCACTATTTGATAGAGCAGATCGAAAAGACCGCGAATATTGAAGTGTGGACGCGTACCACTGTGATTGAAGTGCATGGCGAGACGCATCTTTCTGAGATGACGATTCGGTGCGAGGGCAATGCGGAAGTCGAAAAGGTGCCGGCCAACAGCTTGTTCATCTTTATCGGCGCTCAGCCCCGCACAGAATGGTTGGACGGCCTGGTCAAGCGCGATGAGCGAGGCTTCATCCTATCCGGTCCGGATTTGCTTCAGGATGGCAAGCGCCCCGAGGGCTGGACGCTCGACCGCGATCCAGGGCTCCTGGAAACGAATGTGCCGGGAATCTTTGTGGTAGGGGACGTGCGGCACGGCTCGGTGAAGCGGGTGGCTTCCGGGGTAGGCGAAGGCGCGGTAGTCGTGCAATTCATGCATCAATATCTCGCGAAAGTACAGTGAGTTCTTCACAGCAGTTGGCGCACGAGGAAAGGCGGCGAGACGCATGACGGCATTGCCGGACAAGGCCCACACGGACGCGGTATCCGCGCCGCTTCGCAAGGTGCCCGCGTTCTCCGATCTTTCAGATGCTGACCTTGAATGGTTTATCGGCCATGCGGAGGAGCGCCGGTTCAGCGCCGGGGAAATTGTAAGCCGGGAAGATTCACCGGCTGACACGATGCTGGTGCTTCTGTCAGGCGAAATTCGCGGCCGTCGCGAAAGTGAACCTGACAGCCAGACATACACGGCTGCGGCGCCGTCGGTAACAGGCTTTCTCCCGTTTTCGCGAATGAAAACCGTTCCAATGACCGCGCGTGCCCTTACCCCGGTGCATGCTCTTGCGCTGAACTCCAGCCACTTTCCGGAAATGCTGCATCGCATGCCGGAACTCGCGCAGCGGCTGGTGGGAGTTCTTACCGATCGGGTCAGAAGCTTCACCCTCGTTACCCAGCAGAGAGAGAAACTCGCTGCGCTCGGCAAGCTGTCCGCGGGTTTGGCACATGAGCTGAACAATCCGTCCGCGGCGGCGCGCCGCTCGGCAAGTGCGCTACGCGATTGCCTCGCACGATTGCGTCAAATCGCGCGGAATATTGGCCCGGAGGATTGTGCGCTGCTCGCGAAGCGCGAAGAGGAAATTCGCGCATCGCTGCAGCCTGCTCAATTCAAGGACGAATTCAAGCGTGTTGAGCGAGAAGAAGCCATTCAGGCCTGGCTTGAACATCGAAAGGTGGCCGATGCGTGGAAACTCGCGCCGCTGCTCACCGAAGCAAACATTAACGATACGCAGCTCGAGAGTTTCGCGGCGGCAGCGGGCGACTCGCTCGGCCCTGAGCTCATGCGCTTCGCCACGCTGCTGGAGATGGAGCGTATCGCTGACGAACTGGAGCACAGCACCGCGCGCATCTCCGATCTAATCAAAGCCATCAAGGAATATTCGTATATGGATCAGGCCAGGCTCCAGGAGGTGGATATCACCAAGAGCCTGGAGACGACGCTGACGATCATGCATCACAAGCTGAAGCGCGGCATTACAGTGACGCGCAACTATGAACCGGACCTGCCCAAAATCACGGCCTACGGCAGCGAACTCAATCAGGTCTGGACCAATCTGATCGACAACGCCGCAGACGCTATGGGCGACAACGGTAAACTGCGCATCCGCACGGCCCGCGAAAACGAGTGCATCCTCGTAGAGATTGCAGACAATGGCCCGGGTATTCCTCCCGAGGTCAAGTCGCGCATTTTTGAGCCGTTTTTCACCACCAAAGGCGTCGGTGATGGCACGGGCCTCGGTCTCGATTTCGTCTATCGCATCGTGACCAGCATGCATGGCCAAATTTCAGTGGAGTCTGTGCCCGGCGACACGCGCTTCGTGGTGCGCATCCCGATTCACGCGCCAGAATAGGCATAGGAGGACGGCCATGGCAGAAGCTTGCACACACACGGATCAGATTCGTAACCCAAAACCCAAAACGCACGGCTGCGAGGAATGCCTGAAAATGGGCGACACCTGGGTACACCTGCGGCTTTGCGAGATTTGCGGGCATGTGGGCTGTTGCGACTCATCGAAAAACAAACACGCTACAAAGCACTTTCGTGCAACGAAGCACCCCATTGTGAAGTCCATCGAGCCGGGAGAAGACTGGATGTGGTGCTACGTCGATGAAGTGATGTTCGAGGAAGGCTGAGGCCGCCGTCGCGCGCGGGTTCAGTCAGTGGTTGACGGCCGCTGCTTTGCAGTGGCGGCTTTAACGGGAAAAAGCAGCGAAGCCGCAAGTGCGAACAGCAAAATCCCCAGCACAGTCAGTAAAGAAATATATTCGGGAATGTCCACCCACTTGTGCGCAATCATCTTTGCGCCGATAAAAGTCAGCACGAACGATAGCCCCACGGTTAGGAAGCGCAGACGAGTCAATACTCCAGCCAGCAGGAAATACATAGCGCGCAGCCCGAGGATGGCGAAGACATTTGAGGTGTACACGATGAAGGGATCTTGCGTGATGCCGAAAATCGCGGGGATGGAATCAATCGCCAGTGTGACGTCTGTAATCTCTACTACGAGCAAGACCAGGAACAGCGGTGTGGCGTACAGTTTCCCGCCGCTGCGCACGAAAAAGTGTTCGCCTTTGTAATCGCGTGTGATGCGGAGATGCTTGTTCGCAAACCGGAAAATGAAACTTTGCTCAGGGTGAACTTTTTCCTTTTTGATGAACAGCATGTGAATTCCGGCGTAAACGATAAACGCGCCGAACACATACAGTACCCAGGAAAACCGCTCAATTAGCTCCGCACCGGCCAATATCATTATTCCGCGCATCACGAGAGCGCCTAGGATGCCCCATTCGAGCATGCGGTGCTGAAAACGCTCGTCAATTGCGAAGGTGCGGAAGATCACCAGAAAAAGGAACAGATTATCGACGCTGAGCGCTTTTTCGATGAGGTACCCGGTGAAAAACTCCAGGCCCACTTGTTTGCCAGAGTAGCGCAGGATTCCCAGGCCAAATAAGATCGAGAGCGCGACCCACAGCAAACTGAAGAAGCCGGCCTCGCGCAGGCTGACCTTGTGCAGCCGCCGGTTGAAGACGCCCAAGTCCAAGGCCACACAGGCGAGGACGAAAACGTTGAATCCAATCCAGAGAAGTGGAGTGCCCATTTCAGAGCGCGGGGCGGCGCGTCAGGGAGCCGAAGCGCGCCTGTCGACAGCGTTCAGGTTGGTGAGTTCCACGCGCGTGGTTTGACCCGCGTGGATCGCCACGGGGGCGTCCCAACCGAGCGTCGTGTCGCCGGCGTTGGCATTCAGATTGAGCGTGCTGAGCCAGTATTCTCCGGGAGCGAGGCCGGAAACCGAGGCGCGACCGTCCAGATCTGTATCCGCTTTTGCCGCCATGTATTTCGTCTGCGCGAATTCCGGCGCGAGCCGCAGCACCCGGCGTCTGTGTTCGGCTTGAATTTTCGACCACTTGTCCTGCGGATTTACACCCACCAGTTCCAGTTCTATTCCACTGACGGTAGAAGGATTGCCCTGGATGAATTTCTTTAGCGCGAGGTAATATTCCTGCAACTGCTTGTTGTAACGATCCGGATGGGTAGTCTTGTCGGCGTCCGCATATTTCGGCTTAGGAATGCCAGCGGTTACCCCGCCACTGTTAGAGCGCTGGTAAGCCAAGAGAAATTCCGGCACATGAATTATGTCGTCTGCTGTCACCAAGTGGTCGAGGCCGGGCATGGTCAAATCAAAAATATCATGAGCCTTCAGCCATTCTTTTAGCTCGGGAGAAAGCTTCAGGTCTTCAATAAATTTGTCACGGGAAGGAATTAGGTCTTCCGCTTCCACTTCCTTCACAATTTCCGCATAGCTCTTGGTTAGAACGTAGAACGTGAATTGTCGTACCGGTTCTGCGCGAGCGGCGGTAGGACTGATCCGCGCCGCTAACTCGAGCGAGCCCGCGCTGCTTTGTGCCCAAGCAGCGCCAAAAAGAAAGGCGGCGCAACACAGCGCGCAAATGTAACGCGATAACGCTCTTCGCATGGAGTTCATCCTAGCAGATTGGTCGCGACGCAAGCGGGAAGAAGGATAGAGTGTTGCCGAATTAGTGCTAAGGGGTAGTCAGAAACGGCAACGCAGCCACCGTCATCAAAAAAGCCGGAAAACTGCTTCGATCATTACCCAAGCCGCGACCGCGCGCTGATTTGCATCGCGAGCTGGCTTGAATTTCCAGCCGCGTACGGTTTGTATCGCGCGCTCTTCTAATCCAAAGCCAACGCCCCGGACCACGCGCATATCCGAAGCCGTTCCGTCGGCTCCAACCAGCACGCGCAGCGTCACCGTGCCTTGCATCTTCGCGTGCCTGGCTTCATCGGTGTAGATGGGGTACGGGCAAGTCACGCACGTCGGCATTGAAACGCCACGAGAATAGGGAAGGTTTCCTTCGCCTTCCCCGCCTCCCGGTCCGTTGCGGTCGCCCATACCTCCGTCATTTCCCGCGCCGATGCCGCCCTTGGAACCTGGCCCGGCTGAACCATTTTTGTCGGGCATCCACGGGAGGCCCAGATCATTTTGCGGAGAAATGATCGGAGGTGCTTGCGTGTCCAGAATCGTCGGCGTGATCGGGAGCAAGTGAGCGGCGTTATCTGGCAGCCGCGGCGGAGCAAGCTGCACTGGCGATCCTGGGGCAAAGAATCCGCGGGTCGCTGGAGATGCGGCCCTTTCACCGCCGCCAGCGGTGTGACCCTGAGATGGCTTCTCTGTAAAACGATTCGTATCCGGCGAGTAGAGCAGCGGTCCAATGTTCGTAAAAGCCTGATGCGTCGCGTCTGGCGGGTGAACCGTTTGAGAGACGATCAGTGAAATCGCTGCAAGGATTGCTCCGTGCGTAAGTAAGGAGACTGTCTGTGCACGACTTGCGCGCCCCGATCGCTCGAACTTCAACAAGTGTATGGGCGCGCCATTGGCAGAGCCAGGCGTTAGCGCTGCAGGAGTGAACACTTGACGAAAATTCTCACGGACACGACCGATCCAGGAATCGGATGAGGCCTGAAGAAAGGAGAAGCCACGCAGGCGGGGTCCAAGCACAGGTGCCTCCGCGCCGCTCTCGCTTTTTTGTCCTCAATTAACGCGAGCGGCAATTGACAGATGTGAAGTGCGCTGTTCTAGATTGGTTGCCCGTGCGGAAGAAGCAGGCCCGAAATTTCAGGATAATCCGCTCAGTACAGGCGGAACGTAACTTCGATCGGTACGATGGTGGCCACAACCTTACCGTTCGGGCCTACCGCAGGTTTGAACTTCCAGCCCTTGACGGCTTCGATGGCTTTTTCTTCCAAGCCCAGACCCGGGCCTTTGACAACGGAGATGTCGATGGCGCGGCCATCGGGAGTGATCGTTACTTTCAAGACTACGGTACCTTGGTATTTGGCTTTGCGCGCCTCGTCTGAATACTGCGGGATCGGGCAGTACAAGCAGATAGGGACGCCGACGCCGTTTACGCCCGCGCGAAACGCGCCGCCACCGGTGCCGCCGCCTTCGCCAGGACCGAGGCCGCCGCCTGTGCCGCTGCCTATACCCGTGCCATTACCGTGTCCGAGCGAATCAGAGTACGCGGAAGCCAGCGGGTCGCCGTACGTGGACATATTCGGACTCGGAACTTTCAAGTCCGGAGGACCCAGAAGCGCGGGATCCATGGCCAGCTTTGGATTGGGATTCTGAATCTTTACCTGCGGAGGCGTAAATTGCGTCCACTTGAACTTCGGCAATTTCCCCTTATTCACCGGGGTCATGGTGTGGTCATTGGCGCCGCCTCCGCCACCCGCTTTCGCGGCGCCAGCGGGAAGCTTCGTCACATAAGGTGAAATGTCGAGTGGCACCACGTCCACGTTGCTCTTGGCCTGGATGGGCTTCGAGAAATGCCAGAAGAGCGGCACGAAAATCACGAGGGCAAAAATGCCCGCGTGCAGGCCCATGGAGATGATTTGTGTCCAGCCGAAGTTTTCATCCTTCGACCAAATCTCTTTCACCTTGACCGGCTTGCTTGTAACTTGCAGCGGTGGGAGCTTCGTGGGCGAGATAACTTCCTTGATGCGGTAGAAGAAACCGCCAAAGCTCGAGCCCCAATTAACCGCTAGTCTGCTGTTGACGGGCCCCTTCGGCACTGGGCGCGAGCTCAAAAATTCCTTGAAATTCTCCCCGACGCCGCCGCCAAACGCATTGCGCGTGAATGGTGCGTCCGGACGCTCGACAACCTTCACCGGGCGCTCGGTCAGAAATTGCTTGAGGTTCGACCAAAAATTATCAGATACGAGGTGAGCTGGAGCGCCGAACTGTGGCACAGCACTAGCAGGGACCGGCACCGGCGCCTCTGGCGCGCTCGATCCGGCAGGCGTATTTCGTTTTATATTCGCGGGCAAAAGACTAATAAAAGATGAATCTGGCACCTGTGTCCTCTAAAATCAGCCGCTTAGCGGCATAGGTTTAGACGTAAGAAACCCTCGACTAGGTGTCCCAACGGATACCAACGAAAATACGATTCCCACGGCCTACGATTGGTTGCACGCGCCTTGGGCTGACACCCACTGGCATTCATTGTAACATACGGTATTCACGCTGCTTTCCGATGTTTCCCGCCAAACACCTTTGGGAAATAACGGCATAGAAGGGAATCCGCTAAATCAGCCCATGGCCGAGCCGCTGGAACTAAAGAAGACACTCAATCTGCCGAAGACAGACTTTCCCATGAAGGCCAACTTGCCTCAGAACGAGCCGAAACAGCTCGCGGCTTGGCAGGAAGAGAACCTGTATGAGCGCATTCTCGAAGTCCGCAAAGGCAAGCCGCTGTTTGTTTTGCACGACGGGCCGCCATATCCCACCGGCGAAATCCATTTGGGTACTGGCCTCAACAAGATCTTGAAAGATCTCGTCGTGAAGACCAGAAGCATGGCCGGACACTATGCGCCATACGTGCCCGGCTGGGATTGCCACGGGTTGCCCATCGAAACCCAGGTCGAAAAGGAACTGGGCGGCAAGGGCAAGGTCTCGCCGGCTGAGTTTCGCAAGCTCTGCCGCCAGTTTGCGATGCGCTATGTCGAGCAGCATAAGCGCGACTTCAAGCGCCTCGGCATCTTCGGCCGCTGGAACGATCCTTACTTGACGATGAGCTTCGATTATGAAGCCACCATCGCCAGCGCGTTTCTCGATTTCATGGAGAACGGCTACGTCTATCGCGGGCGGAAGCCGGTGTATTGGTGCATCTATGACTCTACCGCTTTGGCGGAAGCTGAGGTCGAGTACGAAGACCACACAAGCCCTTCGATCTGGGTAAAATTTGGCGTGGTTGGCGGTGGTTCGGGCGAAGCCGCGAAGCTTGGCAACGATGTGAGCGCGGTGATTTGGACTACAACTCCGTGGACAATCCCGCATAACCGGGCTCTCGCCTTCCATCCTGACTTTGAATATGTTGTGGTCGATACGGAAAAAGGCGCGCTGCTGCTCGCGGCGGATCGCGTCGCTGCTTTGCAGGCCGAATGCGGAATCAAGGAAGCTCGCGTTCGTGCCAAATTCAAGGGCTCCGAGTTTGCGGGGATGAAATTTCAGCATCCCTTTTTGCCGATTCAAGTGCCTGGCATTCTCGCTGACTATGTAACGCTAGACCAAGGCAGCGGCATCGTGCACACCGCGCCCGGCCATGGCGCCGACGATTTCTACTCTGGCCAAAAATATGGCCTGGAAGTTTACGCTCCAATCGACGATCGCGGCGTCTATCTCGAGGGCTTGCCGGAATACAAAGGCAAGGACGTGTTCACCGCGAATCCCATTATCGTCAAGCTGCTTGCTGATCGCGGCGCGCTGCTCGGCCACCATGAATACAAGCACAGCTACCCGCATTGCTGGCGCTGCCACAATCCCCTGATCTTTCGAGCCACGGAGCAATGGTTCATCAAGATCGACGCCGCGGCGCACGGCCGCACCACGACTCTCCGTCAGGAAGCTCTCGGCGAAATCCGCCACGTCAAGTGGATTCCCGCCTGGGGCGAAGACCGGATGTACGAAATGATTAAGGAGCGCCCGGACTGGACCGTTTCGCGCCAGCGCTTTTGGGGCGTCCCGATCATCGTTTTCTATTGTGAAGCATGCGGCACCCGCCTCGAAGATTACAAGGCCCTGCGCAACGTCGTCCGCTGGTTCGAGAAAGAAGGCGCGGACGCCTGGTACCAGCACACCGCCGAGGAGCTCTTGCCCGCCGGAACCAAATGCTCCTGCGGCGCGACAAAGTGGCGCAAAGAAGACGACATTCTCGATGTCTGGTTTGATTCCGGCTCGTCGCACTTGGCAGTCCTGAAGGGTCCGGAGTGGCCAGCCGACGTTTACCTCGAAGGCCCGGACCAATATCGTGGCTGGTTCCACAGCTCGCTTCTCGTCGCCACCGGCATCAAGCACAAAGCGCCGTTTCGCAGTGTAGTCACGCATGGCTGGACGCTCGACGAAAAAGGCCAGCCCATGTCAAAGTCTCTCGGCAACGCTCTTTATCCTAACGAAATCGTCGAACGCTGGGGCGCCGACCTGCTGCGCCTCTGGGTTGCCTCCGTCGAATATCAAGCGGACGTAAAAATGAGCGAGCGGGTAATGACCCAGCTCAGCGAGGCTTATCGCAAAATCCGGAACACGTTTCGCTTCGCGCTCGGCAACTTGTCTGAGTTCGATCCCTCACGGGATGTGCTGCCCAACGATCAGCTCGAGGAAATGGATCGCTGGATGCTCGAGCGCACCGCCGAACTGGTTACTAAATGCCGCGAGTGGTATACCGGATACGATTTTCATCGCGTTTATCATGCAGTCCACGATTTCTGCGTTGTCGATCTCAGCGCCTTCTACTACGACGTGCTAAAAGACCGTCTCTACACCAAAGCTGCCGGGAACAAATCCCGGCGCTCCGCGCAAACGGCGATCTGGAAGATCACCAGCGCGTTAGTACGTTTGATTGCGCCGGTTCTGGTCTTCACGTCTGAAGAAATCTGGAAGTATCTGCCGAAGAGTAAAGGCGATCAAGCCAGCGTGCACATGGCGGAGTTCCCTGCAGCCGAAAGCTTGATCGCAAAGATTGACGTTCAGAACAAGGAAGCCTGGGAGGACTTGGCCAAGGTGCGCTCCGCGGTGCTCGTCAAGCTGGAGGAAGCGCGTAACGCGAAATCCATCGGCGGCTCACTGGAAGCGAAAGTTGGGTTGTATTCCAGCCTTCCAAAGCTGCAAAGCACTCTGAAGTCATACGCTAAACACCTCCCTGCACTGTTTATCGTTTCTCAGGTGCAAGTCCTAGACGCTTCACCTGTGGGGATCGATCCCGCTGAATCTTCCGGCTTGGCCGTTCGAATCGAAAAGGCTGACGGGAAAAAATGCGAGCGCTGCTGGAACTATTCCACTCACGTCGGCGAAAACCCACGCTATCCCAGCATCTGCGAGCGTTGCAGCGAAGCGCTTGCCGAAATCGAAGGCGCAGCAACCCATGCCGCCACATAAGCTGAAAGCGCGGCTTTTTTGGAGTGCGGCGGCTTGCCGCCGCTTTTACGGCCGAACCGCAAGAACGGTGCAAACCACAACTGGAGAACTGAAACGTCCACTCGCTTTTGACGTGCGATCGGGAGCACAACGTTGATTTTTCCAGCACGTCTCCGCTGGCTCTGGCTGACCATTGCCGTCGTCCTACTCGACCGCGCCACGAAAGCCTGGTTCGAATCGCAAACCGTCGAAGGCTGGCACCGCGAGGTGATCCACAATTTCATCTACCTCGTGCACAGCCGCAATCCCGGCATTGCCTTCGGAGTCTTCGCCGATTCGCCATCGACAGGTATGCGTGTCCTGCTGATCGTCGGCTCCGCCATAGTTATCGGCGCGCTTGCTTGGTTGTTCGTCGCCGGTCACAGTGGCGGGTCCCTAACTGCTGCCGGCCTCGCGCTTCTACTCGGCGGGGCTACCGGAAATGTGACCGACCGCATCGTCCACGGCGCCGTCACAGACTTCTTCGAAGTCTGGCTCGGCAGCTATCACTGGCCTGCCTTCAACGTCGCCGACTCGGCTATCACTATTGGTGCCGCCCTCATCATCATCGACGTCCTCTTCTTCCACAAACACCACGCCCCCGAAGTTACAAATCGCCAACCGAACTAGGCGATGTCGAGTGCTCCCATTGGTGTGCGGATTTCAGCCCCCAACGCAGTGATTCAACTATTTGGGGCTATAATTAGCGATAGATGCGGAGGCGCTGATATGACTATCGAAGAGAGTGTACTTGAAAATCTGCGCGATTTGCCCGTTGACAAGCAAAAGGAGGTTCTGGACTTCGTGAACTTCCTCCGCGAGAAGAACGGCGGCACTAGTCCTCGCCGTAGCCTGCGCGGTCTCTGGAAAGATCTCAACATCGAAATAACAGAAGAAGACATTGTCCAGGCGCGTCGAGAAATGTGGGGTAATTTCCCAAGAGACATCTCCTGATGTCTGCGGTTTTGGATACACATGCCGCAGTCTGGTACCTTCTTGACGCGAAGAGCCTATCCCAAACAGTCTTTTCACTGATTGACCGCGCAGCTGCAAGTGGTCAGCCCACATATATTTCCGCGGTGTCTCTGGTCGAGGTTGTGTATCTCGTCGAGCGCGGCCGAATTGCTGCTGACGCCTTCGAGAGGTTCGTTGCGGAACTGAAGCAGCAAAATCCTGCCTTCACCGTCGTGCCGCTCGATTCGGAAGTTGCGGCAGCCCTCAGAACCATCCCTCGGGATGCTATCCCCGATATGCCAGATCGCATCGTCGTCGCCACCGCCCTCCATCTGGGTCTCCCACTCGTCACGCGCGACCGCCGCATTCAGTCGGCGGGCATCAAAACCATCTGGTAATCCTGCCGTGCACTCTTCTGGCTCTTCGATACTCCGCGAACTGGTTGCGTCTTCGGCAGACAGCGGCGTTCGCCTTGATCGCTTTGTAGCCGACAATTGCCCAGAGCTCAGCCGCGCGCGCGTCCAGGAGTTAATCGAGGCCGGCCTGATCCTTGTCAATTCTCGCTCCGCAAAAGGCTCGCATAAGCTTCGCGGGGGCGAGCACATCAGCGTAGAAATCCAGCCGCGTCCTCCGCTTCGCGCCGAAGCAGAATCCATTCCGCTGGAGATCCTCTACGAAGATGAGGACGTTATCGCCGTGAACAAACCGGCCGGCATGACCGTGCACGCCGGCGCCGGCAATCCGCGCGGCACGCTGGTAAACGCACTGCTCGGCCGAGGCCAGGCGCTGTCGCAAGGTGGCGACGCGCTCCGACCTGGAATCGTGCATCGGCTCGACAAAGACACCTCCGGCATAATCCTCGTCGCGAAAAATGACGCCGCTCACGCGAAGCTCGCCGAATCATTTCGTCAGCGCGACGTAAAAAAAACATACATCGCGCTGCTAGAAGGTCACATCAAGGAAGAAAGCGGCCGTATTGAGCTAGCCATCATGCGCGACCCCAACCGCCGCACCCGCATGACCGCGCGCCGCAGCATCGTGCTGGGCAATGCTCGTGAAGCGCGCACAGACTGGCGCACACTCGCGCGAATCGGCAGCACCAGTCTCGTAGAAGCCCAGCTCCACACCGGTCGCACTCACCAAATTCGCGTGCACTTCTCCACTGTCCGCCATCCGGTAGTTGGCGACACCTTATACGGCGCGGCGGCGCAGCTCCGCATTGGCAAGACCACGCTTCCAGCGCTGACGCGCAATTTCCTCCACGCCGCCAAGCTCGGCTTCACGCAACCGCGCACCGGCGCCTGGATCGAACTGCGCGCTCCCCTTCCGCAACAGCTGCGCGAATTTCTGCAGGACCTAAGCGCGGCAGCCGGTGAATCTCCCCAGCGAATTGACGCTGCCCTCTCCAGCTACCTATAATCGATTCACATGCGTCGGATTTCTATTTCGCTCGTTCTTGCCGTAACGCTGCTTCTCGCAATCCCTGGTGATCGCGCCCAACAATCCTCCAGCACCGCGCCGGGGAAGCGACGGGATGCCGCAGGACAACAGCCCGCGCCCCCGCAGCCCCCGCCTTCCCAAGAGCCAGCCCCCGAGCGACAAGATCAGGGCAAAATCACGCAGGTCGTTAATCTCGTCGACGTCCTCTTCACCGTCCTTAATCGCCGCAATAAGCTCGTCCCGGACCTCGAAAAGGACGACTTCAAGATCTGGGACGACAAGGCTCCCGAAGCCATTCGCTATTTCAGCCGGCAAACCGATCTGCCGCTGCGCATCGGCCTGCTCATGGACACGTCCAACAGCATTCGCGACCGCCTGAAGTTCGAGCAGGACGCAGCCACTTCCTTTC
>Ga0073928_10005571_pt1 | contig 17557 bp, 15 predicted proteins | sample PaiPotPPA55metaG_FD_76969 | JGI IMG/M metagenome (GOLD analysis project Ga0073928, IMG submission 76969) | Iron sulfur acid spring bacterial and archeal communities from Banff, Canada, to study Microbial Dark Matter (Phase II) - Paint Pots PPA... ... | reverse complement strand
TTCATGCTGCGAACGTTGGCGTGCCCGTGCTGATCGAGGTGCTCGAAGAAGCGGGCAAACGCCAGGGTCCGGCACCGCTCGATTCCCGCCGTGCAGCGCTGAAGGAAAGTTTCATTGAGAACCGGGGGTACTGGCATTCGTCGTGGGAAGGTTTCCTGGAACTCGATCCTGATCTGTTCGAAACCTACGTGACGTTTTCCTCCGTGCCGTGGCGCGAGGGCGTACTGGAACCCAAGGTCAAGGAGTTCATGTACTGCGCCTTCGACGCCGCCGCAACCCACCTCTATGTGCCGGGCCTGAAACTGCACATGCGCAATGCGCTTCGTTATGGCGCGACGGCCGGGGAGATCATGGAAGTGCTGGAGATTGTAAGCACCATCGGGATACACGGCGCTGTACTCGCCGCGCCGATCCTGTTGGCTGCGCTGGACGAGTTCGAACCCGGAACATCCGGGTAACGTCCGGCCATGCAAAGCCTTGCGCAATGGCGGTTTCAGCCAGAACTTCGCGTATCATGGGTCGCTGATAAATCGTCCGACGGGAATACAATCATGGCATCCGATATGGATTTGATACGACCGGAAACATTACGGCATCAGGTCGAAACTGTCCTTCGCCAGGCCATCATGTCCGGGCGTTTCGCACCGGGGGCGCGCCTGGTGGAACGCGAGTTGTGCGAGACACTTGGCGTGAGCCGCACATCGATTCGGGAAGCATTACGCCGGCTCGAAGCCGAGAAGCTGGTCTGCAGCGTGCCGCACAAAGGACCTATGGTCGCGGTCATTTCGAAGAGCGAGGCGTCGGAGTTGTACGCCATACGCGGTCTGCTGGAGGGGTTTGCAGCGGGCGAGTTTGCGCGGGTAGCGAGTGACGCCGCCATTGCGCAGTTCGGCGAAGCCGCGAAGGCGCTGAAGGCGAAGGCGGTGACGGGCGACCAGGCCGGCGTGCTGGCCGCGAAGACGGATCTGTATGACGTGTTGCTCGACAACTGCGGGAACGCTCTGGTCAAGGAGATCCTGACCAGTCTTTATTCGCGGGTGAACCTGCTTCGCGCGACCTCGCTGATGCATCCCGACCGGTTGCCGTCGAGTCTCAAGGAAATCGACAAGCTGTTCAAGGCGCTGAAGGCGCGGGATGCGCAGGCCGCCGAGGCTGCCGCGCGCTTGCATGTGGCGAATGCAGAGAAGGCAGCCATGCGGATGCTGGACGAGACCGCGAGCGAATAGGCATGGCCCGGGCGTTCGCGCCCGGGTTGTCGTCGCCAATCTCAGGCTGGTATTTTCTCATTTCATTAGGATTACTTTTCATGAAAGGAAAGGCTGCGCTGGTCACCGGGTCGTCAAACGGATTGGGATTGGCGATGGCTGAGGGTCTTGCCCGCTCGGGTTGCAACGTCGTGCTGCATGGACTCGAAGCGCCGGAGAGCGTGCGTGAATCCCTGGGCCGGATCGAGCAGGATTACGGTGTCAAGGCTGCCTATGTTCAAGCGGACCTGACCGACCCTGGCGCCGTCTCGAGACTGGTGAACACGGCGCGGGAGCGTATGGGAGGTATCCATATATTGATCAATAACGCGGTCGTCCGGCACTTCGCGTCGATCGAGGATTTTCCCGCCGACCGCTGGAACCAGGCGCTGGCCGTCAACCTGACAGCCGCATTCCTTGCCATCCAGTTGCTCTTGCCGGATATGCGCGCGCGTGGCTGGGGTCGCATCTTCAACATGACGTCGGTGTACGGGTCACGAGCCACGCCGAACCGCGTGGATTATGTGACGACCAAGACAGCGTTGCTCGGATTGACACGCGCCGTTGCGGTGGAGACGGTCCATCACGGTATTACATGCAATGCAATCTGTCCGGGGACTGTGAAGACGCCGAATATCGAAAGTCGCATTGAGCAGTTGATGGAGGAGCAAGGCCTCGACCACATTGACGCCGTCAAGCAGTTCCTCACAGGCAAACAACCCACCGGCGAATTCGTCAGCGCCGCGCATGTCGCGGATCTTGTCGTGTTCCTGTGCTCGGACGCGGGTAGTCAGATAACAGGCACCATGATGCCGATGGAAGGCGGCTGGCTCGCTGGCTGAACGCATCGTGATACGGAGGAGAGGTTCATGAAAGACATCACGCGTACGCTGGCCGCGTTCGTCGCGCAGACGCAGTGGGAAGATATTCCGCCGAAGGTGCGCCATGAAGCGAAGCGTGCGCTGGTGAATTACTTTGCCGTGGCGCTCGCGGGTTGTTCGGACCCGGGCATCAGTAAAGCCGTGAGCGTGTACGGCCGCTTCAGTTCGAGGCAAGAAGCCGGGCTTATCGGACGGGGGGAGAAGACCGACATCCTGAACGCGGCCGCGCTGAACGCAATGAGCGCGAATGTCTTCGATTTCGACGATACGCATTTGCCCACCATCATTCACCCGACCGCGCCGGTGGCCGCGCCATTGTTCGCGCTCGTGCAGAAGTCGCCGTTGAGCGGCAAGCAGTGGTTGCTTGCGTTTGTCCTTGGCGTGGAAATCGAGTGCCGGTTGGGCAACGCGGTGTCGCCCGGGCACTATCAGCGCGGCTGGCACATTACCTCCACCTGCGGCGTGTTCGGCGCGACGGCGGCCATTTCGAAGGCCCTGAATCTGGACGCCTCCCACATCGCCTGGGCGTTCGGCAATGCATCGGCGCAATCGTCCGGGCTGGTTGAAACGCTGGGCAGCATGTCGAAGAGCATCAGCGTGGGCAATGCGGCCCGTAACGGGCTGCTCTCGGCGTTGCTCGCGCAAGAAGGCTTTGCAGGACCCGAACGACCCATTGAAGGCGAGCGCGGCTTCCTGCGCGTGATGAGCGAGGCCACCGACGCCGACGTCGACTCCGCATTCGCCACGCTTGGCTGCGAATGGGCGCTGTTATCGAACGCGTACAAGCCTTACCCGTGCGGCGTTGTACTCAATCCGGTGATCGAGGGGTGCCTGGAGCTATCGGCGACTCCGGGGTTTTCTTTCGCCGATGTAGAACGGGTCACGCTCAGGGGGCACCCTCTGTTGCGCGCGCGAACGGACCGGCCAAACATCACGCTAGGGCGCGAAGCGCAGGTCAGTGCACAACACAGCGTCGCGGTTGCGCTTGCCAGAGGCCGCGCGGGCCTCGCCGAATTCACCGATGTAGAGGTCTCTGATCCACTCTTGCGGGCCTTTGCCAGCAGTCTTGATTTTGTCGATGACCCCGCGTATTCCGTCGAAGCTGCGCAGGTGACGATCGTGTTGCGCTCGGGCGAGACGATGTCGCGCCGTATCGACGCAGCGCGCGGCAGCCTGCAAGCGCCGCTCGCGGACACCGACCTGGAAAACAAGCTCAGGGAGCTGGCCGAATACGGCGGGTCCTCTTGCAGGGCAGGCCCATTGATCGACGCACTATGGGCGCTGGAAAGCGCTCCTGATGCGTCTTTGCCCATGCGTCTCGCCTGTTCGTAAGTCCATAAGCGCACGCATGCGGCAAGCACTCCATTCAACACTGTCGAGGAAGCATCATGTCGGAACAAATGAAGTTGGGTTTTGTGGGTGTCGGCGTCATGGGGCGTCCCATGGCACGCCGGCTGATCGAGCACGGTCATTCCCTGGTGATCTACGATCGCAACGAGGAGGCGCTCGCGAAGTTATCGGCGATCGGCGCACAGGTGGCGAGCAGTGCGCGTGAAGTGGCAGATAGCGCGCACGTTGTCTTCACGAGCCTTCCCACCCCCGCTATCTTCAAGGACGTCGCATTGGGCGCGGACGGATTGGCGTTCGGCAAGACGATCAGGATCCTGGTCGACCTGTCCACCGTGGGCTCGCGGACGGAACAGGAAGTGGCGGCCGGACTGCTTGAAAAAGGCATCGAAACCGTTGATGCCCCCATCAGCGGCGGTGCGGCGGGCGCGCAAAAAGGAACGCTCGCCGTCATGGCCGCGGGTAAACCGGAGGCTATTGCTCAGGTGCGCGAACTATTCGATATCTTCGGGAAGGTGTTCATCGTAGGGGAGAAGGCAGGGCAGGCGCAATTGCTCAAGCTGCTGAACAACATGCTTTCGTCGACGGCGTTTGCGATCACTTCGGAAGCCTTCGTGGCAGGAGTGAAGGGCGGGCTCGACCCGGAAGTGATGATGTCGGTGTTCAACGCGGGCAGCGGCAAGAACGGCGCGACGCTCGATAAATTCCCGAAGCAGGTGTTGCCGGGCACGTTCGATTTCGGCTTCCCGATCGGCAGCGTATGCAAGGACATCGGACTCGCGGTGGAAGAGTGCCAGGCGCTTGGCGTGCCAATGTGGTTAGGCAACACCGCATGTCAGGTATGGAACTACGCGGCAATGCAGGATGGCAAGTCTCGCGACATGACTGAACTCGTCAAGTATGTCGAGAGTTGGTCGGATGGCAAGGGTGTTACCCGGTAGAGAAGACTCGCTGAAGGTGCCGTAGATCGCATGGCGTATGGTTAATGGAGCGGCCCTTTGATCTTTGCCGCTGGTGGCGCCGGACCATTGAGCATAGGTGAACTGGCAGGGCCCCACCACTGGGCAGGGCCGACCGCGATGGATGTTCAGGTCACAGAAGTCGTGTGCGGCACGATAACGGCGCCTTGCGGACCACCTCCACCGCCACCGCCTGGGCCACCATGTCCACCGGGACCGCCCCAACCGCCGCCGCCCGGTGGCGGTCCCCACCAGCAGCCGCCAAGTAACGATGTCACGGCCGCGAGGGCCGCCATAGCTGCAATCTTCTTCATGCTTCTCCTTCGGTTCAGGTGAGGTGCACTCGTCCACGCACTCGATACGTCGCATGAACGGCATCACTGTTCCGAACTTATCAGCTTCGACCAACGGCACTTGCTACAGCGAGTAACCAAACGATAACGACAGCTCCTGCTGCAAGACCGGTCCGGACCCTGGCAGCAGACGTTAAGTCAACACCGTGTGGACTTCTACGCGACGCATCGCGCACCCGGCGAGCTAACCGGACGATACAAAATGCAATATGGGGTAAGCCCTTTGCGATGGTTCGTAAGCAGCTTTGCCGTCGGGGTGGTAGTGTGAATCGCACGCGGCCCCCGATGGCCATGCGCCCGAATTGGCGCCGGAAAGCGTAGCGGCTAAACTATTTGGTGATCAGAATACGGAGTGTGGCGGCGCGATTGAAGCCGTACATCGAGGAGACAGGACATGGAAGTGAACGGTGCAGTCGGCGCTTTGCGGGAAGCGCTGAGCGCTCAGGTCGTGGCGCTGCCGGAAGAGTTTGGCGATCGCCGCGTCAAGGACTGGAGCGGACTGCCGAGCGCGGTGCCGCTGGCGCTCATCAGGCCACGCGACACCGGCGAGGTCGCGGCAGCGCTCGAGATTTGCACTCGCTACTCCCAGCCGGTCGTCACGCAAGGCGGCCTGACGGGGCTGGTGGGCGGCGCCAATCTGCGTGGGGACGAGGTGGCGCTGAGCCTTGATCGCATGAACCGGATTGTGGAGATCGACGCTGTGTCGGGCACCATGACGGTTCAGGCCGGCACGCCGCTGCAGGTGGTTCAGGAAGCGGCCAGCGCGGCCGGTTTCTATTTTCCGCTGGACCTGGGCGCGCGTGGCAGTTGTTCTATCGGCGGCAATCTGGCCACCAACGCGGGCGGCAACCGGGTCATCAAGTACGGCATGATGCGCGACCAGGTGCTGGGTATCGAGGCCGTGCTGGCGAGCGGCGCGATTGTGGGCGGCCTCAACAAGATGATCAAGGACAATAGCGGCTACGATCTGCGCAACCTGCTGATCGGCAGCGAAGGGACGCTCGCGGTCATCACCCGCGCGGTGCTGCGTCTGCGACCGAAGCCCACTGCAACGGCCACCGCATGGTGTGGATTGCCCAGTTTCGACGCCGTCACCACGCTGCTGCGGCGCGCTCAGGCTGGGCTGGCTCCAGGCGTGTCGGCATTCGAGGTCATGTGGGCGGGTTATCACGATACCGTGCTCGCCAACCTGGACAATCTGCGTGCTCCGCTTGGTTCACCGCACCCGTTCTATGTCCTGCTGGAAAGCGTTGGAACCGATCCCGTCCGGCACGGCGAGGCGTTCGAAGAGTTCCTGGGTGCGATGCTGGACGAGGGCGTAGTAACCGACGCCGCGTTGGCTTCGACCGAGGCGCATGCGCAGGCGTTCTGGGCGATCCGCGATGCACCCGGCGAATATCCGCGGTTCATCCCGAACCACGCGGCTTACGACGTGAGCTTTTCCATCGCGCAAGTGGGCGACGCGGCGTCACGCTGCGAGGCGCAACTGCGCGCCCGATGGCCAGACGCCACGATCATGGTCTACGGCCATCTTGGCGATGGGAATATCCACATCGTGGTGGACGTGCCGGGCCTGCCGAAGAGCGATCACGACGCAATCGACCAGGTCATCTATGACGTGACGCGAGACTTCCGGGGATCCATTTCCGCAGAGCACGGGATCGGCATCAAGAAGAAACACTTCTTGCACCTGACGCGGTCGGAGGCGGATGTAGCTTCAATGCGTGCAATCAAGGAAGCGCTGGACCCCGCGCGCATTCTGAACCCCGGCAAGATTTTCTAGCGTGCCGTGGCGTGGTTTTACTCACAGCGTAAAACCGTCGAGCGGTACCGCCGGGCGGCGTCCTGCGATCAGGTCGGTCATGGACCGGCCGCTTGCAAGCGCGAGTGTAAATCCCAGTGCGCCTTGCCCAAGGTTGAGCCAGAGATTCTTGTAGCATGTTGAGCCGATGATTGGTGTGCCGTGCGGCGTGGCCGGGCGCAGGCCGCACCAGACCGTCGCTTCATCGAAATTGCCGGCGTCCGGAAACGCCGCAACCGATTCGGCGCGCAGCGTGGCGACGCGGGACGGATCGACATCGGCACGGCGGCCGGTGACGTCGGCCATGCCGGCGACCCTCAGACGGTCGCCGAGACGGGCATAGACTATTTTGCGTTCGAAGTCCGTGATGCTGATGTGCGGTGCGTGGCCGCGCGGGTCGACCTGCGTGGTCAGGCTATAGCCCTTCAACGGATAAAGCGGAACCCGCAGGCCTAGCGGCTTGAGCAGCGCCGCACTGGCGGCGCCGGCTGCCAGCACGATCTGATCGGCCTCGATCGCGTGGTCGTCAACCCATGCCTCGACGCGCCGGTCACTGCCCCGCGTACGACGCAGGGCCGTAACCTTAGTGCCGAGCCGGAATTCCACGCCGCGTGCCCGCAGCAGGCGGCTCATCCCGACACAAAACTGGTAGCAGTCGCCGCTGTCTTCGCTGGGCGTGAAGATACCGCCTTGCAACTGCCCGGCGAGATGCGCCAGCGCGGGTTCTTTCTCCACACACTCACGGGTGTCGAGGGCTTGCTGTTCGCAACCGAGCGAGCGTTGGTAATCGAGCAGGCGCAACGCCGCATCGAACGAGGCGCGTTTGCGATGCACCACCAGCTTGCCGGCATTCGAGTGGCTGAAGTGCAAGCCTGGCTCACTGATCCGCAGTTGCTGCATCAAGTCACGGCTCAGGAACGAGAGGGCTAACAGGCGCCGGGTGGATAACTCGCTTTGGCGTTGCGTACACGCGCCGACAAACTGCGCGAGCCAACGCCACTGGTCGGGATCGAGACGCGGTCGAAAGCGGATCGGCGAGTCACCGCGCAACAGCCAGGAAGGCAGCTTTGACAGTATCCCCGGCCCGGCGAGCGGGGCGACATAACTGTAGGAAAGCTGTCCGCCGTTGGCAAAGCTGGATTCGAGTGCAACGTCCTCGTTGCGTTCCACGACGGTGACGGTGTGGCCGTCCTCCCGCAGATACCAGGCGGTCGCCAGTCCGGTGACTCCTGCTCCGAGTACGAGCACATGCATGGGATGGTCGATGGTTGGTTGAGCTGGAGGACATTGTTCTGCAGCTCGCAAACGGCGTCCAATATCGACCAGCGCTCGTACTATAGCCGTCGGTTATAGAGGCCAAGGGGGGCGTCTCTAAGCCCGCGATGACTCATGGGTCAATGGCCCCGGCGCATCGTCACGCAGGAACTGGATGAGCCGCTCCGCTGTTTGCGGCGGCGGTCTCGAATGCTCGGTCACTGCATAAACCTGCAGCGTTTCATCGATCGCAATCGGCCGGATCTGGATGTCCGGATGATGCTCGGGATAATTCGCCGTGAACGAATCGACTATCGCAATACCGATGCGCTGCTGCACCAGCGACTTCCCGAGCGGATAAGTCTGCACCGACAGATTGCTGACGGGCGGCTCGGCAGCATCAGCGAGCCACGCGGAGAGGATGGCCCCAAGGTAGTCATCCGGATCGATGGTGATCAGCGGCTGCCCCGCCAGATCGTCTGCCGTCAGTGGCTGGTCGAGCAGGGCGTCAGGCCACCAGCCGGTCGGCGCAATGGCGCAGAGCGTGCTTTCGCATACCGGCGTGGCAACGAGATTGGGATGGGAGACGGGCCGCATGGTCAGTCCGAGTTCGATCTCGTCAAGCAGCAGCGCGTGTTCGATCTCGCGGGTGTGCGCGACGCTCAGTTCGCACTTGGATTGCGGAAACGCGCGGCACCAGCGCGCCATGACCTGCGGCAGCGCGTGGTGCGCAAGCGCCGGCGTAGCGGCAACCCGCAACGGGCGGACAGCGCCGTGCGCAAGGCTCGTAACAAGGCGCCGGATCCGCTTCAGCTGTTCATCGAACGGGCCGAGTTCCTCGCGCAAGCGCAACGCCTCGGGGGTGGGCACCAGCTTGCCCTTGCTGCGCAGGAACAGCGCGAAGCCGGCGGACTGCTCGGCATGCTGCAGCATCTTGCTGACAGCGGGCTGCGAGATGTGCAGGAGCTTGGCCGCGCCGTTGGTCGAGCCGGTGAGCATGATCGCGCTGAAGATTTCTATATGTCGCAAACGCACCTGAGTCTCCTGGATTGACATCGCCATGCAGCTTACGATACGGCCCGGCCGTTTGGAACAGCGCTCTCGGCCTGAGCTGCCTAGACCCCTATGGGTCTCCTATAACACAGGGTTATATTTTGGAATTTTATTTTCATTAGACGCGGTCCGCACCCGCCCTCATATTCGGTCTGCTGGCCGGTCCCGCGCGCCGAACGGCCGCCGGAGATACCGAGTGCGTCGTAGCGCTAACCTGAAGTGGAGGGCTTATGGAGTCTGCGGGGTACGTGTTTTCCCGGTCGCAAAAAATGGTGTGTCTGTCGGGGCTGTTCCTTGCGTGGGCTGTCGGCTACGCAGACCGGATCCTGATGAGCACCGCGATCATTCCAATCAGTCATGAATTCGCACTCGATACCCGGCAAGCCGGCATGTTGCTAAGCGCGTTCTACGTGAGCTACGCATTCATGCAGCTCGCGGGCGGTTGGCTCTCGGACCGCTTCGGCTCGCGGATTATCGTGGTGTTATGTATCGTCATGTGGTCGGTGTTCACCGGCGCGACGAGCCTCGCGTGGTCGTTCGGTTCGCTCCTTGCTATCCGCTTCATGTTCGGCATGGGCGAGGGCAGCTTCTCGCCGGCCAGTTCAGTGACGGTCGCCGAGGTATTTCCAAAGCCCGAGCGGGCGCGCGCCAAGTCGTTCCTGATTTCGACCACGTTCCTGGGCAATGCCGCCGGATCAGGCTTGATTGCGCTTACCGTCGTGCATCTCGGCTGGCGTGGGGCATTTCATATTCTTGCCGGTGCGGGCTTGCTCGTCGCGATGATCCTGTGGCTCTCGCTGCGCGGCGGCGTCGCGCAGCAGAGGGCGCGCGTCGCGAACCGGCCGCGGCATTTGTGGCGCTCGCTGCTGCGCATCCGGATGGCGTGGAAGCTGACCGCCATCTGGTTCTTCACTAGTATGTTGTATGTCGGCGTACAGTCGTGGATGCCGTCGTACCTGATGAAGACCTACCACATCGATCTGCTTCACATCAGCCTGGCGGTGACTGTGCCGAACCTGATCGCATTTGCAGGCACGAATGTAGTGGGTGCGTTGCTGGACAAATACGGCAAGAGCAAGGAACGTTTGTTCCTTGTGATGGGGGCGCTGATGAGCGCGGTATTTCTCGCATTGATGATCACGACCACCATGATCTCGTTGCTGCTGATCTACTGGACGCTGTTCTCGCTGGCGTTCAATTTCGTCTATGCGACGGTTTTTTCAGCGCCGCTGCGGCACTTCCCCGAACATCTGGTCGGCAGCGCCACGGGCCTGATGAATTTTGGCGGACAGATTGCGGGCTCGATTGCGCCGTTGGCAATGGGCACGCTGATCGCTGCATTCGACGGTTCGTTTTTTGCTGCGTTCTGGCTGCTGCTGGTTTCCGCGATTCTGGCGGTGCTGGTGGCGTCGACGTGGAGTCCGGCCAACGAGCCGCCTCTGCCGAGCCTGCAAACCTGAACACCAAAGGAGACCCCAATGCGTGTGTTTACCGGCAGCCTCGCGACGGAAACAAACACCTTCGCGCCAATCCCCACAGGCCTGGGCGCGTTCCATGATCGTGGTTATTTCCGGGCCGGGCAGCATCCCGACGAAATGACTTTCTTCGGTGGTCCCTTGTGGGCGGCACGGCAACGCGCCGCAACCTATGGCTGGACGCTTAGTGAAGGGCTCGTCGCGTCGGCGAATCCCGGCGGCGTGGTCACGCGCCTGGCGTATGAGACCTTGCGTGATGAGCTGCTGGCCGATCTGCGCGCGGCCTTGCCCATCGACATCGTGTTGCTCGGCCTGCATGGCGCAATGGTGGCTGACGGTTACGACGATTGCGAGGGCGATCTGTTGCGCGAGGTCCGGCAGATAGTGGGTCCCGACGCGGTGATCGGTGCGGAGCTGGACCCGCATGCGCACTTGAGTGAAGCGATGGTCGGCCATGCCAACGTGCTCATCACGTTCAAGGAGTACCCGCATACCGACGTGCTGGAGCGGGCGCTTGAACTGGCCGATCTCTGTCACCGCACTGCGCTGGGCGAAATCGATCCGGTGGCGGCAGTGGTGGACTGCGGCATGGTCGTGCCGATTCACACCACGCGCGAACCTGGCCGCTCGCTGACGGATCGCGCCCAGGCGCTGGAGGGACATGACGGCGTGTTGTCGATCTCGATCGTGCAGGGCTTCGCGACCGGGGACGTCAAGGACATGGGCACCAAGGTCCTGGTCTATGCGGATGGCGATGCGCCCATGGCGCAAACCATTGCAAGGAGGTTCGCCGATGAGGTCATCACCCTGCGCGACGCGTTGCTCGTGCGTTACCTCGACATAGACACGGCGCTGGACCGTGCGCTGGCATCTTCCTGCGGCCCAGTCGTGCTGGCGGACCGCTCCGACAATCCGGGCAGCGGCGCAGCCGGCGACTCGACCTTCATCCTTGAACGCATGCTGGCGCGCCGCATTGGTAATGCCGCGCTCGGACCGTTGTGGGATCCGGTTGCGGTGAGCATCGCTTTGGATGCAGGCGTTGGCGCTACGCTTGATCTGCGGATCGGCGGCAAGATCGGGCCGCTCTCGGGCACGCCGGTGGATGGGCACTGTCTGGTGCGCGCCGTGTTCCCGGACATGACAATGACCGGACAGGCAGGTACGCCATCGCCGCTCGGCGACTGTGCGCTGGTCGAATTGCAAGGCATTGAGATCGTGCTGTCCACGCGCCGCGCGCAGGCGCTCAACATTGACCTGTTCACGCAGCTCGGCTGCGATCTGGCCAGTAAGAAGATGGTGGTGGTGAAGTCGGCGCAGCATTTTCATGCGTCGTTTTCCACCATTGCTCACGAGATCATTTACGTTGGCGCGCCCGGTTCCGCGAGTCCCGACTGGTCTGCGTTGCCGTATAAAAAGATCAAGCTGCCCAAGTGGCCCATTCACAACCGGCCGCATGCCAAATAACTACGCAATGGATCATCTCTCATGACTAATCAGGAATCCGATTTATTTGTTTTAATCATTCGCGGCGGTACGGTGATCGACGGCACGCGTCGACCGCGCTTTGATGCCGACGTGGGCATACGCAACGGACGCATCGCGGAGATCGGCGACCTGCGTGCGCGTACAGCGGCGAAGATTATCGATGCAACCGGCAAGATCGTCGCGCCGGGTTTTATCGATTCGCATACTCACGACGACGCTGCTGTTCTCTTCGATCCGCAGATGATCTGCAAGATCTCCCAGGGCGTAACCACGGTCGTGACCGGCAACTGCGGCATCAGCCTTGCGCCATTGAGCCCGGATGCACCGCGCCCAATGCCGTTGGGCTTGTTGACGGGCGACGAACACGCGCCACGCGCTGCATTTTCGCGTTTTGCCGACTATCTCGATGCGGTTCGCCGGTCGCCATCATCTGTCAACGTGGCCGCGATGGTGGGTCACACCACCCTGCGCGTGATGACAATGGACGCGCTCGATCGGGCCGCCGATGACGGGGAGATCGCAGCGATGCAGGGCTTGTTGACCGAAGCGCTGGAAGCCGGTGCAATTGGCATTTCCACGGGCACGTACTATCCGCCCGCCGCCGCTGCGCCAATGGAAGAAGTGATCGGCGTATGCCGCCCGTTGACCGGCACCGGCGCGGTCTATGTGACGCACATGCGCAACGAAACGGACGGCTGCATCGACTCGCTCAACGAGACGTTCGAGATCGGCCGCGCGCTCGACGTGCCGGTCGTGATTTCACATCACAAGCTGCAACGCGAGGCGAACTTCGGCAAGTCGGCGCTGACGTTGCCGCTGATCCGTGCGGCAATGCAATGCCAGTGCGTGGCACTGGATTGTTATCCCTACGACGCCAGCTCGACCATGCTGCACACCGATGAAACGAAACTCCAGGGACGGGTGCGTATTGCGACGAGTGAACCCCATCCCGAACTGGCGGGTCATGATCTGGGGGAGATTGCACAAGAGTGGGGCGTAAGCCGCGCCGAGGCGTCCAGACGCTTGCAACCGGCGAGCGCGATCTACTTCAGCATGGACGAGAACGACGTGCGGCGCATCCTGGTATTCGACGACACGATGATCGGATCGGACGGGCTGGCGTTGGGCGAGAAGCCGCATCCGCGTTTGTGGGGTACGTTTCCACGCGTGCTCGGACACTACAGTCGCGACATCGGTCTGTTTCCATTGGAAACCGCGGTGTGGAAGATGAGCGGACTCACGGCCAGGAACTTCGGCTTGACGGGACGCGGCACGCTCAAGATCGGCAATCACGCCGATGTCGTCATATTCAACGCCGCCACCATCAAGGACCGGGCAACCTACGACACGCCGACTGAAGCCGCCGACGGTGTGGAAGCTGTCGTGGTGAACGGGGAGTTGACGTGGTGGCAAGGGGCGCATTGCGGTGCACGCGCGGGGGAAGTAATTGCCCGATCCCGGTTGAGTTGAGAGTCAAGGAAGGGGGTTATCGTGTTGAAGGAAATTTGAAAGATTTTCCTGGCGATCGGTTTGCCACTCTTGAGAAGCTGGAGTTTGCGAACGCGATAGCCAAAAACACATGAATCATGCAAAGTCGGGGAAACAGGGGCCCCGGCCGGGGCGCATGACAACTCGAATAACGAACTCTGACAGAGAGCAATCGAGAAAAGATGAACGTAAAAAATCTGCTTACCCGAAGCACTCGAAGTGGTGCTGTTGCCTTGGCTGTCGTATGGCTCGCCGGTTGCGCTTCGACCGTCAAAGACTATGGGCTCGACGACTATTTTTCCGGCGGGGAAGTGTCCGCGGGCTCAACCGGGACGTCGGAGCAGTGTGCCGGCACTCCGAATGCGGTATGGGTCGAAGGCCCGTCGTATCACGAGTGCATCCGCTACTTCCCATCCAAAGACTTCGACAGTGGCGCTGTCAACAGCACTGTCAGCCGCGCGATCGTATTCATGGAGGGTGATGTTCTCTCGACCAAAGGCGCCGGGGCCGGCTACTCGAAGTGGTCGCCGCGTCGTGAGATTGAAATGGCGCAGCTGGAGCAGAAACGCGGTGGGACGCCTTACCTGACGCTCGCCCGGCCTGGTACCGACGGCAGCAGCGGTAACCAGAACCGGCGGCGCACGCAGTACGAGACGCTCGTCATGAATGCAGCGCTTGACAAGATCAAGGCCCGCTACGGCATCAAGGAATTCGGGCTGGTCGGGCAATCAGGCGGAGGCGGGCTGGTTGCCGCCCTGATCGCCGAGCGTCAGGACGTTCTCTGCGCTGTGTCGTCATCAGGGGTCACTGCGGTGAGGTATCGTGCCATCGAGGCAGGACGGTCGAACGACTATACGGGTACGTCACTCTCTGACGTGTGGGACCCGATAGACCAACTGCCGCGTGTTCACCGCATGCCGGGATTCCGCATGTTCGTGACCAGCGATGCGTCTGATACAGACGTGGATTTCGGCTCGCAGGACCACTATGTGCAGGCTGCCACGAAGGCAGGACTACCGATCCATCAGATCATGGTTCACGGCGCCGGGCGAAGTCACCACCAGACATCCCGCATCGGCAACCGCGTGGTTGAGGACTGCATGCCGGGGTTGCCGACCGATCATATTGTCAGCACGTACATGGATATGTCGAACGCCAACCCGCTCATGAGCGCTCTTGCCGCACGGGAGCGTGCGCTGGCGACGGGGTCGCAAGCAGAAGCCGGCAGCAACGAAACCAAAGACGAAGACAGCAACGTAGCGCGATGACCGCGCCAGTCAGCGGATAGTTTCGGGACAGGAAAAAACATGAAGCGTGCCTTGTTTGCCATTGCCATTGTAATTGCGCTGCTGGCTGCCAGTTCCCGGGCCAGCGAACCCGCAGGGCCGGTGGGCGAACTGGTGAGTTTGCCGAGCCGCGATGGCGTCACCCAGGGTATCTATATCGAAACAGGGACCGGTAGTCCGCCGTGGGTCATCGTTCTGTTCAGTGGCGGCGAAGGCGCCCTGCATTTGAGCGCCGATGGCGCGACTACCCTCAAGGGTAATTTCCTTATCCGTACCGCTCGATATTGGGTCAGGCAAGGCGACGCCGCCGTGCTGGTCGACACACCGTCCGACTATGCCAATGGGATTGAGGACAGCTTTCGTCTTGGTAAGGATTCCTTCAGGGACACGCAGGCGCTGGTCAAGGCACTGCGGCAGCGCTTCCCGTCGTCGAAGGTCGCACTGGTCGGTACGAGCCGGGGAACCAGTTCGGTTGGCAACGCCCTCGAACGTGATCCGAGTCTCGCCGATGCGTTCGTGCTGACCTCGCCGGTGTCCATCGCTCAACGCGGCCAAGCTGGCGTTTCCGGCCTTGACGCAGACGGCACGAAGGTTCGGGTGCTGGTCGTCTCGAACCAGCACGACGCCTGCCCGGTAGCGTTGTTCTACGGTGCCAAGGGGCTGGCCGAGCGGAACCACTTCGACTTTATCGCTGTCGATTCAACGGAGGGCGGGGGCAACAAGGCGGCTGATTGTGGCGGGCACTCGCCGCATGGTTTCCTTGGAATCGAGGCGCAGGTGCTCGGTGCGATCAACGGCTGGCTCAACGGTCAGCCCGTTGCCACGCAGACGCAACAAACGCAATAAGGCCGGCGATGAACGCACGGCCCTTGGTGGATAGAACGAGATCGAGGAACGGGGAATGACGCGCGACATCATCAAGCCCTTGTAAAGGCGCCGGTTGCGTCGGGTAATAAACCAGAAAGCAGTATCTATCTCTACCTTGAGGCGTGAATGACGGGCAACTTCATCAGGTCTCTATCCGGCGTGTATGGTTCAATCGCGATTGCATTGATGCTTGGCGCCTGCGCGTCTGACCAGCCGCCGGCATCGGCTGCTGCTCCCACTCCCGCTCCCGCTCTTGCCGACCAGAGTGCGCAGTCGCCGTTTCCCGGAGTCGAATGGACTCGCGTCGACCCTGCAACAGCGGGCTTCTCGCGGCAAGGACTTGACCGGGCCGTAGCGTACGCAAAACGGGAGGGCTCGACATCCGGCATGATCATTCAGCATGGTCTGGTCGTCGCTGAGTGGGGCGATGTTTCAAGGAGATCGAATCTCTATTCGGGCAGGAAGAGCTTCATGAGCGCCCTGATTGGAATTGCGGTCGCGCGAGGCCAGATACATCCGGACGAGACGCTGGAACAACTCGGTATGGACGATAACGAGCCGTCCCTGACACCGGCCGAGAAGCAGGCAAGCGTGCGCATGATGCTCGAGGCCCGCTCGGGTGTCTATCACCCCACGGTCTATGAAACGCCCGGGATGATGGCGTCGAAGCCGCCGCGCGGCAGTCACTTGGCCGGAACGTTCTGGTACTACAACAACTGGGATTTCAACACGCTGGGCACGATCTACGAGAAGGCAACCGATCAGCGCATCTTCGACGCACTGAAAATTGAAATCGCAGATCCGATCGGCATGCAGGACTATCGTCCTTCGGATGGGCAGTACGTGTCGGGCGGACTGGCTACCCGATATCCGGCCTATCCAATTGACATGAGTGCCCGCGATCTAGCTCGCTTTGCGCTGCTGTACCTGAACAACGGCCGCTGGGGTGACCGGCAGATTGTTCCTGCGAGCTGGGCCGCGGAATCGACTCGTTCGTACTCCAATACGTCGACCGGCGGATACGGATACATGTGGTGGACGAGCACGCCCGCGAGCGGTCCGCGTGGTCCGAAAGTGGCCCTCCTGCGCGCAACCTATTGGGCCGATGGCAACCACGGGCAATATGCGGTCGTTGTTCCGTCGCTCGATCTGGTCGTCGTCAATCGGGTCGATGTCCGGCTTACGTCGAAGGACATGCACCAGTCGAACATGGAGAAGCTGGTGTGGCTGGCCGAGTCGGCCGGGGGTGCGACGGAGATCGGCCCTGAGCCCTGAGAGTTGAGCCTTGAGCCCGCGCATGGACCGCGGAGCGCGAGCGACTGACTCGGACAACGCCGTCAGTGATCCATGGCGGCCGGTTCTCTCAGCCGGATAGCGGCACGTCGCAACGCGCCGCACGGGCCGTGATTCTTTCCGGCGCGCCTTCGCTCGAGGCAGGCGAGATTACCGACAAGGGTTACGTCAACCAGCGCGCCGTGCTGACCTTGCGCGCAGACAATGTGCAGCAGCTTTTCTCCGATGCAGACTCGGCGATCGTCATAGAGTGATACGAACCGAAGCGCGCAAACAAGGAGGTTAAGAAACCGGTCGCATCCATCGCGATAGCCGGAGTCATACCGGTGGATCGGAAGCTCGAGCATCGCACCCGGCATCAAAACACGACACTCCATCTGTCCTGCTCAAACTCCTTGTGCGGCGCGAGCGCCACCGTGGCATGGGGGTTGCTGACCCTGCGGTAGCCCGCGACAAAGCCGCCGCCGGAATCGATGGACGGCACGGGAATAGCCCTTGCGGTGCCAATCCGCAATGGGCGCGTTGCCCAGGGTCACCGACAAGGAGAAGCGATGCCGGAAACCGTTCACCGCGTCCCGCACGCACTCGACGCCTGTCTCGCCGAACTGCGCTTTGATCCCGACGATCCACGCTCGCTAGGCGAAGCCTTTGCCGCGGTGGTCGAAGGCGGTTTCGATCGTCTACCGCTGCCGGGCGGCGGCGCCACGCTCGAACGCTGGCGCTCGCTAGCCGCCGTCGCGGCGCGCGATCTGGGACTCGTCAAACTGTTCG
>Ga0073928_10005569_pt1 | contig 17564 bp, 14 predicted proteins | sample PaiPotPPA55metaG_FD_76969 | JGI IMG/M metagenome (GOLD analysis project Ga0073928, IMG submission 76969) | Iron sulfur acid spring bacterial and archeal communities from Banff, Canada, to study Microbial Dark Matter (Phase II) - Paint Pots PPA... ... | reverse complement strand
GTCGTGGCGCGGCCCGCGCTCGTGGATCCAGCGCGCAAGCTGATCTTTTCCGGTGCCGCTTTCGCCCGTAATGAGAATCGTCGTGGATGTTTCGGAAAGCTTTTGCGCGATTTCGAGGACGTGCTGTGAAGTCGGATCGATGGCGATCCATGGAACGTCGATCCGGTTCATCGCGTCCCCCTCATGGAGTGGATGTGCCGGAAGAGGTGCGGGTGGATGTGCGTGTGGATGTGCGTGTAGATGTTTCGTCACTCGATCCCGGCTGCGACGTTTCGCCGGGACGCGACGGCGCCGGAAAGTCGATGCGTTCCGCCGAACGCCACAGACGCTCTAGAGCGTAATATTCGCGCGCCCGCTCGCTAAAAATGTGGACGATGAAGTCGCCGTAGTCCATCAGCATCCACTCCGATTCGCCTTTTCCTTCGCGATGCAGCAGCCGCACCCCGTGCCGGTGCAGGCGTTCGTCGATTGCGTCGCAGATCGCCTGGATCTGCGGCGAGCTGGAACCGGAGCACAGCAGAAAATATTCAACGAACGCGCCGGCGCCCGAAAGTTTCAGCGCCGTAATATCCACGGCCTGCTTGTCCTGAGCCGCTTCTACGGCCCAGCGGATTTCTTGGCGAAGGGAGTTGGACGTCACCGGTACAGGGCCTGTCCCAGAATGTATTCCTCTACGAGCGCCGGCACAAGTCCGCGAATGGTTTGCCCGCGCTCCAGGCGGTGACGGACTTCAGTGGACGAAATATGGCTCGAGACGGTGGTCAGCAAATGGACCGCGGACTTGCGAAGCGCAATTTTCTGCGCATCGTGTCCATGCGTTCTGCCCAGCATTTCCGGCGGGATCACCAGGCGCAGCGCGTCCAAACGAAATCCCGGACGGCTCGCGATGATGAAATCGCAGGAATCGAGCAGCGCCTCGTAGTTTTTCCACGTCGGAATCTCGAGGAATTGATCGGCGCCGAGAATAAAATATAAATGATCGTCGGGATGCTCGCGATGGAATCGCCGCACCGTGTCGTATGTGTAGAAAACGTGCGGCGCGGCGCCATCGGGCGCTTCGGCGAGCGACGGATGGAAATTAGCGTGGCCGCCGCAAGCCAGCGCCACCATCGCATAGCGATGCAGGAACGGCGTCAGCGCAGGTTTCGCTTTGTGCGGCGGACGCGAAGACGGGACGAAATAAATCGCGTCGAGATGAAACCGTTTCTGCGCCGCTTGCGCCACTGCGATGTGCGCGGCATGTACGGGGTCGAATGTGCCGCCGAACAGCGCCACCGAACGCCGATGCGCGTGTGCGTGCCCTCCGCCGTGCCCATGCCCATGAACGTGCGGTTTAGGCGCAGGATGCGTCGTCAACGCCCCTCCCGCTCGTTCTCGGACGAAGAATCGTCGCCTGCCGATACGGCCCGCGCTTTTTCGGCATCCGCTTGCTCCGCCATTTCCACGGAGACGCTTGGTTTCGGAATGCGATCCAGCGCCGCGGCCATCGCGCGCACCAGTTCAACGATTCCTTCGCCGCTCGCCGACGAAATCGCGTGAAATTCCAGCCCGCGCTTCTCGCTGAACGCGCGCAATTCGTCGAGATGCTCGCGATTCGTCGTGGCGTCGAGCTTCGTGGCGACTACCATCCTCGGCTTCTCGGCCAGGCCGGCGCTGAACGCCGCCAGCTCGTGCTCGAGAATTTCAAAGTCGTGAACGGGATCCCGATCGTTCGCATCGCTGGTGTCCACCAGATGCGCGATCAGCCGCGTCCGCTCGATATGTTTCAAGAAACGCGTGCCAAGCCCCACGCCTTCGTGCGCGCCTTCGATCAACCCCGGCACGTCGGCGACAACGAACACGCGCCCCGCACCAGGCGCTGCGTCAGGATCGGCTGAGACTACGCCAAGATGCGGCTCCAGCGTAGTAAACGGATACGCCGCGATTTTCGGACGCGCCGCCGAAATTCGCGAGATCAAAGTAGATTTTCCCGCGTTCGGAAATCCCACCAGCCCAATATCAGCCAGCAATTTTAATTCAAGCCGCAGATGACGCTCTTCGCCGGGACGTCCATCATCATGCTCGCGCGGCGCTTGATGCCACGGACGCACGAACGCGGGATTCCCGTTGCCGCGTCCGCCGCGCCCGCCGCGAGCCGCGAGATATCGCTGCCCCGCCACCGTGAAATCAAAAAGTTGCTCGCCGCTGTCGGAATCGTAGACGATCGTCCCCACCGGCACCTTCAGTACCATCTCATCCGCCGAGCGCCCGCTACAGTTCGAGCCTTCGCCATGGCCGCCGCGATCCGCGTGGAATTCACGGTTGTAGCGATAACGCAGCAGCGTGTTGTCGTGCGGATTCGCTTCGAGGTAAACGTCTCCGCCGTGTCCGCCATCGCCGCCCGAAGGCCCGCCCCGCGGGACGTACTTCTCCCTGCGAAACGCGACGCAGCCATTTCCGCCGTCGCCCGCCTTCACCAGTATTTTTGCTTCGTCAACGAACACGAATCACCCGCTGAGAGATGCAGCCAGAGAGAGCATACGCTAAGGATGCGAGGAAAAATATGAATGCCCGGAAAACGACGCGCTGATTGAATGTGGTCCAAAAATTCGCGCGGACTGCATGGCGAAAAAAAACGCGCGCCGCAGAAAATTTATTCGGCGGCAGCGGCGGCGGACGCGGCCGCCTTCTTCTCAGCCGCCCAAGCGGCGGCCTCTTCGACCGTCAAAATGCTGATGAACGTGCCCTTCCCGCCCTTGTCTTGAAACAGCACCACGCCATCGATGCGCGCGTAGAGGCTGTCGTCTTTCGCGCGGCCCACGTTGCGCCCCGCCTTGTACGGCGTGCCGCGCTGGCGCACCAGAATGCTTCCGCCCGTGACCAGCTGCCCTCCAAACCGCTTGATTCCGAGCCGCTGTCCGTGCGAGTCGCGCCCGTTTGTTGACGACCCGCCGCCTTTTTTGTGTGCCATTGCGAACCCCTAAGAGAGTGAAATGTCGCTGACTTCGACGGACGTATAGCCCTGCCGATGGCCGCGCTGTATCTTGTACTGCCCGCCGGTCTTGAACTTCAGCACCTTCTGCTTCGGACCACGCACGTGGCCCACAATCTTTCCCGTCACCTTGGCTTTCGCAGCCTCGGCCGCGCTGGCGAATTTCTTGGCGTCATCTTTCCCGTCGGTGCGCACGGCCACCACGTCAAACGTCACTTTCCCGCCGACCTTCCCTTCCAGCCGCTCCACGCGCACAGTCTTCCCCGCCTCCACCCGATACTGCTTTCCCCCGCTACGAATCACCGCGTACATGCTGCCTCCCAGCGTAAATGGCAAACCGTCATTATACGGGTTGCCGCGCGCCCCCGTCAACGAACTCTCGCGCGAACCGGCGAGTGGATTCGCGGATGTTCCTGCTGCCATCCGCGCCGCTAGTGGCGCGGTGGAAGCCAAATTCCGGGCGCGAAAAGCATAATCCCGAATTCGCATTTCAGCGACGATTAGAAATCGCCGCCCTCCTTTGTTTTCAGTCACTTAGGCTCATTTCTAATCGGCACCCTCTGTCGATTAGAAAATGGAGCGCGCGGCGGCGAAAAGCGCAAAAGTGTGGCGATCAGCGCGCGTCGCCGAGGTTTGTTTTCAATCAGTTGCGTCATTTTTTGTTTGTGGATTCGTGGCGATCATGTCGAATCCCTCCTAAAAATCAAAAAGCGCCCAAGGCGAAAATGCCGCCCGGACGCTCCACACAACAAAATAATCTTCAAACTACTTAGTTAGCTTATCACAATCGTAATCGAATTGCCAGAGAAAAATTCCTGCGTGAATACCGCTCGCGCCGCCTGCGCCCCCGGCCAAACTTGACGGTTTTTCACAAATATGTCATATATATGACGTAATGCGATCCTTGATTCCTACTGCCGCTGCCGCGAAGATCGTGGGTATTTCACAGCGTACTTTGCAACGCTGGATCGGCAACGGAAAGATTAAAGCACCAGCAACGACTTTGCGCTATGGGCGAGCAGTTCGGCTGTGGTCATCGAGAGAAATCGAGAGCCTGAAGGCTGCCAAGCAACGAGTCTACCGAAGAGGTCGGGGGCCGAAAAAAAAGCGGCAGCCATGATTAATATCCCAACCTCCGCTCCACATTTTTTGCTGTATGACCCTCGCGCGATGATTGGAAAATGATACGCCTGAAGATTTCGTCGACTGCCTTCTTTCTGCCCGCCTCAGTGCGGAGTCGATGCTCCCACACCCTGAAGACGAGGATTCCATTTGCTTTCAGCAGCCGAGCAACGCCACGCGCTCGCTCTCTGTTTCCGTCAATCTTCGACCGCCAATACTTACGATTAGCGCTAGGCAATCGAAGGCATTGCGGACATCCATGCCAGAAACAGCCGTCAACAAAGACAGCGACATGGCGTTTCGGAAACCAGAAGTCTGGTTGGCCAGTGACGAGGCGCGGGTGCATTTGCCAGCCGCTAATTCCACGACTAACGAGAGCGAATCTCAATCGTCCTTCCGTCGAACGGTTACCCGTTGATCGGACCTTCGACATTAGAATGCTTCGCTCTTTTCTTGTGAGAGTGTCCATTTGTGCCAGCGATAAGAATCTATGACTGCCAAAAAGTATACCGTCGTTGAGCTATATGCTGGAATCGCCAGAACATGGGAACCCTTCCGCGGTTGGGAAAAGTGCCAACTCGGTCTTTTGGTGGACATTAACTCGTACGCAAGAGAGACGTACAAAACCAACTATCCTTCAGCTCCTTATTTGACGGGGGATTTGCGAAAAGTTAGCGCCGAAGATCTCCGAGTGGCGGCTGGCGGTCGGGTAGATATTCTTCTAGGTTGCCCTCCGTGCCAAGGTTTTAGCGACACCGGGAAAAGAAACCCGCGTGACGCCAGGAATAGTCACATTGGGACGTTTGGGAAATTCGTTTCAAAACTAAACCCCCTCGCAGTTGTGATGGAAAACGTTCCCTTGCTTGCGACTTCTCGAAGGTTCGCGGATTTCACGAACCTGTTAGATCGTCATAAGTATCACTGGACAGCAGGCATCGTTAACGCCGCTGTCTTCGGTAGCTGCCAGACCCGTCAGCGTCTGGTACTTGTGGCATTACACGAATCCGTGGGAGCAGATCCTGTTCTGCCTAAACCAACTCACGGTGGGGATCGTTGCTATTTCAGTTTTCGGCACCAACAATTAATGAAGCTGTCGGAAGACCCTGTTGGCTTACTGGGAGCGACTCCCGCGGCAGGACGGGCGGCGAAGTCCGTTACAATTATTTCTGACCTCGGTGCAAAGCGACCCGCGCCATACTTGTCAGAAGTCTTGGAGGGTCTACCGACAATCGGCTCGCGGGCTGCGCGAAGCCTATCGCACATTCCATGGTCTCACGGAACTAAGATGGTACGGAGGATGGAGGCTGTCGCCGAAGGCGACAGATGGCGCGGCGGAAGGGACCATTTTTCGCAGAGCTATGGCCGTTTGCACCGGCGCGGTCTGGCCCGCACTATAACTTCGTATTTCTCCAATCCGGGAAGTGGCCGCTTCTGGCATCCTACACAACCTAGGACATTGACACTTCGCGAGGCGGCTCGCGTCCAGGGCATTGACGACTCTTTTCAGTTTGGCGCGCTTCCATCTAGAGCAGCCGAGCTCGTTGGAAACGCGCTGGATCTTGCTATAGCCCGGACCGCCTATAAGGCTGTACGTAGCGCCTTGGGCTAAGCCCGGCGATCCTCCTTGACGAACTAACAGATAACACGTTATTGTTATCTTCCATTCAGCGAATAGGAGGAACTCGTTATGCCTGAGAATCAGCCTGCAGCGATGGTGGAACTTCCGAAGTTGATCGATGAGCGAGAAGGCGACGGTGATGTCGGGTGCCCGCTCCCGTCAGCTTTCGTGCAAATTGGAAAAGTCGTGCATTGGGAGGGCACCCCCAATTTTCTCGAGATAGCAGCAGTTCTGGAGCCTCAGTCGGATGTACGCCCTGGACAATTCGTCGGAGTTTGGCACGGCAAGCGCGGTCACCCGGTGCTCACAGTTGTTCAAGTTGCAAACTGTAGAGACGTAAATCCGAACGAAGAGCCTGTTCTAGCTGTGGCCCGCGAGCGACTGGGGCTCGGAGCCGCGTACGCGTCTGAGGGAACTTCAACGAGAATTCACCGGCTGATGGAAGGTCCGACCGTGGAAGAGCTAGAACTGGAGGTATTAGGCGAATCTGTTAGGTCAAACGGACCCGCGTTCGCGGTGGAACGCCTCATTCGCGCCGGAGACCCTGTTGTGTTGTTGACCGACGATCTGATAGCCGAAACTATTGGCTCTCTTCCGAAGCCTGAAAACGGCTTGCACACTGGTGAGGTCTACGGAGAGCGGCCAATTCAGGTGACCTTCGACCCGCAGGCCCTTCAGATGCACATCGGGATTTTTGGCAATCCTGGTAAAGGGAAGTCTTATTCTTCGGGCGTCATAATGGAGGAGGCCCTGCAATGGGGCATACCAACGCTCATACTGGATATCAACGGCGAGATGATTGCTGCCGCGCGCTCCCTCGGTGGACTGATTCTCACGCTACCTGATCCCAGCTTCGGGCTCTCTCTTTCTCTGATCACCTCGGCGGAGTTGCTCCAGGTCGCCCCTAATATCCAAGAAGGCACGATCTACGCGGAGCTGATAGAACTCGCTCACGACAGACTTCGAAGCGAAAAGAAAGGGCAACCATTTACGTTCGCAGATCTCGTGGCCAAGATACAGGAGATTGGAAAGCAGACAGATGCCAAGGCTCCAAGCGTCAACACCGCATGCAGTCGAGTCTTGGCCTTGGAGCACGATCCTGTCGTTGGAGGCAATTTCGATTTCGTCGAAGCAGTTGTGAAGCATCGGCTTGTAGTGCTCGATTGCCGGTATCTTACACTCAGGCAGACGCGGCTGATTGCGGCGGCGGCAGCTCGTGAACTTCAAAGGGTCGGCAGAGAGATGGCCCGAAAAGCAGAGGCTGGAGACAAATCTGCGGCAGATTGGTTTTCTATATTCATGGTGGACGAAGCCCATCAAGTCGCGCCGAGTGATGAAGGAGTGGTAAGTAGCCAAGTCATGTTCGAAATAGCTCGTATGGGACGGCACGTCCGCACTGGCCTAGTTCTGATAAGCCAATCGCCGTCGGACTTGAACCCAAGCGTCCTCAAGCGCCTCCAATTGCGTTTCATCTTCGCTTTGGAGAAAGATCAGTTGCGAGCCATTCAAGGAGTGATGGCGGATCTTGACGAGCGCCTCGTCGCCAAACTGCCTAAGCTCCCTCGCGGTGTTTGCGGAGTCTCCGGATCAAGCGAGCTTGTCCGACATGGTTTCCTCATGCGCGTGCGCGAACGGAGAACTCCTGTAGGCGGCACCACGCCCAAGGTATTTGCTGGCAGAACGAAGACACCTTTGAAAACGTCTCGGTAACTGACATGAATACAGCAAGAGTTTTGACAACCCGCGAGCGCGAGCAGCTATTTCTCCGGCTTGCATCAACGCCAGACGGTGCGACCGCGCCTGACGTACATAAGGAAGCCGAATCCATGGGCGACGAGGTCACGCCCGAGGCGTACCAGAACATCGCAAGAAGGTTGGTTCATCGAGGCGTTCTAGTAGCCAACGAAGATGTCCGTCCCATCAAGTACAAAGTGGGCCAGAACATTGACGGACATTGGCTGGAAGAGGAGGAACTTGCTGCTTGGGTTAGTGATGAGTATCCCCTCTTAGCTCTTCCAATTTGGAAGGAATCACAGCGGCAATTGCGCGACATTCCTGAAGAAGTGTGGATTCTACTCAGGGAAAAGCTAATGGCCGAGCCTGCGCGTGACCTCTTCCAGAAAGCGATCATCAGTTATTGCGATTATTTCGATGCCCTTCTTCGCGAAATATCCGAAACTTCGGCTCTCGCCGCTGATGCCCGTGAGCTGTCGAAGCAGAAAGCGGAAGCCCGAAATGGTTTGCTCTTGCTTCGAGGCTTGGCCCAATACGGCCTTGGCCTTTCACTCGAGGCCGTAAGTTTGCCGGAGAGCGTCGAGCTGGCACTTGAGAAACTAGAAGTCAGCAGCAGCGCACGCCCAGTGACATGGGACGAAAATAGACTTAGGGAAGAACTATCTCTCCGAGTGACGGATGAGAAGTTCATGACTGAGGTTGAAAATAGCCCCGCCGATCGTTGGCTTGTCGCTGCCGTTGACGGTTCCACAAAAGGGGGAGTTCTCTCATTTTTAGGTGAAGAAACTGACTTTTACGTCGGGCACGCTCCGATGATTTCCATCAATACTTCCATTGGTCAGGTAAACCGCAAGATCGTGGTTGATGGCAAGGAATTTCCCGTATTCATGCGTCTCCCGGAAAAACCCGAGGACATTCAGCAGCGCGACAACCGCTACACGGTCATGGCGAAGCTCTTTTACCCTGATTTGAGCGACGCCCAGTTCATGCACTCCCTTTGGAACGCGATGGAGGCTTTGCAATGCCGAACCACTCTCCGCGCATTGAGTCGCTGGCACACTTCCAAGGGCAGTGTGGAAATTCCGCCGGCTGACGTCGTGCTAAGGGATGGCACGACCGTCCCGCAAGACCGCGATTTCAATCACTATGCGGACGAAACACGCTACGGCGAAATCGTCAGGGACATAATTTCCAACAATTGGGAAATAGTGAAGAAATGTCAGGCGGATGCTCAGACCGTCGGAGGAATCGTTAAGAACGCACAACTTCGTGTATTCGGACCCGTTTTTAATTGGTATGCCTCTCAGCTCGCAGCGAAGAAGGGATTATCGTTTCTTGAATCATGGCCTCTGGCTGCCATGAACAATATGCCCGACCAGGTTCTCCTGACGCGTCTTCTAACCGCAGGCCGCAACAAGACCGACCGCTGGGCGCGCACTTGTCTGGTCCTCAGACCGTTCCATTCCACAAATCCCCCCTTTGCCACGCAATACCGCCTCTCAACGCCTCCTCCCGAACTCATCCTTAAAAGGCGGGACCGGGAATTGGCGTCGCACGACACAGGAGCAAGCGTCGGTTCCCATCGCTTCTGGCGAGACTTCAGAGGCAAGGCCGATCCGTACATGCAGATGTTGAATTCGGTGTGGTACGCAAACTTTTTCTTGGCTTCTGTTCCTCGACTGGATTTTGAGCGGTATCTTCCAAGGATCGAGTTCCTCGTCGCAAGCCCGGTCTACGACACGGGCGGAGATCCAGTCACAGCCGCACGGCCGCATCTCGAACGTCTGATCGGAGCTTTGCGGCAAACCGGATTTGAAGTGTCCACCGAGCACTCCATGTATCGCGATAAAAGTACGCTCGAGGTACTCCCCTCCCTTGTAACGCGTGCGCATGACACCGTGAAAATTTGGGCGCAGGAACTTCTCAGCAGGGTTGACGAGTACCTGTCCGCCGTTCTGACACGCGTCATATCGGCTAAGAAGGCTAGAGGTGTGCGCATTCGCCCATTCACGAAAGAAGAGTTCAGGCTGCTTCACGAGGCTCTGAAGCAGGAACGATTGCGACTAGTGGGATCATCCGAATCAGAGGAATTGAATCCTTAGCGGCGGCGCGAAGCTAGCGCTTCGCGCCGGCCAGCGTCACTGCGATCGCGCAGTTCTGCGACGAGCGGTTGCGCCACGCGTGGCGCGCTACTGCTGCTGACTGGGTTTTGCGGGAGCGGGGGAGCGAACGCCGATGCCGATCTGCATCGTGGTGTTCTTGGGGAACACCACTTCGCGGCCGCGCGCGATGAAGTGAATGTAGAGCGAGTGGCTGGCGCCGGCGGCTCCGAGCGCCATGCCGAAGGGCTGCGAGTGAATCGCGACGCCCATGGCGATGCCGATGAGCTTGTATCCGCCTCCGCCGCCGGCGGCGCGTTCGGTGGTGTCGCCCACGGCGTCTCCTCCGGTTCCGAAGGACACGGCGGCGAGTCCCATGGTGATGGCGGTCTTCAGGTACCGGGAATTGGGCTCGGCGGCGTGCGCGCCTCCTTCGGAGTCGAGCTTCAAATTGTTGGCGCGATCGGATTCGACGCCCGCGAGGAGCGCGTCGACTTTGTGATCGAGGCCGCCGGGAAGAACCAATTCGTGAAAGATGAAACGGAGCTGCCCGTTGCGGGCCATGTGTTTCGCGGGCTCCGCCTGTACGACCGTTCCCTTGAGAATGCTGCCCTGAGGAAGAAGCAGGCGGTCGCCGTCGAAGAGCGGCTGGGAGAGCATGGCTTCGACGGAGTCGCCCTTCTGCGCGGTCTCGGAACTGACGCCGGTGAGCAGCCTGGCGCGGACGAAGCTGCCGTCGGGCGGCGGTGAGGTGAGAGATGCGGCGAGCTGCGGAGTTAAAGGCTCGCTGCCGAAATCGAGCGGCTGCTGTAGCTCCGCGAAATAGACGCTGCCTGCGTCGACGTATTGCGGGTGCGCGGGAAGTTGCGCGACGAGAAATTTTTCGATGCGGTGCATCTTGCCCGGCTGCTTCACCTGCTTCATGGCGCTGTCCCATTCCTGCTTGGCTTGCTCTTTTGCTTCCTTCGCTTTTTCGGCTGCAACGTCCTTCGCGCCTTTTCTGGAGCTGTCGTCCGCGGCGGCCACGAACTGAACGACTTGTCCGGAACCGGGCGTGACGACGGTTTCGACGGGAATGCGCTTGCCGTCGGCGAGGAACAACTCGTTGAACTCGATGCGAATTTTGTGCGGCGGCGTGAAGTCGGCATCGAGGGCGGCGAGAGTGCGCTTGCGGCCGGAAACGTCTTCGATCTCGGCGATGCGTCCGTGGACCTCGCTGCCTACCGGTACGACCAGCTTATCGAACGCGTAAATGGGCTCGGCGACGCGTCCGTGAATAGGCTGCCCTACTTTTTTGATTCTTATGTCGCTGTCGATCACAACCTGGATGGGCACGCCCTTCGGCACGGTCAGCGGAATGGATTCGGATGGCGCGGTCGCGGATGCTGGGGCGGGAGTGGTGGAAGGAACTTCTTGCGCGTGCGCGAATCCTCCGCACCCGAAGAATACGATGCTCCAGGCCAACCTTTTCACACTCATTTTTACCGCTCCTACATTTGCACCGCGGCCTTTGCGGGTTGAAATGCGGGCGCGTTGACGGATGATCTTCATCGGCAGAGATGGGCGACGGATTGAGCCCATTCTACCAAGAGGATGCGGGGGTTGGAAGAAACGTTGCGCGATTGACGGATGTTGAGATGATTCGGGGCGCGCGAGAGAGACAAACGAGAAAAGCAGATCCTTCACGCCATCGAAAATGCGGACGGGTTCGAGTCCGATTTCAGGGCTCTAGTGGAGCGCATCGAACTCCACCGGAGATGACACGCGCGGAGGGAATAGCTACAATGCGCCGCTGCGAGCCAAAATGGCCTGAGCGCTGTTTGGCTGGGCAAGGCGAGGACAAACGTGTCGGACATGCTGGCGACGAAGCCGCTGGATATGCTGATGAACGAGGCGGGCGAGGTCGGCGAACACGCATTGCGGCGCGTTCTTGGGCCGGTGAATCTGGTTACGCTGGGCATCGGGGCAATCATCGGCGCGGGGATTTTTGTTCTCACGGGAACCGTGGCGGCGAATTTCGCGGGGCCCGCGATCGTGCTTTCGTTTATTTTTGCCGGCGTAGGCTGCGTGTTTGCGGGACTGTGCTACGCGGAATTTGCTTCGCTGATTCCGATTGCCGGGTCGGCCTACACGTACGGTTACGCGACGCTGGGAGAAATTTTCGCGTGGATCATCGGCTGGGATTTGATCATCGAGTACGCTTTCGGCGCGGCAACCGTTGCAGCGGGTTGGAGCGGGAATCTGCGCGCGCTGATGCAAAGTTTCCAGATTTTCTTGCCGCCGCAGCTTACGGCGCCGCCTGGGACGCTGCTGGTTTTTTATCATGGTTTGTGGTCGCCCATCGGGACCGTTGGGCCTGTGCTAGCGCAGGCTGGCATAGACCCTGGGACATTGCCGCACACGCGCGGCGTGATCGATCTGCTCGCGTACGTGGTGATCGCGATCATCACCGCGATTCTTGTGGTGGGGGTGCGCGAGTCGGCGAATTTCAATTCGGCGATCGTGTTCGTGAAGGTTGGGACGGTGCTGACGTTCATCGCGATTGTGGCGGGATTTCTGTGGAGGCATCCGGCGATTTCCGCGGCGAACTGGCATCCGTTCGTGCCGCCGAACCTGGGCGAGTTCGGGCAATTCGGGTGGTCGGGCGTGGCGCGAGGAGCGGGAGTGATTTTCTTCGCGTACATCGGATTCGATGCGGTGTCGACGGCCGCGCAGGAGGCGAAAAATCCCCAGCGCGACATGCCCATCGGCATCCTCGGGTCACTTGTGGTTTGCACGGTGCTTTACATCGCGCTGGGCGGAATGCTGACGGGCGTGGTGAATTACAAAACGCTCAACACGGCAGCACCCGTCGCGGCGGGGATTGAGGCCACGGGCGTGCGTTGGGGGAGCGTAGTGGTGATGCTGGGAACATTTGCAGGGCTGACGACGACGATGCTGGTGATGTTGATGGGGCAATCGCGCGTGTTTTATTCGATGTCGCGCGACGGGCTGCTGCCGGAATGGGCGGGGCGCATCCATCCCAGATTTCGCACGCCGTGGATTTCGTCGATCGTTGTTGGATTCTGCGTGGCGCTGTTCGCGAGTATTTTGCCCATCAATCTTTTGAGCCAGCTCACTTCGATTGGGACGCTGCTGGCGTTCGTCATCGTTTGCGCGGGCGTGTGGGTGCTGCGCGTGCGGCGTCCCGATTTGCCGAGGCCGTTCAAGACGCCGCTGGTCCCGCTGGTGCCCATCCTTGGAATGGGGATCTCGTTTTTCTTGATGGCGAGCCTTCCGTTGAGCACGTGGTTGCGGTTGATCGTCTGGCTGATTTTTGGGATGGCGATTTATTTTGGTTATGGCCGGCACCACAGCCGGCTGGCGCGGGCAAGGAAAGCAGCCGCCGGGAATTGATTGGGGCGGGGGGCTCTAGGAATAGGCCTGGCGACAGGTCTCGTGCTCGCGGCAGGTGCGCGGGTCGTTGGTGTGGTCGATGAGAATATAATTGTGGCAGGCGGCGCAGATTACGCCGTAGATCGTTTCGTTGAATTGATCGTGGCCCGCGTTGTTGGCGGTGTGTTCCTTGCGAGCTTGCTCACGGCTGATTGCCATTTGAATCGCTCCCTTCGAGCTAAAGCTGCCAATCCAGCGACGTGGTGAAGCGGTAGAGAGGATATACGTCGCGATGGATTTGCGCGATGTCGCGATCGAAGTTGCCGCGAGTGGCTGCCGCGGGCGCGAGTTTTTTTCGCACGATCCACCCTTGCAGTTTCTTCCAATTCTCCGGCTCGACGGGCCAGCCGGTGCGCTTGGTCCATTCGCCTTTTACCGCGGAATACCAATAGCTCTGGTAATTTTTTGCCAGGCGGCGCTGCTGGCGTTCGAGCCATTTCGCGTTTTCGCGCGCGCGAGGACGGGCGATCTGCGCGAGCGGCGAGGCTTTTCCGCTGGCGTAGATGCGGAAACCGCAGGTGACCGCTTCGGCCGAAAGCGCGACGTACACTTGGGCGCCGTCGGCGTTTCCCTCCCTGAAGAAAAGGTACATCTGAGGACGATAGGGGGATTTGTCGCGTGCGAACCGGATGTCGCGGTTGATGCGCGAGAAATTCTTGCCCACGCGGCCGCTGGTTTCAAATTGAGGATTGAGTTTCCGGGCGGCAGGCGTGAGACGGTCGAGCAGCGCGCGAAAAGGTTCGACAACGCACGACTTGTAGCGTTCGCGGTTCGCGTCCATCCAGGGCTTGTGATTGTTGCGCGCGAGTTCGCGGAAGAAGCGGACAGTCTCGGTTGTAAAAATCGGCTTTGAGGTCATTGGGTTGTGACGGGAGATGTGTTATTTTTCGTTCGCCGCGAAATTAGCGACGACCGCAAGAATAATCCTCCGGGAATCCGAGGAGCTACGAAGTGAAAAAGTATAGCGCAAGTCTGGCTGCCATTGTTCCGGCGGGGGTTTTTCTCTGCGTGACGTTTCTCTGTTTGACCGCTAGCCCGGCGGAAAAGCATCCATTCGGTCCTGAGGACTGGGCGAAACTCCGCGGCGCGCATCCCATCGCGGTGGCGCCGGATGGCTCGACGATTCTTTATCGCGTGGATTCGGGCGCCACGAAAGGCGAAACGAACAAGGAGTGGAGGCTGATCGCAGCGGACAGTTCGAACGGGCGCCAGTTGAAATTGCCGGAGCATTTCGAGCCTCTGGGATTCACGCGCGATGGGTCGAAACTGTATGGCGTACTTGAGGACAAGAAAAGCAGGAAGCTCGCGACTATGCCAGTACTCGCCGGCGCGCCGGGCGAAAATCTTGCCGTTTTCGCGGCAAGCCCCGAAAGAGTGGATACCGCTGCGCTGTCTCCCGATGGATCGCGGTTCGCGGTGGTGGCAGACCCTCGCGTGGAGGACCCGCTGGATGACGTTCACACGGTGGTTGAAAATGAACAAGCGAGTCTTTACGTGATGAATTCAGAGGGAAACAGCGGAACGTGGTGGTGTCCCAAGGCGCAGAATGTGGCGGGAATGGCATGGTCCTCCGACGGATCGAGCATCGCGTTGCTCTCGCAGACTCCGATGATCGGCTACCACTACGTGCACAGCTATATCGATGTTTGCACGGCGACGGGCGCGCGGCGAGTGACCGACATACCGAACGCTGCCGCGTCGGAAATACCCAGCGGCACGGGCGGAATTGCATGGACGACCGGGGGCAAAGAGCTCGCCTTCGTCAGCACGACGACAGATGTGCTGACGCCGGATCACGTTTGGACAGTGACGGCGGCGGGTGGCACGCCTGTAGACCGAACGCCGAATCTCGCGGCGTCGGCGCTGGGGATTTCCGAAGATGCGCACGGCAACGTGTGGGTGATCGTAGCGCGCGGCGTGCGAAGCGAAGTGGATTCGTTTAGCAACGGCGAATTGAAAACGGCATATCAATGGGAAAACGGAACCGTTCAGGGCACGCCTGTCGCGTCCGAAATTGCGACGGCGCCACAGAGATTAGTTTTCAGCGTGGAAGACCCGGAGCATGCCACGAATCTGGCGGTGGCCGAGGGAACAAAACTGAAGAAAATTACGAATGAAAGCGACGAGCAATTTGCCGATCTGGCGTTGGGACCGGTGAAAGTGGTGCATTGGAAGTCAAAGGAAGGAATCCAACTGGAAGGCATCGCGACATTTCCAGCGGGATACGATGCGGGCAAGAAATATCCTTTTCTTGTGTTGCCGCACGGCGGCCCTGAGGCCAACGACGTCCTGGATTTCAATAGCTTCGCTCGTTTAATCGCGGCCATGGGATACGTGGTATTGCAGCCGCAATATCGCGGCTCAACGGGATATGGGACAGATTTTTTGAACGCCATTTATCAGCATTTCGGCGATCGGGCTTATCACGACGTGGACAGCGCGACGGATTTCGCAATCGAGCAAGGTTGGGCCGATCCCAACCGGCTGGCGATTTTTGGGTGGAGCGCAGGCGGCTTCATGACATCGTGGAGCGTAACGCAGAACCACCGGTACAAGGCGGCGATCGAGGGCGCGGGAATCACGGACTGGCTGAGCTTCATTTGGACGAGCGATGTACAACAGATCGACTACGACCAGCGCTGGCCGGACGAGAACCCCGACGCGTTCCTGAAATTTTCCGCGGTGATGTACGCCAAAGACGTGACTACGCCGCTGCTGATCCTGCACGGAGCGGGGGACATAAGGGTTCCAACGTATCAGGGGCGTGAATTCTATCTAGCGCTGGCGGCTCGAGGAAAAACGGTGCGCATGGTGACGTACCACGATTCGCCGCATTTTCCGAAGCTGTGGGAGCAGCGCGCCGACATATTCAAGGAAATTCGTGCATGGCTGGAACACTACAACCCATAGACTGAGCTGTGATAGCGTGCGCAGGGCGTGGGTAGACGTCTGGAGGAAATTAATGGCTTCTAAGTTTTGGCGAATTGTGTTTGCACTCTTGCTTGCCGCCGCGTTCGGAGGATTCGCAAACGCAGTTGACAAGGAGACTGGCAAGACGCCCGATCTGGCAGCCGATGAAGCAAAGCCCGACGCGAATACGAAGAAAACTCCGTGGAAGCCTGAGGACATGGTCTTCACTGAAAACGCGGGCGAGTTCCGCATTTCGCCGGACAGCAAGTGGGCGGTGTGGGTGAAGAGCACGGCAGACAAAGAAAAGGATTTGCGCGTCAGCAACCTATATCTTTCGAGCCTGACCGAGAAAAAAGAAGTGCAATTAACGCGTGGGACGGACAACGTGTCGCATCCGCGGTGGTCGCCCAACGGCGGAACGATTGCGTTTCTCAGCAGCCACCCGATTCCCAAGCCGAAGCCTGAACTGGCGCCGATGCAGCTATGGCTGCTGAATACGTCGGGCGGTGAAGCATGGGCCGTGACGGAGTTTGAGCGCGGCATCCATCAATTCGAGTGGGTGGATAACGACACGATCGTTTTCAGCGCGGAGGAGGATCCGTCTCTTTTCGAGCGACAGACGAAAGAGCGCAAGGACGATAGCGATGCGGTGGACGACGAGGCGCACGCGGCGCCGGTGCGGCTGTTCAAGTTCGCTGTAAAGGACAAGAAAGTTACGCGGCTGACAGACAACAACGACTGGATTCAATCGTTCGATGTGTCGCGCGACGGGAAAAAGGCGATTGCCACGGCCGCGAGAGAATTGAGTTATGCGTGGGATGAGAAGACGCCGCCGGTTACGTTTATGGTGGATATGGCGACGGGCCAGCGAACGGAGATATTCACCGGAACGAGAATTCGTCCTTACGGACTGGCCTGGGCGCGAGACAACTCGGGATTTTACGTGGCGGCGCCTTTTTCGGACGATCCTCACTTTTTCACCGCTTCGATCACGAAACTTTATTTCTACGACCTGAATTCCGCGAAGACCACGGAAGTGAATCTCGACTGGGAGCGGGCGCTTGGGCGCGGGATCGACATCACGAGTGACGGTGCGATCGCGCTGCTGAACGACGGCGTGTATCACAAGCCGGCGCGGTATACGAAACATGGCGCGACATGGTCGCGCGAGTGGATCACGGGCGAGAACGTGCGGAATTGTTTCGGATTCGCCATCGGAGATGATGACCACACCGTGGTGTACGAGTATTCGACGTCGAGCACGCCGGGGCAGTGGTATCGCGCGCGGTTGGACGGAGGGAAAATCACCGCGCCGGTGCAATTGACGGAACTCAATCCCCAGTACAAGACCAAGACGATCGCGAAAACGGAAGTGCTGCATTGGAAGGGCGCGAACGACGACGACGTGGAAGGCATCCTCTTCTACCCGCTGAATTATGAGGCCGGTAAAAAATATCCGCTGATCACGGCGACGCACGGCGGTCCTGCGGCGGCGGACATGGACGCGTGGAGCGAGAATTGGGCGTATTCCCAGAATTTGCTGACGCAGCGCGGAGCGTTTCTGCTGAAAACGAATTATCACGGCAGCTCGAATTACGGGCTGAAGTGGGTGGAGTCGATCTGCTGCGGAAAATATTACGATCTGGAAATTCCGGATATCGAGAAAGGCGTCGAT
>Ga0073928_10005568_pt1 | contig 17566 bp, 18 predicted proteins | sample PaiPotPPA55metaG_FD_76969 | JGI IMG/M metagenome (GOLD analysis project Ga0073928, IMG submission 76969) | Iron sulfur acid spring bacterial and archeal communities from Banff, Canada, to study Microbial Dark Matter (Phase II) - Paint Pots PPA... ... | reverse complement strand
TTCGGCGCGGTGCCCGAACCCGCCGAATGGCGCGCAGCCAAAGCCCGGGCGCAAGGCCGCGAGCCGCGCGTGCGCGATTTGTTCCGCGGCGAGGTGCGGCGCGTCACGCTGTGGGTCGTGCTTGTGTGCGCTATCTCGCTGACGGCTCACTGGGCCTTTATGTTCTGGCATCAACAACAAGTGCGCAATCTGCCCGACGTGCTGGACTGGAGCGACGCACGAAAAAATAAACTCGCCAGCGCGGCGATGTATCTGGTCATCGGTTCTTCCATCGCGGGCAATTTTTTTGCGGGCTGGCTTTCGCGGTTCATCGGCTATCGCAACACAATTGCGGGCATGTTCCTCGTTTATTTCTTCGCGATGTTCGGCGCTTATTGCGTGCCCCGCAGCCACCAGGCCCTGCTGTGCTGGTTTCCGCTCATCGGCTTTTGCCAGGGTTCCTTCGCGCTCTTCACGATGTATCTGCCTCCCTTGTTTCCTACGCTGCTGCGCACGACCGGCGCCGGATTCTGCTATAACATCGGGCGAATCACCGCTGCATTCGGCACGATCTTTTTCGGTCTCTTCTCGCAAGTCGGCGACCACCGCGCGGCTCTTTTTTACGCCGGCTTTCTTTTCCTGCCCGCGGCTTTGCTGTCCCTGTTTCTGCCCGGCACGGAAAGCGTGACGAGCTGAGCGAAAGTCATGCTGCCCCCGCACTGCGACGCGCGAAGCAAGTTGTCCCGGAGGGACAAACGAGAATAGCCCAACGCTTCAGCGTTGGGTCCCGACGTTCCGTGCGCCTAGTCCCGAAGGGACGGCTGACCTTCACTCCCACAAATACCGCTCATCATCTCGGATTCGAACACCCTTTCTTGACGCCCTGCTGCCGCTCGTATTAGGATCGTGCTCGCAATGTCGATTGCATTTTCATCTTCGATCAACGATTCCGAATAACATGAAATCGAATTCTCCCCACCTCAAACGCCGCGAGTTCCTCCACCTCAGTGCTGCGGCCATCGCCGGGACAAGCCTGGGACTGGCGGGCGCGGCACAGGCGAAGGACCGCAAGAAGATTCCCCTCGCTCTCCAACTCTATTCATTGCGGGAGCAGTGCAAGACGGACTTGCCCGGTATGCTCTCCGCAGTTTCGAAAATCGGCTATCGCGGAGTCGAATTTGCCGGCTACCACGGCCACAGCGCAAAGGATTTGCGCGCGCTCCTCGACGACAACGGCCTCGTCGCATGTGGCACGCATACGCCATATGCTTCGGTGTTGGAGGACAAGCTGAAGGAAACCGTTGAGTTCAATCGGATTATCGGGAACAGGTTCCTCATCGTTCCTTCGCTCGAACAGAGCGATTCCAAAGAGGAATGGCTGGGGCGTGCCAGGCACTTCGACGATCTCGCCGAAAAACTCAAGCCCGACGGCATGTGGATCGGCTATCATGCTCACTCGCATGATTTCCAGAAGATCGACGGAGTGACGGCTTGGGACATCTTCTTCGGCAATACCAGCCCCCAGGTCATCATGCAACTCGACACGGGCAATTGCTGCGCGGGCGGCGCCGACCCGGTGGCGGTGCTCAAAAAATATCCGGGCCGGGCGCGAACCATCCACGTCAAGGCCTACGGCGGCGGGCCGGACTCGGTCATCGGCGAGGACAAGATCGCCTGGAAGGAAGTTTTCGCCTGGTGCGAAGGCAAGGGCGGCACGGAATGGTATGTCCTCGAACATGAAAGCGGCACGGATGCGCTCGATGCGGTGAAAAGGAGTTTCGCGGCGCTCAAGAAGTTTGGGAAAGCATAGGGGATGCGCTGTTGTTAAATGAGCAGTGTTTGGCGAAATCCGAATGCCGAAACCCGAAAGAAGCCCGAAGCCCGAACCTAACTTCGGAATTCATTCCATCGGTGTAATGTTTTTCATGAGACAAGGAAGGCCTAAAAAGCCGTGCCCATCCAAATGCTGAGCAAAGGCAAAGTTCGGCCGTTGCTTGTCGCCGTCGTCGGGGGGAGCGGGGCGGGAAAAAGCTGGCTCTCCCGCAAGCTCCAGGCGGCGTTGGGCGGAAGGGCTGTGCGCGTCGAGCTCGATGATTTTTATCACGACCGCTCGCACCTTTCGTCCAAAGAACGCGCCCGCATCAATTACGATCATCCTCGCGCCATCGATTGGATCGCCTTGGAACACGCGTTGCGCGATTGTGTCGCGGGCCGGAGCGCGCGCCTGCCCAGTTATGATTTTTGCAACCACTGCCGCCTCTCCGCGACGAAGCTTCTCAAGCCCAAAACCATTGTGTTGGTGGAAGGACTCTGGCTGCTGCGTCGGCCTTCGCTGCGCCGTATGTTTGGGTTGCGCATCTTTGTGGATTGCCCGGCTCGCGCGCGGTTGTCCCGCAGGCTCGAGCGGGATGCGCACTCGCGCGGACGCACCCGCTCGTCCGTGCGCGAACAGTTTCGCCGCAACGTCGAGCCAATGCACGCTCGGTTCGTCGCACCTCAACGCGCGAGCGCGGACATCGTCTTGCGCGGGCAATGGGGCGAGAAGGAGATCGCTGAAATTGCGGCGAGGTTGCGCGTACAAGTGCGGGAAGCGGCCGGTCCGCGTAGCCGCAGACGTGAGGAGGCGGATGGACGCGTGATTCTTACCGAAAAATCCCGCTCCTTACGTCGTCGGCTACAATTTTAGACACTCGCTTAAGCGTCGAGTCGCAGGCATCTCATCTGCCGCGGTCGGAACCTATCTCCTTGAGCAGTTGCTCGGCCTCGATGCGTAATGATTCTTCGATGTAAGGCAGGCGCAACATCTCGAGGTTGTGACGCGCCGAATCGGTCTCCCCCCGGCGCAACTGCGTCTGCGCCAGCGAAAACAGGTAGGCGTAATTCTCCGGTTCGAGCTGGATCGCCCTTTGGAGGTGTTCTTCGGCCGCGGCCAGATCCTCCCCTTGCACCAATTCGAAAAAGCCCAGGAGCTCCTGCGCCTGGCCGAAATCGGGCATCAACGCGATGGACTTCGTCAGTTCGCCGCGCACCTCGGCGGCGGTATCCTCCGGCAGCCGCGTATGCCGGCCTTCGGCGTCGCTCGTGAGTTGGAATTTCTCGCGCGCGTAAAAATAGTGGGCCAGAAAACTCGTCGAGCCGTGCTGAATCGCCTCGCCGAGCAGCCGCGCGGATTCTTCGGGCTGATGGCGTTCGGCGGCGAGCAGACCGAGCCCCTCGAACGGGAGCGGGCTTTTGGGAGCGCTGCGTTGCGCCCGCTCGAACATCTCCTGCGCCGCATCGGCGCGCCCCACGCGCATCAATTCGTCTCCCAATCGGAAACAAACCTCCGGAAGGCTCAACCTGCGAGTTGACATCGCCTGGGGCACGCTCAGGTCCACGGATACGTTCATCGACAAGGGATCAAACCTGCCGCGCTCAAGGTACGCGCGGAGCTGCGTCTCCATCGCCGGCAAACTCGTGTGAAAAGCATTCGTGAAAGCCTGCTCGGGCTTCTGGCCCTGCCGCAGCAATGCTGTCAACCGCCCAAAATTCGCCCGATTCGCGGCACTGTTCCCCAGCATCAGATAATGCGTCAGCAACCATGATTCGGCGTAAAAAACCCCCTGATGCTCGCGTTCGTTGTAGTTGGGCGAATCGTGCGTGGTGGCGAACAATTCCGACAACGGCATGAGGCTGCTTTGCTCCAGAAGGCGCAAGTGGCGTTCGAGCGGCGAGCCGATGCGAATGCCATGGCCGCCGACGACTTCGAACGTCGAATAAATTTCGGCCATACCTTCCTCGAGCCAAATCGGCCAGATGCGATCGTTGTGCCGCAACAGCAGGTGCGTGTATTCATGAAAGACGCTCTGCAACGAGCCGTAGCCGGACAGCGGCAGCACGATCAGGTTCTCGTCGCTCGCATGGAGGAAAAAGGCGGTCAGGTTCACCGGCTGGCCCTGGTAAAGCGAAAGGTAAGGCACCATTGCAGCATGGTCCGGAAACGCCATCACGACGATGGGCGGCGACGCCACCGCCTGCGCACCGGCCAGCAAACCGTAAGCCGTGCGGAACTGTTCCAATCTGCCAGCAACCCGCGCGACCGCCTGCGTGGAGCCGCAACTATAAACATCGAGATGGGCGGTGCGGGCCTCGAACCAGTGCCGCTGGAGCAGCGAACCAGTGTCCGGCTCCTCGTCGGCGGCGCAAGCCGCAACGCCAGCCAGCACAGACGCGCAAATCCCAAGAAAGTGTCGAGGCCGCAACATGCTCGAATCGTTCGACTCAAACTTATCGCATCATGGCTGCGGTGTCATGCCCCATGTCGCGATGTCCCTTGTAGGAGCCGAGGCTTGCCGCGCCGACTCGCCGCGCCGACTCGCCGCGCCGTAGCAGAGCGAAGGCGGGAGCACAGAACGTGAAGGCGGGTGACGAGGCTCTAATTTTTTCGCAGCAAACCAGTTCAAATTGCCTGCCCTTACCTTGCACACGACGCGCTCAAGACCTTCGCCTGAAATTGTAAAACCGCCCGGATTTCGCGAAGCGTATGGAGTGCGCGCGCCTTGCCGCCGCTTTCGGCCGGACCCTCTCGATTCGACAGCCCCGAAACTTTCGGGGCACTCCATACGCTCCGCGAGGTTCGTAAGATGTTACGTGTCGAAGGGTGCGCCCGGATTTCGCGAAGCGTTTGGAGTGCGTGCGGCTTGCCGCCGCTTTCGACCACTCCCTAGCCAACCGCACCGACCACATTGCAGACGCCAAAGGCGTCACTCATACCAGCCCCGGGCGACGCCCGGGGTCCAGGCACCAAAAACAATCCCAAGCGCTGAAAGCGCGATTCACGGTATCGCCAACCGATTCGTATCAACGCTTCGTGAGATCATCATCCCCAATCTCGCCGAACTGAACTGTTGCACGCTCCCATCCGCCAAAAGAATATTCCCCTGCCCTTTGTGTATTGTGTGCGTCCAGCCCGCTGGCCGACTCGGAGTAACGACGAGAACGCCATTTTGCAATGCCGTTCCGTTCGTCAGGTTGCGATCGCCCGCCAGAAACATTTGCGGCGTCTCTTCATTCGAATCCAGCCCAACGAAGTAGCTGATGTTGGCATTGGAAAACCCAGGGCCGAAGTCCTTGGCGGTCAAGCGCTTGTCTGCGGGACACACCAGGATCTTTGGTGTAGTCAATTCGTTGGATGTGACCTGAAAACTCCTCCAGACGATTTCAGTTGTGGGCATTCCCAAAGTGCCACCATTTGTGAGAGAAGTCTTCATGGGATATGCGTCGCCGGCCAATGCCCAAGTCTTGATAGATAAACCGACTTGTTTGAGGTTGTTGGTGCAATTGATGCGCGCAGAGCGTGCTTTATTGCGCGCTATCGCCGGTAACAGAAAGGCGGCCAGAATGGCAATGCAGGCGAGAATCACGACCATCTCGACAAACGTGAACGCTTCGCCCGGAGACCTCCGGATTTGTCGATTCATAATAAATACGCGTTTCCCATCAAGGTATCGCCAAACGGTTCGTGTCCCCAGATTTGGAAATCATCAAGCTCAAAGTCGCCGAGGTGTACTGCTGCACGCTGCCGTCGGCGAGTCCAATATTGCCCTGCCCATTGTGCATCGTATGAGTCCAACCCGCCGGACGGCTCGGGGCGACGACGAGGACGCCATTTTGCAACACCGTCCCATTGGTGAGATTGCGATCGCCGGAGAGAAACATCTGCGCGTTGGTCTCATTGGCGTCCAGCCCCACAAAATAGCTGATTTTGGAGTTCGAGAGGTCGGACTCGAAGTTGGTGGCGCCTACACGTTTGTCGCATGGACAGACGAGGATTTTGGGAGTGGACAGTTCGTTAGACATGGCGCGGAAATCGCGCCAGACTGCGTCGCTACTCATCATTCCCAGAGTGCCGCCATTGGTGGCGCATTGCATGGGGTACTTGTCGTCGTTATCCAGGGCCCAGGTCTTGAAGGACAATCCAACCTGTTTGAGGTTGTTGGTGCAGGTAGGTCCGTGATACGGCCTTCTTGGGTAAAGGGCCGGCAACAGGATGGCCCCCAGCAGTGCGACGCAGGCGATGACCGCGACGAGTTCAATGAGCGTGAACGCTTCGTCAGGAGACTTCCGAGATGGTTCCATAATCGATTCCCGCTGTCCGAGACTTCCTTTGAGCATCACCGATGCCATCGTATTTTCGGCCCATTTTCTGGCCAAAATCAAAGCGTTCAAGCCGGCAATGCGTGATTCTCACGCATAATGCGTGAGCTTCACGCAAGTCGAGTCGCCCCGGCGGATTTCGCGAAGCGTATGGAATGCGCGCGGCTTGCCGCCGCTTTCGTCCGATCGCCACGGTGGGATCCGCGCAAGGGGTCAGAACATAGTTTATTAAGTGCGCGCATTAAGTTCTTCCCTGGAAGCCCCAAACGAGGGTTCTCCTGCGGTTCTTTGACATATCAAATACGAATCATTCCGCAGTCATCCCGATTGTTCCGAGCCACTTCTCCACCAACTGAGGCCATTGCGTAATCGGAAACTGCGTGCGCCGAAGCCCAAAGGCGTGTCCGCCTTCCGCATAGGCGCAGATGCCGAACCTTGATTCACCTTGATTCACCTTGATTGGGCCTGATTGGCTCGGTTCGGCACGGCCCAGCCACGCAGAATTTGCCGACCTTGACTCCTTTTCTCTCGTGGAAGGGGGCTGCGGGCATTTTCTATGGTTGGATTTGATTGGATTTGGCACGATTGGGCTGGGATTCATTCCTCACGTAGAAGACGCAAAACCGCTATTTTAGGGCGGCGCGGCAGCCCCGAAAACAAGGATCGGGGCCCCGAGCAGTACAAATGGCAAATGGATCGGGGCGACCGCCCTGCTGCCAGATACAATTCAACCCCGAACTCCGATAAACTCCGAACTCCGATGAATCGCGAGCAAGTGCTTTCGCGAGCAGGTCGCGAGCCCCGAAGGCATTCGGAGCGGGCAGGTGCGTTCGGGGCGCGCCCAGAGCGCGAGGCTTGACTGGCCTTGACTGGCCTTGACCCAGCCCGATTGACCATGCTTTCGTCTATACCAACCTCCCCTGGTTTTCCACGCCGAAGCTGCTGCTGGCGAAGGCGGGCCCCCCGCATGTTTTTTGGTCGAAATTGGTCGAAACCACCCGAATTTGGTCGAAATTGGTCGAAGAAGCGCGATTCGGCTTTCCTTCGCCATCTTCCCGCGTTTGCTGCGCTATGGCGCGGCGAGTTGGAGGGCAGGCGCAAAGGGCGCAAAATCGGTATGTGAGGGCGGCGCGGCAGCCCCGAAAACACGGATCGGGGCCCCGAGCAGCACAAATGGCAAATCGATCGGGGCGACCGCCCTGCCAGACATAATTCATTCATGGCACTTCAACCGCACTTTCAGGCTTCCTTCCCAATCACGCATCATATCTTTTATATCTTTGCATAGACTATACGTCCTGTCAATGGGAAATATTCGAATTTTCGCAATTATTCTTCGCGCGGCCGGAATGCCGGCGAAACGAGCGGGGATATGGATTGCCACGAAAGAACACAAAAGAGCGCAAAAGAGTCCCGACCCCAAAAATCCGAATCTTTGCCCGCGAAACACGCGAATGAGGCAAAAAGATGGGGGCAAAAAAATGGCGGCGGGATCTGGGTCACCAGATCGCTCCAGTCGCGTTCAACCTTGGCGCGCCAGACAAGCTTCGGGTCCGGGTCGCGATAGCGCCGCTCATAGGCGCTGCGAACGCGGTTTTGCTCCTCCTGTTTGGGCTCCGATTGCGGCGGCGTCCGCCCCAGGCTCTTGAAATGCCAATTTGGCATTTCAAGTCCTCGTATTCCTTGGCGGTTAATTGGAACATGAAGTCCTCGGGGAAACGGTCGTCGTTGCGTTTGACAGCCCGGTTGAGCGCGCCGGTATCAACCCCGTAGAGCTCGGCCAGGTCGAAATCCAGGATGACTTTTTCGTGCCGAATCTAATTTGTCCGTGATTCGTGGGAAAAATGGCACCAGCATCCAGCCGCAGCCTCACATCTTTTCGTCTCCGGGCAGCGGCGGAACATCGCGGACTTTGGCCATGGCACGGTCAAACTTTTCCCAATTCCCGCGCTTGGCACGCTCCGCGACCGTATCGCGCGTGCGCCAGGCAGAAACCTGATAAGCCAGCGCGATGCTCACAAGCTGATCCACGCTGACCTTTTCCTGGGCGGCAAGTTCTTCCACTTGCTTGACCAGCGGATCGGGCACTTGTGCTTGAATTGTCTTCATTTAGCTGCCCTAAGCATGGCCAAAAATTGCGCTGGTGTCAAAACTTCTATTCCGAACGATTCCGCCGGCTTAAGGTGGCCGATGTTGCGAGTCACAATCGCCGGGACTTTGGCTTCGACGGCCAACTGCAAGAGCGGTTCATCATCCGGGTCGCTTAAGCGCGGGACCCAATTGGGTTCGAGCTGCCGGCATTCCGCAACGGCGCAGAGCGCGTCCAGAACGTCGTCGATATCCTTTGAGGAAAGCCCTGTTTCCGGAGCGGTCCGTTTCGCGACTTCCTCATACTCGAAAAGCAAGTGATTGCTCAAAACGATCTGCCAGCGACCCCGGCGAAGCTGTGCGAAAATCTCGAACGCGGCCCCTCGATTGGACCAGAGGGAACTTAAGAACACATTGGTGTCAATTATGGCACGTGTCAGCATTCTCGGTGTCCTTCTTTTGTGCCAGTCATGCGCCTGACGTTAGCGGCCTCTGGCCCGCGCAACAAGGTAAGACGTTGACCGGATGATCCCGGGGCGCTGGCCGATTTAGTCATCCCGCCCGGGCAGCCGGTGCGGTGGCGGGTGCTGTCAGCGCCGGATGGAGAGGACGCGGCGCGGCATTGCACGGTTGCGGTGGGGGTGGAGACTGTCGCGTACCTGCAGATGACGGGAGGCCGAGCAAGAAATCAAGGGCCAAACCAAAGCTGCAAACCAAAGCTGGCGGTGGACTTGCCCGGGGATGCTGTGGTGTATAAACTCAAAGGAACGATTGTCAGGGCATTCGGTCCTGGCAGAACTGAAATACAGGGCCACTTGGGGCGAATTGACGGAGAGCATTGAAACACTCGAAAGGAAATAAAATGGGCTGGTTCAATATCAAAAAGGAAAAATCTCCCGTGGACGAGGCGATCGACACGCTGAGCCATAAAATCTTTCCTGGCGGCGAACCGGAGCGAATGACCAGAGCCGTAGCCGTTTCTGAAATCTGCGCCCATAAGCTCGATTTCAAAGAGGCTGCCTACGTGTATTCAAAAATTAAAGGCCATTTTGAGCTGGCGGTTACATTGTTTGATGGAGCAGGCAAGAAGGGTATTACGGCCGAGTACCTGATCCAAGTCGCGATAAAGGACTCCCAGGGGAAACTGGATTACCTGGACGCTGTCGCTGTTGTTTCCTATGTCCTATTCGGCCGCTCCGAAAGCGTTCTGAACAGTCTTGAACAGCTCAAAACGTATTTGGCGAGCTTGTTTGGCTCGGATGAGCAGGGATACGACGCGGATGTCCTTCCGTTTGGAATAGGGGATTTTGGATTAGAGCCTACAAACCCAGTTCCTGTGAGAGGAATTGGAGGCAGCCGCATTTACTTGAACAATCTACGCTTGGCCGACGGACAACCTGTAGCAGCCAAAAGGATTCGCTCTTTGAAAGTGGTTGATGCCAACACGTTGGTCGATGAATATGAAGTATTCGACGCTCAGCAACGTGTGCTGTGCAAACTGTATGTTTGCCCCTACCACCAGCGCGTTTCCAGAAAGGCTCCGAAAGGATTTGCCTTGACGGCGGTCGCGCAGAAGGCGTGAGGCTTTCGTGCGAAACCACGGCCATCATCGATACAAATTAGAAGCGGTGCAAACCCCAGTCCGGCGCTAAAGATCTCGGTGCAGTTCTGCTACCTGGCTCATGATTCCACGGCCGAGCGAGCACAAGTATTCCGGGCCCTTATCTTGGAAACAGGAGTTTTCAGACTTCTCTAAAACCCACGAACCAATGCATCGTTGAAGGCCGGTAGGCTTGTTTGCAGCGTAGTACGTCATCCACTCCTTGAAGCGTTCGTTACCCAGAAACCCAAGCTTGGGTGCATCGCGCACAAGCACCTCGACGTAATTCATGGTGCTCTCCAAATCTTTAGGCGCGATTTTGGCGGAAAGGCGCATGATTGCGTCGAAAATGCAGATCGCGCTCCAAATCCGAGCCCACTCGTCCGGGTTGCCATCAAACAGATGATTGAAATCGGGGCAGACTTCGACGATAGTCGAAACCACCAAGTCGGGGCTGGCGATAGCGGTGGCGACAATGTGTTCGGCTAGCTTTTGATGCCGCTTCGAGGACAATAGACCAAACATGACGCTTAAACTTTTTGGGCAAGTTGATGCGTAACGAGGAGGCGGGCGATATGCTCTGCGCCCAGGCTTACCTTGAAGCCGTCTCGAAGAGCTGCGGTGTATCTCTGTTCATCATAGAATTGCTCGGAGAGGACGAATGGACTTTGAGCGCGTGGCCTGTCAGGTGGCGTTTCCCCTATTTTGAACACCTCCACCATACCGCGAACAAATTGCCTCTTGGCTCCATCAAAAACAGTTTCGGCCAGTGTGGGGCTAATCATTTGGGGTTCTACCAGAAGTAGGTACTGATCTGTCTTTTCCCAAAAGGCCATGTTCTGTGTGCCGCTAAGTAGTCTTATTTTCATCCTCGTAATCATTCAACCTGAAGGGCGATACAATGCCTCTAAAGTATGGGGAGTCTGGCAGGAATGTCAACTCCGAGGACGCCAAGGTTAGCACGCTTCAGTGGAGTTTGGGTATTGACGAACAGCGCGAACGCTTCGTGGACAGTGCTTGGAGAGACGATTGTTGTTGTCTCTCTTTTCTATGAGCAAAACGAGCAAACAAGACAACGGGACTACGAGACAACGGACCAAAAGAAGCAATCTCCCACCGGCAGAGATCACGGAGCTTTCGCAATTGGAAAAATTGTCGTGTGGCGAGTCGGTGATTTGCGACACCACGATGCGGTTGGTGGGGCGGCGGCTGAAGTCGCTGGAGAGCAAGGCAGTCAAGTTGCTGCCGGAACGAGCGTTGCCGCCTGAGAAGGAGGGCGGTGCGCTACGATTTCTGCGACCCAGGCTACCTGGAGGCCAGCGAGGAGAACCAACGCGAGATCGCCAAAAACCCGGGTCTGTGTGCTATGGCACAGAGGTGTTGCGTCGGGATGATGAACTATTGCCATGCAAGTTACTCTGAAGTTACCGGATGAAATCGCCGAGGGATTGGGCCGCGAGGCCGAGCTTCCCAGGCGCGTTCTGGAAGCGCTCGTTTTGCAGCGATACCTCTCGGAGGAGATTTCGCTGGGCGACTTGCCGAATTGCTGGAGTTGAGCCGCACGGAAGCGGAAGGCTTTCTGGATCACAACAACGCCCGGCTCCCTTACACACGCGAAATGCTTGAGGAGGACCGGCGTGACCTTGCCGAAATCTTCGGCACGCGGTGAGCCTCGTCGTTTCTGACAGCGGCCCGATCCATTACCTCGTCCTGTGCGAGGCAATCGAAGTTCTTCCAAAGCTTTATGACCGATTGGTGACCCCTTCGGCGGTCGTCCGGGAACTCACTCATGCACACGCTCCGCCGGCGGTTTCTCAATGGGTTCGAGCGATGCCGCAGTGGGCTTCCGTGCAGAGCCCATCGCAAATTGATCCCTCGTCGCGGCTTGGCCTTGGAGAGCGGGAAGCAATCGCCCTCGCCCTCGAACTGAAGGCGACGCAGCTTTAGGTTGATGATCGAGTTGCACGTCGCGTGGCGGACCAAATGGGCCTTTTGACCACCGGCACAACCGGAATCCTGGAGCAGGCTGCTGTCAACGGATTACTGAATCTTCCGGAAGTTATGCAGAAGCTCTTGAACACAAACTTCAGGATTGATGCGGAGGTCGTACGCGAAGTGCTGAACCGGGATGCAGCCCGGCGGAAAGCGGGCGGGTCATCGGAATAGCACGTAACCGCTTCTCAGTGTGCTGCGGCTGACGCTTCGCACACAGCCGCGCTCCGGTGGCGGGGGAACGTGCTGCGGCTGATGCTTCGCACACAGCCGCGCTCCGGTGGCGGCCATTCCGCCCGGCGGGTCGCCGGTCGGGACGGGCGGGTCGCCCGTGCTACCCGCGCCCCGACAAATTCATCCCCGATTTTTCGATTGGCTACGGGGTGCGCGGCCCTGATATGCTGATGGCTTGAAATATGGCTGATAAAGACACCAAGAAGCACGTTTACGACGAGAGCAAGATCAAGACGCTCTCGTCGCTGGAGCACATCCGGCTGCGCACCGGCATGTATATCGGGCGGATCGGCGACGGCTCGCATTATGATGATGGCTGCTACATCCTGCTCAAGGAGATCATCGATAACGCCATCGACGAGTTCATCATGGGGGCGGGCAAGGAGGTGCAGATCGGCATCCAGGACCGCGAGGTCAACGTGCGCGATTTCGGGCGCGGCATTCCCCTCGGCAAAGTCATCGAGTGCGTTTCTCAGATCAATACCGGCGCCAAGTATAATGACGACGTGTTTCAATTCAGCGTCGGGTTGAACGGGGTGGGCACCAAGGCGGTGAACGCGCTTTCCCGGGAGTTCCTGGTGCGCAGCCATCGCGAAGGCCAGTTCGTCGAGGCCAGCTTCAAGCAAGGCAAACTCAAGAACGAGAAGAAGGGCAAAGACGCCAAGGAACCCGACGGGACGCTGATTCGTTTCGTGCCGGACCCGGAGATTTTCAAGGAAGTCGAGTTCCGGACGGAACACGTCGAGCGGCGGCTGCGCCATTACAGCTACCTGAACACCGGGCTGAAGCTGGTTTTCAACGGAAAGACGTTCCAATCGCGCAACGGCCTGCTTGACTTGGTGCTCGAGGATTTGCAGGCGGACGGCAGCGAGCCGATCTATCCGCCGCTGCATTACTCGGAGAAGGCGCTGGAGTTTTGCTTCACGCACACCAACAGCCGGTATGGCGAGGCGTTCTACGCGTTCGTGAACGGCCAGTACACGGCGGACGGCGGAACGCACCTCAGCGCGTTTCGCGAGGGCCTGCTCAAGGCGGTGAATGAACACGCGCGCGAAAAATTCGAGGGCGACGATGTGCGCGAAAGCATGGTCGGCGCGGTGGCCATCCGGCTGAAGGACCCCGTCTTCGAATCGCAGACCAAAAACAAGCTCGGCAACACGGAAATCCGCACCGACCTCGTCAACCGCGTGCGCGAGGAGTTGCTGCAATTCTTCAACCGGAACAAGGAGATCGCCGAGAAGATCGTCGCGAAGGTGCAGGACACGCGCCAACTCAGGAAGGAACTGCAGGAGGTCAAGAAGCTGGCGCGCGAGCGGGCCAAGGCGATCACGATCCGCATCCCGCAGCTCAAGGATTGCAAGACGCACTACAACAAGGCCAAAGGCAAAGGCAAGGGCACGATGGTCTTCCTCACCGAGGGCCAATCGGCGGCGGGATCGATCGTAAGCTGCCGGGACGTGGATTCGCAGGCGATTTTCGTGCTCAAGGGCAAGCCGCTCAACGTGTGGGACCTCAAGCGCGACATCGTCTATAAAAACGACGAGATGTACAACCTGATGCGCGCGCTCGACATCGAGGACAACCTCGAGGGCCTGCGCTACGACAAAGTCATCCTGGCCACCGACGCCGACGTGGACGGCCTGCACATCCGCAATCTGCTCATCACCTATTTTTTCCGGTTCTTCGAGCAGTTGGTTCACGACGGGCATTTGTTCGTGCTGGAAACGCCATTGTTCCGCGCGCGCAACAAGGAGCAGGCGATTTATTGCTACTCCGAAGCGGAGCGGGACGAGGCCGCCAAGAAGCTGGGCAAAAGCGTGGAGATCACGCGGTTCAAAGGGCTGGGCGAGATTTCGCCGCCGGAATTCAAGCAATTCATCGGCAAAGACATGCGCCTGAGCCAGGTCGAATACGCGCCGAAGGCCGACGTCGCCGGCATCCTGGGCTTTTACATGGGCCGAAACACGCCCGAACGCAAAGATTACATCATGGATAATTTGGTCGTGGCGGTGGAAGAATGACGAGCGTGGCTCGAAACCCGAAATCCGAACTCCGATGAATCGCGAGCGAGTGCCGAAACCCGAAAGAAGTCCGAAATCCGAAATCCGAAAGGGCAAAGGAGCCGCAGGTTCGAAGAAGGTGGCGCCGATCGAGGATTATCAGCCGATGATGGAAACCACGGACATTTTGTCGAATCCGAAAGCAATGAAGGTGCTGCGGGCTGCCAAGTCGGGCAAGCTGACTTACAAGAAGCTCGACCTCGATGATGACAATTTTGGCCTCTGAGCAGGTCGGGCCATGGCTGGCCGGCCTGCGCGTCTGGGATCAGCCGGGGAGATTTGATTCGCAAAGCAGGAGTGGGAAAAGTATTATGTTGCCATGAGTTACTTAACGGTAGAAGTCGAAATCGATCATGGCCGAATTACGGTCACCGGGCCAGAACCGCTGCCTGAGAAGGGCAAAGGGCTGCTGACTGTTCTGGAGTCAGACGAAGGGACCGCGATTCCCGAGAAAATGACACCCATCGAAGCGCTTCACGCCCTCCAAAAAAGCCTCAACTTGGATGAAGCCAAAGCCAAAGCGTGGATGGATATGATTCGGGATGCTCGGCGCTGACTTTCCAAGGCTTGATGATTCATTTGGACACAAACTTCCTGGTCTCTGTTCTTCGGAGCGGTTCAGCGGAAGAAACCAAGTACGACAATTGGTTCAAGGCTAAGGAATCTGTCGGAATATCGGCTTGGGTCTGGGCGGAATTTCTCTGTGGCCCGCTCTCCAAGCGCGACGAAATCATCTCAAAGCAGCTATTCCTGCTCGCCGAGCCGCTCTCTGGAATGGACGCGGAGATTGCTGCGCGTCTCTTCAACGAAACCGGTCGACGCTCGCGCTCACTAGCGGATTGCATGATTGCCGCCGTGGCAATCCGGTGCGGTGCGAAGCTTGCCAGGATGAACACTTCCGATTTCGAACGATTCGTGCCCCATGGACTGGCATTGATTTAGACAGCCATCGTTTCGATATGCCCAAACGCAAGACCAACCCCGCCCAGCCGGACCTGCCGATTCCGGAACTGGCCAAGGACGACGCCAAGACCCCGGCTCCCAAATCCTCCACCAACGGGAATGGCGAAAGCCACGTGCTCGCGGAGGACGTGGCTACGGCGCCGGCGCCGCGCGTGTTCAAGCCCGGCAATATCGAACAGGCTCTGCACCGGCGCGTGGATCGCAGCTTTTTGGACTACGCCTCCTATGTCATCCGCGATCGGGCCATCCCCAATCTGGCCGACGGCTTGAAGCCGGTGCAGCGGCGCATCCTTTGGGCGCTGCACGACAAGGACGACGGGCGCTTCATCAAAGTGGCCAATGTAGTCGGCCACGCCATGCAGTACCATCCGCACGGCGACGCTTCCATCGGCGACGCGCTGGTCGTGCTGGCGAACAAGCGTTACCTGATCGAAGGGCAGGGGAATTACGGCAATATTTTCACGGGAGACATCGCGGCCGCGCCGCGCTACATCGAGTGCCGGCTCACCGAGTTGGCGCGCGCCGAAGTGTTCAACGACGAGATCACCGATTTTGTCCCGAGTTACGATGGCCGCAACAAGGAGCCGATCGTGCTGCCGTGCAAGCTGCCATTGCTGCTCATGCTCGGCACCGAGGGCATCGCCGTGGGCATGTCCTCGCGCATATTGCCGCACAACTTTCCCGAACTGGTCGAGGCGCAAATCGCCATCCTCAAGAAGCAATCCTTCAAGTGCCTGCCTGATTTCCAGACCGGCGGCCTCATGGATGCGCGGGAATATCGCGATGGCGCCGGGCAAATCAAAGTGCGCGCGAAGCTCAAATCGAAGGACGAGTCCACCGTCGTCATCAAAGAAATCCCGCCCACGACCACGACGGATTCGTTGATTGCCTCGATCGAAGACGCTTCGCGCAAAGGCAAGATCAAGGTCAAGAGCGTCAACGATTTCACGTCCGAAGAAGTCGAAATCGAAATCAAAGCGCCGGGCGGCGTCAGCGCGGAGCAATTGGTGGATGCGCTTTACGCGTTCACGGATTGCGAAGTCACCATCGCCAGCCGCATCGTCGTCATCCGCAACAATCGCCCGGTGGAACTGACGGTGTCGGAAGTCCTGCGGGAAAACACGAACCAGTTGGTGGAGACACTGGAGCGGGAACTGCAGCTCCGCGAGACCAAGCTCCAGGACGAACTGCACTTCCGCACCTTGGAACGCATTTTCATCGAGGAGCGCATCTACAAGAAAATCGAACAGTGCAAGACCAACGAGGCCGTGCTGGCGGCGGTGCAGGAGGGGTTCAAGCCGTTCCGCAAGGAGTTGATCCGCGAGCTGTCCGACGCCGACGTCGATCGCCTGCTCCAGGTGCGCATCCGCCGCATTTCGCTTTTCGATATTCAGCAGCATCGTGAGCAGATCGAGAAGGTGAATGCGGAATTGGCGGAGACGCGCAAGCAGTTGAAAAACCTCACCAAATACGTCGTGGGCCATCTCGAAGCGCTGCTGGCGAAATACGGCCCGCTGTACCCGCGGTTCACGAAATCGAGTCGGTACGACGAAGTGGATGCGAAGGAAGTGGCCTTCAAATCGTTCAAGGTGGGCTACGACCGCGAGTCCGGGTACGTGGGATACAAAGTGTCCGGCGAGGAGTTCAACGTGGAGTGTACGAAATTCGACAAGCTCATCCTGGCGTTCCGGGACGGCCATTACCAGGTCATCGAGTTGCCGGAAAAGCAATTCGTCGGGCCAGACCTGGTTTACTGCGGGCTGCCGGAGCGCGAACGGATTTTCACGTGCGCCTACACCAATCGCGAGGCCACCTACCTGAAGCGGTTCTCTTTTGGCGGGACGATCATGAACAAGATTTACCATTGCATCCCGCCCAAATCGAAGGTCCTGTTTTTCGAAGCCGATACGCCGGCGGAATTGTTCATCAAGTATAAGCCCGCGCCTTATCAAAAGATCAACCAGCAGACCTGCAATCCGGCGGAGGTGGAAGTCAAAGGCCCCAAAACTCGGGGCCGGCAGATTTCTATCAAGGACGTGTCATCCATCAGCAGCAAGCCGACGCGCGGCTGGGATGCGGAAGCGGCGACGACGCGGTTGCAGTTTACTTGAGTGAATTGCCGAGCAGCATCTGAACCGGATAACCCGGTAAAAAGCGATGAACAAAGTGTCTCGATGGGCAGGATACGTCTGCTCCATGTTCGGTTTTTTCAGAAGTCGGGGTTGATTCGAATCGCGATGCCACTGGTGTAAGAAGGACGTTGACACGTTTGCCCGCTCGTGCTTTCCTCTCGGTCAGCAGCCTAAGTCCGGCTTCCTTCCTGAAGCCGGGCGCGGGGGACCCGAATACCCCGGCCAATCGAGCCGGGGCGGGGCGAAGAGCGCAGGAAAAACCGCGTTCAGGCCACTTTCAAGGCCCAGCCCGACAGCTAACCCCGCCGGCATTTGGAAGGGCGCTCCCTCAGCCCGTGGAGTCACGAGGCACGCCCAGCGAACAGAAAGCATCCCTCATAGGG
>Ga0073928_10005567_pt1 | contig 17567 bp, 16 predicted proteins | sample PaiPotPPA55metaG_FD_76969 | JGI IMG/M metagenome (GOLD analysis project Ga0073928, IMG submission 76969) | Iron sulfur acid spring bacterial and archeal communities from Banff, Canada, to study Microbial Dark Matter (Phase II) - Paint Pots PPA... ... | reverse complement strand
TGACACACAGTGCGACATCGGGCGACAAACGCCGAATCCCCAAAATGGTCAACGTAGACGACACCGTGATAAGCAATCTCCGGCCGATTAAACATGTAAAACTTTTCCGGATATTTGCGCCACGGAAACTTACCGCTATCCACAATCATTCCGCCGATACTCGTGCCACCGCCTCCAATGAATTTCGTCATCGAGTGGACAACCACGTCGGCGCCGTACTCAATCGGCCGCAACAGAATGGGCGTAGCCACGGTATTATCGACCACGAGGGGAACGCCGTGCTTGTGGGCCACCCGCGCCAGCCCTTCGATGTCGGCAACGTTCCCCGCGGGATTGCCAACACTTTCGCAGTAAACCGCGCGGGTATTTTCGTCAATCAACTTCTCCACGTCTTCGGGCCGGTCGCTCGCCGAGAAACGTGACGTGATTCCCCGTTTTGGAAAGATGTGCGCCAGGAGCGTGTATGTGGCGCCGTACAACTGAGGTAGAGAAACGACATTATTACCAGCTTCAGCAATGTTGATGAGCGAGTATTCAATCGCAGCCATCCCAGAGCTGACGCTTAGTCCATCGACTCCGCCCTCCAATGCGGCAACCCGTTTCTCAAGCACGGTATTGGTGGGATTGCCGATACGGGTATAGATGTTTCCTTGAACTTCCAGGTTGAACAGCGCTGCCCCGTGCTCGGCACTATCAAACTCGAACGCGACCGTCTGATAAATCGGCACCGCCACGGCTTTGGTCGTGGGGTCGCCGTCGTACCCCGCGTGGATTGCGATGGTCTCTCTCTTCATGCGATCGTCAAACTCGATTTGATGAATCCGACTGTCATTTCGTGGTGGTTAGCGCGGTCGGAGCTGTCCGCACCACAGAGTCGCGTGCGAGTGATTTCGCGAGGGCTCTCGTGACGGTGCGAGCGGTAAAACCGGCGCCGAAAGCGAATCTCATGAGAGGCCCAAAGCTGTTTGCTGCTGCAATCCCCGTAAAATAGAGGCCGGGGACAGACGATTCGAATGTCGACGAAAGCACGGGGGAGCCGTTGACCGCCTTTAGCTTCGAACGAATAGCGGCGTTCAAGAACTGCAGACGATCGATGTCGACCTTGTAACCAGTCGCAGCGATGATGTGGTCGGCCGTTATTTCTTGCTTCGTACCATCCACACAGATGAGACTCAGCGCTACTCGGCCGTCGTGGACTCTCGCGTCTTGAAGCGTGCAACCAACGAGAACAGACACCCGCCCGACGACCTTATCTTTGCTGAACCAACCTCCGGCGGGCCCTAGAGCTCGCCGTACGGCTTCTAGTCGAAGACTTTCGGGCAAGTAGTGAAATACCATCGGCCAATCAGAGAAGAATCGCGTCTTCCATCCCGGTCCCAATCCCGACTGTGGCCGCTTCAGCTTCTGCCACAACGAGCGGGGCTTGTCGTTATGGCCGTGAAATTTCAATGATTCTTGGCGGGCAACAAGTTGCACGTGTGCCCCTACCTCGTGCAGCAACCCTGCAAGGTCAAGCGCGGAAGAGCCCCCTCCAAGCACGATCACGCTTCGCCCTTTGAACGGTTCGACGTCGGCATGGTGAGAGCTATGCGACATAAACTCGGCTGGCAAGTGCGATAGGTTCGCCGGAACGTGTTCGAAGTGCGTTATACCAACAGCGAGCACCACTCTGCGACTATGCACAGTTTCGCCGCTGTCCAGGGCAAGAGAGAAGCCATTTGGCAAGTGCTCGATGCTGACGACTGCCTTCTCCTCGAGCTCAGGAACCATTCGATCCCTAAATGCCAGCCCATAAGCCGAGAAAGTATCTAGGCGTACCGGAATGCCGGAGTCGCGATACTCGATACCCTTTTCGGCACAAAAACGTTCTAGAGGGAAGTCCCCTTCGGGATCATAGAGATTGGAAGCAAAGCCCTCCGACTTGAGCAACATGCCTTTTGGCATGTGCGAGAGCCAACTGTCCATGGGTCGTCCAAAAATGCGGAACGGAATACGCTTCCGCCGTAAATGCGCTGCGATTGAAAGGCCGTAAGGGCCCGCACCAATGATTGTTGTGTTTATCATAAGTTCCCTTAGAGAAACAGGTTTACCCGCTTGTTTAAAATGTGGTCTGTCGCAAGGCACAAGAACAGAGGGAGTCGAAACTCGGGGGGGTTATTGAACTAATGGTATCACAGGCAATGCGAGTAGGAAGGGGAAAATCGCTGATCAGCACAACTACTCACAGCGGGAACACTCTCCGACCCTACACTCTCTACGCATTTGCGGTCCACGCTTCACCCAGCGAATTGAAATAGTGTTCTAGATGGGCGATCTTCAGAACTTCACGTCCTAAGCGGTCAAGGGTAACGGAACGGAAGTAACACCCGCTAGATCGCACTTTTCAGCTCTCGCCCCCCAAATCGCCGGGCAATGTCCTAGGAATTCCCATCGAGAAAGGCTTGAATTGTGCCGATGAGCTGCGGTGAAGCTTTCGTATCAATTCGCTCAGTCTCATGCACCGTTAGGGCATAATCAAGCTTTTCCGAAATCTCTTGCTCGTCAGCGGCGACAATGATTCGCCCCTGCTCGCCGAAATACTTTGCCGCGGCCACCTGGTGATCATTGCGAGTTTCCCGAAAGCAAGCGCGGCGGGGCATTACGACAGCAGGCTTGCCGAGTTCGAGGGCCAAAATGATGGATCCCATTCCAGCGTGCGCTACAAGGATCTGTGCATTCCGAACCAATCGCTTAAACTCCGAGGGATCAACAAAGTCAATAAACCCTATGTGTTTGGGGCTGTAGCGTCCATTTGCGATCTGCGCAAAAACATCAGAGCGGCCTCGTAGTCTTGCCCACTCGTCAACAGCGCGGATCAAGCGGTCGAATGGCGCTTGCGAACCGACCGAAACCAGAATCACAGGACGGACCCTCCGTAATGCGGACCCTCGTTACGAACGAGATGCGGCCACTGAGTTAGCCAAAGGTCGGCATGTCTACCAACGAGCGATCCTGCCATTGAGAGGCGCTCGATGTTCGTGATGCTGTCAATCCAAATTGTCTTGGCCCCGAACAAACGCCCAAAGAGCAAAGCAAAATAACCTGGCGCCGCGCCCGTGGACAGTACGACCTCAGGTCGTTCCTTACCGATAATCCAAGCAATTCTAATTGCCAGCGTGACTAGTCTTAATTTGTTCCAACGGTTGGCATCATTCACAAGATAAAAGCGATTCCCGGGCACTTCGGCGCGGTACGACTTGAGAACGGTAACGAACACAACTTCAAAGGACGTCAAGGCCGGCATCACACGTAGTAATTGGGTCCAATGGCCTCCGCTGGAGGCAACCGCCAATACTTTTCTGCGATTGTTTGTTTCTTCTACTGGCATAGTTCACTTAGAGGCTTGATGCGAAAGGATTCCTTCCGGGCGACCTCCAGAAGCGCTGACGTCATTTTCAGAACAAACTCATTTCGTGGTTGCGCGCGGTCTAGGTCGTGCATCAGGACGATTCCTCCGCCCTCTCTTCGCAGCCGGTCAGCCAGTTGATTGGTGCTAGGCAGTAAGTTGTGGGTATCTCCAGAATCGATCGTCCACCACCAAACAGGGGCTTTTCGGCGACGGATCGACCAATAAGTGGGGAGGGTCATTTTGCCGTGGGGCGGACGAAACATCCCGTTCTGTTGAATCCATGGCGAAAGGTGTTCGTAACCGGCGTTGATGTCGGCGATTGCTTCCCAAGGCAACGCTTTCCAGGCGTTGAGGTGTTGGTCGGAATGACAGCCAACGTCATGACCTTCCTTGATGACGCGGTCGACAATGTGCGGATGCTCCCGCACGTGGCGGCCAAGCATAAAAAAAGTGGCGCGGGCATCCTGGCGGTGAAGCAGATCGAGGACTTGCGGGGTGAGAGGGCTTGGACCATCGTCATAAGTCAGAGCTAGGATTCGGTTCTTGACAACTTCTCTGCGGATGCGGTTCATCCGGTAGCGTCGCCAGAGCAAAGGCGAGAAATACGCGGCCGAGCCAAACCCTCCGATCGTAACCGCCAAGGCCGTTGTTGTGATTTGTTGCATTTGGATCGAATGTTTGTTCGCTGGATGAAGATTGGTTGAGCTGACAAAAGAGTGGAACCTAGGCGCTTGCGCGGGACGTATCATCGCGCTCCCATCCAATAATCGCATTTCGAAGACGATATTTGGCTCGATGTTTCGCGATAGTTGTAACCAGACAATAGACCGCCAGTTTGCACCAGAGCCGTGGATCTCTAAACAAACGGATCAGCGAGTCTTTATTGCTTTCACCACGGTTTTCCCAGAGTTTGGGGAACAGGCTCGCCAGTTGGAACGAGCCATAATGTGCCCTAGTCTTGGTTGCGATCAGATCTTTAGTGGTGCGTGGCGGAAACACCGTCGAACGCACAGATCGAAGAGTCTCTCGCTCTTGGAGTTGGAACTGGATGCGAACATAGCCATCGTCCGCAGTTACCGCAGGAAACTCGCGAAAACGTCTTCGTCCTGCTTTAGACAAGACATATACTCCGGAGCCTCCGACGCCTTCGTGAGCGGAAGGAAGTAAAGACCGGACTTGGTAACAAGCTCGAACGGGCCAAGAGCAACCTACAAGACAGAGCTCAGGCGTTGGAGCGACGACTAGCAAGCCCGGTCGCTCCAGCCGAAGCGCCAAAGTGCGAATCGTCTTCACAGTAATGAGTATGTCCGCGTCTGCGTAGACCCGGGGGAAGAACTTGGCGGCCTCGTCGCCCAGATTTAAGGCGTGCGTCTTACTTGCAATATCTGTCTCTATGACACGAACCGAAGGGTTAAACCGCCGCGCCACTGATGCGGTGTCATCCGTGCATCCATTACAAACAACGATAACATCCAGTTCACCCGCGGCAGCGCCGTCGGTCATCGCTCTCAACGTTCGGGCGATCACCGAACTCTCATTGTGGGCAGGAATAATAACGGAAATCATTGGAATATTTTGGGCACACGAGCCTTGTCTATAGGCGAGACAGACCCTGCAGACCACGAGGCTCCGTCGGCTTCCTGAATACCGCCTCCATGCTTGGCCCAGCACCTGCGATCGCAGCAATCTGGGCAAATGGTTCGGCAACCGCCAACCGCATCGCCTTGTTGAATGCCTTTCGCGGGACGCTTCGCGTCCTCAGTGTTGCTTGGGGCATTGCCGCACAACCGAGTCTTTCGAGCAAGCTGGAAAAAATATATCCCACGCTACGCTGCATATACGACTCTGCCGGTGTCTTTACGCATACCTCTTCGAAGCTGAGTTCAGTCATGAGGTATCTGAGCGAACGGGGTGAGAAGTGAAATAAGTGCCGAGGAAGTTCCAGTCCGTACCAATGCGTTCTGAACAGCCTGGCTTCCCACGAATCGATGTTGGGCATCATTGCGTAGTAGATTCCCCCCGGTTTCAACCATTCGAACACCTTCGTCAGAAATGTCCGAGGAGAGTACACGTGCTCGAGAACATCGAAGGAAGTAATGACATCAAAAGTGGAAGGCAAGAACGGCGCGGCGACCGCGTCGCCCACGAATATGTTGGCTCCGGTATTTGCTCTTGCTCTTTCCGCCGTAGACTGCTCCATCTCGATGCCATAAAGATCCCAGGAAGGCCCCTTCATCGTGCTCAGGAATCCGCCGGAAGAGCAACCGATGTCGAGAATTGCCCCTCCCTGCTTATGCAGGGCAATGCGCCGTCGGGGATATTTCCACCGGCTAGCGACAGCCGCCTCACCCCCGGCCATGATGCCTTTGTGGTAGTCCTCAGTGTAATGAAGCCCCATTTCTTCCGCCTTTGGCGGAGTAGCAAGCCACACGGCGTTGCAGGACGAACAGCGAACTAGTCGATACAACTCCTTGCGCAAGTGGAACCTATCTGGCGCCACGAGAAATTCAGCGACCCGCCCACCGCCGCAGATCGGACACGTTTCAGGTCGCTCGCAGGTTGCACGAGTTGTATTCTCTATCTTCACAGCGGTCATAACCTCGAGTGTGTTAGCCATTCGATTTCACCCATTTCTTACTTTGATGGTCATACGTTTTGATAAGCCTCGCCGGGCTGCCAGCAATTATGCTAAATGCAGGGAAGCTTCGGGTCACGACCGAATTCGCACCTACAACACTGTTGCGCCCAAGGTTCAGTTCACCACGGTTACACACGACCACGGCACCATGTCCGAGCCAGCAGTTCCGCCCGATAAAGATCCGCCCGCCGCTCGTGACGCCCTGCGCATGAATTGGCTTCGCAATGTCGGAGAACTCATGGTTGTGGTCCATGATCAAGACTGAAGGCGCCAACAGCACGTCTGCTTCCAAGACAATCCTGTTCCTCGCAGATATTGTTGAACGCCTCCCGATTCCGGATCCGCTTCCAATTACAATCTTCGGCTCAGTGTCTTGTGAGCCCCCAACGACATTGATCCAGACATCGGGGGCCAAGTGGACGTTATCGCCGAGCTTGATATCTGGTGAGACCGACCTTCTTATCTCGCATGAGCAGTGAACAATTACGCCCCGGCCGAATTCAGCGAAACGATAAGTGCGCCTTAGCCAGATGCTGTTGAGCTTGGTTGCAATCCACGGAATCAGCGCTAGTGGATCCTCGCGAACCGCGAGGATGTTCTCTTTTGCCGTATGCATATCGGCTAGCTGAGACCTTCTGCGCTACCCTGCCCAGCTCCCATCCTTCGAGGAAGGAAGATACTCATTATCGCTTTCCCCTCCCCACTAGTGATGGACTTGGTAAGCCAGAGCGCTGGCCAGAAAGCCAGAAGACATCCAAAGGAAACTTTCCCCAACTCCAGGAGGGCCTGCAATCGAGCACTTGAAACAGTTGGGAGTGGCGTCCGCGTAGCGATTGCACCAGCCACTAAAACCACCACCGCCGCTGCACTCAGTTTCAAGCCATCGGGGAGCAAGGACTTCGGACGAAATGCTTGAAAAGTCTTGGTAATCGCGAACAGCATGAATACCATGCCGATGAACTCAGTCACAGCCAATCCTGTCAGAACGTTAAGGAAGCCCCACTGCCGCGCAAATATCGCAATCGAGAATAAGCACACAATTCGTAGGACCTGTCTTATATTGTCGAGGAGCGCTTTTCCCGAGGTCCTGTACAACACCAATCCTAGTATGGAGAACGCTTGAAAGAAGCCAGCGGCACACACCAGCCACAGTGCAACAGGTAATGACGGATTGGTTTGGCCGGTCCATGCGAACACCATTTTTGGCCCGAAAACAGCAATGAAACCTAGCGGAAACAGGCACAAGCCCAAGGTTATTTTGAATGACTTGGCAATCAGCTTCCGCATCTCTTCGTCAGAGCCTGAGGCATGGATCATTGCCCCCCCGGAAAGGATTGGCAGCAGTAAGGCATCTGACAGCATCACTGCCGACCCAACTAGCCTGATGGCTAGTGCGTAGATGCCCGATGCATCGGCCCCAAAAACCCTTAGTATTGCTACGGGGAGAATAGAACCATAAAGCACCTCTAGGACGTTCACAAGTTGATAGCTTCCGGCAAATCGAATCAGCTCCCGGACTACACCCTTGGTCACGAACACTCTACTGACGCGGATTTGTGGCAGGATTCGCCTCGAACTGAAATAACAACAGAGCACAAATCCGACTTCCGAGGCAGCCATTACCGATGCCATGGCAAAGAGCCCGTAGCCTAAATGCAGAAGAATGACAATCACCAATGCTTCAGCCACGGTGAATGCAGTGGCAAAGTTCCTCGCCAGGTCAATCCGATGACCGCCCATCACAATCGCTTCGTAAACGGCACCCACATTCGACAAAACCATGATCAATGCGAGTACGGATGTTGCCCCAGCCGCAGAATGCAGGAACTCAGGTGGCACTCCCGCTACCCGCGCCAGTGCGGTCGAGAACCACGCAACAGGGATCAAGACCGCAACCGAAAGCACGAGCATAGCCGCACAACCGGTGCTGAGCAGCTTGTTCGTAATCTCGAAATTCCCGTTGCCCGTGGCTTCCGCAACATATTTCTGGAACGCTGACTTGACGCCTAGGCTGCCGAAGCGCATGTAAGCCGCGGCCGTCATGATGATCGACCAAATTCCGTAGCCCCCTAGGCCAAGATGAGAAATTACGATCGGAATCGTCACCAGCCGCGTTGCGACCTGGGTAAATCTGGAAATCACGCCGAAAACAGTGTTCCGCCCGATCGTGCGGGCAAGATTGCCAATTTGAACCTGATTGGAGGATATTGATTTCATTTATGCTAAAGCACCGGATAGCGCCTTTACTGACGGGCCATTTCTTCTTTGAGTTCTGGGGTCCAGTCAGCGCTCTGCGAAGGAACCTCGAACTTCGGCTCTCTTTTCCGGCAGGCTGCAGCCGCTGCGGGGATCATGGCCAGCAGCGCGTACCATCCCACAATGGTTTGATCCCAATAAGAAATCCCAATGAACGCAACCACGTTCGCAAACAATGCAGATCCCAAGGCCCAAATGAAAAGTGCTCCTTTCCTATCTTTTCCTGCGGCGCGGCGTGCCCGTCCCAGGTACTTGAATCCATAAACCAGCACTGCCACAAACAAGAGGAAAGGGAACAGTCCGGAGTTTTCGCATAAGCCAACGTACTGATTGGCCGTGTCCCACATGTCCCAGCCCCAAACGCTGGTGTCCTTTACGCCAATGAGGCACCAATCACTGAAGTGGTGAATACACTGATCGATCAGCATGAATCTGTGAAACCCAGACGAACCGCCAGTGATATCGATGCTGGCGATCAAGTGCCAAACTGGCGCCTTCATCACTAAATGAAGTGCAACCAGGGTGAGAACCAGGCCCCAACGCATGATCTGCATCCATTGGCGCGCCGGCCACAAGCAAAGAGCTAGCACGCCAGCCGCATATCCCAACACTGGGGTGCTGGAGTTACAAGCGAGAGTGATGACGGTCGCCGCGAATATTCCCATCGCCGCAATCTTTCGATGCTTTTTGCCCTTCCACCAAAGCGCCACGAATAAAGGCACCAAGACGGCGCCAAAGGTTCCAGCCAAGATGGAGTGAGCAAAAGGGCCCTGGGCTCGAACTTTATCGTCACGTAATACTAGGGATGCATAACCCGAAGCTCGTGCTCCGCCAAGTAGAGCGTAGGGATTGTGCCCGGTCCCAACTTCGTACGTCATGACTGCGGCAACCATGGCTGCAATACACGCGAGTGTTTGAATCGTCCGCACCACATCTTCTTCGTCTCGAATCAGGTATCGCAATAGGAAGTAGACGCCGAAGATCGTATAGAGAACACCAAGTTGATTAATAAGAGCTCCGGAATCCCGAAATAACAGGACTCCATTCATGGCTACGAAAATGGCCGACAGAATGACGGTCCAATCAATCTTGTTTATCCCGCCGCTGAATATCCTCGCCTTCGAGGAGGCCTTCTCTTTGATCATTCGAATGACCCCGAACAGAACCAGAAGGCGCAGCATGGGAAAATGTAATGACCCGATGACAAGGACCTGGTCCGCAGGGATGAGAATGGATGCCAGCAGAAACGGAACCATCGCTCTCCGTCGCGGCCAAAAGCAGACCAAAGCTCCCGTTATAAGAATCACGAGCAGGACTGCAGGGTTCAGGACGGTCTCCGACACGCCCCCACCAAATTTTAAGTTCTGCGGCCCCTGTTGAGGACTCATTAAGATCTAACCAAGCGTTGAAAAATGTAGCGCGGGCCGTCAGGAATGTTGGACCACCCGCGCGGTTGAGAAAGGAAAGAATACCTACTGAACCGTTGCCGTAAGACCTGTGGGAGGATTTACAGCAACGGCCGAACCAGGAGCCTCATAGGCCCCAGCCGCCCAAGGTCCCGCTCCCGAGCCAGGCCGGGGATTATTGGAGTACCCCGGACATACAACTTGGACTGCTCCATTTACCGTCCCTTGATAACATCCACGTGACGTATCGTTCGTGCTCCCGATGGGCCACGAGGAAGTCTCGTTCGCCGCTATTCCTACTGTTGGACTATTAGAAGCCGTTGGAGCGTATTGATTAGAAACAGTGTAACCCGCAGATGTGGCCTGTGCCGCCGTCTGGAAGAGACTCTGCGCAGGCGTGAAATTGTAAGTGCTTGCATTGCTGGTTCCGGTGAGCGATCCTGAGTTGTCCAGTCCGATATGGTGTTCGTTCCCGAGGGTAAGCGTATTTACGGCATTTTCGAGACGGAAGCACGCCGAGGAAGCGCCGCTGTTCTGCACGCATTGCAGGGTGTTATTCCAGACTGTCACCTTTCCATTTGAGCAAGCACCGCTGCCGTTATCGCAAAGATCAATCAAATACCAAGCGAATCCGGGATAACCGATGTTGTAGGCAACGTTGTTGAAGATGTAATACATCGTACCGCTGGTCGGATTCGTCTTGATGACGCCATCGTTTACGTCATGGACGACGTTGTTGTAGACGGTGGCGTCTGACTGCGTGCGGATGGCGTGCGCGTGAACGCCTGTCTTGTTGCAATCGAAGCCAGTCGGGTTTGCGTTGTAGCCGAAGTTGTAGATCAGGTTGTCGTGAACGAGATTCATCAGCCCCGCCACGCCGGAGCAGACATCGTGGATCACGTTGTAGCTCGGGATGGCAGCGGTGCCGGGGTCCATCGCAATCGTTTCGTAGCCCTTCTCTCCCGTGCCGTCCGTTCCGTCCACCACGTTGTGATCGAACGAGCCGTGGCCGCCATCATAGTTGACGCTCATATACAGCCAGATCGCAAAGTTGTTCCCCGAGGCGTTCCCGTTAGTGACCTTGCCGCTGCCACAACCTCCTGACTGCGCATTGAATTTATGAAAGTAACTGTTACTTACAGTGATGTAATCATGCCCAGACGTAGCGAATTCGGTTAGGTTGGTCTGAGTCGGCGTCACTCGGCAAGCCGCGTTGATGATCTCGAAGTAATCGAATGTAACGTAGGCCGCGTTCATCAAAAACACCGTCGCATTACTATAGGCATCGGCGTTGGGGTAGGAACTCTGGATGTCTAAGATGGGCCGGTTCCACGCGCTTCCCGAGAACCAAGTCTGATCGACGCCGTAGTAATCTGCGTTGCCGCTGGACCCGCCGTTAGAGACCACAAAATAATCGGTGGTCCCGACGTCCCACGTGTCATTGCCGCGAAAGACGAAGCAGTCTCCGGCTGTGTGCGAATATGTTCCCGTAAAGCTATGCATGTAGGGAGCGTGCTGCCACGCCGTTGATTTGCTTTTGGCTTGTGCTTGGGTGCTCGAATCCGAGCCCGACCGAGAAATGTAGTAGACATTCGTTCCTACCGTGCAATTGGAGGGTAGCGCGAATGCCGAAAGTGGCAATAGGATCGCCGACGCGAGAACAGTGCTAAGAAAAACCCGGCCCATAGAAGCTCCTGTCAGAAGATCATAAACGATCTTCAGAATACGGAGGCCATCTGAGCATCGCAAGGGGCCGAAAGGGCAGGTCTAAAGGTAAGCCCGAACTGGGAAGGGACATGTACGTCCGCATCGAGCGTGACCTTACCCTGTCGCCTGGATCGTCACATGGACGCGACGTAGTTCGTGACACGGTAAAAGCATTCCAAATGACCAGCCCCCATTTCTTCCCAGACGCTTCAGCTGAGCTCTATTGGGCATGCGCCTCGACCGGAGACCCGACTGGGGAGGGTAGATCTGATGTTTCGCGCTTCTCCAACAGACTGTAGTAAACCGCGTTCATTCGGTCAACCTTGGCGTCCCACAGGAACTGCTGTCTTATCTTTTCTCGGGCGGCTAGACCCATGGCTTCAAGTAGGTCAGGTTCCTCAGCCAACTTGCGGATGTTGGCCGCAAGTGCGGTAGCAAACTGGTTGGGGTCAACGACAGGGACACGGAAACCACATGTGTCGTCGACAACGAATCCCGGACCGCCGCGGTCCGCCACTATCATGGGAAGGCCATGGCTCATCGCCTCGATTACGGCGTTGCCGCTCGGCTCGCGAAAGCTGGGAAAAACGAACAGGTCTGCACGAGCGTAAAACACATCGACCTCGCTCCGTGGCCGCCGACCGTGAAATATGACTCTCTCACTCACGCCTAGCTGTTGTGCCTCATTCCTGCATGCAGCCATGTCCTCACCGTCGCCCACAACATCAAGCGACAAACCGTCGACATCCTTAAGTCTGGCAATGGCCCGGATCGCGTCTCTGACGCCCTTGGATCGAATGACGCGGCCCACGAACAATAATTTGAGTTTGCCTGCGTCTGGTCTAGCCGAACCCCGTGGCGGAGGAAGATCCGCGACTCCCGTCTCGCTCATGAACTCAACCCCATGGGATGGCAAATCCCCCAGCAACGTCATAACATAAGGAGCTACGCAAACAATGCAGTCAGCGCTAGTGTAACTGTGGCGTAGTACGGGATCGTACCTCAGGCGCCATTTATCCATGAACCGGAGCTTCGTATACCAAGCACCTCCGCGAAGCTCTGTGCCAAACTCTTCGGGATTTTCAAGACTTCCTCCCAGTGGTCCAATGACAAGCGGCACCCCAAGGCCAGCTGCGGGGCTCGGGTAGCGGAGGGCCAAAGGCGAGATCTGATGTACCAGATCGAATTTCTCACCGGACTGGAGACAATTCCTGAGCCATTTGCGTGCACGGAGGTAAAACCCTACATAGCCAGGCTTCAGCATGGCATTGAAGCGTGTCCACCTTTCGAACAGTGGGAGATCATGCCATTCAATGACTCGCGTTCCTGGCAACTCTGAAGCTGTCGACGGGCTATGGCTATTTCGATACGTCAAGAGCGTGACGTTGTGGCGTCGTGCCATTCGGCTGACCCACTGGAAGGAACTCCACGCCTCCCCTACGGCACTGCTTCCACAGCCCGCTGTGATTAGCAGAAGATTGAGTGGTCTCTTACCCATGAATGTCAGAGGAATGTTCTTGTGTGTTTGCTATTGCACCACCGCAGTAAGGCCAGTTGGAGGCTGCGGCGGCGGCGTCCCGCTCGGAGGCTCGTACGCACCAATTTCCCAGTTTCCCGAGGACGGGTGGGGGAGCGGTGTTCTCGCGGGCCACGAGGTAGAGTGATTCGATGTGTTGTAGCTTACTCCTAACGTTGTATCACTCAGACAAGCTGCTCCGGCTGCTGCGTTAATCCCGGAGATGGTAGAGCAATACGAGCGTAGGGTTGTTGCGCCGGCAGTTCCAACTGTCGCCGCAGCAGTTGAGTCGAGCGGAGCGTAAGGATACGTCTGATTGATATTGAGATTGCCAGTTCCGTCGCCGCTGCCGATCGGCGCGCAAATAACATTCCCGCCAAAATTCTTTGTCGTAGAAGACCCGCACACGATGGTGCTGGTGGGTGCTGAAGTGAATGTCCCAGTAAAGTTCCCAGTAAGATCACCGCAACCCGTCAACTCGCAAACCAACGAATTTGTTGTCCCGTCTCCACCGTTCGTTGCAATGCCGAACATGTTGTATTCGGCCACCGTCGGAGAGCCGCGTAGCGCGAAACATGGATACGGGCCAAAGGTTCCACCCTGAGTTCCGCATTCTTCTGTGATGTCGAAGTAGTGATAGGTACCGCCCAAACTGGAGGACGAAAAGAAACTTGTATCGAAGCCGTTCGGTTGGCCCTCGTTCGTCACCACCAAATTGTAGGCATATAACGTCGCCGCGTCCTCTTCAATCTCCATCGTCTCGGCTTGTTCTGCAGGGCAATCAATGCGCCCGTTGTAGATCAGTTCCGTGAAAGTAACGGGATTGTCGCCGAAGAGATGAATACAGTTTCCGTGCGGAGTCGGAGAAACACTTGAAAACGTGTTTACCGAATCTACGATTGTGAAGTCGTGGAGCAAGAAAATCGTCTCCTGAGTGCTTGGAGTGGACGGGTTGTAGACTGAGTTGTTCAACCCTTTGAAATAGGCGTTGTAGATGTTGGCTGTGAAAACTCCTCCGCAGCAATCATGACCGCCATCAGAGTTGTCAATAACGCTATCATGCCAACTGGAAGCTGCATCTCTCGGCATCCAGAAAAGCCCGTATGGGGCCTGATCCGCAACGTTAGAAGCGTGCGTAATGTTATGGGCGTAGATGTTCTTGAACTCCCAAGCCACATCTGGGGAGCCGGGAACGCTCAGGCCCATGTAGGTCGAAACATACCCGCACGTTTCGGACTGCACAAAGCACTTATTGGAACTGCTCCAGTAGAATCCAGTGAATTCGATGTTATCGAGCACTAGGTAACTAGCGTGATGCTTACTGTCGTTCAAAAGCTCTCCGCCGATACTGTCGGCATTCAAGCTTCCCGCACCGCCACTGAAGATCGGCCTCGACCACGATGTTCCCGTGTACCAGCCCGGGTCTGGGCCTATGTAGTCCAGCGCACCGCTTGCGCCACCCCAAGGCAGATTTGCAGGCCAGCAGTGATAGTCAATGGTTACGCCGCCCTTGAGTATCCATCCTTCGCCAGGGCCAGGAGTGTGCGCCGCTGCGGATCCGGTGGCATTCGCGCATGTCGGCAGGTGCTGCCAAGGGGCCGACTCCGATGTGCCTGAGTTTGAGTCGCTCCCGCTGGCATAATCGATGAAATAGAAAGACGTCACGCCATGTGGGATGCTGGCTGGGCAAGAGCCTGCCGCAAAATTCGAGCAACTTCCCGCGCCTGCGGCAGAAGCGATTCCGGAAATCATCAAGCTGATCGCCAGAGTTAGGAGGGCGAAGCGAAATAAACTGATCATTAGGACCCCGATAGGATTCTGTGGCCTGATTGCTGGTCAGCTCACAGCGTAAACCGAGTCACAAGGGCTAGCCAAGACACTGAAGTGCATGCCCCCCTCCCAAAGGCTTTTAGTCCCAAAAACGAAGGAGACGCTGTTCTAAGGTCACAGAAAGTCCGCCATAGGAACGGGCTCCTTGTGGGTTTCGCTAGAAATGCCTAATTCTGCCAGGACCGACTGGACAGTGAGAATCCGGCTACCGGAGCGCGCTGCATAAAGATACCGTCGACTCGAATAGCTCCGGCGTACAACCGTTCACTGACGTTTTTGCCGCACATCAAGTGTATAAAAAATCAGCCAACTTTTTCTTCTTACGTTCTCGCGAATCAAGTCCTGCGGCGACTTGACCTGGTCTACCCCTCCATATAGGCGATTCGCCTTAAGCAGGTTCAGATCGACGTCAGGGCCATTGAACCCCGGGATACTGCTTCTGGAACTTGTGAAGCTTGTTCCCAACACTCTCTTAGCGCGTAACGTGACATGACCGTAGGGATAGGCAAAATTTGTGAAATCCACGCCGGTTAACTTTTCAAGAGCGCTCCTTCCTTTCTGAGCGTCCTCCTGAAAAAGGCCTAAAGACACGAACCGGCTGGAACTGTGTCCGAAGGTGGGCTGCCCAACTCGTGACCGTTTTCTACCAGTGAATCGAGGTCTTCGGAGTGGAATTGTTCACCCAATTCGTCGCATCTGTTCATGAGCCCGAATGCAACGTAGTAGGTCCCGCGAGCCCCGAATTTCTCCAGAATTTGGCCGCCCACCAAGCTGGCCGTACGCGGAAAGTCATCGAAGGAAAAAGATACGATGGGACCGTCGCTCCCCAGCGGTATGGTACGCCGATAGAGGGAACATACGATACTGCTACGCAGGGCTCCTAAGTGGGATCTTATACTCATTTTCGTGCTTGGCGATAACCAGTCTATTCCGCCGGAGACTCGCGGTGGGACCAGTAAAGCGTTGCTTCCTCCTCAAAAGTTGGACTCGAGAGTACATGCCCTGCAGCATAAGACGCACCAGCAGAAAATCGCGCCGTGATCACGATCGAAAACTTCGGAGTTTGCACTAAGGAGTCACAATAGTCTCGTAGAACTCTCCGGAGGGCGCGCCAAACCCTCCTTGAGGCCCTGCCCTCACGCAGTTGGATCGGACAATGCAGAGACTAGTCTATCCGGCTTCTGAAAATCGTTAGCAATCGTCTTGGTCGCAGGGCCCTTGCGCGAACGTCCAATGCTAACGTAATGAAATCCTTGCGATGTAACTTTCTCCGCATCGAACATGTTCCTTCCGTCTATCAGAAGAGGGCGCGCCACCAAAGACAAAAGACGACCCCAATCAAGGGCACCGAAGGCTGCCCATTCCGTAACAATCAAAATCGCGTCTGCCCCCTCCGCAGCTTCATACGGATTTGCGCTATATTTGATCATGGGTAGAAGTTCCCGAGCTTTTTCCGTAGCCTGAGGATCGTAAGCTCTTATGACCGCCCCTTCATCCATCAGCATCCGTATGAGAGCGATCGAAGGCGCAAACCGGACGTCATCGGTATTCGGTTTGAAGGCGAGTCCCCATACTGCCAATTTCTTCCCACGTATCGTCCACAGCTCTTCGCGGATGGTATCCACGAAGTGTGTGATTCGAGATTGATTGATTTTCTCGACCTCCCTTAATAACGAGAAATTACAACCAGACTTTTCAGCAATTCTGATAAACGCTTGAACGTCCTTTGGAAAACAGAACCCTCCGAAACCAATCCCTGGATTGAGGAAAGCCGGTCCGATTCGCGGATCCAGTCCCATTCCTTCGGCAACTTTAGTTACGTCAGCGCCGACCACTTCGCACAAGTTCGAGACCATGTTGATGAAAGATATCTTCATCGCGAGAAATGAATTTGATGCATGTTTAATCAGTTCGGCGGAATTGGTGTCAGTGATGAGCAACTGTGGCGTCCCTGCTCGCTCGCACACCGAGTGCAGAGGACATTGAAAGGTCCCTTTCACAATGGGCTCATATATCTCCATAAGCATATCGGCTGCACGCTTGGAATCCACACCTATAACGATCCGATCTGGATGAAGAAAATCGTCAACGGCCGACCCTTCCCGCAAGAACTCGGGATTGGACGCAACATCAAGTTCTAGCGTGGTTGCGCCGTGTACCGAAAGGTGCTTTCTTAGCTGCCCTCCGGTCTGGACCGGCACCGTGCTCTTTTCAATGACGAGCCGGTATCCGCGTGCTTGTTTTGCGATAACCTGGGCCACCTCCTCAATGGATGAGAGGTCTGCATCTCCATTCGGCAAAGGTGGCGTTCCCACGCAGATAAAGATTACTTCAGCGTGATTGATAGCCTCCGCGGTCGAACCGAATAGCAACCGCCCAGCGCGACCTTGGCGTACCACAATTTCTTGGAGATTCGGTTCGAAGATTGGTATTTTGCCATTCTGGAGTTTGTTGAGTTTTAAGACATCACAGTCACTGCAAAACACATGATGTCCGATCTGTGCTAAACAGGCTGCCGTCGTTAGCCCTACGTAGCCAGCGCCGATCACTGAGATTTTCATGATTATTTGGATCGTCCTTTTTTCGCAAAAGCCAGAAACACCGCATCTTTAACTTTGGAAAGCGGCAGCGTTCCGTAACGGTGAATTGCTACCCGCGATTGGTAACCTTTGTTCAAATGTTTGCATTCATAACTGCAACGGACCAGATTTCAATGCTCTTGGATTGGCGAACGAATTACACGAACATGGCCATATAGGATCTGCCCGACCCTTGGAAACAATTCTTGCCAGGCATGCAAGAGATGAAGGCCTTAGCAGCCTGGGC
>Ga0073928_10005566_pt1 | contig 17575 bp, 15 predicted proteins | sample PaiPotPPA55metaG_FD_76969 | JGI IMG/M metagenome (GOLD analysis project Ga0073928, IMG submission 76969) | Iron sulfur acid spring bacterial and archeal communities from Banff, Canada, to study Microbial Dark Matter (Phase II) - Paint Pots PPA... ... | reverse complement strand
GGGACGGCCCGTGGGAGTTCGAGGACTGGGACGAGGCGCTCGGCGACTACTTCGACGAGCACGAGGAGCTGGGCACCGGCCCGGACGCGCGCGGCCCGAAGCTGATCGAGATCGAGGAGGGGCCGGAGGTCTGGAAGGTGCGGCAGATCCTCGACGACTCGGCGCATAACCACGACTGGCACCTGCGCGCCGAGGTGGACCTCAAGGCCTCGGACGCGGCGGGTCGGGCGATCCTGCGGGTGCTGGAGTTCGACCGCTTCGACGGGTGACGGACCGGCCAGTCGGTCAGAAGTCGGATGTGTCGAGGGTGACGGGGGTATCGAGCGGAAGCGTGACCGGCTTGCCGAAGGGCACCTCGTGCCGTTCCCGGTAGCGGCCGCCCTTGGGTTCGATAAAGAGTGTGCACACGCGGCGAGCCCGGTCCACGACGAGGTACGTGGGAATCCCGCTTCTGGCGTATCTCGATGCCTTGGCGTAGTCCCGCTTCTCCTGCTGAGGCGTCGTCACCTCTGCGGCGAACAAGCACATCTCGCCAGCGAAGACCCATTCGTCCCATTTTATGACTTCGACCGGCCATACCGCGAGATCCGGAATGTAGCGGTCGACTTCCGGCTCCTCGCAGGTGATGTTCTCGAACACCACACCCCGTACATGTCAGGCGGCAGCGACGGCTCTACCGCCCTCCGGATGTTCCTGATGACGGATGCGTGCATGCCGCACGCACTAGCGGCGACGGTGATGCATCCCAATGCCGGGAAGGCGGGCGCCCCGTTCGGACCCGCCGAACCCAAACGTGAACTGAAAAACCGTTAGTAGGAAAGGCCTTCCGGACAAGATCACACGTATGAGCTAATATCCGGCGCCTGACAACGAAGGAATACCTCAGGCAAGTAGGCCAGACTGACTCCATGCTCGTGACCAACCATGTCCTGTCCGGCGCGGCGATCGGTGCTGCCGTGCGCAATCCCTGGCTCGCCTTCCCGCTCGGCGTCCTCTCGCACCTCGCCCTCGACGCGACGCCACACTGGGGCAAGTGGGAGAGTGACGAGTTCTTCCTGCGGGTCGCGGTGGCCGACGGGTTGACCGGGCTGGCCGCGATGGGCGGGGCGGCCGCGCTCGCCCGGCCGGAGCAGCGGGTGAGCGTGGTGGCCGGCATGGTGGGGGCCGCGCTGCCGGACATCGACAAGCCGACGAAGCTCTTCTTCGGCGGCTCGCCGTTCCCGGCCGGGTTCGACGCGCTGCACGCCAAGGTCCAGGACGAGGCCCCGCACCGCTTCCGCAGCCACGAGCTCGTGGCCGGTGCCCTGTTCGCCGCCGGGTTCGCGGCGCTCGCCCTGTGCGGACGTCGCCGGGCGTGATCGACGTGTGACGTGGCTCGCAGCGCGCGGCTGTGACCCGTACGCAACGGCCTGGAAACGGGGGCCGGTTTGACTGGAGCGTGCCGGGGCACGGACCGCTCGGCGGTGCGCCGGACGAGAGGACGTTGAGCATGCTGCTCAGGTTGCGACTGTGGGTATCGGACCGGCCGGGCGCACTCGGTCTCGTGACCAGGGAACTCGGGGCGGTCGGCGCGGACATCGTGCAGGTCAACGTGCTCAGCCGGGAACAGGGCCGGGCGCTCGACGAGATCACCGTCTTCATGCCGGAGGAGCACCGCCGGCCCGCGCTGGAGTCCGCGCTGCGCGGTCTCAACGGGGTGACGCTCGAGGGCATGCGTCCCTCGGGCGAGGTGCCCGGAGCTTTCCCCGACCTCGACCTGCTCGGCCGTATCGCCGCCGACCCGCGGGCCGGGCTCAACCTCCTCGCCGACGCCCTGCCGCGGATCCTCGGCGCGGACTGGGCCCTCGCACTCTCGCCGGAGCAGGGCGGCGGCGTGCTCGCCCGCAGCTGGGACGCGCCCACCGACCCGGTGTTGCCCGACCTGCCGCCCCGGGCAAGCGCCATAACGGTCGGGTCCTCGCACTATGCGACCGCTCCGGTGGGTGCTACCGGAGTCAGGGTGCTGGTGTGTCGACTCGGCGACCCGGACTTCCACCGCTTCGAGGTGTTGCGGCTGAGCCGTCTCGCCGAGGTGACGGCCGCGGTGGCGGGGGCGCGGCTGATGCCGAAGGCGCGCGCCTGAGGCCGTCGCACCCGGCGCGCCTGGGCATGTGAGCAGGCAGGCGAACGGACTGGCACGCGAGCAGAAAGGGCAAGGGCCGTTGCGGAGGGGGTCAGCGTCCGCAAAGGCCCTTGCGGCACGGACGGGACGTCGAGGGACGGGAGAAGGAGACATCCCGACCGTGCCGGGGCGCAGGTTCCGAGCGGGTTAGTGGGGGAGAAACCACGCTTGGCACCGGCGCCATCTCTACAGGCGTCACAGCTCCCGAATCCGTTACACCGCTACCGGGCCGGTCGGCGGCGCGAGTTCCTCCTCCAGGCCGATCCGGCGGACCGGCGGCAAGTACCGGCTCAGGCCGTCCAACGGGAACCGGCAGTTGCCGATCACGTGCCAGACTTCTGCGCCCACGTCGCCCTCGCCCTTGTAACGCCCGTCCGGGGTGGCCGCGATCCAGCCGGAGGCCATGCCGATCAGCGAGGCCCGTATCGACGCGCGGCCGCCCGCGGCCAGCGGGGCGAGGTCCCACACCAGCGCCGTGCCGTCGTCGCCGCTGCTCACCAGCACGTCTTCGGTGGGGGAGAAGTCGACCGACCACACCCGGCGGGTGTGCCCGAGCAGCGTCGTCACGCGCTGGCCGGTGCGCAGGTCCCACAGCCGGACCGACAGGTCGTCGCCCGAGGTGGCCAGCAGCGTCCCGGCCGGGTTGATCGCCACCGACCAAAGGCGCCCGGCGCCTCGCCGCAGGGCGAATCGCGGGACGGTACGCACCTCGGGCACCGCCGACTGTTCCATCGCCTGCGCGCGCCGCTCCAGGTCGGCCACGTCCCACACGAGTGCCGTGCCGTCGCTCGACGCGCTCGCGATCACCCGCGATCCCGGGTCCCACGCCACCGAGTACACCCGGTCCGAATGGCCGCGGAGTACCAGCACACAGTGGTAGTTCGCGAGGTCCCAGATCCGCACGTTCTGATCGTCCGAGCCCGTCGCGAGCCAGCGCTCGTCCGGACTGAACGCGATCGCGCGGACGCGGCCGCGGTGCGCGGTGAGCGTGCCGATCAGCCGGCCGGTGGTCCAGTAGCGCAGCCGCACCGAGTCGTCGTCCTCCGCGGTGGCCAGCACGTCCCCGTTGGGGCTGAACTTGCCGGTCCAAAGGTGGTCGCTCTCGGTGATGATCTGCCGGACGTAGTCGCCGTCGAGCGGGTTCCAGATGTGCAGGTCGCCGGTGTTGTCCCAGGAACCGAGCACCGCCCCGCCCGGCGCGTGGCTGTAGAACGCGCCGACCAGCTGGCGGCCCGTCAGCTTGAGCTCGGTGACGAGCCGGCCGGTGCGGGCGTCCCAGAGCCTTGCCACGCCGTCGGTGCCGCTGGTCACGATCCGGGCCCCGGCCGCGTCGAACCGGGCCAGCGAGAGCCTGCGGCCGTGGCCGCGCTGCACGGCCACGTTCTGCCCGTTGCCGGTGTCCCACATCCGGTGCGTGCCGTCGGAGCTGCTGGTGGCCATCATCGCGCCGTCGAGGCGGAAGGCCATCGGCCACACCGAACCGCGGTGCCCGGCCAGTTCGTAGCGGACGGTGCCCTCCGCCGGGTCGCCGAGCCGGATCGAGCCGTCGCTGTCCGCGCTGGCCAGATGCCGGCCGTCCAGACTGAATCCGAGCCCGTACACGGCGCCGGTGTGCCGGGTCCACAGCGCGCCGCTCCACGCCCGGGGCCGGTTCGGCGCGCTCGAGCCCTCGCCGCCGGTCAGCCGCCACAGCTTCACCGTGCCTCCGGTGTCGCCGGTGGCCAGGTGGCGGCCGTCGGGGTGGTAGCGCAGGCAGTAGACCGGCTTGTTGGTGCCCTCGAGCCGCAGCGGCGCGAAGAGGTCTTCGCTCTCGGCCTGCTCCGAGTCCGCGTCCACGTGGGCGACGCAGTACTCTTGCACGGTGCCGTCGAGGTGCGCCGAGGCCAGGTAGCGCCCGTCGGGGCTGAACCTCACCCGGAACGCCGTACCGCTCTCGGTGTGCTGCTCGAAGAGGATCTCGCCGGTACGGGTGTCCCAGATGCGCACGGTTCCGTCGTCCTCGCCGGTGGCGATCGCGTCATGATCCGGCCGGAAGTGGGCGGCGTAGATCCGGGTCGCGTTGGTGTGCAGCGTCGTCGTGCACTCGCCGGTCGCGGTGTCCCAAAGCCGCAGGTCGCCGGACGCGTCGCCGGTGGCCGCAGTCTTGCCGTCGAGGGCCAGTTCGATCGGCCACACCCAACCCTTGTGCTCGCTCAGCACGTGCAGCTCGGTGAGCGTGTCCGCGTTCCACAGCCGCGCTGTGAGGTCAGCGGACCCGGTGAGCAGTAGACGTCCGTCTGGGCTGTGCCGCACGCCGTAGACGCGCCCACGGTGGCCGCCTACCGTGCGCACAGGCTGACCGGTGGCGGCGTCGCACACCAGGAGTCCACCCTCCGAGCCGCCGTAGATCAGAGTCGTGCCATGCGGGTGGAAGGAAACCGGGTCGGGAATGCGGCCGATCTCGAAGCCGTGCGGCACGCCCACCTCGGCCGGGGCCAGGCCGAGGCTGACCGGCATCGGCGGAGCCATGGCGGCCGCCTGCAGCTCCGGCAGTTCGGCCAGTCCTGGTTGCTCGACGCCGACGAGCGCCGCGAGTTCCCAGGTGCTGTCCTCGAGTTTCGCGCCGGCCAGCTTCGTGCCGAGCAGTTGCGCTCGGTCCAGCTTCGCGCCGCGCAGGTCCGCGCCGGTCAGGTCGGCCTCGCGCAGCAGAGCCCCCGTCAGATCGGCGCCGCGCAGGTCCGAGCCGCTCAGATCCACTCCGGCGAGCAGTGCCCCGCTGAGGTTCGCGCCGCTCAGGTTCACCGCGTGCAGCCGCCGGAAGGAGAGGTCCTGGCCGGACAGGTCGGCCCGGCTCAGGTCGCTGGAGACCTCGATGTTCAGCCGGGCGCCGATGGCCAGCGCGTTCTCCACCACCGGGTCGATCCGCCCGGCCCGGCGCGGCCGCTCGCCCGCGGCCTTGCGCGCCCAGGCGTCGAGCCGGTCGGCCGGCGCGAGGGTGCACACGAAGTCGACGACGAGGCCGGTCAGCCGCTGGAACCGGAGCAGCCGGTCGTCGCCGAGCTCGAGCCGTTCCGCGATGTGCCGCGCCACCAGCCACTCGCAGACGGAGAAGTGGATGAAGCCGAACAGGCCGTCGTCGGTGCGGGTGAGCAGCGAGCCGGAGCCGAGCGCGTGCTCGGTCTCCTCGCCGGTCATCGGCATCGCCACGTCGGTGAGCGTCGCGGCGACCTCCCGGATGTCGCCGGGCTGCAAGTAGACTTCGCCGCGCTCCCACAGCCGCACGGCGAGCCGGGTGACGGCCTCGAGCAGTTCCTGCTCGGAGAGTCCGGGCGCCCGGCCGGCCGTCTGCGAGGTGCGCCGCGCCTCGAAGTCCAGCCAGTAGGAGACGATCTCCTGGTAGAGGTCCGCCGCGCTCAGCGCCTCGCGGCCCTGCACCAGCGTGGCCAGGCGCTCCGGGGAGAGCTGCGCCAAGAAGGACAGCAGCCGGGGATTCGCCGCGAGCCCGCTCAGATCGTTGATCTGCTGGAAGAGCCGGAACCGCGAACCCGCCTGCTCCCGGTCGCCGTACGCGCGGGCCAGGTAGTCGACGATCTGCTCCGGGTCGAAGGGCTCGAGTTGCAGGATCCTGCGTTGCGGCAGCAGGCCCACCCGTTCGCCGAGCGCGGTGAGCACCTGCTCCCGGTTGCGGAAGTGCTGGGTCCGGCTGGCCACGACGATCTTCGCACTCTCCGCCGCCGCCTGCACAAGCCGCTCGAGGTGGTCCGCGGCCCGGTCGTAGCTGATCCGGGAGACCAGCTCGTCGAAGCCGTCGAAGATCAGCACGATCCGGCCCTGGCGCAGCAGGTAGCGGAAGGAGCGCAGGTCGATCATGGTGTTGCCGTGGTTCGCCAGGTGTGCCGCGATCAGCCCGTCCACGCTGTGCGCCCGGTCGAGCGCCCGCAGGTCGATCAGGATCGGCAGCGGAGCGCCCGGGGTCTCGGTCAGCCGCCGGGTCAACTCGCGCAACGCGAACGTCTTGCCGAAGCCGAAGTCGCCGAGCAGCAGCACGAACCGGCCGTCCGGCGCGGTGACCAGCCGCTGCAGCTCGGCGACCACGTCCGCCCTGGTCGCCTCGCCCTCGGCGACTACGGAGCGGTAGCGCTGGGTGACGTAATGGTCCGCGGCGTACGCCTGGTCGCGGGAGAGCCGCGCGGTCTGCTCGGACAGGAACGCGCCGAGGTCGGGCAGCCCCTGGAAGTCGGCGATGCTGCGCAGTCGGACGCCGCTGCCCTCCGCCACGCTGCGCAGCCTGGCCAGGTCCACGCCCTCGGGCAGGTCGTGCACCGCCTCCATCGGGTCGTTCGGCGCGGCCGCGTGCACATGCCGGATCAGCCGGTCGAACTGGCCCACCGGGTCGGGCCCGGCGATCGCGCCGGGCAGCACCGTGCGGGCGAAGCCGCTGTCCGCGTAGGCGACGCGCAGGTGTGGTTCCGGCGTGCGGATCGTACGGATCTTCACCCGGTCCATGCGCACGGCGCAGACCTGCGCGATCCGATCGAGCAGGTCGGTGCGCGGGTCTTCGGGCTCGGCCTCGAGCGGCTCGACCGGGTAGCCGGCCGACTCCGGCGAATCCTCGTCCTCGTCGGCGCTCGCCGGACCGGCCGCCCGGAACGTCGCGCCGACCGACCGCCAGGCGATCTGATGCCGCGTCGGGCGCGCGGTGCCGAGGCCGTCCGGCGCCGTCCAGCTGGTCAGCCCGCCAGCCGTCAGCTCAAGCAGTTGCGGAGTCGCGGACGGCGACGGCGGCACCACCGGGACCCGTCCGCCCGCCTCACCGATCTCGCCACCGAGCTCGCCGCGCCCGGCGGTCCCGTGCACCACCAGGTTGAGACCGCCGAGCAGCTGGTCGAACTGGTGCGCGTCGCGGATGTACCCGGCCGCCGGACGTGCGGCCCGCCCGGCCGGCGGGAGCCCGTGCGCCAGCAGCCCCACCCGCAGCCAGCCGTCCTGCTCGTAGCCGCGCAGCGTCCGGGCGAAATAGGCGGCCTGCACGTCGCCGATCTGGCCGTGCTCGTCCTCCCGCCGGTGGCTCATCGCGATGGTGGAGTTGAAGCCGGCCACCACCACCCGCAGGTCGGTGAGCTCGAACAAAGTCCACGGCTGATCCGCGTCGAAGACCAGCGAATCCATGCCCTGGTAGGCGGTGCGGAAGAGCCTGGCGTAGTGCCGCCACTTGGGCCAGTAAGGGGCCTGCGGGGCCACGTCGTCGGCCTCGCAGTCGGAAAAGTATGCCCGGCACGCGGCCACGCTCACGTCGTGCGGGCCCGGCACTATCGCCACCCGAGACGGGTCGAGGCCCAGCTCGGAGCTGAGGCCGGAGAGGAACCGCAGCGCGGCGTCCACCTGCCGGGGCGCGCCGTTCTCGGTGAGGTTCCCGCTGATCAGCAGCGCGTCCGGCTCGGGCGCGCCGGCCTGCTGGGCCGAGGCGACCCAGGTGACCGTGCGCGCTATCCACTCGGCCGGCTCGCCGGGCTCCTCCGGACGGACCAGGCCGCGCCCGAACCGAGGGCCCGAAAGGTGCAGCAGCGTGACCCGGTCGCCGGCCGCAGCGGCCCGCTCCGTCGGCGGGAAGCCGGGTGCCTTACCCCGCCGGTGCCGCGCGGCGCTCGAACCCGGCACGACGCCGGACCCCCGAGTCGGCGGCTCGCCCGGAACGGGTGCGTGTGCAGACCGACGAGGGGCTTCCGGCGTGGGCACGGCTGGCGGGGCCGCAGGCGGGAACAGCGGGACGCCCGTGGACACGGCCCGGCCCTCGAGCGCGTGCCGGACCCGGCTGAGCAGCTGTTCGCGGGCATCGTGCGCGTCGTCGATACCGACCATGTCCAGGTAGGTGATCGTGGCGAGCAGGCCCTCGGGTTCGCAGTCGGCCACCCGCACCGGGATCAGCTTGCGGCCCGGATAGCTCGGCAGGGAACGCAGCGCGGCCTGCCACTCCATCCGGCCGTACTCCGACGTGAGGTAGGCCGGGGTCAACACGGCTATCACGGCGGCGGCCTCGCGCAACCCGCGGTCGATCAACGCGATGAAGTCGCTGCCCGGAACGAAGTCCCTGGACTGCATCATCGTGCGGAATCCGGCCTGCTCAAGCTCGTGCGAGATCCACTGCGCCCACAGGTGACCGTCCTTGATGGCGTAGCTGATGAAGAAGTCGGTCGGAGCGGGATTCGCAGGGCTCTGAGCGACAGTGGGCGCCATGAGCCCAGCATGCCACGTAGAATCGCCTGCGTGGTGGACTGCGAGGATCACACCGGGCAGAGTGCGCCGGTGCGGCCCCGCCGTCGGCCGCACCCGCTCGACCTGCTCGCCTTAGGCCTGCTCGCGGCGGGTCTGCTGTGCTGGGCCAGCGGCGCGCTGCCGTCCCACGACGCCACGGCCATCATCGACCGCATCGCGCCGATTCTCGCCTTCCTGTTCAGCGTGGTCATCCTGGCCGAGCTGACCGGTAAGGCGCAGACCTTCGACGTGCTCGCCACCCGGTTGGCGATCACCGCCCGCGGCAACTTCCTCGGCCTCTTCCTGCTCTGCGTGCTGCTCGCGGTGCTCGTCACGGTGGGCCTGAACCTCGACACGACGGCCGTCCTGCTCACCCCGATCATGCTCGCGCTCGCGGCCCGCGCCGGGATTCCGCCGCTGCCGCTGGCGGTGACCACGGCGTTCCTGGCGAACACCGCCAGCCTGCTGCTCCCGGTCGGCAACCTCACCAACCTGCTCGCCGCAGGCCGCGTCGCGCTGCCGCCGGCCGAGTTCGCCGCGCGGATGGCCGCACCGCAGGCGGTGAGCATCGCGGCCACGATGGCGGTGCTCTGGGTCGGTTTCTGGCGGCGCGGGCGAAGGGGCGGGGCCGCGCGCTACGAGCCGCCCGAGCCCTTCCGGCCCACCGACCCGGTCCTGTGCGTGATCGCCGGGGCCGCCTGCGTGCTCTTCGTCGTGGCGATCCTGGCCGGAGCGCCGCTCGAGTGGGCCTCGGCCGCCGCCGCAGCAGTGACCGTGCTCGCGTTCCTCGCGCGGCGTCGCGTGGAGCTGCGCTGGTCTCTGCTGCCCTGGCGGCTGATCGCCAATGTCACTGGCATGTTCCTGGTCGTGGAGACGCTCAGTGTGCACGGCCTCGACACGCTCGTGGGACACCTGATCGGCACCTCGAACGACTTCGTCGGGCAACTGAGGGCCGCGGGCACCGGCGCCGGCTTGGCGAACGTCGTGAACAACCTTCCGGCCTACATCGCGGGCGAGGCGGTCGTGCCTGCGGCCAACCACAACCAACTGCTCGCACTGCTGATCGGGACGGACGCGGGCCCGCTGATCACGCCCTGGGCCTCGCTGGCGATGCTGCTCTGGTTCGAGCGCTGCGCCGCGGCCGGCCTGGTCGTCTCCAAGCGCCGCATCGCGGCGGCCGGCGCGGTACTCGCGGTGCTGGCGGTCGGCGGCGCGACGGTGGCCCTCGCGGCGACCGGCTGACCCGGCGGCCTGCCCAGCGCCCTCCGCGGCGTTCTCAGTACCCTTAGCCCTCGCCCCGACTGCCCTCAGTGCGCTCGGCAGCGATCTCAGTGCCCTCGGCGCCCGACTTTCCTCAGTCCTCAGCGCCCTCGCTCTCAGTACTCGAAGATCCGCGCCAGATCGGGGGCAAGCTCCCCGGCCCGCCGCGTCCAGTCGAGCATCTCAGCCATCCGCTCAGGCGGCGCGCACACGAAGCTCATGTCGACGTCGGGCCCCGAGTACTGGTCGAACCGCGCCTCGAAGGGCGCGCCGCTCAGCGTCCTGATCTCCATCCCGGCCTCCCGGGCCAGCAGCAGGCCGCCGGGCAGGTCGATCAGCTCGGGCCGGTAGCCGACGAACGCGTCGATGTCCCCGCGCGCCAGCATCGTCCAGCCGAGCAGCGGCGCCCACAACGGCAGCGTCCGGCGCGCCTCGCGCTCCAGCACCGCCTTCAGCGCGCCCATGCCCGGGTCCGCCCGCGCCACCCGGTAGCCCTGCGTCCAGGCCACCACCGGCTTGGCCCGGCCGGGCTCGGGACCGGCCGGCGCGCGCCGCGGCACCGGCAGACCACCAGGGCCGACCAGTCGGCCGCCGGCCCTGGCCCGCCAGGTCCGGCCGGTCTCCGGCTCGTGCACCACACTGGCCACCGGCACCCCGTTGCGGCACAAGGCGACCCCCACCACGTACGCGGGCAGCCCGATCGCCAGATTGTTCGTCCCGTCCAGCGGATCGACCAGCCACAGCCAGCGCGAGTCGCCGCCGCCCACCGCCGCGGCCAGGCCCGACTCCTCGGCCAGTACCGGGATCTCCGGATACGCCTCGCGCAGCCGGCGCACGATCAGCCGCTCGGCGCCGAGATCGAGCTCGCTGACCACGTCGCCGGCCACGCCTTTGCCGCGGAACTCGATCCGGCCGCCCGCGCGTTCGCGCAGGAACTTCCCGGCGCCCTCGGCGGCCGCGACCGCGGTGCGCAGCATCGAGTCGAGCTCAGGCGCGTCCGGCGGCGCGCTCGGCGCGTCGGCGAGTTGGAACGCCATGGTTCCTCCGGGGGAATCGCGGTCGAACTAGCACGGGGGAGAGAGCGGAGAGAGCAGGGGCGGCGCTGAGCGGTCCAACACGGTCTGTACGGCAAGCTTACTGAGCGTCGGGCCGGCGTGACGTCGAGGAACGAGGCCCACCGCCCGACCAGGTTCGACCGGGCCGAGCGAGCGGTCGACCCCGTCGCGGCTGTCGGCGAGCAGCACGGTGGCCACGCAACCGGCGTCTTCGACCACTGAAGTATGGAATTCCCCTCCGGCCAGCCGGTATACCTCACCAGGACCGGCGTACCGGATCTCGCGGCGGGAAGAGCGCACGCACCGGGACGTCGGCACTACCTCGTCCGCGCCCCTCACGCTACGTATCTCGTAGACCCGGTGCGTCGCCTCCGCTTCGGACACCGTCGCCGCGTCCACCACCTCGTTGCCCATCCGCCCCAGCAGCACCAGGCTGAGCAGGTCCCAGCTGTGCGAGTGGACAGTCGAGGTGGCCAGGGCCGGAGCGAACTCCGCCCGGCCGGGCAGCCACACGTGCACGCACACCCCCACCCCGCAACCGCGCTTGATCGGGAAGCACAGGAAGCCCAGCGGGTGCAGCACGGCCGGCGGGCACGCCTCGGGGTCCGCGAGCACCCGCAGCGCCCACTCCGCGGTGCCCGCGGCCCGCGCCGCGGCGCTCTCGCCCACCCGGCACACGCTCAAATCAGGGCCCGGTATCACTGTTCACCTCCCGCCGCTCAAATGCGGCTCTTCCCAGCCGGAATACAGATTCGGTGGATCCAGGGCCTTCACGATGATCTCGGAGACCTCGCGCGGCCCGAACTCGAGCGGCAGCGGCACCTCGAGCGCCTCGAAGAGCTCGGTCACCTCGTCCACCGAGGGCTCCTCGCCCACGGCCACCGCCTCGGCTCCGCCTATCCGCACGTGCCGGGTCTGGGCGAAGGAGCGCTCGAGCTCCATTCGCCAATACTGGTAATAAGTCTTGCCGTGCGCGAAGAGCAGGGCCTGCCCGGCCGCCCTCTCCTGCGTCTGGATGACCGCGGATGAGGACATGTCCCAGCGGAACGTGGTCATCTTGTCGGTCAATCCGACCTCGACCATCAGCAAATCATTGCGTTGCCGGTACCAGTATGCGGCCAGGATCGTCGCGTACGCCTCCTTGCGGGTGCGCTCGACGGTCCACGGCTCGGCGTCCACCGGCCCGCCGCTCGGCACCGACGAGCGGAAGCTCGAATACCGGGCGCACACCGTCGCGTCGGTCGGGTCGATGATCTCTATCCGCATCGCGACGCTACGCCGCCGCTCCCGGGCGTTGGCCACGCACTGGGGCAGGGTGACGGCGCGCAGGTAGGTGCCGGTGCCGCCGCGGAAATGCCAGAGCTCTGTGTCGTGCAGGGCCGCGCGCAGCTCGATGCTCACCTGGTTGCCCGTCAGGATCCGGATCTCCGAGGAGCTCGCGAGCTCGGCCACCAACTGCTGGTGCATGGTCCGGGCGGCGAAGCGGTCGCGCAGATTGCCGGCGATCATCACGGCGAGCACCAGCAGGATGGTGTTGTTGATGGTGTTCGCACCCACCACGTCCTGCCAGCCGAGCACGAACAGCGTCAGGGTGAGCAGGATCGCCACGGTCTCGTCGCCGTATTTGGCCACCCACCTGATCAAGGCCCGCACGGACCCCCACCGCCCTCGCCGTAGTGCCGCGCACACCGCGGTCCACGGCTGTATATTTCCCCTCCCGGGCAAGTTAGCACACCAATCAGGGGCCTGAGCAGAGCGCTGGAGCCCGGCGGTGCGCTTCCCGAGCGGTTCCGGGCGCCGCCGGTCGCCGCGGCGGACGGGGGCGCGCGCCGCCGCCGTCCGCGCGCCGGGTGTGACCGGGATGTGACCCGGGTTACGCCGGAACCGGGGTGATCGGGAATGGGAATCCGTGGCACACTGTTAAGCAAGACGACAAGCGTGCCCCGGGGTCGGTGAGATTCCGAACCGGCGGTGACAGTCCGCGACCCGGCTGGCGGAAGATCCAGCGGCCAAGCGCCGCAGGATCCGATGCCGAAGGTGGACCCGGTGAAACTCCGGGACCGACGGTGACCGGCCGTCGAAGCTTCGCTCCCGAGCGAGCTCGCCCCGTGCGAGATCGCCCGACGGGCGGTGCGGAGGCGATCGGAAGTCCGGATGGGAGGCGGCACGCGGGACGTCGGCACTGCCGCGCCCGGCCGGACGTGCCCCGACATCGCAGTCGGGGGCCGTACCCACACGCCCGCCGTGTAGCGCAGCGTCGCCGTGCGCCCGTCCTCGCCTCCCGCGACCCTCCCGGAGCACACCACCAACGGTGTGATGAGGGAGCAACAGCGGTGTTCACCGGAATCATCGAGGAGCTCGGCGAGATCCTCGCCATCGAGACCCTGCCCGACGCCGCGCGCTACACGGTGCGCGGGCCCGTCGTCACCGAGGACGCCGCGCACGGCGCCTCCATCGCCGTCAACGGCGTCTGTCTGACCGTCACCGACGAGACCGGCTCCGCGGCCCTCAAGAGCGGCGAGTTCACCGCCGACGTGATGGCCGAGTCGCTCACCCGCTCCAGCCTCGGCGACCTGCGTCCCGGCGACCGGGTCAACCTCGAGCGGCCGATGGTCGCGAACGGGCGCTTCGGCGGCCACATCGTCCAGGGCCACGTCGACGGCACCGGCACCGTGCTCGAGCGCACCCCCGGCGAGCACTGGGAGCTGGTACGCGTCGCGCTGCCCGCCGACCTCGCCCGCTACGTAGTCGAGAAGGGCTCGATCACGGTCGACGGCATCAGCCTCACCGTCACCGAGGTCACCGACGGGGACCAGCCCGACTTCACCGTCTCGCTCATCCCGGCCACCCTCGACCAGACCACCCTCGGCATCAAGCAGCCGGGCGCCCGGGTCAACCTCGAGGTCGACGTCATCGCCAAGTACACCGAGAAGCTGCTGGGCAGGGCCGGGGCATGAACCACCTGTTCGGCTGGGCGAACGCGGTCGCCTTCCAGCTAGGCGGCGAGACCGTGCGCTGGTCCGACCTGCTCGGCAACCTGCTCGGCCTGGCCACCGTCGCGCTCGCGATACGCCGCTCGCTGTGGGCCTGGCCGGTGCAGATCACCGGCGCGATCCTGCTGTTCGGCGCGTCGCTCTCGGTGCACCTCGGCGGCAACGCCGCCCGCCAGCTGGTCGTGGTCGCCGCCGCCTCCTACGGCTGGTGGCGCTGGAACCGGCAGCAGGGCGCGGACCACCCGCAAGGCGTGGAGATCCGCTGGGCCAGGGCGTCAGAGCGGCTCGCGCTGCTCGGCTTCCTGGCGGTCGGCACCCTGGGCTTCGCCTGGCTGCTCTCGGCCACCCACTCGTCCTGGGCGCCGCTGCCCGACGCCTACATCTTCGTCGGCTCGCTCGCCGCCACCCTCTGCCAGGGCCGCGGCTGGGTCGAGTTCTGGTTCGTGTGGATCGCCGTGGACGTGGTGGGCGTGCCGCTGGCCTTCCACAGCGGCCTGCCGGTCTCCGGCTTCACCTACGGGATCTACTTCGTGCTGGTGCTCGCCGGCCTGCGCCAGTGGATCGGCTTGGCCCGCACCGGCGCGCCGTCCGCCGACCCCGCCGCCGCCCCAGCTGCCGCCACCGCCTCCGCCCCCGCTCGAGTGCCCGCGCCCGGGCAGTCCGTCGTCGAGTCAGCCCGCGTCACAGAAGGAGCCTGCGCATGAGCATCACGCTGGAGGCCGCCGCCGGCCTCTCCACCATCGAGACCGCACTGCTGGAGATCGCCGCCGGGCGCCCGGTCGTCGTCGTGGACGACGAGGACCGGGAGAACGAGGGCGACATCATCTTCGCCGCCGAGCACGCCACCCCGGAGCTGCTGGCCTTCACGGTCCGCTACTCCAGCGGCGTCATCTGCGCCCCCATGTACGACGAGCGGGCCGACGAGCTCGACCTGCCGCCGATGACCGCGGTGAACCAGGACCGCAAGGGCACCGCGTTCACCGTCACGGTCGACGCGCGCGAGGGCGTGAGCACCGGCATCAGCGCGGCCGACCGGGCGCACACGCTGCGCCTGCTGGCCGCGCCCGCCACCGACGCCGACGACCTGACCCGTCCGGGACACGTCTTCCCGCTGCGGGCCAGGCCGGGCGGCGTGCTCGAGCGCCCCGGCCACACCGAGGCCGCGGTGGACCTCGCCCGGCTGGCCGGCCTGACGCCGGTGGGCGTGCTGGTGGAGATAGTCAATGACGACGGCACCATGGCCCGGCTGCCCGAGCTGCGCACCTTCGCGGCCCGGCACGGCCTCGTGCTGATCTCCATCGCCGACCTGATCGCATACCGGACGGCGCACCAGGACTGACCCGCTTCCGCGATACGGTCGGAAGCGAGACACGAAGAACGTAAAGGAGCACTCTCCCGTGGCAGGCAGCGGAGCCCCCGAGCTCGGCATCAACCCGGCGGACGTCAGGCGCTGCGCGCAGCTGCGCGTGGCGGTCGTCGCGGCGCAGTGGCACACCGAAGTGATGGACGCGCTCGTCGGCAACGCCGTCAAGGCCCTGGCCGAGCTCGGCATCGACGAGCCGACCGTCCTGCGCGTCCCCGGCTGCTTCGAGCTGCCGGTGGCCGCGCACGCGCTGGCCAAGCACCGCTACGACGCGATCGTCGCGCTCGGCGTGGTCATCCGCGGCGGCACCCCGCACTTCGAGTACGTCTGCCAGGCGGCGACCGACGGGCTGACCAAGGTCTCCGTCGAGTCCGGCATCCCGGTCGGCTTCGGCGTGCTCACCTGCGACACCGAGAAGCAGGCGCTCGATCGCGCCGGGCTGCCCGGCTCGCCCGAGGACAAGGGCCGCGAGGCGGCCCTGAGCGCGGTGGCCACCGCGCTCACGCTCAAGGGCCTGGGGGACCGGTGAGCGGCGGCAACGTAGCGGCCAAGACCTTCGAAGGGCTCTTCGAGGAGCTCAAGGCGAAGGCCGCGGCGGGCACCCCGGGCTCGCGCACGGTGGAGCTCGTCCAGGCTGGCGTGCACTCCATCGGCAAGAAGATCGTCGAGGAGGCCGCCGAGGTGTGGATGGCCGCCGAGTACGAGGGGGAGGAGCGTACGGCAGAGGAGATCAGCCAGCTGCTCTACCACCTGCAGGTGCTGATGGTCGCGCAGGGGATCTCCCTCGACGACGTCTACCGCACTCTGTAACGTAACGTCAGCATTCATAGACACAGCGCAGATACCGAGCGCATACACCGAGAAGGACGGAACCCAGCCATGCTCCGCATCGCCGTGCCCAACAAGGGATCGCTCTCCGAGGCGGCCGGCGAGTTGCTGCATGAGGCCGGGTACCGCAGGCGCACGGATCGCGAACTGCTCGTCATCGACCCGGCGGCCGGGGTCGAGCTGTTCTACCTGCGTCCGCGCGACATCGCGGTGTACGTCGGCTCCGGGCGCCTCGACATCGGCATCACCGGACGGGACCTGCTGCTCGACTCCCGCGCGGACGCCGAGGAGATCCTGCCGCTCGGCTTCGGCCGGTCCACCTTCCGTTTCGCCGGGCGCCCCGGCACCGGCTCGACCCTCGAGGACCTCAAGGGCCGCCGGATCGCCACCTCGTTCCCCGGGCTCGTGCAGGCCCACCTGGACAAGGCGGGCGTGCCGGCCGACGTGGTGAAGCTGGACGGCGCGGTGGAGATCTCGATCCAGCTCGGCGTGGCCGACGTCATCGCGGACGTGGTGGAGACCGGCTCGACGCTGCGTCAGGCGGGCCTCGAGCTGATCGGCTCGCCGATCCTGGAGTCAGAGGCCGTGGTGATCAAGCGTCGCGACGCCGAGCCGGCGGCGGGCTCCGAGCAGTTCCTGCGCAGGCTTCAGGGCGTGCTGGTGGCGCGCAAGTACGTGCTGATGGACTACGACATTCAGGCCGAGCGGCTGCGCGAGGCGGTAGACCTGACGCCGGGTCTGGAATCGCCCACGGTCAGCCCGCTGCATTCGGAGGGCTGGGTGGCCGTGCGGGCCATGGTTCCGCGGGAGCAGACGCAACGCATCATGGACGACCTCTGGGAGATCGGCGCACGCGCTATCCTCGTGACGGACATCAGAGCGTGCCGCCTGTAACAGCTACACCGGAGTAGAAGCGGATGGAGTCGATGGCGCCGAACGGATATCCGACCCGGGGACGGGACGGAGCGGCGTTCGGCGGAGACGACGGAGGCGGCGGGGGACCGGCAGGCCTGCCCCCGCTTCCGCTTACCTGGCGCCCGCACCGGACCAGGGCGATCATTTACGCCGTCGCGGCGGTGCTGGCCGGCAGCATGACGGCCATCGCCGCGACGCTCCCGTCGGACGGCGGCGAGCCCTGGCCCCTGCCGGACCGGATCGCCTTCGCCGGTATCGGATTCGCCGGCGCCTTCGTGCTGCTGGTGCTGGGCCGCCCCAAGGCCGTCGCCGACGCCGCCGGGCTCAAGGTGGTCAACATGCTGCGCACCCACCGGCTCGAGTGGGCCCAGATCGTCACCGTGAACCTGCGCTCCGGCGACCCGTGGGTGCTGCTCGACCTCGACGACGGCACGACGCTCTCGGTGATGGGCATTCAGCCGGCCGACGGCCTCGCCGCCGCCCGCAGCGCCGTCGCCGAACTGCGGGCCCTGGTGGAGTACTACTCGTACAACTAGCGCCACCGCATCAGGACACGTGCGCCCGCGAGACGACCTCGAGGCGCTCGAGTTCCTGCTCAGTCAGCCGCAGTGTCGCGGCCGCGACGTTCTCCGCTAGATGTTCAAGGCTGCTGGTGCCAGGAATGGCGAGCACATTCGGACCTTGGTGCATCGTCCAGGCAAGACGGATCTGCGCCGCAGACGCGGAGTGCGACGCGGCGATCTCGGCAACCGCCTCGTCCACCGCGTCC